>Ga0208458_1000041_pt1 | contig 165332 bp, 132 predicted proteins | sample AD_UKC085_MetaG_FD_184432 | JGI IMG/M metagenome (GOLD analysis project Ga0208458, IMG submission 184432) | Active sludge microbial communities of municipal wastewater-treating anaerobic digesters from USA - AD_UKC085_MetaG (SPAdes) (version 2) | ecosystem: Engineered > Bioreactor > Anaerobic... | reverse complement strand
AATCGATAGGCAAAAAAGCATTTTTTCTTGAAGAACTTATACATAAACTTGGGCTTCCCGGTATATCGGTTTTGAATATCAGAGCAGAAAGCATCCCACAGCTAAAACCTGAATATTGCAATCACTTTGAGATTGTCACGGCAAGAGCCGTTGGTAACTTGCAATTGCTTCTCTCTTATGCAAAGCCTTTGCTTGTTCCAGGCGGTTCGCTTGTACTTTGGAAAGGCAGGGACGACATTTCAGAATTGCCCTCGATGCTTCCAAAAATAGAGAAAATGGGTTTTAATTTAATCAAAACAATTCCCTATAAGATTCCATTATGGCACCTAGAGCGCTTCCTTGTATACCTGCAATGCTTGTAAAAGGCGTTCAGTCATATAAAATGTGCTTTTCAAGGAGGTATCGATGAGTGGTTTTGATAGCAGGTTGCAAGCCTTTAAAGAGAGAAAAGAAGAAACAATACGTGACAAACACATGTATTATCTTAATGAAATACAAGCGCACGAAGGCCAGTTTGTTATTATTGGTGGGAAAAAATATTTGAATTTCACTACGTATTCCTATCTTGGCCTTTTGGGGCACCCCAAGATAAATGAAGCAGCCAAAGCTGCGATAGACAGGTTTGGCTCTGGAACACACGGCGTGAGAATCCTTGCGGGAACCACGTCGATACATGTCGCGTTGGAAAACAGAATTGCCACTTATAAGAAAACTGATGACTCCATAGCTTATTCATCGGGATATGTCACCAATCTTTCCACCATTTCAACGCTCACTGGAAATGGCGATGAGATATTCTGCGATATAATCAATCATGCTTCAATATATGATGGTTGCTTGCTTTCAAGGGCAAAGTTCACAAGATTTAAACACAATGATATGGAAGACCTTGAAAACCACCTAAAGAATTCGAAGGCCGTCGGCAAATTAATTGTTGTTGATGCCGTTTTCTCAATGGATGGCGACATTGCCCCACTCCCAAAACTGATTGAATTGGCAAGAAAATACGATTGCCTCCTCATGGTTGACGAGGCCCATTCACTTGGCGTGCTTGGCAAAACAGGGCATGGAATCATGGAACATTTTGGCCTCAAAGAGGGAATTGACATTCAGATGGGCACCCTATCAAAGACGATCCCTGCAATCGGTGGCTATATAGCGGCCAAAAAAGATATAATTGACCTGCTCAAATATAATGCCAGAGCATTTGTTTTTTCAGCAGCACTTCCACCACCAGCAGCAGAAGCAGCCAGGGTTTCTTTTGATGTTCTTGAGGAAGAACAGTGGAGACTCGAAAGACTCAGAGACAATATCTCTTACTATATTAAATCACTCAACCAGGCAGGTTTTGATACAGGTGTAAGCCAGACAGCCATAGTCCCGATCATCCTAAAAGATGAGTGGATGACCCTCGAAACAACAAGACTCCTTTTTGAAGAGGGTGTTTTCATAATGCCGATCCTTCCACCTGCTGTCCCGCCAAATACTTCAAGACTCAGGGCCAATGTTACAGCTTCTCATACCAGGGAAGACATTGATTATATGGTTGATGCTCTTTCCAGGGTCTGGAAGAAATTGGGAATGCGCTGAACAAAAACCAGAACTTTCCCCTCTGATTCAATTATAAAATCTCCCAGTGCCAGATTGCTTACCCATCTGGCAGGGCCTGGTTCTATTTTCCCCTCAAATGGATATTTAAGGCCAGACAGTTTCATGTTTGTTGTGCCAAAGAAGGGCAGGATGCTTACTATCATGCCCTTGTTACATTTAATGTGACAATATCCTGAGGTCGAGAAGATTTCAAAACCCTCACAAAATCCTCTTAATTTTACTCCAAGCTTGTTTTCAAGCCAGAAGAGCCAGTAATTGAAGAGAACATGGTCTGGTCTTCCTGTTTTGCCACCAGTTAGGCCAACAATGCTTATTTCCCCAAAGCCTCTTTTTGAGAGTTCTTCTATGGCCAATTCGCCATCTGTGGCGTTTTTCTGTTCTGGATAAGAAATTATTTCTATGCCAAGATTCTTTATTTTTGAAAGGCTCTGGGGATTGACAGAATCCATATCACCAACAACAAGGTTTGGTATTATGCCAACCGAGAGGAGACCATCCAGCCCTGAATCGGCTGCACATGAGAAAGAATAGTTGCCGCAAAGTTCGATGTCCTGGCTGCAGGTGGAGCCCCCAAGTGCAAGCAGGGCTATTTTTTCCAAACTCTCTCTCCTGCAACGTATGTTGCCACGAACGGGATTTTTTCCACATCCCAGGGGTCTTTGCCCCTTATGTCTTCAGATAGGATTGCAAAATCTGCCGCAAAGCCTTCTTCCAGAACGCCTCTTTTGGGGCCGCCAATGATATTGGAGGATTCCTTTGTGGCTATCCGCATCGCCTGTGAGAAACTTATGGCCTCTTGTGAATTGACCTGATTATCAGTGGATCTTCCTCTTGTTGTTGCACATGCAAGAGCCGTAAGGGGATTTGGGTCGACAACTGGTGCGTCACTTCCAAAACCAACAGTGGCGCCTGCTTTCATGAGTGAATTAAGTGGGTATGAATATTGTGCAAGTTTTGGCCACTCAATTTTGATTGCTTCAGCATCCAGCGGCATATGCGATGGGTTGACCACTACCGGAATGTTTAGTTTTGCCGCTAAAGCGATGCTCTGCGGTTTTGCACACTGGAAATGTTCAATGGTGTCCTGACCGCTGTTTTCACCAAAAACGTGAAGAACATTTTTTACCGCTTCGTCGCCTATTGCGTGTATGGCAACACCTAATCCTATCTGGTGGGCCATCGTGATTTTCTCTTTCATCTGGGGAACGGTAGTTACTTCTATCCCTTTTGTACCATCCGAATAGGGTTCTGAGACCAGGGCAGTTTTTGAGCCAAGCGAACCATCAGCAAACAGTTTTAGTTGGCCTGTCCAGAACATTCCTGAGCCAGTTCCTGTTTTTGCTGAAAGGTCGACTGCCCAGGCCAGGGCATTTTCCGGGATGCAAGCGCATGTCCTTATTTTGAGCATTCCCTTGCGATCCATGTGGGCCAGTGTTACAAAATCATCGAGTGTACCGAACGACCTGCATGATGTTATTCCGTATGACAGAAGGTGTTCTGCCGCTTTTAGGAGGAAACCTTCAAGCTGATCGGTTGTTGGTGAAGGGATTTTTTTTCTTGCGTACTCATCAAATGCGCTATCGTAAAACATCCCGTCAGGTTCATCATCCTGGTTTTTACCGATCCTTCCACCTGAAGGATCGGGGGTTTCTTTTGTTACGCCGCACTCTCTCATGAATTCAGAATTTATCAAAAAAGAGTGCCCGTCAACTTTGGTGAGAGAGCATTTGTGGCCGCAGGTTGCATCATCTATCAGCCATCTTGTTGGTTTCTCATGATCGAACCAGGCCCTGTCGTCCCAGCCAAATCCCCTCAGAAATTCTCCTGGGGCCAATTTTTTTGTGTATGCCCTTATTTTATCTAGGAACTCTGCAGATGACTTGCACCCTCTGAGATCACAGAGCGTCAGGGTTTGACCAAGCCACGCCATGTGCAGGTGGGCGTCACAAAAGCCGGGGATAATTATACCCTTCTTGTAATCATGGACCTCGCCACTGAAGTTTTTTGAAAGATCATCAAAGAAGCCAATTTGTTTTATCTTGCCATTTTCTACAAGAATTGAGTTGTCAGTGACTTCTTTGCCCCAGATGTGCGATGCTTTAATAAGGATGCTCATATTATTTTCACTTTTACAGTTGGTGTCTGGAGGACTGTTATTCCGTCTGGAAGGCCACTAATTTGCACTTTTACGTTCTGCTCCCCCTGTAGGAGGCCAGACACATCAATTGTCGCTGATGCGGTTGTTAGAGTGGCTATTATTGATGATGGACCCTGGAATGTGACCTCGATTATCCTGTCGATTACTTCGTATTGTTTATCTGTTGGCTTGACATCGACATAGAGGTTCAATTTTTTTCTTGAGAGTGGTTCAATCTTTATGGTTACCCTGACCTCTGAGGCGTCTGCCGAGACATCCAGAGGGATTGAAAGTGGTACCATTACGCTTGTGGTGCTCAGTATGCCATTTAGATTGTATGGCTCGGTGTATATCGATTCAATTTTTGAGATTGTAGCATAAGGGCCAGAAATTGTTATTGATTTTGGCGCCCAGTCTATTTCTGTTATGACGCGGTCTGTTGGCAGTGTGCCTGTGGTATTTGCTATTACGCCAACAGTTTTGATGTCTTGTTTTGAGGAACTTTTGATTTCAACGCTTATGGTATCAAATTTTGGCCTTATCTTCATTTCTTCGAGGGTAGATTTTTTGACTGGTTTCCCGTTATTATCAACCAGATCATAAGACATGCTGAATCTGTTTGAACCTTCTTTTACAAGTGCCCTGTTCACTTTTACGTGCACCTCTTTTATGTTGGATAGCCCTTGGGATGGTCCGTATATGATCAATCTCTTTGGATCGGTTTGGGCTTCGCCAAGTGTTATACCAGCAGGCGCCTGACCATAATATGTTACGACGATTGGAAGTTCTTTTTCCTGGAGCTTTTGAAGATCTACAGAGACAACGTTTGGGTCAATATCAACAAGCCTTACTGTTTGCGGGAAGTCTACTTTGACAAAAACCTGGTCTTTACCCTGTTTTTTGTCCAGAAAGTCGACGTATGCGTTGATATTCTCTTCCCTGATTTTCTCAAGCAATATTTTTGAACCCCTGAGTGTTACGGTAACATTCGGTAAAGTAGTTGTATTGGCGATATTTTCTGGCAAATTTCTTGTCTGTACGGGCACTATAAAGCTTTTTGTTACCTCTGGCCCCTGACTCTGTGAAACATAAAGCCAGATGGCAACTGCTATAAGCAAGGCAGTTATTTTCAGGCCAAGGTTTGATGTGATATCACGAAACATTTGGCCTCCTTAAGTTGGCAAACACTTTGCCTCTGCTCTTTATCATATATTTCAATAGACCTTCAAGTTCGACTCTCGAAAGGTACCTTGTAAGTGAACCTGCAGTGGCAAGCGATATTATTCCGGAGGTCTCCGAGACAACCACGATAATCGCATCGGTCTCTTCGGAAAGGCCGACAGCGGCCCTGTGCCTTGTTCCAATATCAGGATCAAGGTTTGGGTCCTGGGAGAGGGGAAAAACGCATCTTGCGTATGCTATTCTTTCGCCCCTGATGATTATTCCGCCATCATGGAGTGCAGAACCTGGGTAAAATATTGTTTCTATGAGCGCTGAGTTTGCCTGTGCGTCGATTTTTGTAGCCCCGTTCTCATAATCACCAAGACCAACTTGTCTTTCGATGGCGATTATTGCACCGTGTTTCCTGTCTGACATGTGGCCAACTGCCTGACAGATTTCGTTGACTAAGGTGTTGACTTCCTGGGCCTCCATGAAGTCAATTGCTTTGCTAAAAACTGATTTCTGCCCAAGTGTGCCTATGGCTTTTCTTAGTTCTGGCTGGAACAGAATTGCAAGAAGGATTGGCAGGGTCATTGGAAGAACTTGGAGAACTGACCTGATCATCCAGTTTAGGGCGATCAAACCTAGCCATCTTGATATGTTGTCAGCGATGATTAGGGCCAGAAAGAAAACTGCTAGACCCTGGAAAAGCTGGAGCGCTTTTGATGCTTGAACAATTTTTAATACATAATATATGATAATCGCTATTATTAGAATATCGAAGATGGTTTCGGGAACTGGTATTGTGCCACCCACTTTTGGTATTGCAGCGAATCCAATTGACCGCAAAGTCTGGGTAAAAACATCAAGCAGGGGCAACAGCTACCTCCTTATTTGCCAATGAGCTCCGAGGGAGTTATCTCCTTGGCATTGGCTGGTTTTTTTATGCTAGTGAATTGATCGTATGAAAGCAGTGTAAAAGTGTATTTGCCTGGTTTACTGGCTGGATTTTCTCCAGTATCTATAAAAACTATCTCATACCAGAGACCATTTGGACGATATTTTATCTGGACCGTTTTTCCAACAAGGATTGATTTTGGGTCCCAGCTGAGGGTTGCTCCAATAAGTTTTTCCCCATCTGCAGATTTGCCGGCATCCGCTATTGGCGTCATTATCTTGGTATTGCCAAAGGACATTAATGGCTCAAGCATTTTTCTTGGGTTTACTTCCGGCATTGGTATCTGAAAAACTGGATCATCAATCAGTTTGAATTTTATCCAGTCTTTTATCTGGTCATCCACATAATAAACAACTGGTGAGATGCCAGATTTTGTTGCGGATATTGTATCAAGTAGGCTGTGATCAGAACCTTCAATAATTGTTTCTGATTTTGAAAGCTCTCCCTTGATATTGTTGGAGTAAATCTGGACAAAATACCTGGTGTTCTCTGTCAAACCATAGATGGCCTCACCCTTGTTTATGGTCACTTTGCCAGTTTTTTTGTCTTTTTCGTAAAAAGTGCTTGTCGTTTCTAAAACAAAACCATTAAGCCTGTTAATGACATCTCTTGCTTTCACGAGATGACCTTCGTAGGTCTCAGGATCGAGCTTGATTTCTATGGGTTTTGAAAAATCGACTCCATCAAAATATTTTAAAAAAGGTTGGTAAAGTGAGTGCTCGACAAAAATATAGTTCGGTGTTGAAGGAAAAGGTGCCAGCCATCTTGTAAATTTCCCCTGGTTGTCGGTTGTGGTGCTCACTCCGGCTATTGTTACAATGGAACCTTCAACAGGTTTTCCGGAGCTTGAATCTGTTATCAAGCCCTCAATCCAGAAACCAGCGAAAGCCGTATAGGCACCAAAACCTACAACAAAAACTACAACCAGGAGAAATATTACAAGTGTTTTTTTCATTTTATTGTCCGATACTAACGATTTGCCAGGATTTTTCTGGAGTATGTTGCAGCACAAGGCTTCCGCTATAAGAATCCTGAAGAACCTTTACTTTTATCATCCCGGCTTTTGGATTTCCTGATTCCTTCTCTTTTGTGTCCTCATCATACTGCATGAGGCTGAATCTAACGGTGACCATCTTTTTGTTGCCAGTGCTCTGGGTGATTGCCTTTACACCATCAATTCTAACGTTGAGATAGTCAGTACCATGATTCTTTGAGCGTTCCCAGGTTTCGGAGAATGTTTTTAGATCGCCACCCTTGTCTTTTTGGAAATTGGATCCTTCCAATACATATGTGTTCCACGCTTGCTCGTATTTTCCATCAAAACAGAGTTTGAAATAATTCCTAATGGCTCTGGCTGGCGAGTCCTGGAAAATTGTATATACAGAGCCAATAAATGTCAGGCCTACAATCAGCAGGAGAAACCATGTGAGTGGCCCGGCAAGTGTTGATTCACTTCTGTTTATTCTTTTGGTATCTGTCCCTTGTAGATTTTCCATACTCCATCCTTGTCCTTCCTCAGATAATAGTCTTTGGGATCAGAGGTTTTTGGGTTGCCGCTGACTATATTTTCTGTTTGTATCCTTACAATCTGGGCAGTTATTTTAGCAAGTGGATCTTGCTGCTCGTACACTTTCAAAATTTTGAACTCAGTCATTTTGGTGCCATGGCTTCTGGCGTTGGTGAGATCATCCCTGAACTTTTCGAAGGACATTGTTGGACCACCCCTGTCCCTCATAAACTCTGAATTGGGATAGATGTAGGACCAGGCTTTTTTGTAATCCTGATCCATTATCGCACTGAAATAGCCCCTTATCGATTTTGTTGGTACATCTGGAAGGATCCAGACAACCACCCAAAACCCTACAAGCAGGCAAACAACAACAAGGGTAATGATTAAAGCCCTTATGGCTTTGCTCATTTGTCTTCCACCCCCATTATATTGTTCCAGAGGGAATTGCCAAATATTGATGAGAAGAACTTTTCAAGACTGGCCCATGGCATGTTGCCCTTAACCCTGTCATAAATCCTTGACTCATAATAGTCTGAGAGTCTTTTTACATAGGCTGAAACAACAGAATCACCCTTGGAGCTTTGCCACATGCTTACAACCTGTGGTTTAATTTCAACCTTTTCATACTTCTTGGTTTCAGAATTGTAGAGGCTTATGGTGCCATAAAGTGTTGACTGTTGGGCAGGATTTCTCTTGTTCAATCTTATTATATATTCTCCACTCTTCTGGGTGACGATTGGCTGTATGATTCCCTGCTCCAGTTTAAGCGGGAAAGTGGGTGTTGGTGGGAAAAGTGCATTGCTTACTTCGACTTCAGTTATTGATTCTTTTGGAACTGCTATCATTTTCCCGCCATTTTCACGGGAAGCCAGATCGGTCGAGTATTTCTTTGCGACTTCAGCAAAGTTGTTACCCTTTCCTTTTGTAAGTTCCTCAAGAACCTTGTTGCGTGTTTTCTCGTCAGGTACGACTATTACTTCATAATCAACAGTCTCCGGAACTACAAGCTGGTCCTTTATTGTATTGAAGTATTCCTCAAGTTCCGAAGTCGTTGGTTGGCCCACCCCAGCCCTTAGAGGCTCTGTCATCTTTTCATAAACGAGCTGATTTCTTACCTGGGTTCTGAACTCGGATTCCGATACCTCACCCTCTGTGAGGTATTCATCAAGAGTATTCAGCTGGGATATTGAGATTACATCCTTGATTCTTTGTTCGATTTGTTCGTTAGGGATGTCATATTGATTTGTGTCTTTTGCCTTTTGTAGAACAACAAAGAAGTCTGTGAGATTTGTAATTGCTTTTGTCCTTGCAGTGCTGTAAAACTCCTGAATTTCCGTTGCCGTGGAGTTTGTCTGTGGTTTTACGCCAGCTCGCTCCATGTTTTTGATCTCAAGGTAAATCATGCGTTCTGTGATTGGAAAATCAACTACAATCCTTGCTACATCGCGTTTTGAATACACGTATAGAAAAAGTCCGCCAAAAGTCAAAAGTATTATGAGCAGCGGAACAATTATGTACGGCGCGATGTTTACGCGCTTTGTTTCCTGTTTTTGGTTTGCCACTGAATTCATTCCTCCATTTACCGGTTACGGTTGATTAGTAGCTGGAGTCTGTTGAGTCGGGATCTGGGAATCTGGATTCTGTATTCCTTGGTTTTTAAGGATATTTTGTAATTCCTCTTCGGATGGCAGGTTTTGAGTCTGGTTAGTGGTTGTTGTGGTAGTTCCGTCACCAACGCCCTTTCCCATTAGTTTTCCAACCCATAGCCCAAAGTCTTCGAATGGGGCAACAATATTTGACTGCCACCACACAGTAAAGCTCTTCCATGGATTGCCAATTGAAACGCCGAGCTTGTTTCTCTCTTCCTCAAGCCACTTTGACTGCTGTTCGGATTTTTTCTGGGCCTTGAGTTGTTTTATTACTTCCTGCTTGACAGATTCGAATGGGAGTTTTTCATAGTTTCTTTTTGTAATGAGCTTGACTATGACGATGTCTTTGCCTGCTTTTACGACCTTTGAGTAAACCTGGTTTGGTTTAAGACCCCATGCAGCTTCAACTATCTCTTTTTCATAGGGATAGCTTCCCGCCTGTGCCTCTTTTGCTTTCTGGAGCTCTGCCCAGAAGAAGCCGGAACTATCGGTTGAGAGCATGCTTGGGAGCTCACCGGCATTGAACTTTGAGAGATCATCTTCGGAATACTGCTCCGCAGCTTTTGCAAAAGTTATTTTGCCAGAAAGTAGATCCTTGAGAACCTGGTTTGCCTGTGTCTCTTTCTTTTTGAGCTCATCTGCTGTTAGTGCTGTATTCGGATCACTCTTGTTTGTGCCAACCCAACGGATAGTTGCTATTCTTGCAGCCTCTGTCGGATTGTATTTTTCAGAGTTCTTTTTCGCGTCGGTGATATAAATCAAGTGCCAGCCGTAGGTTGTACGCACTGGTTCAGAAACTTCTCCAACCTTCATCTTGATTGCAGCATCATTAAATTCAGGAACAAGTGAATTACCTTGATCGGTGACAAGTTGACCATTCTGGATTTTATACCAGCCAAGGTCTCCTCCATTTGGTTTTGTTGCGTCATCTTCAGACTTTTGTTTCGCGATCTCTGGGAACTTCTTGGGGTCCTTCATAATCTGGGCACGGATTTCATCAATCTGTGTCTTCTTCTTGGTACCAACATCAGCTGCGTCCTTTGTGCTATCGTACTTCAAAAGGATGTGCGACAGCTTGAGTTCAGCATTGCTATTGTAGAAATCAAGCGCTTCCTGGTCGGTGACTTCAGGTTCCTTGACGTATTTCTCAAAGAGTTTGTTCATGTAGACTTGTACTGTCAGTTGGCTCTTGTTATTTGCTACTATGAATTCCCTCATTTTGACTTCATTTTCGAAACCCTGTTGCTTGATCCATTCTGCAGCATTGCCCTCTTTTGGTTTTTGCTGATCGATAAGTTTCTGGGCCTCATCCTGGTATACCTTGTCTTCGATCTTGATGTTTTCTCTCTCACCAAGCTGGAGGAAAAGTTTTTCAGAGATAAGCTGTTGAATCACCTGCTCTTTTGCAGAAGCGAGCATCTTCTGAAACTCTTCTGTACCAAACTGTGGCATCTGGTCCTGTGATACCTGTTGCTGGATCAACTGATATGCCTTCTGTTCCAGTTCATCGGTTGTTATTGATGCTGAGCCAATCCTGGCCTCAATCTTGCGACCCGAGTATGCCCAAATTCCGAAGCCCAAAAGGGCAATAATGACAAAGATGATCGTCCAAATGGTGACTCTCCACCCTTTTGACATCGGTTTGTAAATCTTCGTCTCTTTGACTTGCGGGATCAATTTCGCCCTGCGAAGTTCTCTTATCTTGCTTTCTTTACCCATTATATTTACCTCCGAGCAATTAACAAATAACCATTTTATGCGGTGTCAACTCACATGTAAAGTAAGTGTTCCACTTCACCTAAACCTGAGTGTTGCACATGGTTCCATTAAGAATTTGTTTCGTGCTCGAATCAATACCGAATATTAAAAAACATTCAAGTCTTGCTTGAGGAAAGTTCTACTTGCGCGGCTACAAGGCATGTTAAAGGAAAACATGATACATCGAAATGTTCCATGACAGCACGAAAAAAGTGCTGTGAAATTTGCAATTTCATTGTCCGGCCAATAAAATCTGTTCCAAGGGGGTAGCATGAGAAAAATTATTTCATTGTTGTCTTGCATGGTTATTGTTTTTCAGATTTTTATTCCGGCACAAAATACAACTTTGGCATCCAGGACGGCATTTGTAGATGGTTTTGGTCTTGGGGCCGAAGCTGGAGATGGCTTTATAAAGCTTACCTGGGAAAGAGTTCCCGGGGCTTCTGGTGGTTACTATGTTTATCGCAAAGATGGCGAAAATGGCACTTATGGGGCACCCCTGACTGATTTTGGGGTTTTTGGGAATGTTTTTTATGACGGCCCAATCCCGAATGACAACAAGTATTGCTACTATGTTGCCCCACTTGATGAAAACTCCACTGAATTTGGCAGGTCGGTTGAAGCCTGTTCCTCGCCAATATCACAAGCGCCGTCATTTATCGAACAATGCAAGACGGTCCTTGTTTTTGTTGTTGACAGTGTCAATTATTTGCACAACGGTGTCAAAAAAACCATGAGTTCGCCGTTCCTTCTTGTCGGGAGGAGAACTTATCTTGCTTTCAGATATGTGACAGAACCACTTGGCGGGAAAATCGAATGGGACCAGGTCCAGAGAAAAGTTACTGTCACACACAAAAATACTGTTGTGGAGATGTGGGTTGGCAAATCACAGGCAAAAATAAATGGCAAACCAGTCCAGATTGACCCAAGCGATCCCAAGGTTGTTCCATTTGTAAAAGACGGAAGAACCTTTGTTCCGCTCCGTTTTCCGGTTGAATCTTTTGGCGAGGGTGATGTCAAGTGGTTTGCCCAGACAAAACAGGCGCAGCTTGTTTTCCCGGCAGACTGTAATGAGAAATTCAAGGGAAAGGTTATTAGCTACAACAGCAAGACGGGCATGTCCGAGATGCTTGGTTTTGAAGGCGAGTCTTATGTTGTTGTTTTCGGACAGAGCGGATCTGGTGGTTACATACCGGTTGTTGGTGATTGCATCGAGATTTCAGGAGAAAGAAAGAGAAAGGGAACACACGAATACTTTTTTGTAAATTCAGCGTCCCTGATCGAATGTCAGGAGGGGCCGTTTGCAGGATTTGGAACAGTAGAGAAGACAGATGTGCTAAGTGCTTCAGCCAACATCAGGTTTGAAGGTGGGGAAAAAATTGATGTCAGGATCGACAAGATCCACATCAGGATGCTGGCTGGACTTAAACCAGGAGATTGTGTTTTTGCAGCCGGAATGACAATTAAGAACCCGTCCGGTGAAAAATACATAAATACAATGATTTTTGACGTGGTGCCATGTAAAAAAGGCCAGGTTGACATTGTTTGTGACGGCAAATGGTATTCGGGAACGGTGCGCGATTTTGATTGCACAAACGGAACTCTGACTGTTGCACTTGATGACGGGCAGTCAAAAACCGTTTCAATTGGAGACAGCAACTTTGATTGTGCAAACCTCTCGGTTGGCTATTGTGCAAGGTTCTGCGCAAAAGAAGCAGACGGAAAACTTGTTTCATCGGTTTTCTACGCCTTTCCCTGCGATTCCTCTTCCTGCGAAGGGTCTCTCATAAGGGGCAAACTGGTGAAGATTGATTGTGCTTCGCTTAGCATGAGCATTGCACAGGGCGATAAATACGTTGAAGTCGCGATATTCCCAAGAGATTGCGAGGACATGTCGGCTTCGATGCCTGAATGTGTGGAAGCTTGCGTGGTCAAATCCGGCAACCGTTTTGTAGCCCTTAAAGTCAGACCGTATATCGAGTGTGAAAATGAATGCCCGGGAGAAATTGTCCAGGTAAGGATAGACAGGGTGGATTGTGCAGCAAAAATTATCTATTGCACAAAAATGGCAACGATGGAGCAAATGAAAATAAAATTCGTGTTGCCGGAATTTTGCCCGCTGGAAGCTGGAAAATGCTATGAGATTTGCATTGAAGAGATCAGAAAACCAGGCCAGCAGCCGGAAAATATTGCTACACGCTTCAAACCGATAGAGTGCGGGTACAGGTGCAGTGGTCAGCTTGTTACCGGCACCATCAAATCAGTTGATTGTGCAAAACAGGTAGTAGTTGTTGGCCAGAATGACAATCTTGGGGACATGATCATAAGGGTCACCGAACAGGACTGTATAAGGCTGAAGGAAGACAGTTGTGTGAAAGCCTGCGTCACAAAAGACCCAACCGGTTTATACATGGCAAACTGGATCACCGAAGTCGGACCGGAGGGATGCACCCAGAAATAGCGACAAAAAGCTTTGAATAATCTAAAGAGGCAAGACTAAATAAATAAATAAAATTTTTTTGAGCCAGAAAGGGGCTGGTAATGAAAAGAAGCTGGAAATTGGTTGCGTTGATGTTGTTTGTTCTCATTTTTGTTTGTGGGGGCAATCTGTTGTCGTTGGAAAGGCAAGATTCAAGGGGTGACCCAATAAAAAACGAGTCGATTTTTGCTCAAAGCATTGCGCAAAACCCGGGTTGTGACTGGCCATCCTTTGGCAGGACGCCAGACAACAACCGTGTTGCACCTGATGGTTGTGGGCCAAAAACTGACAACCTTATTAATATTTGGGAATTTGGAGCAAATGGATCAGTTAAATATCCCGTTATTTTAGACGATAAAATTTATTTTGGCTCTAGCAATGGGGAATTCTATTGCGTAGATTGCATATTTGGGAAAAAAATTTGGGAATATCGAGCTGATGGTAAAATTAGTTCACCTTCCATTATAATTGATGATAAGATTTACTTTGGTTCTGAAGAAGGTAAATTTTATTGCCTAGATATAAAAAAAGGTGAAAAAAGATGGGAGTATAAGGTAGATGGAATAATTTATGCACCCAACGCGCTTAATGGTAGGATTTATGTTAGAACAAATAAAGGTGAAATCCATTGCTTGGATGCACAAACAGGAAGTTTTATCTGGAGTTATAGTATGGGAAGTTTTACATCATATCCAGCTTTATTAGAGGATAAATTGTATTTTTGTTCGTATAAAGAGAGTATCTTTTACTGCTATTGCATTAATTCTAATACTGGTAAAGTTATATGGGAATATCAAAAAGAGATGGAGGAACAGCCTTATGCAACTGCTGTTGTTATTTCAAACGAAAAAATATATTTTGGATTAGGTTATTATACTTTAGGCTTACTGTATTGTTTAGATATTCAAACTGGCGAAGAAAAATGGTCCTTCAGGGCTGATAGCGAGATTTTGAATTCACCGATTGTTTCTAACGGGAAAGTTTATTTTAGCTCAATGCATAAAACTTATTGTGTTTACGAGAAAACAGGTGCAAAAAAATGGGAAATAGATGTATATAACGGTTCCTCATATGCAATCGCTTTATCCGAGAGTAACCTTTTCTTAGCTTCAATGGATGGAGTACAATGTTTAAGGATATCTGATGGACAAAAGAAATGGTCATATAAGAGTTTATTCCACCCGAATTATGTGTTAATATCATCAAAGAGGATTTATGTGGTATCAGAAAATATAGTTTGTTGTTTCGGCGATTTTAATAAGACTAACCAACCTGCCTCTAATACTTGCGATTGGCTATCTTATGGAAGAACACCTGACAATAATCGGGTTGTTCCTGATGGTTGCGCGCCAAAAAATAATAGCCTTGTTGAAATTTGGAAAATATCAACGGGATCTCATCCGCTTGCAATAGCAACAGAAAATAAAATATATATTAGCTTATATGATTTTATTTATTGTTTAGATGATAAAAATGGTAGAGTGATTTGGGAATATAAGTGCAGCAAAAGCGTATCTTCATATATGGCAATTAAAAATGGAAGATTATATTTCGATATTAGGATGAGTAGCAAGCAACATGTTTTTTGTTGCTTGGATGCACAAGTTGGACGAAAAATATGGGAGTATGAGATCCCCGATTACACTTACGATTGCATTTCTCCTATTGCCACAGATGACGGTGTTTACTTTGGTACATCTAATGGGAAAATATACTGTTTAAGTCCCCAAACTGGCAAATTAAAATGGGAGTATAACACGGGCGGTGAAATTAATTATATGCCAGCCATAGCTGATGGTAAATTGTATGCAGCTTCAAGTAATAATCTTTATTGTCTGGATTTAAAAACAGGGAAAAAACTGTGGAAATATGAAACTTACTATATAACTTCTTCACCTGTTGTGTGCGGAGAGAAAATATATGTCGGATCATCTTATGGGAGTAGGTTTTACTGTTTTGATACAAGACAACGTAAAGTTATTTGGACAATTAAGATTAATATACCATCAGATTTTTCTCCAGTTGTATACAAAGGTATGGTATATGTTGGGTCAACTGATAGGTTCTATTGCCTAAATTCATCGAATGGAAGCACAATTTGGAGTTATAATACCCACGATTTATCTTCGATTATATCTTCGCCAATATTATCTGCCGGAAGAATATATTTCGCTAATAAAATAAAAATATATTCCCTAGATTCCAAGAAAGGTTTAAAATTGTGGGAGTATGAAATCGCTAATGCATCTTCACTAAGTATATCAAATGGTAAATTGTATATTAACTCAATTACAGAATTAGAAAGAATACTTTACTGTTTTAGCGATTCACCACCTATGCCGCCAAAAGGAACATGTTGCGATAACTGTACAGATTGTAATAAGTGCATGGCATTTAAAATTGGTTCAAAAGACTGGTTTATCTGCAATCAGTTGCAAACACCAATGAGCACTGCACCGATAATTAAAAATGGTAGAACATTCTTGGTCATAAGATATATTGCTGAAACAATAGGCGCGAATGTAGATTGGAACGCAACGAGCCAGACAGTCACAATAACAGACCCAAAAAATGGGAAAACAATTCAGCTTCAGATAAACAACAATATTGCAACGATTGGCGGTAAAAAAGTCCAGATTGACCAGAATACTGATGTGAAACCTTTTATATCTGAAGGGAGAACACTTTTGCCCCTTCGATTTGTTGTTGATTCGCTTGGGCTTGACTTGGACTGGCTCGATCAAACAAAAGAAGCCATAATCTGTTACAAAGACCCAATGTGTCCATGAAGATTCAATAAAATATTCATTAATACTAATCTGGTTGCGACTGTTGAAAAATATTCTTTGGCGCGCATAATCGGTTCTGGAGGTGAAAGATGGCTAGAATTGCTATCAACGGATTCGGAAGGATTGGAAGGCAAGTCTACAAGGCCATTTCCGAATATTTCCCACAGCACGATATAGTTGCGGTCAATGACATAACGGACTCTGAAACACTCGTCCACCTTCTCAAGTACGACAGCAACTATGGCGTTTACGGTCATGAGATCACTCTTGAAAAAGACACCTTTACATGTTGCGGCAAGCGGACCAGGTGCCTGAAGGTCCTTTCTCCGCTCGAGCTCCCCTGGAACGAGATGAAGGTGGACATCGTTGTGGAGAGCACCGGCAAGTTTGCAAACGGAAAGGACGCGAAAGTCCACCTTGATAGAGGGGCAAGAAAAGTCATGGTCTCTGCCCCGATGAAAGACCCGGACTACATGATCCTCCGCGGTGTGAACTGCGACCATTACGACCCAAAAATCCACCATGTTGTTTCAAACGCTTCCTGCACAACAAACAGTCTGGCGCCTGTTGCAAAAATTCTTCACGAGAATTTTGGCATCCTGAACGGTTTTATGACGACAGTCCACGCCTACACAAATGACCAGAAGATTCTTGATGCCCCCCACAAGGATTTGAGGAGGGCCAGAAATGCCGCTACAAACATAATTCCAACGACAACTGGTGCTGCCGAGGCCGTTGGAAAGGTAATTCCTGAACTTAAAGGCAGGATGACCGGTATCTCCCTCAGGGTGCCAACGTCTGTTGTTTCAATAACTGATTTTGTGTGCACCCTGGAAAAACAGTGCAGCGTGGAGCAGATAAACGAAAAACTTGAAGAAGCCAGCAAAGGAAAGCTGAAAGGGATCCTTGGATACTCCAGAGAGCCTCTTGTTTCCAGTGATTACAAGGGTTCAACCTATTCCGGAATTGTCGATGCACTCTCAACGATGGTTGTTGGCAACAACATGGCGAAGGTGCTTATATGGTACGACAACGAATGGGGCTATTCAGTCAGGTCTGCAGAAGTCGTCGATATATTGGCAACAAGAGGTGCGTGAGTGAAAAAGCGCACCGTTGAAAGCGTTGATGTTTTCAACAAAAGGGTGTTGCTCAGGGCCGACTTCAATTCGCCTGTTGAAAACGGAAAAATTGTTGATGATACGAGAATCACCTCTACTCTGCCCACGATTACTTACCTGCTTGACCGTGGCGCAAAGCTTATTATATGCTCGCACCAGGGGAGACCTGATGGCAAATATGTCGAACAGTACTCATTAAAGCCAATTGCTGAGCATCTGAGGGGATTAGTTAATAAATCCATAAAAATGGCACCTGACTGTGTTGGTGGTCAGGTCAGTTCAATGGTTGGTTCACTCATGCCCGGAGAGGCGCTGGTGCTGGAGAACCTCAGGTTTCACAAAGAAGAAGAGGAATGTGACGAATCGTTCTCCAGGGAACTCGCCTTGCTTGGTGAAATCTACGTGAATGACGCATTTGGCACATGCCACAGAAAACATGCCAGCATCTATGGCGTCCCCCTTATTCTAAAACCGGCTGTTGCAGGGTTGCTCATGGTGAAAGAACTCAAGTACCTTGGTGACACCACAGAAAATCCCAAAAGGCCGTTTGCCGTTGTTTTTGGCGGGGCCAAAGTTTCTGACAAAATAAAGGTTGTTTACAATCTCGAGAAAATCGCTGACTTGATAGTCATTGGCGGCGGAATGTCGTTTACCTTCATGGCTTCACAGGGCATTGGTATTGGCACATCACTTGTCCAGAAAGACATGATAGACAGTTGCAGGACATTCCTTGATGAGTGCAGGAAAAAAGGGAAAAAGGTTCTCCTGCCTGTTGACAATATTGTTGCAGACAACTACAAAAATCCTACCAACATAAAAATTTCTGCAAATGGCATTCCTGATGGAATGGAAGGCGTTGATATCGGCCCGAAGACCTCAAAAATGTTCTGTGATGAACTTGCAAAATGTGAAACAGTCGTGTGGAATGGCCCTTTAGGCGTGTTCGAGGACGAACGTTTTGCCGAAGGCACCAAAACCGTCATGAAGTGCGTGGCTGGCGGAGTCAAGGTGTCTGTGATTGGTGGAGGTGATTCTGCGGCCGCTGCGGCAAAGTTCGGATTCACGAACCAGTTCACGCACGTATCGACAGGAGGAGGGGCATCGCTTGAATTCCTTGAAGGGAAGGAGCTTCCAGGTATTAAAGTTCTGGACGACGCTTAGTCTTTCGGCCCTTTTGGTTTTTACCTGTGCCGTTGTTCCGGTCAGGAACGCTGAAAAAGCGTCCTCGCTTGGTATCACATCTGCACTGATAATTCCATGCTCCCAAATGGAGGGTCTCTATCTTGACCAGGCACAGGAAACATGGGTAGAGGGTTGCTCAAGGAGGTCAACGGGCTTTTTTGAATACAAGATAAGGTTTGATGGCGAAGGTCCAATACTGCTGGAGGTGGAAACTTCCGGCAGTATTGTTATTGAAGCCTCTCTCAATGGCGAACCTCTAAAGCAATATTTTGAATCTGGCCAGATTGACGAGGATATTTCCGTAAAGATGAAGCGTCAGTTGAGGCTTGATGCTTCTAGCGGTTCGCCCTTGCGTGTGAAATTTTCGAAGAAAAAAGGCTCCTCAAAACCATTTGCTCTCTGGAAACTCTATGTGCGAAGAGGGGTGGAGATTTATCCTGGAACTCCCACGGAACAGACATATCTGGATAGCGCTGGTTCATCAATCCTTCTTCCTGGTGGTGGCAGGGGTTTGTCCAAGGGCGATGAGGTTAGATACAAATTAAACCAGGCTGAGGCTGGTCCTCTCGGTGTTTTAATTGAAAGCATTGGGAACATGAAAGTACTTCTTGCCTCTGGGGGTGCCCCAGAGGATGTAGAGCTCATGAAATCGGGAGAATTTACCTATGGTTTTATGACAGCCAATGACCTGAATTCTTCGATTGTTCTAAGGGCAGCTGGCGAGCTCAAGATCATAAGGGTTTCCATCTATTTCGGGCTCTCTTGCATGGATTTTCAAACTGAACTTTCAAAGATGGTTTTTCCTGGTTTTGGCAAAGAAGCTATTGTAAGTGTTGATGAGCCTATTGTTTTCAAACTGCCGCCCCATGCTGATTCTATTTTCTGGTGTCAGGCGGAAAATATAACCTCAATGAAAGCTGAGGGGCTTGAAACATACAGTCTTTCAGGATGCTTGTTTACAAAGGTTCCACAATCTTTGAACGAAGTGAAACTACAGGGTTCTGGCAAGCTGTATTCCTGGGGTATTGACCAGGACCCTGATGAGGATAGTTTACCCTCAAGTTTCGAGATGGCGTATGGTACTGATGCTGACAGGGCGTTTACCGATTTTGACGAGCAGAACGACTATGCGGATATAATGCCTCTCGATACCGATAATGATGGACTGGATGATGATGTGGAGCGCTTCCTTGGAATCAATCCCTCGTACTATGATTCCAATTCTGATGGATATCCTGACTCGCTTGGGCTCTCAACCCCGAAACTCTCGCCATTTTGCGCGAACATAACCAGAAAGCCATGGCCAGGGATCCTAAACCAGGATGTTTACGATCCACAACTGATTTCACAGGCAATAAGATTTGGAGATACAAACCTTATAATTCCATTTGGTAAAATCCTTTTAGATAGAGATCCAGTGGCCGGGCTCAAAACCTGGATGGGAGAGGCTGAAGGTTTTACTGGCGTTGTCCTGGATTATTGTGCAATAAGGATGGCCGATCTTTCAAAACCAGAGATGATTGATGCTTTCCAGATCTATGCAAAGAGACTCTGGGGGAATATCGAGACCGATGACAATCTGGCGTACAAAGCTGGAATGTTCTGTTGCAATAGGATTGAGGGTTTTGGAAAAGAGGCCATAAAACTGGCCAAAGAAAAGGGGCTTAAAGTTGCTGTAACAGTTCCATCGCCATATTCATCTGACAGGGCGATAGCTCCATACCTTTTGTTGAAAGAATTTGACAGGGTGACAGTTATTCCTCCGGTTTTTTCATCAGACCAGGTGGGTTTTTATGCCGGATTCAGGGACGCTGGAATTATCGGACGTGGGATCTATGTATATGTGTCTGATGAGAAAACTTCCAGGGCATATGTTGCCGGGGTCAGGGAAAGCGGGTTTTTGCTTGGGACCTCTGTTTCTGAAAACAGACCTCTGTCTCTTCCAGACAAACCAGTGACAGCCAAAACCGATTTTGTGCAGATAGTTACTGACAGTTCTGTATGGGCGCCACAGTTTGACATCCAGAACCAACATCCCGACTGGATATTGCAACTGGCACAGAATGGTTATTTTTGTAGACCCTCCCAGATGCAGGATTTTATTGAAGCCAAAGAGGTTTTTATTGACGAAACAACAACATTTCTGACAGAGGACGACCTCTCAATTATAAAAAATTGGATAGAAAAAGGTGGCAATATTCTCTTCAGACTGGGTGATGGAAGATTCAAAAATGAGGTTTGGTGGGGATCAAGAACCTCCCTGGGAAGAATTGTAGCCAGGGAATTTGGGCTCCATGAGGTGGGGCTTGGGAAGATCTACAAAGCTGGTTCTGGCCACGTCATGCTCTACGATGGGGACATTTCAACTGGTGCTGCATTGTTCTTTAATGAACTCAAAGAGGATGCCCCGAAACCATCATGCCAATATTGCGAAGCTGAAAAAGACCAGGTAGAAGCGTGTTTTTCATGGTTTAAAGTGGAACAGGCCGGAGAGTTCCCAAAAAATGATTATCCAATAATAATTCCTATCGCAGATCTAAAGCCTCCAAAAATATTTGCCTCAAATTGTGCTGTACCATGGGTTGAAAAAACCGATTCAAAGGTGAGGATGCTTTGCCAGGGGCCAAAAGGTCTTTGCGCCTCGGTTGCAGTTGCTTTGGGTGGTGCCCCGCTCTCGTCTTCTTCAAGTACGCCGTTCTCTTTCACGGTAAAGGGTGGAATAACAACCATATCTTTCGCCTGCTCTGGTGGTGGTGATGCTTTTATTTTTGATCTGAGTGAATTCCTTGATCTGGAAATGAAGCAGGCCACCGTTTATCCGATAAAACCCAATGAGGGTGAGGCAGTTACGGTTGATGCTTATGTGGAGAACAAATCCCAAATTCCTTCCGGCCCGTTTACTGTGGCTTTTTACTGGAACACAAAAGACAGACAGAATCTCTTCAAGAGAGTACAACTGGATGGTCTCCAGGCAAAAACAGGGAAAAGCATCTCTTTCCTGGCACCACTCCCGCAAGGTTCTGGCAATATGGTTCTAATTGCAAGCATTGAATCAGAGGGCGAAGTACAGCTTGAGAACAATACAAAGTCATTCTCATTCAGTGTTGTCCCGAGAACAAAGTATAAAACCATCGTGATGCAGGTGGGGAGTTACACTGCAACGGTTGATGGTGAAGCAACACAGATTACATCGCCACCCATCCAGTTGAAAAATGGAAGAGTCATGGTCCCATTTAGATTTCTTGCCGAATCCCTGGGCGCCACGGTTGCTTGGGATGGCGACACCAAAATGGTCACCTTCACAAAAGGCAAGCTTGTCATTTTCCTCTGGGTTGGCAGAGATTATGCAATATCGGGCGGAACAATGGTCCAGCTTGATGCGCCCCCAATAATCCAGGGAGGCAGGACTTATATTCCAGTAAGGTTTGTCTCAGAACAGCTTGGTGCCCAAGTTACCTGGGATGGCAAGAACAGGATAGTAACAATCAAACTGAAGATGGATTAGGGCTCGATAATTATCTGAAGTGCCTGGCGGTTTGAAAATTCAACCCCGACTATCATGCCCGCCCTGAGGTCTTCTGGCGAGCCAGGTATTTCTTCAGCATCATTTTGGATAATTTTTATTGCAGTTTTTGGGGTAATTAATAACACTGGCCCATCTTTAAACGTGATCTGGATACCATTTTGGGTGCGAGTTAACGATTCGATTTGAAATTTGGGGAGCTTTTTCGTGTCGCCTTGCCCCATACCGCCCATGCCCTTTGGCATCTTGACAACTTTTGTTGCCACAGTCTTGTCGTTTATTTTAAATACGATTGCTACGGCTTTATCCCCCACATTGATTTCATTCCGTGAGCAGGAACCTCTCCCTTTCCCGGCGCATTCGCATTCGGTCGAGGATAATACATTTATTTGTCTGCCATTTATGACGATAAACGACACGGTTTTTTCTGATACCTCTCCCCTTATTTCCTCGGGTGGTTGTGGTCTATCGGCATGTGCAATATGCAGGGCCTGGTTTTTGTATTCCAGAATCCACAGGGTATTTCCGGGCCTTATTTCCTCTGGTATTTTTTGAGGTGGTATCTGGATGCCATCAAAGTCAGATGCAAAGGTTTCTGGTATAAGTTGAACTATTTTTTCTGCAAGAGTTTCATTCACGCACAGCAATCGCATGTTTCTGAAATCATCTTTTATCATCCAGAGTTTCTTGATTGAAAATCCTGCATTTGGAATGAGGATGGTTGTTGAAATTCCATTTTTGGTCGACACTGTCAATTTCGTGTTTTTCGCAATTATTGAAAGTATCTTTGGATGCAAGGCAAATTCGTTTCCATCAAATTTTACAGTTACCAGAGTATTTTGGTTGATGAGGAACTGGCCTACATCTGTTGTTATCTTTGTTTCGCTGATGTTTTTGAGTGTTGTCTCAAAAGTCGAATTCAGGTAATCAGGAGTGCCAGATTGGTTCTTGTTGCCAGTACTGGTTTTCTTGGGTGTATCTTTCGTTCCGCTATTTGCAGGAGATTTTGGTGTTGATTTGTTTTCTCCAGTTTTGTTCCCACTGCTCGGTGCTTGAGTGTTGTTGCCACCATCTTTGGGATTTTTTGGTTGCGATTGCCCGTTTTTGTTTTCGCCCACTGGCGCAACAAAACGTGCTATCATTCTGGGGCCAAACCTTAGCCCCCTGACCCTTATTGGCATTCCCTCGCCTATTTCACCCATCATTGCGGTTTCGCCTTCGATGAGTCTTACTTGCATCGGGCCTTGGGGAGTTTGGATTGTGGCAATTCCTTCTTCAATGTCTGCTATATCGCCGGTTGTTTCAAAATACTCGTTTGGGCAATGCCCTGGCATGATGACGGGCCTTGGTCCTGGTGCGCCATGTTTCATCTCAAAGCGCATTCTTGCACATCCCATCATTTTGACTTCTTCCCAGGACATGGGGTTTCCACTCTCGTCCACAGGAAGTGCATCTTGAGGCACTGGTATTGGCCCGCCAAAGTTCATTGGAACTATCGTGTGATCGAGTACTTCTGCGTTGATCTCAAGCTCTGAAGCATCGAGAATCATTCGCTTTCTCTCGATTATTGGAGCGGCTATTGCCGGGTCTACTGAAAAAACTGACACTCCCAGGTAGTTTGCTATTCTTCCCCAACCCCACGGGGCAAGTCTTAAGTCGACGATATTGTCAAATTGAGTGTTCGTGTTGTTTTTGATATATGCAGCAATGAGTATGTCTTTGTCTGTAAGGCCCTTGTCTCTCAGGTCCCAATACTGCTCGCCTGTTAAGCCGGCATCCTGAATTGCCTTGTCAATAGCTACAGTTTTATATATTCCCCCGGACTGCTCGTCCTGGTAAATTGATTCAAGATCATTTGCGGCGCTATTGATCATGTTGGAGCTAATGTAGTTAATGAGATTGCCCTCGGCTCCGAAAACTGGTGTAAAGACACCTGCAAGAAGGATTGCCAGGCATGCCGCAATGCCAATTGCTGGCTTGAGAAGAAAAGAAAATCTTCTATGTTTTTTGGATGATTGGGCTTCTTTGAGTATTTTCCCCCACAGCATTGCTGGAGGATTGAGAGAAGAAGCCTGTGATTCAAGATGTTTGGCTACTTTTTCAGTGAGTGCTTTGAACGCTTCAAATTCTTTTTTGCACTCCCTGCAGTCGGCAAGGTGTTTTTCAAAGGTCTCGTGCCTACCTCTTGACAGTGACCCTTCCAGATATTCGATAAACTCTTCTCTAATTTTCTTACAGTCCATTTTTGCCCCTCTGGGCCGTTGTGCTTAGTGTTTCGAGAGCCGTGTACAACCTGGCTTTAACGGCGCTTTCGCCTATTCCCAGGCCGTCTGCTATCTCTCTTATCTTAAGCCCTTCATAATATTTCATTACGACAACTTGCCGCTGATTGTCAGTAAGGATTCCCATTGCATTCTGGAGCTCATAGGAAATGTCATCAGAAAGCTGCCTGTCTCTGTATGAGTCCATCTCCTCGGCCGGAGTGTAGCCAGTTTCTGCCAACTCCTCAATACTTTCAGTTCTCTCTTCCTGTGCCCTTCTGTAGCTTATGATCTCATTGCTTACAACCCGCGAGAGCCATGGTTTGAAGGGTCTTGAAGGGTCGTATTTTGATGCAAATCTCCATATCTTGAGGAAGATATCCTGGGTAAGTTCCTCCGCCTTGCTGTTATTGTGTAACTGCATTGCCACAATCTTGAAAACGTATGCGCCAAACTCGTCGTAGAGGCACCGAAAAGCGTCCTCATCGCCTTTTGCTATCCTTTTCATGAAGCTGGCGGCATCAAATTCTTGCATTATGGTTTATTTTTGGTTTTGAGACTTCTCTTACGAGGCATTGTTGGTTAAAGCCTTGAGAGTGCTTCTTCGACAAGCCGTTTTACTGTTTCGGCCTGGGCTTTTCCACAAGAGGCCTTGAGCACCTGTCCAATAAAGAACCCCGAAAGGGCAGTTTTGCCCTGCTTGTATTGTTCGACTTGTTTCGGATTATTTTCGATCACCTGTTTAACGAGTTCGATGATTGCGGATTCGTCCTCTATTACTATCAGATTGCGTTCTTTTGCAACCTTTTCTGAACTAGAACCAGCAACAACATCAGGAATGATTGTTTTTGCTGACTGGTTTGTTATCTGGCCTGAATCCACCAGCTTAACCAGCTCTGAAAGGAGTTTTGGGGTCAGCTTTGTCTGGCCAAGCGAGAGCCCCTCTTTTGCAAAGTAGCCCTGGATTTCCACTGTCAGGAAACTGCAGGTTTTTTTGGGGCTGGCGCCGTTTTTGACACATTCTTCAAAAAACGCCGTTGTTTCTTTATCTTGCGTTAGAACGCCTGCATCGTATTGTGAAAGCCCGTATTCCTTCTCGAATTTTTCTGCGATCTGGCCAGGCGTTTTTGGCATTTCCTGCCTGATTTTCTCGATCTGGCTGGTATTTGTAACCATTGGCGGAAGATCTGGTTCCGGAAAGTACCTGTAATCGTTAAGCTCTTCTTTTGAGCGCATCCCCGCAGTTTCCCCTGTGGACTCGATAAAGTGCCTTGTTTCGGCAGTTACCTGCCCACCCTGGGCAATGAGGTCTCTCTGGCGCTTGGCTTCAAATTCGAGCGCTCTTCTTGCTGACCTGAAGGAATTGAGATTTTTTACTTCCACCTTTGTGCCGAAAGACCCGTCCGGATTTTTTACCGACACATTCACGTCGCACCTGAGTGCGCCTTCTTCCATGTTGCCAGTTGAAATGCCAATGAACCGGACGAGATTTCTAAGGGCAAAAAGGTATGCCTGGGCCTCTTCGGGAGTTTCAATGCATGGTTCTGTAACAATCTCTGCAAGAGGGGCACCACATCTGTTGTAGTCAACCAGAGACGAAGACGATTTTGTTATGTCCCCTGAATGAAACATTTTTCCAGCATCTTCTTCCAGATGGATCCTTGTTATATCGACCCTTTTTTTGCCTTTCCCAAATGGAAATTCAAGAAACCCTTTTTGTCCCAGAGGTGTGGCATACTGGGTTATCTGGTAGCCCTTTGGGAGGTCCGGATAGAAATAGTTTTTTCGGTAATAAGGTGCAACTTCATTTATTTTACAGTTTAATGCCAGGGCAAGCTGGAGACCCATTTGGGTTGCTTTTTCGTTGACCACTGGCAGGGCGCCTGGCAATCCGAGGCAAACCGGGCACACATTTGTATTTGGTTCATCACCAAATGAATTTTTGCAACCACAAAACATCTTTGTTGCAGACAAAAGCTGCACATGGACTTCAATTCCTATTACAAGATCAGACATTGCCGCTCCTGAGGTTTTCAATGAGTTTTTTCCGTCTTTTTGCCAGATCGGTAATGATTTGCCTGTATTCACTGGTAAGCCCGTCATTGACGAGCGAGACTGTAAGCGTTTCGGTCCAGGAAAGCAAAAGAAATATCAACCCTGCCCCGATACACCCCAAACTTAGCATGCCAAGGTAGCCGTTTCCGCTGAATGCAAGGATTATGCCTGCAAGCACAAGAAGGAGTCCCCAAAGTCTTTTCGGAGTTATTGCAAAACCTGACCTTCTGACCTTTTTCATGGAGAGTTTATGGTCAGCCATGAGGTCGTCTATTACCCTTATTTCTTCTATGGCTTTCTTCTCTCTTTCATTTGCACAAGTCTCACAAATAGGATAAGGCGATGGTTTTTTGCACTTGCAACACTTCATTGTCATCTGGCCTCTTCAATCTTGCCCGCAAGCATTGCAAGTGAATCATCGGAAAACGCCGGTCCTGAAAGTTGCATTCCGATTGGCCTTCCTTTGCTATCTTTGCCAAATGGGAACGTCACTGCCGGGATGCCTGCAAGACCCTGTGGAATTGTCAGAAGATCACAGGCGTGCATTTTAAGCGGGTCCTGAATCGAGCCAATCTCGAAGGCGGTAGTTGGTGCTGTTGGTGTCAGGATGACATCTACTTTTGACAATGCAGAGTACAGTTCAGCTGCTATCTTTGCCCTCATTTTGCATGCCTGGAGATAGTAGGCATCATAAAAACCTTCGGATAGTGCATAGGTGCCGATCAGTATTCTTCTCTTGACCTCGGCACCAAAGCCATCCGACCTGGTTTTTTTATACTGGTTTCCAAGCTCCGGGTCTTCGACTTGGAGGCCATACCTTACACCATCAAATCTTGAGAGATTGGCACTGCATTCAGACGGTGTTATCAACTGATAGGTTGCCACCGAATGCTTGAGGTTCGGTATGGAAACTTCGATGAATCTTGCCCCGATTCCTTCAAGCCTTTTCTTGCACTCTTGAAGCATTGCCATGATTTCGGGGTCTATGTCCAGTTCAAGGAGCTCTTTTGGTATGCCAATTACCGGTTTTTCAGGCAATTCTACTGGCGACCATGCTACGCTTGTCGAATCCTTTTCGTCCAGCCCACGCATTGCCTTCAAAACAGTGAGTGAGTCAAAGGAATTTTTTGCCATTGGCCCTATCTGGTCAATCGAGGATGTAAAGGCAACAAGGCCATATCTGCTCACCGTGCCATAGGTTGGCCTTATGGCAGACAATCCACAGAATGCGGCCGGTTGTCGTACCGACCCGCCTGTGTCAGATCCAAGCGAGAAGATTGAGTAGCCTGCGGCGACAGCCGCAGAAGAACCGGATGAAGAACCACCCGGAACAAGTTCCTTGTCCAGAGGGTTATGGGTTGGCCCAAAGGCAGAGTATTCACCGGATGAGCCCATTGCAAATTCATCCATATTTGTCTTGCATACGGCAATGGCACCAGCGTTTGCAAGCCTCCAAGTTGCTGTCGATTCAAAAAGACTCCTGTATTCGCCAAGAATCCTGGAGCCACAGGTGAGCTTTTCCCCTTTGATGCAGATGTTGTCTTTTACCGCGTATGGTATGCAGGAGAGTGGTTTTGATTCGTCAAAAACAGTCTTTTTGGCAATTTCTTTTGCCCTCTCGAACATGGGGGTTATTACTGCATTGAGATCATGTTCCTGGTTTTTCCAGTTTTTTTCGCATTCCTCAACAAGTTCGACAGGTGAAATTGATTTTGATTTGAGAAGATTTCTGGCTTCTGATATGTTCATGGCTCACCGGATATGATTTTTGGAACAATATAAAAGGTCCCATCTGTTTTTGGCGCCTGTGAGAGTGCATCGCTTTTTTTGACGCCATCCAGCGGCTCGTCTTTCCTGTATCTGAGAATGCACCACTTTGGCAACACCATTGGCTCGCAGTCCTTCAGGTCAATGTTTCTGATTTGTGAAAAACTTTCAACAAGCCTTTCAATGTCTTTTTCAAGGCCATCTGATTTGGTATGGTCCAGTTTTGACAGTTCAAAAATCCTTTTGAGGTCTTTCTTTTCAACAGACATCCTGCCTCCTGAAGGAGAAATTATAGCCAGTATTTGCCAATTCTCCAGTGTACTTGACAAATGTCGTTTGGGGCAATACTTATTTCAGGTAGAACAAATGGAAAATGAAATCTCCTCGATAAAACCCTTAAGAGCCAAGAACCTGCCAATCGTGGCTTTCATTGGAAGACCGTCGGTTGGCAAGTCCACGATATTCAACAGGATCCTCAGAAAGGCGAGGACCATCACTGATCAGGCGATGGGTGTGACCCGCGACAGAATCATGGAGGATTTTACCTGGAACGGTGTTGATTTCACCCTCATGGACACTGGTGGGATAGCACCGGAAGCCTCTACAATCCAGAGGCAGGTTTCCCTCCAATCCGAAATGGCAATTGGCATTGCCGATGTCATTGTCTTCATGGTGGACTCCCAGATTGGCCCAACCAAAGAAGACATTTATGTCGCCAGAATGCTGAGAAAATCTACTAAAAAAATCATTCTTGCTGCAAACAAGGCTGACAATAAAGACTGGACTGATTTCAATTTTAACCAGCTTGGTTTTGGCGACCCATTTACCGTGTCTGCAACCTCTGGCAGGAATGTTGCCGAACTCTTGGATCTGATAGTTGAAAATATTGGCAAGGCAGTCGAAGAAGAGCAGCAGGAGCAACAGGAAGAAGAATTGCCACCAAGAAGAATTGCGATAGCAGGAAGGCCCAATGTTGGCAAATCATCACTTCTGAACGCATTTCTGGGTGAGAAGAGAACAACCGTTTCTGATGTTCCGGGGACAACCAGAGACGCTGTGGACACACTCATTGAGTATGATGGCACCAAATATATCCTCGTAGACACGGCAGGAATTAAAAAGCGCTACAAATATGACGAGCAGCTTGATTATGTCACCATCAAGAGATCAGAACAGGCCATCCACAGGAGTGATCTTGTGATATTGGTCATTGATGGTTCAGTTGGAGCCACATCAGATGACCAGCATCTTGCAAGGTATATTGCAGACGAGGGGAAAGCCTGTGTCGTTGTGGTAAACAAAATTGACCTGGTTGAAGATAAGGCAGCACTTGAGGAAAATTTGTCGCACCAGCTTAGGTTTATTGACTATGCCAAACGTGTAAACGTGTCTGCGTTAACTGGCAAAAATATCATAAAAATTTTTCCCCACATCGTTGCAGCGTTAAAGAGTTACAACGACAGGATAACAACTGGCAGATTGAACAGATGGTTGGCTCAGGTCACAGACAAACAACCCCCAAACGTCCACAAAGGGAAAGTTTTGAAAATTTATTATGTGACCCAGGCAATAACCCGTCCGCCGACTTTTCAATTTTTTGTTAACGATATTGATGCGGCTTCCGAGTCATATATGAGATTTTTGGAGAACAACTTACGAGAGGAGTTCGAGCTCGAAGGTACCCCCGTAAGATTCTCAAGGAGACAGCATAGATGAGGGTTTGTGTCATGGGGGCAGGGGCTTGGGGGACCGCTTTGACCACAGTTTTGGCTTCCAAACCGATAGAAGTTATCCTTTGGGCGAATACTCCTGATCTGGCCGATGAAATTAGAAGAAATGCTGAAAATATCAGGTATCTTCCTGGTTATAAACTCCAAGACAAGGTCGTTATTGAGTCCGACCCCTTGACAGCCTCAAAAGGTATCGATATAATGGTGGCCGCTGTACCCGGGAAATATCTAGCCATGGCTGCAAGGGAGTTTGCCCGCAACCTTGAAAATCAAACTAAGGTAGTTTCTGTGGTCAAAGGTATTGAGCCTGAACAATCACTCACCATGTCAGAACTCCTCTCAAAAGAATGGAATCTGGACAGTGACAAGATCGCTGTTCTTTCAGGCCCAAATTTTGCCAGAGAGGTTGCCCAGAAGATGCCCACCGCTGCAGTATGCGCTTCGGAAAGTGACGAGCTTTCAAAGCAAATCCAGCAACTGTTCTCAAACACCTATTTCAGGGTCTATCGCTCAAAAGATGTCAAGGGCGTTGAACTTGGTGGTGCTTTGAAGAACGTAGTTGCTATTGGCGCAGGTGTTATTGAAGGACTTGGTTTTGGAGACAACACCAAATCTGCACTAGTGGTAAGAGGCCTTGAGGAAGCAAGAAGGTTGTATAAGGCGCTTGGTGCCCAGGAGGCGACCCTAAGGGGGTTGTCTTGTCTTGGGGACATGGTGGCCACATGTTCTTCGCCACTCTCAAGAAACAAGCGCTTCGGGTATCTGCTCGGAAAAGGTAAAAAACCTGACGAAGCCAGAAATGAAATATCACCGGACGGACAGGCCATAGAGGGGCTTGAATCACTGCAGGGATTACTCCTTCTGGCCGGAAAGTACGGAATTGAGCTACCGATAACATCTGAAATAGATGCAGTATCGAAGGGTATTACCACCCCCTTAAGGGCCATCAGAAGGCTCATGAAGAGGGAATTGAAAGAAGAATAAAAAACTATAGGAGGTCAAAATGACAAAACCAGAACTGATCGACAAGATCGCATCAACAACGAAATTTTCAAAGAAGGATTGCTCAGCAATGCTCGACGCCACCCTTGAATCAATCAAGGACGCTATGAAGACAGGCGACAAGGTTCTCCTTGTTGGTTTCGGCAGCTTCTATGTGAGGAACCGTAAGGCACGCAAGGGCGTCAACCCAAAGACACGCAAGCCACTCAATATCCCGGAGAAGAAAGTCCCAGCCTTCAAACCAGGCAAGGACCTCAAATCCGCAGTCCATACCGTTCACCACAAGAAGTGATTGAGTAAGCGCTACTAGCGTTTGACTTGACTTGATGGCCTGGTGTGTTAAAATCACCAGGCCATTATTATTTGTTCGGGGCGTGGCGCAGTTTGGTTAGCGCGTCAGTCTGGGGGACTGAAGGTCGGTAGTTCGAATCTACTCGCCCCGACCATATTTGCCCTCTTGCAGGGCTTTTTTATTTTCTGGGCTGCCGTCAGTGCGGTTTATAGACAAAATGAGGGTTTTTTGGTAAAAATGTGCAAAACCAGCACTATGCTGTGTCATATAATTACAATATATAAAGATTAAAAAATTCTCTTTACAAAGACCAAATAATTAGTAGAATGCTAAATTTGTCGGGACGTGGCTCAGTTTGGTAGAGCGCTTGGTTCGGGACCAAGAGGTCGCCAGTTCGAATCTGGCCGTCCCGACCATTTAATTTGTGGCCATCAACTTTTATATCAAAAATTGCATGCTATATTTTTGCCAACAACTTTTTGAAAATCTCAGCTCTTCTTTTGCCGTATGGCTCATCAATTTTCCCTGATTTCAACGACTTCTCCATAGCTGGTGCCGCATACCTTATTTCTTCCAGCGCCTCTTTCATGTCAATATCCAACAGAGCGTAGAGGGTATAAAAAAATGGATAGAACCTCCATTTGCTGTTTCCGATACGGTTTCTTTTTAAGTCCCCCATTCCATTTGCAATCCTTTCCTCCTGTAATGAGAGGCCACCAGCCTGAAGGTGTCTCCAGAAAGACACCGAACACGTCCCGCAACAATACTTCCCGCTTGGATTGTCTTTTATCCTTCCACGCATGTCTTCGGTGGCTGTTTCCAGAGCATTCTTTGTCATTGAGTTGTTAACGCCAATTTTTATCAAAGCTCTGCATGCCTCTTCGCTCAGTATGTGCGCTGTGGCGGCCCTTGAGGCAACCTTTTCACCAGTGAAGAGTTTTGTTTCAATAAAGTCGTTTGCTGTTGGTGCGAACATGTTGCAATAAGAGCCTGGCAATCCCTGTCTTGAGGCTATCCAGATCGCTACTTCCTCGGCCGCTTTTTTGGGAATGTTTTTACCAAATAAAATATGCTCGTTAAAATCATCCAGCGTTTTCGAAAGACTATTTTGGTCCAGTTTCATCTCGCCTCCTCCTCTTTTTGACCTCTTTATACTTAAATTTGAACGAATGTAAAATTACGTTTGACTTGTAACAACGAACTTTGCAGCGGGCAAAATTACTTTGCCACTAGACATGTTTTAAATATGCGTATTATGTTAGGCCAATTGCGTTTCTAAGGGGGTAACCAGGTGAGAAAGTATAAACTTGACCAGACAAGAGCTCCGCTTGTCGAGAAGGTGATTGAGTACATCGGGCAAAATAGGTTGCCTTTTCATATGCCAGGACACATGAGGGGTGGAGTCATTCCAGAACCACTCGCAGAATGGTTTGGCGAAGGACTTTACAAGTTTGATCTTACAGAGGTCCAGGGTCTTGATTATCTCCATACGTCGAGTGGTGTTATTGGCGAAGCGCAAAAGTATGCCGCTGATGCCTTTGGTGTCAGGGAAACCAAGTTCCTTATAAACGGAACAACTGTTGGTGTACAAGCCATGATGCTCTCCTCTGTCTGGAACGAGGAAAAAATCATTTTGCAAAGGAATAGCCACAGGTGCACAGTTGGTGGGCTTATACTTGGCGGTCTTGAACCTGCTTATGTCATGCCTGATTACAATTCCGACATTGGTGAATACACCTCAATAACCCCAACGACGCTTTCAAATGCCATGAAGCGCCACCCATCCGCAAAAGCCGTTCTTATGACAACGCCCAACTATTTTGGACTCGCCTCCGATATACAAACACTTGCTTCCATGGCAACAATAAAGGGTCTAAGAGTGCTTGTAGATGAGGCCCACGGTGCACACTTCATGTTCCATCCTGAAATGCCCATGTCTGCCTGCCAGTGCGATGTCGATTGTGTTACCCAGAGCGCGCATAAAACATTGCCAACGATGACGCAGAGTTCACTATTGCATGTGGTAACAGCAAGAGCGGCAACCGATAGACTCAAGATGATTCTTGTTCTCCTTCAATCATCCTCACCATCCTATGTTTTTATGAGCTCGCTTGATGCTGCAAGAAGGTATATGGCCATTCATGGCCAGGAAAGACTCACCCAAATCCTCGAAATGGCTGACTGGCTAAGAGATGAAATAAACAAGATTCCTGGCCTTAGATGTCCAGGAAGCGAGGTTGTGGGCAGGCAGGGAGTGGTTGGTTTTGACAGAACAAAGATAACCATCAATGTCTCCGAGCTTGGCCTCTCTGGTTGGGAAGCCGAGAGGATACTCAATAATGAATATAATGTTGAAATAGAGCTTTCTGATGCAGACAATTTCCTCTGTTTCCTGACTGTTGGAACAAAATGGGAATATGCTAAGGGGCTGGTTGAAGTTCTAAAAAAACTGGCAAGCAAGAAGTATGATTGCAGACCTCATGTAAAAGTTCCTCTCCCTGAAATCCCCCCGCTTGAAATGCTCCCGAGGAAGGCTTTCTATTCAAAATCGGAACTTGTTTCCCTCAGGCAGGCAATTGGCAGGGTCGCTGCCGACGTTGTCTGTCCATATCCACCAGGCATACCCACGTTGATACATGGGGAACTCATAACCTCCCAGATTGTTGACTATATTGAACAGCTAAACTCACAAAAAGCCTTTATTCAGGGCCTTATAAATGGGGAAATGATAAAGGTTATAGCATAAAAAATTGATATCCAAGGATAATAAAAAAGGCGAGGATTTTCCTCGCCTTTTTTATTATATAAGATCAGTTTATTCTGGTTTATATCTTGTTTTTCCCCTTGTTGCCCATGATTCCAAGGCTTGTGTTGGGCAGTGGTTTATACATGCATAACAACCTGCACATGGATAGGAAAATGAAGGGTAGGAGTTTACTTTTATGTTGCCAGTGGGGCAATTTTCAGCACAAATGCCGCACTGGATACATTTTTCTTTGTTGAGGCTCACTCTGTAAAACATCTTGAGCGATGTTTTTGTATAGAAAGGTATCAAAAAACTATAACTGGAAAACTTGTATTTTGGCTTTTTTATTGGCGTGGTGTCGCCATTTTTTAATTTCTTGCCAATCTCGATGCCCAAATCTGCTGGATCTGGCTGGGGATTTTTCGAAAACCATTCATTCATTGATTGGATTTTTTTTGGCGTCAATACAATGGTCCATGATTCTGGCATTACAATCTCGCTTGAATAGAAAATCCTTGCGCCGGTTTTTTCAAGATCTTCCATCATTTTGAGGCAAGCATTGACCGGCTCGCCGGCGTAGTCCATTACAATAAAACATGGCTTGCCGTTTAGCAAGCCATGCCAGCTTTTTACTAGTTCCCTGAGCGGCCAGGGGGGTGACCAGTCGTAAACTGGGAAACATATTCCAAAAGAATCATATTCTGTTGGAATGACTGGTTTGTCCCTGACCTCGAAATAATCGGTCTTGTGGCCTTCCAGTTCAAGGCCTTTCTTGACTTTCCGGGCAACCAGCCTTGTGTTTCCAGTGCCTGAAAAGCAGTAGAGTGCTACCTTACTCACTTACCTTGACGCCGATTATCGAGATGTTGCGGAGGGGTGTGTTGGGCTCATCTGGACGAGTTGTAACATTGCTCATGCGGTCAATCACGTCAAGACCCTGCAAAACTTCACCTACGGCCGTATATTTGCCCTGAAATTGTGGAGTGTCTACGAGGAGGATGAAGAAAATACAATTGTTGTTTCCTTCGCCATCATTTGCCAGACAAACAGTGCCTCTTTTGAGTTTTTTTTCAGTTTTCTCAAAAGGTATCTTGAATGCATCAGAGCCAGTGCCATTGTTGAATGGGTCACCACCCTGAACGAATTTGCCAGGCATCACCCTGTAGAACTGGAGACCATTGTAGATACTTTCCACAAATTGCCCATTTTGGGTCTCGAAGCCCTTGCACCAGCTGATAAACTTTTCAACTGAATTGGGGGCGTTTTTTGGAAGTACCCCAATAACAAAATCACCTTCAGTTGTGCTGAAGGTGATTTTGGGTTTTTCTGGTGGGACTTCGTTTTGTTTCTCTTCGAGTGACACACCCATGCAACCGGTTATTGAAAAAGCCAGAGCGAGGGTGGCCAGAGAGGCCAAAACTGTCCTATTTGACATAGACTTTATTGATAAGTACTGGTGAGACCGGGCTGGAATTTGCACCGTCTCCACCAGGATTGCATGGTACTTGTGCAATTTTGTCTACGACTTCCATGCCGTTTACTACTTCACCGAATGCGATGAATCCCATCTTGTCGAGGTTGCTGGAATTGTCAACCAGATTGATGAAGAACTGTGCATCGGACTGGTTTACTTCAATATTGGCAGATGCCATGGAGATCGTTCCCCTCTTGTTCTGGTGAAGACCCTTTGGATCAAGACCCATTGTGCCACCGCCGGTGCCATTCCCGAGTGGATCGCCACCCTGGATGACAAATCCATTGACAACGCGATGGAATGTGAGTCCGTTGTAGAAGCCGGAATTTGCTTTGTCGATGAGATTTTTTGAGGCTATTGGAGCATCGGCATAGAGGCTGATTTCAAAGGCGCCGTAGTTGGTTTCGAAAACTACAGTTTTGCCAAGATTGGTATTTGTTGTTCCCATGTCTTTGTTCTCTCCCTCTGTTGGGGTTTCTGTACTAGTCTTGTCGGTTGGGATTGTAGTGGTCTGGTCAGTTGTCTGATTGTCGGTGTTGTACTGATCAGTTATGTTAGTAATTTCCTCTTCGGTTGGTAAGGTAGTCTCTTCATTCTTTGAACCGCAAGCGGCCATGAAGGTGATTCCAAGTGCCAAAATGGCTATCAGTGCTAAATATTTTTTCATTTCAAAACTTCTCCTTAATTGTTGGTATTTACATCGCTCTCGTTGACGTTGAAGACTTCGCGGTTTTCCCTCTCGAGGTCGTTCTCCGAAATGAGCCTTACTGATGGGTCTGCAGATTCCTGGGCAAATTCCCTGAGGTACTGCTCTTCTTCATCTTCATAAGCGTTAAAGCGCTTTCTTGGCTGGCGCTCCGGTCTTGGCTCCTCTGGGAGGGTTGCCTTGATGGAAAGCCTTATTTTGCGGTCCGGGACCCTTATTTCCAGAATCTTGCACTGGACTGTCTGGCCCTCTTTGATTTCAGTGTCAATTCTCTCGACCCTGTGGTTTGAGACCTGGGAGATGTGGAGAAGACCCGAGACGCCCTCTTCAAGCTCGACAACAGCGCCAAACTTCAGCAGTCTGGTGACTGTGCCTTCAACGACATCACCAACCGAGTACTTGTACGGGACAAGTTCCCATGGATGTGGCTGTGCCTGCCTGAGTGAGAGGCTGATCCTGCCCTCGTCTCCTGCGATCTTGATGACCTTGACGTTGACTTTCTGGCGTTTCTTGAGCACCTGCTGAGGGGTCTTTCTTCCGCCCCAGGAAAGCTCTGAAAGGTGGATAAGACCTTCCACGCCTTCACCGAGATCAACAAATGCGCCAAATTCTACGAGGCCAACAACTGTGCCTTCATAGATTTCCCCAACCTTGAGGTTAGAGATGAATTCTTCACGCCTTCTTTCGCGGTCCTCTTCCAGGACTTCCTTCTGGGAGCAGACAACGCGCCTTGTTGGGCGGTCAACCTCTATGATTCTGACTTTGAGTTCCTTGCCAACCCACTTTGTCGGATCGGCATTGCGGTTAAGGTCAATCTGTGACCTCGGCACGAAAGCCGGTACGCCGACATCAACAAGAAGTCCACCCTTGACGGCCTTTGTGGCGACCGTTGTGAGGATTTCCTTGTTATCCTTTGCCTCTTTGAGTCTGTCCCAGACAAGCTCGAAATCGGCACGCTTCTTGGAGAGTATTATCATGCCATCATCATCGCCAATCTTGACAACGCGGCATTGAATCATGTCTCCTGTTTTGAACGTAGATGCAAGCTCTACGTCGTCTCTTGTAGATGCCTCTGCCCTGGGGATAAATCCCTCTGACTTCTGGCCGACATCAACCAGGAGACCATCAGACGTGACCTTTACTACTGTCGCGTTTACAAGCTGCCCTCTTTTGACAGACTTCATTTCGAAATCATTGACAGCTTTTTCCAACCTGGATGACTCAGATTTTACTACTTCTGGCTGGATTTCCTTTTTCTCCTGGGGTTGCTCCACGGCTTTTCCCGTTTCTTCATCGAACTCAAAGACTACCATCATTCACCTCATCGTATTTTGCGTCCATCATTGGACACTAGTGACTAATTCTATTGCAAAACCCTTAAAAGTAAATAGAGAAAACAAGTTAAATCCTCCTGTTCGTTGACACGCGGTTTTGCTTGTTTTAGAATTCATCCGTGTCCATAGAAGAGATTGTTTCCCAGATTTACAGGAATGAGTCCGGAAAAGAGATGACCCTGATACATTTTGAGGGAAGAAAAGGGACTTTTTCAGATATTCCTCTCGATGTACCGGAAATTGTTTCAAGCGGCCTCAAAAAGATTGGTATTGAAAAACTCTATTCACACCAGGCAAAAGCGATTGAAAGTGTCTTGTCTGGCAAAAACGTTGTTGTGGCCACACCAACCGCCTCCGGAAAAACCCTCTGCTATAATGTTCCAGTCTTGTCAGCCATTTCAAAAGATCCTGCAGCCAGGGCGATTTATCTTTTTCCAACCAAGGCGCTTTCATTCGACCAGCAAACCGGGCTTTCGGAGCTGGTTGAAGCGACAGGACTTGGTGTGAAATTTCACACGTACGATGGCGATACCGATGTGGGCAAAAGAAAAATCCTCAAAGTGGAAGGCTCCATAATCCTTACGAACCCGGACATGCTCCATGCAGGCATTTTGCCACACCACACGAAATGGGTGCACCTTTTTGAGAACCTGAAGTATGTTGTCATCGATGAGCTCCACCAGTACAGGGGTGTTTTTGGCTCGCACATGGCGAATGTTATAAGAAGGTTAAAAAGGATTTGCACTTTTTATGGGAGCCACCCAACCTTCATCATGTCTTCGGCAACAATTGCAAATCCTGCCGATCTTGCATCCAGAATTATCGAGGACGATGTTGAGGCAATAACCGAAGACGGCTCTCCAAGTGGCGACAAATATTTTGTGGTGTATAATCCACCGATTGTCGACAAACAGCTTGGTTTGCGCAAATCCTCCATTTTTGAGGCAGAGCGGTTTGCTTCCCAGCTCGTCCAGTCTGGCATACAAACCATTGTTTTTGCAAGGGCAAGGACCACTGTCGAGAACGTCCTGAAACTTCTGAGGGACCACGCTGCAAGGGCTGGATTTAATCCCGATTCAATCAGGGGTTACAGGGGTGGATATCTGCCCCTTGAGCGCAGGGAGATTGAAAAGGGACTAAGAGAAGGCAAGATAATGGGTGTTGTTTCAACAAACGCCCTGGAGCTCGGGATAGACATAGGAAGACTCGAAGCGTCTGTAATGGTCGGTTACCCAGGCACAATAGCAAGCATGAGACAACAGGCCGGCAGAGCCGGAAGAAAACAGCAGACCAGCCTTGGCATTCTGGTGCTATCTGGCAATCCACTTGACCAGTACATAGCCCAGAACCCTGATTATCTGCTGTCTACTCCTCCGGAATCAGGATTGGTAAACCCGGACAACCTCTACATAATGGTCTCCCATGTTAAGTGTGCGGCATTCGAGCTTCCATTCGTGGATGGAGAATCATTTGGCAAGGCGGAGATTGAACCGATCCTTTCGCACTTTGAGAAGGAGGGGATTGTCAATCATGACCAGGGAAAGTGGTTCTGGATGACAGACTCTTACCCTGCTGATGAAATATCGCTCCGGAATGCCACCGAAGGAAATGTTGCCATAATCGATGTTACAGGTTCACCACACGTCAGGACCATTGGTGAAATTGACCTCTTTTCTGCGCCAATGCTTGTGCATGACCAGGCAATCTACATGCATGACGGAGTCACATATCACGTTGACCGGCTTGACTTCAAGGAGAGAAAAGCTTTTGTCAGAAAAGTTCCGGTTGACTGGTATACAGACGCAAATTTGCAAATCAGCCTCAGGGTGCTCTCAGAAGCCGAAAATAATGATATTGGAAATTGCAAGCTTGGTGCGGGTGAGGTCACCGTAACGGCATTGACGACAGTGTTTAAGAAAATCCAGCTAACGACCCACCAGAATCTTGGTTATGGTGAAGTACACCTCCCGGAAATGCCAATGGATACCATGTCATGGTGGGTGACTGTTGGTGAGAAGATTGTTTCGGAATTCTCGAAAAATGACCTTGAAAAGGCGTTAAAAGGGCTTGGGAATGTCCTTATTGGAATCATGCCATTGCCATTGATGTGTGACCCCAGGGATTTGGGGATGTATGTTGAGGTAAAATCACCCCATTTTGAGGCACCGACTGTTTTTATTTATGAAAGGGTGGCTGGAGGGGTTGGCCTCTCGGAGCACATGTTTGATATGGGGATATCACCGCTTGTGCTTGCACTCGAAACACTCCAGAAATGCCCTTGCGAGAATGGCTGTCCGTCATGTGTTGGTCCTGCCGGTGACTCGGAACTGGGAACCAAGCTCCAGACAATAAGACTTTTGAAAATACTTACAGCGGATCGCCCTGGGCCTGTCTGAGCTCATTCTCCGACAAGCCAAAATAATGCCCTATTTCGTGGTACAGGACATGTTTTATTGTCTTTCTCAGACTTTCAATATCAAAAATTCTTGACATGATTGGCAGTCTGAAAACGGTTATCCTGTCAGGAAAGGCCATTGGCTCAAAGCCCTTGTGTCTGACTGTTTTTGGGACTCCGGAAAATAATCCCAGTAGATTCCATGGGCTCGTTCCAGCTTTTGCTGCTACTTCGTTTGTTGCCAGGTCGGTTATCTCATAGGAAATGTTTGCTTCATCAAGCTCCTCTTTCCATTCTTCTGGCAGTTCATTCCAGCATTGTTCGACAATCAGGTCAAATTCTTCACGTTCCACTCAGGTCTCCATGGTCATCAGGACAAAGTTGTGTTCTTTGTTTTCCTGGGTTTTCTGTTTTATGGTTTTTTTTGTTTTGAATCCAGTACCATCGTACATCGCCAAGTGTCCGGTTGATGGCATGTAATCTTCCACAGGTGTCTCCAGTGTGTAGACCTCTATCTTTTGATGCCTGTTTTTTCTGCAAAATTCTGCAAGGTTGGCAATCAATGATTTTTCAACGCCCTCTTCCCTGAATTGTGGATACACATAAAGATCGATGATTTGCATGATGCCCTTGTCCTGCATCTCGTCTACAAACTTGCAACCCATCCTGCTGGCCAGAGGTTTTGGAACATGCGTTATGTATCCGGCAACATCAGAACCAATGAAGGCGATGGACATCATCTTGCCATAACTTCTCGTTGCGAGCGTCATGAATTCGAGTGTTTCCGGGTTTCCAATATCGCCGAACCTGACATCTTCCTTCATGCTTGGTGTTGGAAGACCATATCCTGCAATATCTTTTGCTGTGACAGGCAAGACGAGAATGTGCTGGTCTCTTCTCTCCCAAGGAAGCCTTGGGTGGACAAATAGCTCATTGATGACAGGTTCTCTGCTCCTTGTCATGTTTTTGTGTTCTATTGCTTTAAAAAAATCATGAATGTTCTGATAACAGGGGAATTCTTCACCTTCGAGAAAAAAACATGGTTTGGCACCCTGGGTTTCTTTTTTTTCATCGTTTGATCTTACCGATTTTATGCAACCAGCAATATGTTTTGGCAATAGCGAGATTGAAGCGTCCCTGATTTGTGTTATGTCCCATCTGCGCAAAACCAGATCAAAACAAGCTTCAGCCTCTCTGGCAAAAACACCTTTTGAATTATAGGGGCAGAAAACCCAGTCAAGGAGCATGGTCACCGCTTTCCTGGCTTAATACCCGAGCATTTTATCGGTAATATTAAGCAATTCTTCTCCAGACTCAAGCCTTTTGACATTCTCGATGATTATTTTGATGAATCTTTCCCAGAAATGTGGTGTGACACCTGCGGCATGCGGGGTTGCCACGACCTGCGGGAGTGTCCTCAAGTGTGAATCAGCGGGCAGCGGCTCTTTTTCAAACACATCGAGCCCTGCAGCTGCCACTTTGCCACTTTTTATGGCACCCACCAGCTCTTGTGTGTCAATGAGGGAGCCCCTGGCAATATTTACAATGATCACCCCATGCTTCATGATGGCAAATTCTTTTTGCCCTATGAGGTACCTGGTGTTCTCTGTTTCAGGGAGACACAATACAATTACGTCGGAATTCTCGAGTATGTTGTCAAGCCCGTCTGGCCCAAAAACCTCATCCACGTTTTCAACTTCTCCCTTGCCACGCCTCATCCCGAGAACCTTCATGTCAAAGCCATTCCTGGCTATTTTTGCGACTCTCTTGCCAATATTGCCAAGCCCGAGTATCCCGATAGTTTTCCCTGATATCTCCCCAGGTGGGTATCCTTCTGTCACCTCATTCCCCCACCATCCTTCAGGTGAGAGTGTCTTGCCCATTGGGATTATTTTTCTGGAGCATGCGAGGAGGAGTGAAAATGTGTGTTCTGCAATGGCCTGGCTTCTGCAACCTTTTGAATTTATGACAGGCACCGATGAATTTCTCAGTTCCGGATAGAGCCTTTGCGGACCAATGCCGTCAACGGCAAACACCAGCATTTTAAGGTTGCGAGTCTGAAGGAAAAGCTCCCTTGGAAGGGAATAGCACACAATGACGTCTGCATTTTCCAAATGATCTGGGAGCTTGTCCCGTGTGACAGAAAATATTTCGTGTGCCGGAAGGGCCTTCCTTGTTTCAGAAAGCGCCCATTCCGGCATCGAGTGAAACGAGCCTGCCGTCTTCACATCGAAGACTATTTTCATAGATTGATCTTACTGCTCTATTGTGGGTTGGTCAACCTTTTCATCAACCTTTTCATCCGGCTGCTGTGGGTGTTTTTTTGCCCACTCGTACATCAGGATTGCTGCGGCAACCGAGGCATTCAGTGAACCAAGTTTTCCCTTCATGGGAATCTTGATTATCTCGTCGCAGTGCTCAGCGACTGTCTTGTGCATGCCTTCGCCTTCGGAACCAATGATGAAGCAGCATTTGTCAGGAAATTCCACTGATTGCGATTCCGAGGTGGCGTCTGGCGATGAGCCATAGATCCAGTATCCTGCCTCTTTGAGTTTTTCAATTGCTATCTTGACGTTTGCCACTCTGGCTATTTTTTGCCTGAGTGCAGCACCTGCAGAGGTTTTTGTCACAGTTGAGGTGACCGGTGCGGCGCCGTGCTTCGGAATTATGACACCAGAAGCCCCAAAACATTCGGATGATCTTATGATTGCTCCAAGATTTTGCGGGTCTTCGATCCCATCGAGGATGGCGATCATGGATATGGTATTTTCTGGACCGATTAAATCTTCGATTTCAGCATACTGTGTTGGTGAGGCAAGCGCGACCACGTCCCTGCTGCCATATTTTCCGATTTCAAAATCAGAAACCAGGTCATATCTTATGCCTCTGTCCTTGCTCTCCTCCATTATTGCCTTGAGGACAGTATTGATTTTGAGGGTTTTCCTGATGAGGACCTTGTTTATGCTGGTGCCTGCCCTGATTGCCTCAAGTACGGCATTTTTGCCTATGATTGCGTTGTCTGCCTCTTCCAGGGTTACCTCATTTGCGAATGGGAGCTCCTCGGCATATTCCAGGTCCTGGACTTCCCTTTCTTCAAAAGGTCTTCTCTGAAACTTGCTTCCTGTGCGTGATGGCGGTCTTTCGTAGACGTGCTCTCTTCTGAATTCGCCATCGCCGTCCTGTCTTGGGAACCTTGGCCTGTGACCACCTTCGTCGTCTCTTCTGCCAAACCTTCTGTCTGATGGGCCTGACCATTCTTTCTTTTGCCAGGAAAGTTTTGGGCTCCCGTCACCATCAGAATCGCCCCTTGGAGGTCTTCTTTCATAAGACTTTCTTTCGCCGAAAGGTCTGTTTTCACCGTATGGCTTTCTATCTCCATAGGATCTTCTTTCACCAAAAGGCTTGTTTTCTCCATACGGTTTTCTTTCCCCATATGGCTTCCTGTCTCCAAAAGACTTTCTTTCCCCATACGGTTTTCTGTCGCCGTATGGTTTATCTCCATAGGATTTTCTTTCACCAAAAGGCTTGTTTTCTCCAAACCTTTTTCTTGGTTCGTAGGGCTTGTCCCCATATGGCTTTCTATCACCATATGATCTTCTTTCACCAAAAGGCTTGTTTTCTCCATATGGCTTCCTGTCTCCAAAGGATTTTCTTTCCCCATATGGCTTCCTGTCTCCAAAAGACTTTCTTTCACCAAAGGGTTTTCTGTCTCCGTATGGTTTATCTCCATAGGATCTTCTTTCACCAAAAGGCTTGTTTTCTCCATACGGTTTTCTTTCCCCATATGGCTTCCTGTCTCCAAAAGACTTTCTTTCACCAAAGGGTTTTCTGTCTCCAAAAGATCTTCTTGAAGGACCATTGTCCCTGAAATTGCTTTTTCCAAAGCCGCCTTTTCTGTCGCGGCTCCTTTCGTTTTCCACTTTAAATTCACTTTCCGCCCTCTTTGGGGCTCTTGTATGGCCTTATTTTTTTGTCACGCGCTGGCCTTGGGGCGTATCTTTTACGATGAAACCAAGCTCCAGTATTTTGTCCCTGAGCTGGTCCGACATGGCCCAATTTTTTTCTTTTCTCGCTTGCTCCCTTTGTTTCATCAGCTCTGTGACTTCCTCCGGAATGGTGGTTTCCGAGCCTTCAAGAAATGCAAAGACGGTGTTTACCTTTTCGATGGCCTTTAAGAGGTTTTCCCTTCCCAGTGTTCCGATCTTGCCTTCATCTATTGCCCTGTTTATGGGGCGTGTCATGTCAAATACCGCGGCAATTGCCTGCGGTGTGTTCAGGTCATCATCCATCCCGGCCTCAAACTCCCTGAACATCCCTTCAATTGTTGGCCCAACATCAAATTTATCGGGGCCATCGGGTATGTTTCTTACCCTGTCGACAAATTCAATAAGGCTGTCTCTCGCCTTTCCAGCGGCCCTTGCGGCCTCATCAGTGTAATTTAGACTCGTTCTGTAGTGGTTTGTTACCACGAAGAAGCGGAATGTTTCCGGAGATATTCCCTTCTTTTCGAGGTCCTCCAGCGTGTAGAAATTCCCCAGTGATTTGCTCATTTTTGCGCCATCAACCATGAGATGGTACGAGTGCATCCAGTATTTTGAGAATGTCTTGCCGGTGAAGCCTTCCGACTGCGCAATCTCGTTCTGGTGGTGGGGGAAGATGTTGTCAATGCCACCCGTGTGGATGTCGAGGGTCTCACCAAGGTATTCCATCGACATAGCAGAGCACTCTATATGCCAGCCAGGGCGTCCCTTCCCAAGCTGGGTCTCCCAATACACTTCCCCGTCGTTTTCGTCCCAGGCCTTCCACAAAGCAAAGTCGGAGATAGAATCTTTTTCGTATTCGTCAGAAGCCACCCTTCCCGATGCCCCAGACTGGAGGGTGTTTATTTCAAGATGGGCAAGTTTGCCGTAATCTTTGAAGGATGAAATTGAATAGTAGATCGAGTTGTCAGCAGCCCTGTATGCGTGGCCGTTGTCCATGAGTTTCTGGACAATTTCCACCATCTGTGGGACGTGCTCTGTCGCCCTTGGGTAATTTGTTGCATCAATTATATGGAGGGCTTTCCTGTCCCTGTGGAACAATTCAATATAAGGATCAGTGACTTCTTTTAATGGAGTATTCCTTTGTCTGCTTGTCCTTATGGTCTTGTCATCAATATCGGTGATGTTCATCACCTGTTTTACTTTGTAACCCTTATAAATGAAATACCTGACCAGGATATCTTCAAAGAGAAATGTTTTGAAGTTGCCTATATGTATTCTTGAATAAACCGTTGGCCCGCAAGTATAAAGTCTTACCTCACCGTCATGTACTGGCGTAAATTCTTCCTTTGCCCTGGTCATTGTGTTAAAAAACCTCATCTTCTTATTCTTCCTTCCGAAGCAATGTATTCATCGAGTTTGAGGGTCTTCATCATTTCATCCCCTGACTTGAAATGCTTGCTTATGACCTTCGACATCTGGTCAAATGCGAGCGGTGTCCCAACCAGGCTGTTGACATAGTCAATTATGTTCCAGAGCAGATCCTTCAGTGCTTCGATAACATTCTCGTTGAGCAGTCCTTTTGTCTTGAGACCCGTAAACTTGAGGTTTTCGTCAAGCCTCAGGTCGTTCATGAACTTGTAGCGTTTTGCTGTCTCCACTGTGAACTTGTCAACTATGCGCCTGAAGTGGTTTGCGCCCAGGTTTCTTTCACCCAGCTCGCTTCCCACATCATTGAGAAAGTTCATGATTTTTTCAATGTTCTCTTTGTCCTGTTTCTCAATTTTTATCAAATCTATTGAGAGAAACTTCAGGATTGCCTTGCCCGTTTTGAATCTTCCTACCTTGCTTTCTTCAAACACTTTGGATGTCAAGCCATATCTTTTTATCAGCTCGAGGACTTCCCACTCGTCCATGTTGAAGACCAGGTGTTCCCTTTCATCCTCAGGAACATCCACCATCCTCAGGATGGCGTCTTGCTGGGGGAGTTTGTCCTTGATTGAATTCCACTCGTCCATGAGGTTGCTCCAGTTTAGAAGCAGGCCCTCAATCTTGTTTCTTATGGTCCTCTTTGGCGGAGTCATGTCGGGGATAAAACCCCATGTGCCTTGTTCTACCGTCAATAGGTCATAAAAAGCTGTTTCACCCTCGAGGTTTTTTGTGAGCGCATGCACTATCGCACCCTGCTCAAAAAAAATGCGGGAGGTTTCTTCACCGGTTTTCACTTCCATACAACCAGTTTTTTTGCTTATATTCATTGTCTGCAGAATTACTGCCAAATCAAGGTTCTCTATAGTTCCAGTAATGGCATACATTGCGCACCTCCGCAAACAGATAAGTTAATTTACTATTGATTTGTTGTCAAGTTGAACATTTATTGTGGCTAAATGTTTTCTTGAGGTGTTACTAGAGTCTTGTTATGATTTACTCAATGCACATAGTGGCGCTTCTCCTGGCCCTGCTTTTGTCTGTGACCACAACGCTGAAGGCTTTCGACATTAAGGCTAACGTCCCGCCAGAGGCCAAAAGGTTTGATGTTTCTACGATAAGGCTTTTTTCCGTGCTCATCGACAACAGTGCTGGTGGGAAAATAATTGTTTATACAGATGGCGGTTCCAGGGAGATAGGCGAAGTTGTTACTCCTGCCACCCAGGCCACAAGGGCCTCGGACGGTTTCTGGGCTTCCCATTATGTTTGTGCGCAGAATGGCACAAAAGGAACAATTGTTGCGTCTGCGGTCAATGCAATCCATATAAGGTGTGGGCCAAAAAGACAGTATGATCCTGCAAAACCGACAAACTGGAACGCATCCGAGCTTTCGATAATTCCTTTTACCGAAGAGGGCGGAACAGGCGACATAGTGATAAGTAATCCTGGAGGATACGGGATTTTCAATGAGTGGTCACCCTATGTTGGCAACCCTGTTTATGCTCTGGATAGGGGTTCCTGGGTGTCACTTGATTCATATTTCGCAGATCCAACACGTATTCCACCGCAATTCCTGTTCATTGATGTCAGGAGACCAAGGGACAATGTCAGGTACATTGAATTCGAAAACTGGTCCAAGGGCGATGTTGTAAATGGTGTCCAGATGGAAGACTATGGTGGGGTCTATGTGATGGATGAGACCGAGAAAAGATACCAGATTGGAAGAGTCCTCCAGCGGGCAACCCAGACTGGAAGATTTATTGGCTCCGAGTATGCCGATATTGGAAGGGTGAGAGCTACACATCCGGGTGTACTGGAAGTTTCCACCACAAGGTGGAGGGGCAAGACTGATGACGAGAATTTGAGGGGTGGTGTCCAGATAATCCCGGCAAACCATGCAAAATACCTTCATTACAACCTTGGACAAAACTGGTTTATCGGCGGTGGCGCCTGGATGATAGTTGGCCCTGTCAATTCTACCCAGGAAGACCTCAAGAATCCTTCGTATACCGAGAACGGAAAACTGCTGATTGATCCTGTTGAAGGTCTCCCGCCAATCTTTTCTGGATACATAAGGCCCTATTTTGACGAAAACAATTATGAGTCTTCTTTCAGATTTTTTGTTTCCGAAGATTTTGGAAGGACATGGAGAACTCCTCCCGAAATAACTGGTGTCCCCGGAGCAGGAGAAAAGAGCCCTGTGTCTTACTGGACGCATGTCAGGCTCATGGTTGGCAAGTAGCTGGCCCTGCTCGTGGTTGAACTTAAACTTTTACAATAATAAACTAGTTTTTTGTGAAGATAAAAACTTTTTTGGCCCAGGGCACGCAAAAGGGGATAGAAAACGATATTGTTGTTGTGGTTGATGTTTTAAGGGCCACGAGCAATGTTGTGACGATGTTTGACAGAGGCGCCACCAAGGTATTCCTCTTTGAGGATGAAGAAGAAGCGAAATCACAAAAGCTTTATTACCCGAACATGGCGATTGCCGGCGAAAGAAACTGCGAGAAAATAAAGGGTTTTGAAATGGGGAATTCACCCTCTGAGACACTCTCCGCAAAAATAAAAGGCAGGGAAGTGGCGCTCACAACAACAAATGGCACCAAGGCCATGATCCAGGCCTGTGAATCCGAAATGGTGCTTGTAGGCTCGATAATAAACATGACAGCTGTCTGCGAAGAGATTGCGCGACTTGTCAGACAAACCGGAAAAGATATTACCGTGCTTTGTTCTGGTGTTGATGGCAATCCTGTGATCGATGATCTTTATGCTGCTGGTGCCATAATCAATAAATCGATAATGACAGGAAAGATAAGAGGTTTCGATCTTGATGATGCCTCGAGGGTCGCAAAGATGGTGCACGGGGGCTTCTCACGCCCGCTGGATGCCCTTCTTGCCTCTGAATCGGGCAGGAACCTCACTGCCCTTGGCTTCTCTTCTGATATTGCACTCTGTGCGAAGCAGGACCTTATGAATTTTGTTCCAAAGGTAAAAAAAGATGATCATTCATACTATGTTGTTTGCGATGACAAACAGGAGGCTTGATGCAGGACAAAATTTTGGAAGCTGAGAAGCGGTTAAAACCCATTCTGGGCAAAAGAGTTTCCATATTTGAAGCCCACAGAATGAGTTATGGCAGGGACTGGAGCCCAAGGATGTATGGTGATGACAACATTCCTGAGATGGTTGCAGTTCCGAGGAACACCGAAGAATGCCAGGAAATTGTCAAAGTTGCTTATGAACTCGGCATTCCTGTCATTGCCTTTGCCGGAGGGACCGGTATGGGCGGTGGTGTCCAGGCCTGGAAGGGTGGAATTATGGTCGACACCAAGGGCATGGACCAGGTCATCGAATTCGATGAAAAAAACATGTCTGTAAGGGTGGGTGCCGGCATTACAATATGGCACCTCAATGAATTCCTTGCAAAACATGGCATGTGGCTCCCCCACCAGCCCGAGTCCAAGCAGGCTTCAACAGTCGGTGCGGCCATTGGCTGTGACAACGATTCAACATTCGGCATCAAGTATGGAAAAATGCTTGAGTGCCTGACATCGGCCAAAGTTGTTATTGGTACCGGTGAAGCAATAGAATTTGGCCACCGCAAGGCTAGCATGACTTCCACTGGATACAAACTCCATCATCTTTTTGTTGGCTCCGAATCTACACTTGGGATTGTCACTGAGGCACAACTCAGGGTGAACTATCTGCCAAAGACAAGAACTGTAATGGGTTTTTATGTCCGCACCATCGAGGATGCCTGTTTTGCATGTGAACAGCTTATGACATCAGGCATCCAGCTTGAATCTTTGCATGTCAATGACAAACAGCGCCTTCATTTTTACACACACTCCTACAGGGTCAAATACAACAGAGAGCCTGAAGTCCCGGAATGGGCAGAGGCGATCATGTTTGTTTCTGTAGCAGGTGACCAGGATGTTGTTGATTTCTTCTGTACCAAGATAAGAGACAAAGTGAAGGACATAGCCTCTGAGGTAAAGGAACAGGAGATTGTAACTGGCTACTGGGCCTCAAAACACACACTCCAGTTTGAGCCATTCAAGCAGAAGTGGCCCGATTCCCAGAGGGAAAGAAAGTTTGGCGCCGCAGATGTTGGTGTTCCAATAGGAAATCTGGAAAAGATGCACGATGCTTTTGTAAACCTCTCTGAAAAGTACAACCAGAAGATACTTGGGATGACCGTTTACAATGAGTGCCCGCAGAAAATCTCCCCTTCCATTTCTTTTGCCATTTTTGTTGACGACCATGACCAGACAAACATGGACAATTTTTACAAGTTTGTCAAAGAAATGTCCCTAGAGGCCATAAAACTGGAAGGAACCATGAGTACCTATATTGGTGATGGAGACAGGCTTGGCGGTTTCAACCAGATTGAACACGGCGAATCGTTTGAGTACATGAAAAAACTCAAAAGCATGTTTGACCCAAAAAACATCATGAACCCTGGAAAGAAGTTTGAGAGCAGGTGGATAAAATGAAAAAACTGGAACAGTTCAAAGACGACATATACACCTGTGTAAGGACAAGATGTGGTTTCTGCACCCAGGAGTGCCCCACATACAGGGACGGGCTCATCGAAAGCTTTGCCTCCAGAGGCAAAATGATGCAGGCAAAAGGACTCCTCGAGGGCGAGATAAAACTCTCCCAGGAGCTTGCAGAATCTGTATTTTTCTGTGCCATGTGCGGCTGGTGTGAAGCGAAGTGCGCTCTTCACAATGTCGATATCTTTAAGGCCCTGAGAGAAACCCTTGTGGAGGCGGGTTTTACAATGCCGGGCAACGATCTTGTTGCCAAGAACATTCTGGAGAAGGGTGATCCGCTTGGTTCTGGAAGACAGACAAAACTTGAGGGCGAGGTAACGCTTTACCTCGGATGTTCATACAGGGACAGACCGACTGACACCGAGAGGATAGTCAAAGTCCTCACGAAACTTGGCATCAAGCCGAGGATAGTCGAGGAAACCTGCTGTGCAAATGCCCTTTACAATACTGGCTACGCAAAAGAATTTGAAAAGGCCAAAGAGAATTTTATGAAAGTCTATGGCCCTTACATCAATGATACCATAATAACCGTTTGTCCATCATGTACGCTCACGCTCCGTGAATACTACAAACTGCCCAAGGTAGTCCATGCCTCCGAGCTGATCAGGGAACTCCTGCCAAATATCCAGATAAAGAAGGCCAATTCAAAGGTTACTTACCACGACCCATGCCATCTTGGCAGGGGTGAGAGAATGTTTGACCAGCCAAGGGACATCATAAAAACTCTTGGATATGAGCTTGTCGAAATGAGGCTCAACAGGGAGTTTTCCCAGTGTTGTGGAGGCGGTGGTGGCCTTCAGGCCACAGCAACTGACACAGTCAAGGAGACTGCGAAGAGAAGAATCAGAGAAGCCATGGACACTGGCGCCGACTACATAACAACCATTTGCCCGACTTGTGAGTCCACGCTCTTCAGGGCGGCCCTTGCCTGTTCCAGGGAAGAGAAAGAAAAGGGAACCGGAAGAAAGATCAAGAGTAAGGACATTTGGCAACTGCTTGAAGAAGCTCTGGAGGTATAGCTTGAAGAAAATATTGCTTGTAGTTCTTTGTGTTTTGATGCTTACATCGTGTGGTGGCAATGCCAGCCCTGATCAAAAAGACAATGGCAATGATAAGGATGCGGAAATTGTTACTGGTGGTGCCGAGAGTGTCCCGGGGATGGAAGCATACAAGATTGACCAGGTTGGTTTCTTTGTGCCAAAGGGCTGGAAATCCCAGGTATTGAAGTTCAGAGACAGCTCACTTGATCTCGTAAAGGCCAACACAGAGGTCGTTTTTTGGCCAGAAGACCAGAAGATGGATGACCTGCTGCCGGCACTCCAGCTTGGCGATTATAGGTATCAGGATTTGAATATCGGTGGAAGAACACTTGTTGTTTTCATGAAGGGCTCAACCACGAGATATGGACTCCAGGGTACTGATCTTGCAAGAATGACTTTTTATGATGGCGAAGTAAGCGACTATCAAAAAATGACCCACAAAATTGGAGACAAAAAATATGAAGCTTGCCAGGCCACTCTCAGTTCACCATTATTGAAGTTCTCGGGCGAAGCAATCATGTGGGTTGCATATGGGCAACAGAGACCCCTGACAGATGCTGTGGCTACACAATTCTACTCAATATCGATTGTGTCAGGGTCTATTGGCAATGCAGACAGAGAAATGCTTGAGAATATTGTCTCAACAATGAAATTTTAAAAAGGAGGGTGCGATGCATTTAAAAAATTACATCAACGGAGTGTGGAAAGATTCTGTTACCGGAAGGACCTTTGAGGACCATGATCCTGCAAATGGCGACCTTCTTGCGACTGTAACGCTTTCGAGTGCCGCAGATGTCAATGAAGCCGTTTCTGCGGCCAAAAAAGCCCAACAGCAATGGAGACTCGTTCCAGCCCCCGTGAAGGGCGACATTTTGATGAAGGCATCGAGGATACTTGAAGAGCGCAAGGAAGACATCGCCAGGGAGTTGACCTGCGAAATGGGCAAGGTCATAGCCGAGGCAAGGGGTGATGTTCAGGAAGCAATAGACATGTTCAACCTCATAGGTGGTGAAGGCAGAAGACTCAGGGGTGAGACTGTTCCGTCTGAAATGCCAAACAAGACCATCTATGTGGTGAGGGATCCCATCGGTGTTTGTGGTCTTATCACACCCTGGAATTTCCCGACGGCCATTCCGACATGGAAGATCGCACCAGCACTCGTCTGCGGAAATACAGTTGTCGTAAAACCGGCAACTGAAACACCAAGGTGTATGGTGAGGATCTTTGAGGCCCTTATTGATGCTGGCCTGAAGGATTATCCCGGTGTCATAAACCTTGTTCTTGGCGGCGGCGGCGAGGTTGGAGAGGCAATCCTTGCCAGCAAGGACATCTCCATGATAAGCTTCACCGGCTCGACCGATGTTGGTCGCAGGATCGCCACTGTCTGTGGCGAGACCCTGAAGAGGAGCTCGCTTGAGATGGGCGGAAAGAACGCCATTATCGTGATGGATGATGCCGACCTGCACCTTGCGGTTGATTCGGTGATCTGGTCCGCATACGGGACCACCGGCCAGCGTTGCACTGCCTGCTCGAGGCTCATTGTTCACAGGAAGGTGAAGGCAGAATTTGAGAAATTGATGATTGAGGCCATCTCGAAGCTGAAACTGGGTCACGGGCTCAAATCGGATGTAGGTCCAGTCATCAATATGGGTGCAAGGCGCAAGATCGACGAGTACGTCCAGATTGGCAAAAACGAAGGCGCAAAGCTCCTTGTTGGTGGAGAAAATGCCACAGAGGGCGAGCTTGCAAAAGGTTCCTTCTATAAACCGACCCTCTTCACTGATTGCACTCCAAACATGAGGATCTGCCAGGAAGAGATTTTTGGTCCGGTTGCCACAATAATCCCGTTCGACACACTTGAAGAGGCGATCCAGATCAACAATAACACAGCTTTTGGCCTTTCCTCGGCGATAATCACCAATAACGTGAACGATGCTATGGTTGCCGCGAGGGACATCACTACAGGCCTTGTTTATATAAACGCCGGAACAATCGGCGCGGAAGTCTCGACACCATTTGGCGGAACGAGGGGAACAGGCAACGGCCATCGCGAGGGTGGCGTGCAGGTGCTGGATGCCTTCTCCGAGTGGAAAACGGTTACTTTTGATTTCTCCGGACATGTCCAGAAGGCACAGATAGATAACAAGTAATTGTGACTAATTTCAAGGGGGGAATGAGAATTCCAACTTCCTCCCTTGAAAAATTGAAAAGGGAAAGGTGTAGTATTAGTGGAGTTTTTGATTAATGCTTGGGAGTTTGTCGGGAATTTTGGGATAATGATATATTTGAAATCATTTCAAATATACAATGAATTAAGAGAAAAAAATAACTAGTTGCACCTCTGGTTGCAAATCGCTCAGATTTATTGTTAAAAAAGAATTATATATTTGAGTGTCTAAGCTGAATATAAAACAATAATAGGAGGTGTCTAATGCCGGCCGGAGATATAGTTCATCTGGAGTTTTACACGACCGATTTTGAAAAATTCAAGAAATTCTATACACCATTCAACTGGAAGTTTACCGAGTGGGGCGGAGACTACATGCTTTTCATGCCACCAAACGAGCAGGGTGTTGGCGGTGGAATCATGAAATCGCAAAAACCAATGCCAAACCAGAACATGTTCATTTACATCCTTGTTGGTGACATCAACGCGGAGCTGCCAAAGATGAAAGAGGTTGGCTGGGAAATTGTGGAAGGCAAGATGCCAATCACTGGCGTGGGATTTTTTGCTGTCCTGAAAGATTTTGACGGCAACACCATCAATCTTTTTGAGAGTTTGCCACAATCTTAGCAAGAAGCCAAATATCATGAGTAAAAAGCTAGGGCCTGTTTATCAGGCCCTTTTTGACAGGTTTGGCCCGCAACACTGGTGGCCGGGGGACTCACCGTGGGAGATTGCCGTTGGTGCAATACTCACGCAACAGGTGGCTTGGAAGAATGTAGAAAAAGCAATTGGTGCCCTGAAAGAAAAGCGCCTTCTTGGTATTGACGAGATGATTGGTGCCGATGCCGGGACCATAAAAGAGCTTATCAGAACGGTCGGGTTTTATAACCAGAAAACTGCCAGATTGCTTGATTTTGCGCTTTATGTAAAAAACCATTATGGAAACATAGAAAAGATGCTGGATGGCGAGACGCTCAAGGTTAGGGGTGAATTGCTGTCACTCAAGGGCATAGGAAGGGAGACCGCAGATTCGATTCTCCTTTATGCTGGCCGGCACCCCATTTTTGTCATCGATGCCTATACGAGAAGGTTTGCAGGTTGCATTGGCATTGATCCTGAACAGGACTATGACGATTTGAGAGCTGTTTTTGAATCAGGGCTTGAAAGAAACCCGCAGCTTTTCAATGAATATCACGCTTTAATCGTAAGACTCGGGAAAGAGCATTGCAGGACAAAACCATTGTGTGAGGGGTGCCCCGTTTTCCCTTTCAGAAAGTAGCCAAAAGAGTTTTCATACAACAAAAAAGCCGGCCCTTTGGGGCCGGCTTTTTATATACGATGATGGTAGTTTCTTGAAGAGCTGGATTATTCTTCTTTTTCTGGTGGCGGGAGGATGATTGTGGCTTTCTTTTCGGCCTGGGTCCAATCGACGTATCCACCAAAGAGCTCGACTACGCCCCTGAGCGGGACAACGGTGCTGCCCTGATAGATTGTCGGGGCGACCTTGAGAGCGACCTTGTCGGTGAGGGTGGTGCCATCGCCGCACTTGAGGATGAGGGTGGCTTCTTTCTTGTTGATCGGAAGCATCATCTTGAAGTATGCCTTGTCATCGCCGATGGTGTACATTGCAACCTTGTTCTTTGCGTCCCAGTCGACCTTTGCACCAAGGAGCTTTTCACCCATGGAGCGGAACGGGAGGAATGTTGAACCGCCAAGAAGAACTGGCGGAACGGTCAGTGTTTCATCGGTCACTGTGAGCGGATATCTTTTGGTCCTGTCTTTGTTGGCCGGGTCCCAGTCAAGGCATTTCTCAAGCTTCATGGTCTTGTTGTTGATGATCATCGAGGCTCTTGTAAACGGGATAAAGACTTCGCCGATGTACATTTTGTCGCGAAGATCTTTGTTGTCTGTTGCCCAGACATCAACCCTTGCAGTTCCCAACATTCCGAACTTGCCTCTGGATTTTTTGTCGTGTGGAGCAAACTGTGCTGACATGTCCTCTTTTTCACCTGGTTTGAGTTCCCTGTTTGTCCTGCCCTCGACCAATGGTGGATAGCAAGCATCGGAGAAACAGTACTGGACTATTTCCCAATCACTAGTATCATCTGATGGCCCAAGATTGGTTATGACACCAATAAACTTGTGGTCCCTGGTGTCGGTGTTTGTGAAATGGAACCAGACGTGGTTGTCAGCTTTGACATCGTTGCTTGGTTTAAATTTTGCTGTTGGCTTAAAAAAGAATGTCCTGCCGAGGTCTCCGTACAGTGACGGGGCGGCGGAAGTCGGTATTGCTGAGAGCAATGTCCCTGCAAGAAGAACGATCGCGAGAATTCCTGCAAATCTCTTCATTTTTCTACCTCCTAGAAATTTTGTATAACCTATACTATAACCAATTGTGAAATCCACAATAAAGCTAAAACAAAGACAAGGCAAAAAAGAGCCATAGGTTTTGGAGGGAGGTGCAGGTGGAGATGGGAGCGGTGATCAAAAAAAACATTTTGGCCTTTTTATCGGTTTTTCTTGGGGTAGCAGTTTTTTTCACGATTGGGATAATATTGGGGAAATCACCACCGTATCTTGGCACCAAAACAGTTGATTTGTCAGGACTTGCCAAAATGTTTCCAGATTGCAGGATAGTTCAAAATAAATCTGATGAGGACATCATTGATGTATATCTCAAGTGCAATCCTGCGACAGAGGAAGAATCAGCACTTCTTTGCTTGTCAAAGGCCAGGGACATTTTTCAGTGCATTCCAAAAGCTGGTTTTAATTACTCCAGTGTCAGATTTATCTTGGAATCGGGTGATTATAACGAAGTGAAAATTTTTTCAAAAGAGCTTGTGGAAGGGGTTTTTTCAGGGACAATCAGTCCCAGGTCTTTCTGGAACAAAACATACAACCTGTCTCCAAACCCTTCGAATGTGGCTGGAATATCCAGTAAAAAACAGGACATGATTGCTTTTTGCGTGGCACTGGGGTTTTCAGGATTGACAATTGACGAGAACAACAATGCTAAATTTTGTATAAAGGGCCAGGACTGGCAAAAGCAATTTTCCAAATGTTGTTGTATGCTTCTGGCCGCCTCGAAAAGTACAAAATGTTTTTTGTCTGGCATTGAGGCAAATGTTGATGATGGAGCAAGAAAGTTTTTTATAAAAACAGATTTTAAAAATATTTCCAGTTTGTCTGATGGCAAATTTCCCCCAGATGAATTATCCAGAAAAATCCACATGGAATGGGACAATAAAACAAGCAAGCAACAAAAACCATAGAAAGAATTACAAAAAAAGATTGCGCTAAAATAACAGAGGAGAGACATACGATTGAAATTAAAAAGGCCACCTCAAAGGTGGCCTTTTTAATTCCTGCGAGGATTGTGGTTGATTACAATCCGTATTTTTCGATTATCTGGTCTTTGTTTTTGTGAAGAATGCCATATTTTTCCCCAACCTCGGTGAAGGCTTTTATCGCCTTGTCGAGATGTTTCATTTCGTGTCCTGCTGAAATCTGGACCCTTATTCTTGCCTGTCCCTTGGCCACGACGGGGTAGTAGAACCCTATGACATATATACCCTTCTCGTAGAGGTCTTTTGCCATGTCCTGGCTGAGCTTTGCGTTGTAGAGCATTATCGGAACGATTGGGTGAACGCCTGGTTTTATGTCAAATCCCGCAGATGTCATTTTTTCCCTGAAATACATGGTATTTCTTTCGAGTTTGTCCCTGCGCTCGGTTGTCGACGAGAGTATGTCCATGACCCTGAGGGCCGCATTGGCAACAACTGGTGGAATAGTGTTGGAGAACAGATATGGCCTGGATCTCTGGCGAAGTATGTCGATAATCTCTTTCCTTCCACATGTTGCTCCACCAGATGCGCCGCCAAGGGCTTTACCCAGCGTGGTTGTTATTACGTCAATTCTCCCCATAACACCATTGTGTTCATGGGTCCCCCTGCCAGTTTTCCCAATGAAACCCGTTGCGTGTGAATCATCAACCATGACGAGAGAATCATACTTATCTGCAACATCGCAGATGCCCTTCAGGTTGGCAATATCGCCATCCATGGAGAAAACGCCGTCTGTGGCAATTATCATGTGCCTTGCACCAGCGCCCCTGGCCTCTTTGCATTTTGCCTCGAGGTCATTCATGTCGGAGTGTTTGAAGACGTACCTTTTTGCCTTTGAGAGCCTGACACCATCAATTATTGAAGCATGGTTGAGTTCTTCTGTAATAATGGCGTCCTCTTCTTTCATCAGGGCTTCAAAAAGGCCACCATTTGCATCAAAACATGATGAATAAAGTATCGAATCTTCAACCCCAAGGAATTCTGAAAGTTTCCTCTCCAGTTTCTTGTGGATATCCTGTGTTCCGCAGATGAAGCGAACGGATGAAAGGCCGTAGCCCCTCATTTCGAGGCCTTCTTTTGCCGCTTTCAGGACATCGGGATGCGAGGAAAGCCCGAGGTAGTTGTTTGCGCAGAAATTGAGCGCTTCTTTGACTGGTGCGTTTTCAGGAAACTGGACCTTGATGTCTGCGGCCTGGGGGGTTACTATGATGCGCTCTTCTTTGTATAGTCCGGCATCTCTTATCCCTTTGAGCTCGTTTGTCAAAAAATCTTTAATCTTTCCGTATGCCACTTGTTTCCTCCTTATTTTCTGCGGGCCATGGCCGCATTCAATTCCTGCTTGTCGGGGAACATGACAATCTTTGCACACTGTCTCGTTGGTGCTGTCAGCATTTCGAATGCTTTCTGGTAGTCTTCCAGGGCCATCAGGTGTGTTACTACCGGCGTTGGGTCAAGTTTGCGGTTTGCCAGCATGTTTCCATTGCGGTACCAGGTATCAAAAATCTTTCTTCCGGAGATGCCATGTATCTGGATGCCCTTGAAAACGATCTGGTCGGTGTAATCTATCTGTGATGGCGATTTTGAAGGTATGCCAAATGCCGAGAATCTTCCGCCTTTTCTGATGCAGCGGAAAGCGTCATCAAGGGAGCTTTGGGCACCTATCATCTCGCAAACAATATCGCATCCCCATCCTCCAGTATTGTCCATAACCATTTTATATCTTTCGTCCGGGGTGGTTTTTGTGACGTCTATTTGTATATCGACACCCATCTTGCGCCCAATTTCCATACTGTATTGTGCCATCCCAAACTGGATGATTTTTGACGCGCCGGCGGCTTTTGCGACGCCGATTGCAAATAGCGATATTGGGCCGTCCCCGGTTATGAGCATTGTTTTGCCGTAAACGTCATTGTCCTCGCCCATTACAGCGTAACAGGCATTGCCAAGAGGTTCTTGGATAGATGCGTACTCTGGTGGCATGGTTTTGTCGTTTTTCCAGAGAACTATTTCTGGAATTGCAACATAATCTGCAAAGCAACCATCAGTATCAACACCCAAAATCTTCATGTTGTTGCCAACATGAAAAATCCCGAGCATTGAGGTGAGGTCTCCTGGATCATAAATGTGTGTTTCTGCTGATACGTAATCGCCGACTTTTATCCTGTTGCAATTTGGCCCCAGCTCTACCACCTCTCCGCAGAACTCATGGCCAAGTATCTGTGGCAATGCTTTCTCACCCATCCTCCCCTGTGACCATTGGTCCCAGTTCCAGATATGGATATCTGTTCCACAAATGGATGTCGCCCTTACTTTGACGAGGGTCCATCCTGGTTTGAGATTGGTTGGGGTTGGCACCTCAACAAGTTTAGCTCCTATTTTCGGTTCAGTTTTCTGAACAGCTTTCATCTAGTCCTCCTTGTGGGTCCGTTAAGCTTTTGCCGGGGGAGGTATCTTATTCTCCTTCGACTCCTCAAATAAATTATGCTTGAACGTACGCAAGTCAAGCAAACTTGGGTAGATTTTGATAGCAACAAAATAGTAGTCAGGGCCCTTGATGTTCTATTTACACACAAGACTAATCACGATATAAATTTGCCATGCAATCAGGCGAGATTGTCGGAGGAGAACTGTATGATCTTCTTGCATTTTTTTTGAACCAGGGCCATTCGGGGACCATTATTTTTGAAACAGATTCGGGCAATGGTGATATTGTTGTGGATGGAAACATTATTGCCATGGCTAAATTTGGCGATCTAACTGGCAAAGATGCAATTATGGCGTTATCAAAAATTGGGTCGCTGAGGTTCAACTTTACCAGACTAAACAGACAGCACTGCGAAAAACCCCTGCCATTCAAGTATTTGTCAAAAATAAACAAACTTCCACCTGATGAGCGTTTCCTTCCAAAAACAATTGTGCAAAAAACTGAAAAAGTTTTGCCAGACGTTCCATTGTCTATTCAAAAAGAAAACATTTTGAATTCTTTGTTTACCCCACTTAGTGTTGCCCAGTTGACTGCTTCAACGAAGCTCACTTTACCGTGCCTTCAGGAAACGCTTTCTTTAATGGTTGAGGAGGGTTTGATCTTCATAAGGCCAAAATTTATGGTGGACACTCTTTTTTTGTTCCCGAAAGAGAGCCCGATAGATCTGTCCGAGAGAGAAAGACAGATTTTTAATTCAATAACACATGGAATGCCACTGGGTGAATTTTTGGTGCAATATGAAAACCAGACTGTATCTATTGCAGACATACTTGTTTCGCTTGTTCTCAAAAAAATGGTTGTCATGTCTGATAACAACGGAAAGATAATGCCATCGTGGTATATTTATAAATCACTCGGGTTTGAGAAAGTTGCCAGGCCAATTTCGCTAAAGCTTAGAATAGACAATTCACTTTGTGTCAGACCCAACACGCTGGCTATTGATGAGTTTGTAATTGGGATGTGGGAAAGCCAGCTTTTTGGCAAAAAAATTGATTCTGTTGAAATAGTTTGCCCAAATGGCAAAGTCAGTTTTCTTGTGGAAAAAGGAAAAATGCCAAGGGATTCTTTTTTCATCAGACCAAACGATCAAAAACTGCTCGGTATCCAGGAAGGGTCGTTCGTGGATATTTATCCAAAATATTAAAAAATTATAAAAATATTAAGAAATTGACAATAATTTCCATTATGATACCTTATTGGCATGCTATCTGGTGAAATAAATGGCACTGGTTTACTGGATTTGTTCAAATTTCTCCTCTCACAAAACCAGACCGGAACGATAACAGTGTCAAATACTTCCGGATCAGGCTCCGTTCAGGTCAGATCTGGGGAAATAACTTTTGCAAAATGGCAGGAAAAAATAGCTGAACAGGCATTCTATGAGATGATAAAGCTCAATTCGCTTAAATTCACTTTTGAGCAAGATTATGCTGTTGAAACCAATATAAAAACTCTCACCGAGAGCCTTTTGAAAGCCGCATCAGTCTATATAGATCTTCAGAACAGGCTTTGTCAAAGTACAGTGCTTGTAAGAAATCCACTCAAGGAAGGTGGACAGATAGCCATTGATCCCGATAAATGGCTGATTGCAGGATTTATTGGAAGTGGCATCACTTATTCAAACCTTGTTTCGTCGCTCTCATTTTCCGAGGAAGAAACTAAAAAACTCGTAAATGAAATGCTCGACGAAGGCATGATAGCCATTAAAAAAGCAGAAATCAAAAAGGACATTTTCCTGATTCCCAAGATCACCAAAACAAAACTTAACGCCAATGAATCTGAAATATTTTCAAAAATAACAATTGGCACCAGGCTTGCCGATCTCTTTGAGTCCATGTCGTTATCTATTGACGATTTCGCTGATATGATGTGTGTTCTTTGTCTCAAAAATGCAATTTCAGTCATTGACGAATACTCAAAAGCTGTTGATATGTCAAAGTTGTATGACATCCTGGACATTCAAAGAATTGCGCATCAAAAAGAGTTGATTATAAGCATCGGCAATCCGAGGCATGGTCAGGTTTTTGTTGATGAATATCTGTATGATATGTGGATTGCAAGACTTAGGGGACAAAAAATTGACTCGGTAGAATTCAGGAATATTTATTACAAGCCTGTATTTAGCGTCACCAAGATGAGAAACCTTGATGAAAGGGCCATAATTGCTCAGATAGATGCAAAGAAACTTGGCCTCAAGGATGGCGATATTGTCTCGTGTGCTCCATGCCAGAAAGGAGATTGAATATTCATGCCGCAATGGATTGAAAGCTTAGTAAATCTCATATTTAGCCTCACAATTGTTTCCCTTGGCATAGTGGCATACAAAAAACATGGCGCAAGGGCTTTTCTTGTTATAAGCATTGCTTTTTTGTGTTTTGCGCTGTCTCACGCCGTGAGATTCGGGGAGAATATTTTTGGATATCCGGTAGTTGAAAACAGCATCTTGAGTATTGTGCTTGTCCTTGTGAGGATAACTGGCTACGCTCTGGTTGTATTCGGGCTTGCGATAAGCTTTAGGCGGTAGCTTTAAGGGCCTGCAAGATTGCTTTGTAAACACCTTCCAAATCGGTTGGATGGATCTTAACTTCGGCAAGGACGGGCATAAAATTTGTGTCCCCTATCCACCTTGGCACGATATGTAAATGGATATGGTCAGCGATACCCGCACCTGCGGCAGCACCGAGATTCATTCCCATATTGAATCCGTCAGGGGCGAATGCGAGCTTTAGAACTGGAACAAATTTTTTTGCCAAAATCATCATTTCTGAAAGCTCTTCATCACCCAAGTCTTCAAATTTTTGACAATGTTTATATGGGATGATCATGATGTGCCCTGTTGCGTAGGGGTAGCGGTTGAGTATTACAAAACATTTTTCTCCACGATGGACAATGAAATCTTTGTCCTCACCACCTATGTTTGCACCTGCTTTGCAGAAAACGCAGTGCTCAGGTTTCTTGGATTTGATGAAATCCATTCTCCATGGAGTAAAAATGTTTTTCAGTTTTGCCTTCCGTCGCTTTGCCCGGGTTTGCTTCCTGGGACTGTAAAATGTGTTTTTTCGCAGATCATCTCTGCGCTTTCAAGAACACTTTCAATCAATTTCTTGTCACCTGTTATGACCACGAGTGACTTCTCGTTTGGCATGCTTGCCAGCTGGATTTCTGCCAGTTCGATACCATCAAACATTGCCGCGAGATTTGCACAGGCCAGAATTGCTTCTGGACCGGCAGTTTCAAGGATTCCGAATGGTTGCCCCGGTTTGAATTTTGGGCCTTCTTTTAGGGCTTTTATCAACTTGGGCGACACTTCCCTTATGTGTGTCAACACTTTTGCATATTCGGCCCCGAGGCTTTCAGCTTGCTTGAAAGCCATGAGCATCTGGTCCTCTGTACCAACAAAAACAATTGTTGGGGGCATGCTTGCGCTATCAATTGTCTGTACCACCTGAACACCAGTTGATTCAATTGTCTGTTTTAGGCGGTATCTATCAGCCTTCGTTGAGATCCTTATGATGCCTATGTTCATTTATTGGCCAAGCGCCTCTCGATTTCTTCAGAATTGTATGTGTCCATCAGACACATTTTTGTCATGTTGTCTGTTTCACTGGATATTGCTTTTCCAGTGTCCACCATCTTGAGGTAGTTCGAGTAAACTTCTGGTCTGCCAATCGCCCTTGAGGCGAGCTTGTCGGCCCCGATATCCATACGTTTTGATATGAGATTGATGAGCGGAGTGGCAATGAGATAAAGGACACCAAGAATAAACATTACTATGATTCCAACTGCCGGATCGCCAGTTCCTGCCTGTTCGGAGAACCAGGAGAAAACGTTATTTACATAGACCCAGTTGAAAGCGAGATATATTAAATAAGAGCCAGCCATGAAGAAGACCCATCTTACGATGTTGATGACTGTACCTTTCAATACGTCTGCCCTTGCCATTGCTTTTGCAACAGACGCAATTATAACATCTTTGCCCTTGAGCTTTGCCGGAACGAAAACGAAGTATACGCCAAAGAGTCCGACCAGCTTGGTTTCAGCATTAAAATCGCCACCGAGATTGTAGTAGAAAATATCAAGGACAGTCACTCTAAATTTTCTTCCAAGCTCTTTTATTATCCTTCTATCGGGGCCTGTTGGAACCTGCTTTATTGAGTTGTCAGTAATCAGCTTTAGAAGATTGATTATTATGAACCAGGCTGTAACAAAAAGCATGCCCCAGAGTGCTGAAATTATCCACCATTGTGGGGTGTTGCCACCCAAAGGACCCTGTCTTCCGGTTGTGGAGAGTGAGAAGTACATAACGAGGAAGTAGTAATTCAATCCGCCCCAAAGCAGGGCATCGAAGAAATCTCTGCGGAGGATTCTTCCCAGGGTGTTTACCCATGGCATTCCATGGACGCCAGATTTTACCTGTATAACTGCTTCCCTGTACCAGTCGATTGGGAAAACAAGTACCGAAAGGCAAATGGAGTAAGCGAAACCGAAGCCAAACCATATTACGAAATTGTCGGCACTTCCGCCAAGTGCAATTGCCCAGTCGCCTATGTATCTTGCGAAGCCTGTGATATAGGTCAAAAATATGAGTAATCCCATGGCAACGTATCTTGCTGCAAGCAACATCGTTGAAAGGCGTACGCCCTTATTGTCGATCTGGTTCTTTTCATATTGTATAGAAAATGTGTCGGTGTTTTGCTGTATGTTTTCTATTTTCTCTTTTGTCATGAGTTACCTCACTATCCTGATTTTGTCTCCACTTTTGAGCCAGGCTGCATTTGCCTCATCTGTGTCAATATGGAAATCGAGTGCAAAGGTTTTTGAAACCCTTATCACAATGTCGCCCATTACCAGTTTTCTTGGTGTATTGGCAGAAACCCAGACCATTTCACCATTGGTGACGCCAGCTTTTTCAGCGTCCTCGGGTGACATGTGGATATGTCTTTTTGCCACAATGACTCCTTTGTCCAGGACGATTTCACCTTTTTCTCCGACCAGTTTTATTCCGGGAGTACCTTCCATATCATCCGACATTCTGAGTGGTACATCCAGACCAAGTATTATAGAATCAGTTTTTGAAACCTCAACCTGCGTGGCCCTTCTAGTCGGACCCAACACCCTGACTCCCTTGATGGTTCCCTTGGGACCAACCAGGTCAACTTTTTCGTTGCATGCGTATTGTCCTGGCTGGGTCAGGTCCTTGTAACATGTCAGATCATGACCAAAGAGTATTTTGACATGGTCCTCATGCAGATGAATATGTCTTGAGCTTACGCCAACATTGATGTCGAGCCCGTTGCCATCGTTCCATGTTTTCTGGATCATTTCGTCTACGTTCATATTTATCTCCTTGGAAATGGGTTGAGATTATTGGGAAGTCTTTCATAAATACTTGTATTTATATCAATAAATGTTTGCAAGCAGCGCTCTGAGATCAGATTTTTTATTCCATCCAGACAGTCTATTGCTTTTACAGAATATTCCCTGGCCTTGTCAATTGTTTGCGCAAGAGTGTTTTTCTCTGCTATCAGAACCTGGATTTCATCAATGCTTTTATCAAACGGGTTTCCCTGTATACACAACAATAAAATGGGCAGGGTTAAAAGGCCCTCTTTAAAATCCTGGCATTTTTCTTTTCCATCAGGGCCTATAAAATCAAGCGTGTCGTCTATCAATTGAAAGGCCATTCCGAGATTTGCACCAAATTCTGCAAGACTATTTATTGTTTTCTCGTTAACATTTGCAATCAGGCAGGCGCTTTGACAGCAGAATGACAGAAGTGAAGCGGTTTTGAGCGATATTGTGGTGAGATAATGTGCGATTGTTCTTGCATGGTTGAATGTTATCTCTATTTCCATTGCCTCACCGAACGTCATTTGTGATACGACCTCGGAAAAGCGCATTGTCAGGTTGTGATTTTTTAGTTCCCCCAATTTTGTTAAAGCTAAAGAAAGAACATAATCACCGGTAAGCACCGCAAAACGGTTGCCCATGAGGCTGTTTACAGTTGGCTCATTTCTTCTTAATGATGCCTCGTCAACAACATCGTCATGTATAAGGCTTGCGGACTGTATCATTTCTACGAAAGCGCCAAGGTTGATTGCCATGTCTATGGGAAGACCTATGGCCTGAGAAGATGCAAGGGCCAGTTTTGCTCTGAACCTTTTGCCGGAGCTTTGGCTGTTTCTTGACATCTGGGCGAGCTTTTCAAGCCAGAAGCGTGAATCTGATGGCAGTCCCAGTGGAATAAGAGAAATAGCAAGCTCTAATGCTTGCCCTATTGGATATAAAGCGGCCTTTGACAGGTTTTCTTCTACGCCCACCAGCCCCTTGGATATGTAATCAAAATCTGGATTCACAAACGGTCATTTTAGTTGTGATCACTGTCAAATCAAGGCATCAGTCGTTGACTTGGCTGAAAGCGGCATTATATTACCATTAAAAATGGTCCAATTCGAAAACGAATCAAAGTATATGGTTTTAAAAAATAAAAAAGCCGTCGAAGAGGCCATTGGAAAGATTTCCATTGAGCTTGGATTTGGCCTGGGTGACATCAGGCTTGTTGATCAGCTTGACGTTTACCTTGACTGCAATTTTGTTTTGAAGAACTCTGGATATTCATTGAGAAACCGCTATGAGGGCGGTATTTTAAGGAAAATAACTCTGAAAACCCTTGAGACTTTTGATGAAAAAAATCATATAAGGATTGAGGAGGAATCCAACACCTACAAAGACCTTATGGGTAAAGTGACCAAGAAACTAAAATCAATCTTTCAGGATCCAGCAGATGAGACTACGCTAAAATTGCTCTCCGAGCCAGAGAAACTTTTGCCCGTTGTTGTCCTGACCAAAGGAAGGAAAACCCGAGAAGTCTGTTGCAGCAAGGGCTGTGGCCAGATAGCTTTTGATACGTATACTTATGTTTTTCCAAAAACCAGCAATGTATTTTCTGAAATAGAAGTGGAAGGCCCGGTTTTTCTTGATCCTCTTAGACAGGCCATCGAGAAAAAGTTTGTGAAAAACAAAAATCCAACCCTGGGGCCATCGCAAAAAAGTAAATTTCTTTTGGGCCTTAATAATGGAGGAGAACAATGAATCCAACCAATGAAAGAGAGCTTAAGCTTGATATTAATGCTGATGCCTCGCCGAAGATTTCTGCGCTTGTCTCTGAACTTATCGAAAAATACAGATGGCCAGTCAGGGCAAGAATTGATATGATCAATTATGACAGGTATTTTGACCAGCTTCAGCCCTCAGGATTGTTCCTCTTGCATGGCCAGGATGCATATATAAGAGTTAGAAAATCAGTGTGGCCGCAAAAATCCAGGGAAGCAGAGTTCATAGCCTACAGGAAACTCAATGAGGCAAGCTATGGAAAGCCGGCCGAGATATACGACAATGAAATATCGGTTTTGAAAACAAACGAAATAATTGCCGAACTCCTTAGAGACCACCCTGAAAAGCTTTGTCCGCCGAGTCCAGAAGCCATAGGTGTGGTGGAACACCTTGAGTCAATGGGGCTTTCAGAGATTATCAGACTGAAGTGCGAAAGGTGCATATACCCGATTTCTTACAGTGATCAGCCCACTGACCAGGTCAAAATAAAAATTGACAGGGTGACATACAAGGCAAGACCTAATGAAGTTTTTACACAGGTGGAGATTGATTATTATTCAAATGAACTTTTTGACATGGCCACAAAAATAATGGAAGTGATAAATGTTGGGGTGCGAGACATCACAGGTGTAGACTCGTGTTTCTCGTCGGTCTCAAAAATGAGCAGGGGAATAGAACTTCTTTAAGGAAAACCTTCTTATCACAAATGAAAAAGCGGCCCCCTGAGGAGGCCGCTTTTTGTTTCTGTTTTTCTCAGAGCTTAATGGCACCAACTGGGCAGTTCTCGGAAGCTTCTTCACAGCAACCGCAACCACCACAATCCGAGCCACCAATAACGCCTGCAAGGCCATCACTTCCAATTTCGAAAACGTCCGGGCAAACCGAGGCGCAAACTCCGCAACCGATGCAAGTCTCTTTGTCGACTGTTGGTTTCATGGTTCCTCCTTAATTTGTAATGCATGCGTAGTATATTTTGGGGGGTTTGCGTGTCAAGTTATCTTTGAAGTTTTTGTCCGCTTTTAAAATTAAAAGAAACGTGTTTTTGGCAAACCTATGGCATTTTTTCTTTTCCATAGGTTTGTTTATACCAAACCTGTTTGAACGATTTATTTTAAATTCAGTAAAAATTATCAATATCAAATATGAGCATTGCTCACCGATTAAGTATTAAATTATTTTTTGATATATAAATTATTAATTTTAGTCATAAGTTTAAATATTATTGATAAGTATGAATTTGAATAACAAGAATTTCTAAGCTTTCATAATGATTCTTTGCCCAATTTTATGCATATCGCAAGCTTAATACATATAATATACATATATGTAACATTGATATAAAAAAGTGCGCTATTTTATCTCAAATAGACCATTTTGTGATGGTTTTTGTATTTGTTAGAAAATTTTGACCAAAGAAAGATTTGCATTGGAAATTATCCCAAGAGGGGCCACTTGACAATTCGTTTCAATATCAATAAATTGTAATTGTTTGTTAAGAATCCCAGGTTGTGTTGTACAGGTATCATTTGTGTTTGTCGTTTTCAGACTGTTTCTATTCTAGACCATTCGGTTGTTTTTCGTAAAAAAAGGGGAGTTAGCATGAAAAAACTTTCATTGGCGCTAGCTGTGCTGTTCATTGTGCAGATTGGTTTCGGTTCTGTATTTGCCTTCGAAACAAGAACTACTGCTAAAGGCAAGGTAAATGAGTCGAATCCTGGAGCGATCGTGGTTGATGTGACCCCGATCATCGGAGAAAAAACTCCGTTTGTCCAGATATATTCAAGGGAGAACCAGAAGAAAATCAGGAATATTGCGGACAGGGCTCTTAAAGAGATTGCAAAGGGAGTTCCTGCTGGTTTCAACTTTGATCCACTGGTGCTCTACAAACACAACGGAAAGATAATGACTAATCCTCTCCCACAAAACACATATCGCAATGACAATCCAATACTGCCAACCCAAAAAATAGCACCTTCGGGCATTATAGATTGGAGATTTACAGGTTCATGCCAGTCTGGTGCTACACCTCCTGATTCATACTGGAATTGCGCAACTGAAATGCCAAATATCCAGACCTTTGTAGAAGGTGGTCCGAGCTTCCCGATTGGAATGAAAAATTGCATCCAGGATGTTTTTGGCGCCCCAATGTTTTCTATTGAGGTTTATTTTAGAAGAGATGACAACCTCCCAACTGGCACTTTTGCCCAGTATACACAGTCTGGTGTCGGCTCTATAGGTTATATAGATATGCCAACTGACATGGCACGTGATGCGGCTTATTTCGTGCCTGCCTGGAACATGACGGCACAAGAAGCAAGACTCGATGCACTGGCACATGAAATGGTCCATGCCTATTATGATGACCTCAACCTTTATTTCCACGCATGGGTTGAAGGAATGACAGAGATGCAGTCAATCCTTGCAAGAAGATTGTGGTGCCAGCGCAATGGATACACTCCTCCAAACAGGCCAAACCTCAGCTGGGGAACACCCATAACGCTTCCTCTTTATGAAAACTGCAACCAGACAGCTTTGCAACCAGGCGGAGGCTTCTTCTACACAAGCACTCCTGGCGAGCGTATGCTGGTTCTTGCCCCAACAAGGTACCAGATGGCTGCTTCAGTCTGGTATAAAATATGGAGAGAAACAACACCTGGAATCATCAATGATGGCCAGACGGCCACATATGGTTCTGGCACCTTCTTTGTAGATTTCAACTCGGAATATTATGATCGTTATCTTATATATCCGCCAGGATACCCAGGAATCAGAGGTGAAGTTCCTGTATTGAACCAGATTATTTCGGATGTTCTCTACGCTGACAAAGCCAATAGCAATGTTGAAAATAAGGACTACATAACAACATGGTATGGTGCCCAGAACATATTGGGCATTGGCACCTCAACCGGTGGCAAACTGTATGTTCCAAATGGTCCAGTCACGCCTGATGGTGGGATTCCTTACATGGCTGGTGACGACAGAACAGGGATTTGTGATATCGGATCACACCTCTTTAATTATACTGGAGCAAGCTTCAATTTTGGACTTGATTTTGGCCCAGTCTTCTATCAAACACTATCCGGTGGTTTTGAAGCACCACTTGCTGGAACAGCAACTATAACAGCATTTTCAATGCATGGCCAGGGTGGTGTAACAATTGGTCAGGATATCACAACGAGGGTTGGTTTCCATGATGCTTACAGTGGTGCACCAACAGGCTGGACAGCCTGCAATGCTGCACCAAACCCGACACTTGCATTTGGTGCCGATGGAAGGCTTGCTGCTTTTAGTAGCGGAGCGATATATACAGCCGCCCTTTATTTCGGGTTTGATCCTGATGGAGCGGGTCCAATCCAGCCCCTCCCAACGGGTGGTTATCAAATAAACTTTGATGCCTCTTCTGTCAATATCCCACCTGTAACAGCAAATATCACAGCTTATTTTGCAAGCCGCGAGCAGGTTGGTCCAACTATCCACAGCGGAGTCATGATTGGTGGAGGAACAAACGGCGGAGACAGTATAGCCTTCTCTTACGACAACTCCCCGTTTACCGGGCTTGCTGGTTTTGGTGGAGATGCGTCATTTAACAACATGCCAACAGCAACACAAGGCGTTTTCACTGATGGTGTGGTTCTTGGCTACCAATATTTTGGTGATGGTGCACCGTATCCGGAATATGATTATGTGAATACTGGAAGGTTCTACTACGTTCACCAGTTCACAACATCGTTCAACAGACTCAATCAGGACATTCCGCCATTTATTGGAAAATATGGATTTGCAATGCTTGCCCAGTCAACCGCTTTTGGTGGTGGCGGGGCAAACAGGACTTATTTCTGCCAGTTTGTCCATGATTCGTCCCCCGGAGCCACTGGAATAACACGCCTGAAATATCGCCCGGACTACATACCGGACAATTCAAGACTTGTTGCCTGCTACCTGTATGCCAACTCGGTTGGAAGGAATATAGGTGGAGGAAACTATCAACACGAGCCGATCCTTGTTAATTCTGGAAGGCCTGGAAATCCACAATCAATTCTTTGCGCTGGCTCATTCCTTGGAAGAAACAACGACAGCGGTTACAGGCCAAATTGTGGTTGCAGAGGCTGGGGCCAGATGCAATCAACATTCCGTTTCAATATTACACCATATATCACTGACCCATACGATTTCATTACAGTGTCCAGAGTGTATCAGGATTTTGAGCCTGGGAACCCGCAGTATTATGGATTTGAGATAGTAATGATTTTTGAGAATTCCACTCTCCCGCTCTCCCAAATAATGATTGCGGATGGTGCATTGACACTTTGCAACAATGACAGGCAAAACTCGCAAACCATGTTCTCCGGTTTCAGGACCCCACCGGATCCTTCAACATGGCCTGTTGATGGCGCAAATGCCGGAGCTTATGTCGGAATAATTGGAAACTCGGCTGATAATGGAACCTGCGGAGGGCAACTTGGATGGTACAGAACAGAATGGGATTATTGGGCATGTGGCACCAACAGGGTTCCAACCGACCAGTTCTGGCTCAATCCACAACCAGCTGACCCAATGGCAGGCCAGGGTGGTGCATGGTGGGCAAACGGATGGATGGGAGCAAATAGCGGAGCAGAAACTGCCCCAACGTTGCCACCGGGCTTCCCAGCCGGCTATCAGTGGAGCCCTAAAGCAATGAATCCAAAATATGCTTCTAATGCAAAACAGTACAGTTGTTCATGGTTCTGGCACCGTGATTTCACGGTCGTTGCCGCAAAGACAGCCATCCACTGGAAAGCTGACCAATGGTGGGACTATGTGAACCAGGATTATGATACAAAAGCACTTCACAGACCGACAAGAACATATCTCGCTGGTGAAGATTCATCGGTCCTGCTCAGGCCTTATCTGGTTTGTTCTAACGCCGGTGGTTCTGATCCCAACTCACTGGATGATGGCCAGGGACCCTGTGTGGCAACTGAATGGGGTAATGATGATATTGATTGCAATCCCAATACAGAAAATAATTATTATACCTGCGCTGGTTCACCAACTGGCGGACCATGGCCAAACCCATACTACCCACGTTCTGAGGAAAGAGGCCACATGCATGGCTTCATTCTCCAGGTTCCGGTTGTGCCATCGCTCCAGATAACAAAAAAATGCGTTCCAGACCCTGTGCTTCCAGACAGCCTTCTGATTTACACAATAACTGTTACAAACGATACCCCATACACACAGACAAACGTCAATATCGTCGAGAACTATCCAAAGGGAGTGACCTTCTACGATGCCAACCCGCCGCCAGATGTTGACAACAACAGATGGACAACTTCTGTTGGTTTGGCTGGAAATGGAAGCCTTGCACCACGCGAAACATTCGTTCTTGTCGTAAGGGTAAGAGTTGGCCACTTGGCCAAAGGCACCAAACTCACCAACAACGTTCTGACATATGCCGATACTGCACCAAACCCGGAATTTGCACAGTGCACTGTCGATGTTCTTGGCGAGCCACTCATTACACTCACGAAAACAACAAAGAAATTCATGGCCCAGCAGGGTGAAAAAGTTAGCTACACGATAATTGTAAAAAATATTGGTACAAGAGAAGCAACCAATGTTGTTGTGGTTGATATCCTGCCAAGAGAACTTGAATACGTATCCTCGATTCCTTCAGGATCACTCGGCATGCAAAAAATCGTCTGGTCGTTTGGAGTCATGAATCCTGGAGAAGTAAAAATTATTGAGCTGACATTGAGAGTCAGAAAAGACATAAGCCTTAACCCCGGCATCAATATCATAAATACTGCTATTGTCACCTCCGCAGAGGGTTTAAGGGACCAGGATACCGCGGTCATAGTACTCAGAGTTGGCGCAAAAGAGCCAGTAGTTTGTGAGTGCCCCGACATTTCGATCTTGATTCCAGAGGCAAAGCCGGACAATGACAACATTTATGTCATCCCTGCATCTGGCACAATGACCATCAAGGTGAGCCCGTTTGGTGGATGTGGACCATACACTGTTGATCTTGATTTCGAAGGTGATGGAAAGATTGACAAAACCTTCAACATTGAAAATGACACCACAAAAGAATTCAGCTACACCTATTCCTCGGGCAGCTACAGCATAACCCTCAGGACCACTGACCGTTATGCCAATTCCTGCACTTATACCAAAAAGATAAGGGTAAAGTAGCAAACAATCCCTGTCTTCGCTGATGAATTAAAAAAGCCCCGCTTTCAGGCGGGGCTTTTTTGTTGTTGGTTGTTGAAATCTGACCTACGAGTCAGATTTTATGGTTATTTCTGTTCGGTGTAATCGTAGAAACCTTTTCCTGATTTCCTTCCAAGAAGGCCTGCTGCAACCATTTTTCTCAGCAGTGGACACGGCCTGTATTTTGAATCGCCCAGTCCTTCGTAGAGCACTTCCATGATTGCCAGACAGGTATCAAGGCCGATAAGGTCTGCAAGTGCAAGTGGGCCCATTGGATGGTTCATGCCGAGTTTCATTACAGTATCTATTGATTCCTTGTCGGCAACGCCCTCCATAAGGCAATAGACTGCCTCGTTTATCATTGGCATCAGTATCCTGTTGCTGACAAATCCTGGATAATCGTTTGCAACTGCCGGTGTCTTCCCCAGCTTGATTGAAAGATCGTTCACGATATTGTAGGTTTCATCAGTCGTGAGCATTCCCCTTATCACTTCAACAAGTTTCATGAGAGGGACTGGGTTCATGAAGTGCATGCCGATAAATCTTCCTGGGTTTTTGTATTTTGCGGCCAGCTCGGTGATTGAAATTGTGGAGGTGTTTGAGGCCAGGATTGCATCTTCCTGTAGGATACCATTCAATTTGTCGTATATCTGGTTTTTGACCTGCCTGTTTTCGGTGACCGCTTCGACAACGATCTGGCAATCTTTGAGGTCTCCAAGGTTTTCGGTTGTTTTTATTCTCGCAAGTGTTGCATCGGCAATTTCCTGTGTGATCGTGCCTTTCTGGACCATCCTGCCGAGGTTTTTCTGGATAGTTGCCTTGCCTTTTTCAGCAAGCTGGATGTTTGCTTCTGCAAGGACGACTTCATATCCGGTCTGTGCAAATACATGGGCGATCCCGTTTCCCATTACACCTGCGCCTATGACACCAACTTTTTTTATCTCCATTGCTTCCTCCTCACACCAGTTCAATTGCCATTGCAACGGCGCCTCCGCCTCCAAGGCAGAGTGTTGCAAGTCCGCGCTTCTTGCCGTTCCTCTTCAGGTTGTGGATCAGTGTTGTAATAATCCTTGAACCGGAGGAGCCTATCGGGTGCCCGAGTGCTATGGCGCCACCGGAGATATTGACTGTATTTGGGTCCCATTCGAGCCCCCTGCCGTCAACTATGCACTGGACAGCAAAGGCTTCATTGGCTTCAATGAGATCAAAGTCCGAGATTTTCAGGCCTGTTTTTTCCATCAGTTTTTTGACGGCAAAGACTGGTGCCCAGAAAAGTTCTTTTGGCTCTGTGTGTGCGGTTGCGTAATCAATTATTGAAGCAAGCGGTTTGTGGGTTTTGGCTACATTTTCGGATGCGACAACAACTGCCGAGCCGCCATCAGAGAGGCCAGGGGCGTTGCCTGCAGTCACGATCCCTTCCTTGTCAAAAGCCGGCCTGAGTTTTTGAAGGGTGTCCATTGTTGTCGGTCTTGGGGTCTCGTCCCTGGAAAACATTACCGGGTCGCCTTTTCTCTGGGGTATTGCAATTGGCACTACTTCTTCATCAAAAATCCCGGCTTCTACGGCTTTGATTGCCCTGTCCTGGGAATTGAAGGCAAAAAGGTCAGCTTCTTCCCTGGTCACATTGCCCTTCTTTGCGGTGTATTCTGCAAGGTTTCCCATGTGGGAACCATTGAATGCACACCAGAGGCCGTCTTTTATGACTCCATCAACAAGAATGCCATCACCATACCTGTAACCTTCAGTCCTTGCTTTGTCCAGGTAATATGGCGCATTTGTCATGGATTCCATTCCACCTGCCACTACGATATCTGCTTCACCAAGCTGGATGGACTGCGAAGCAAGCATGATCGCTTTCAGTCCCGATCCGCACACCTTGTTGATTGTGAGAGCGTTTGTTTCCGGATTTAGACCTGAATGGATAAGTGCCTGCCTTGCCGGGTTCTGGCCGCAGCCTGCCTGGACCACCTGGCCCATTATTACCTCGTCAATCCTCTCTTTTTCTACGCCGGCCCTTTCAACGGCCGCCTTGATGGCAAAACCGCCAAGTTTTGGTGCGGAAAACGGCGAAAGGCTACCCAAAAATTTCCCAATGGGTGTCCTTGCGGCACTCAAGATATAGCCTTTTGACATGACTCCTCCTTTTGTGAAATAATTGACAACTTTAACAGAAAAAGATTAGTCTGGTTTGATTCATTTTGCAACACTCCTATAATCTTTTGTTATGCGAATGGTTGCCAGCAATCTGTCAAAATCTTTCGGGTCAAAAACAATTTTTGCTGGCGTTTCTTTTGACATAGAGGATGGTGTGTGGGCAATCATTGGGCCGAATGGCTCTGGGAAAACGACTCTGTTGAGGATAATGGCGGGCCTTCTCAAGGCTTCTTCCGGAGCAATGGAGTGGTTTGACAAAGAGAAGAAGCATGAGAGGTTCCAGTTGCCAGGCAGAATTGCCATGTGCTCTCCTGACCTTGGTCTTTACAAGGAGATGACTGTTTTTGAAAATGCCAGATTTTTTGCAGATCTGGCGAGAGTTCCTGTGCCTGATTTTGTGGCATGGGGTTTGTCCGGCCACATTGGAAAACGTTACCACGAGCTTTCAGCAGGCCTCAAGCAGAGGGCCAAACTAATGACAGCTTTTGCAGTGGCCCGGGACGTCATATTGCTTGATGAGCCGGAGCAACACCTGGATGCTGAGGGTAAAGCAATTCTTGACAATATGGTCTCGTCGTTTGGCGGGCCTGTTGTGATTGCCACAAACAATCCCTGGAAAGAATGGAGAAAAATTGCGCAGTTTTAGGGCACTTCTGGCAAAGGAGATAAGGGTTGCTTTCAGGGGGAGGCATCTTGTCGGGGTTGGTTTTGGACTCGCGATCGTCCTCTCGGCCACACTCGGATTTTCGCTTGCCGGGACAAAAGTGGGCGAAAGGGTCATAGCCTCACTCCTCTGGATTATTGTAATGTTTTCCTCTTCCGACACACTCTCCAGGTCTTTTGCAAAAGAGGAGGATGAGGGAACGGCCGACCAGCTGAGGCTCAGGGTCCCCATGCCTTCGGTTTTCCTTGCCAAAACACTTGCAAATGCGTTTTTTGTTCTGTTGATTGCCTGCGTGGTTTTTCCGCTTCTGTGCTTCTGGCTTGGCGTCAGGCTCTCAGCCTTGCCGCTTGTTGGCCTTCTGGTGTTGATCGGGTGTCCTGCCCTGTCTTTTGCACAGGGTTTTGTTGGTTATCTCATGTCGCGCGGAAGGGCACTGAGTGCCGCTTATCCGGTGATTGTCATGCCTGTTATACTTCCCTTGCTGGTCTGTCTTGTTTTGGCTACTTCCCAAGCCTTGGCAGAGGGCACATTTTCGATTAATCTTGTTGTTGTGATAATTAGTGAATCTCTGGCGGCACTGGTGGCTGGGCTTGTTTTGGTGCCGTATATTGAGGAGGAATAGACAATGCTTTTTGGCCGCATTTTATCGGTACTGACACCCCTTACGATGATACCCTCGATTGTTTACTGCCTCATGTTTACCCCAAAAGAAGCAACGATGGGAGATCTTTACAGAATAATTTACTTCCATATCCCCTGCGCTTGGGTTGCAACGCTTGCATTTTTCATTTCCTTCGTCTTTTCGATAGCTTATCTTGCGAAGAGAAAACCCGTATACGATTCTATTGCCCACAGAAGCTCTGAGGCAGGGCTCGTTTTCTGCGTTCTGGCAACCATTACAGGTTCCATTTTTGCCACTTACACCTGGGGTTCGCCGTGGAACTGGGACCCAAGGGAGACGTCGATTGTCTTTCTTCTGATGATATATATCGCCTATCTGCTTCTCAGGTGGCTCATAGAGGACAGGGACAAAAAGGCTGCCATTTCTGCAGGATACTCGATCATTGCCTTTCTTGCCACACCGTTCCTTGTTTTTGTGATGCCGAGAATAACCAGCTCGCTCCATCCCGAACAGGTTGGCGGCCTGGGCCTCACAAGACCGATGCTTTACGGCGTGTTTGGCATGCTTGCTGGTTTTACATTCTTATATTTGTGGATACTGTCTTTGTCACAAAGGTTTGATATGGAGGAAATATGATACCGGTTCTTGTTGTGGCGTTGGTTGTTTTTTTGGGTATTTTTGCGTATCTGGTGTCACTTGAAGTCAGAATTGGAAAGATATTGAAGAAAAAATGAACAGGAAAGTGTCTCTTTTAATCGGGATTATCGCAATTGCCGTTCTTTCTGGGGTATCTATATGGTTCTTCCTGTCTTCCATGACGCCTTTCACCTCTGATTTTAGCGAGGCAAAAAGTGGCAAGGCATATCAGGTTTACGGAGTGCTTGACCAGAAGAGCCTCAAGCAGGAAGGCAACCTCAATTATTTCAATATGGTGGATGAAAAAGGTGAGGTCCTGCCGGTTATTCTGGATGGTGTTCTGCCACAAAACTTTGCCGGAGCCCAAAAAGGGGTTGCAATAGGGTCTTTCAAAGATGGGAGTTTTCACGCAGAACAGCTGCTGGTCAAGTGTCCAAGCAAGTATGAAAATAAAGATGGAAAAGAGTCTGGTGGCAGTGGAAAATAGGGAGAAGATGATGGTTTTTGAAAGTTTCTCCAGACATGGCAGGAGTGAAAATGGCCGGTAATGTGCTGATGTGGCTTTGTCTGGGTTTTTCTGTCCTTGCTGCAATTTTTTGCACAAGACCAAAGTTCCAGAAGATGTTTGCCGTTTCTTCCATGCTGTCGGCAGTATTGGCGTCATCCTATCTCATGCTTTCAATACTCAACAACAATTTTCAACTTTCCTATGTTTTTCACAACAGCTCTGTTTCACTTTCATTCTGGTATAAAATATCGGTTTTTTGGGCCGACAAGGGTGGATCGATGCTCCTCTGGCTGCTTGCAATCTCGATTGTTGCTGCCATCCTCTCCTTCAAGCCACAATCGCAGAAGAGCTTTCTTGTGGTCCTTTTTGCCATACAGGCTTTTCTGGCGATCTTTGTAATAGGTTCGTCAACATTTGATGTTCTTCCGCAGGCCGCATCTGATGGCCTTGGGCTAAACGTTCTCCTGAAGAGCCCTTGGATGGCCTTCCATCCCCCTGTTGTGTTTTTGTCTTATGCGTTGATGGCCGTTCCTTTTGCAATGACAATTGCCTATCTTTTCAGGCCATGCGAGCAGAACCACCAGATCTGGCTCTCAAGGATGACACCCTGGCTTATTGCATCATGGTTCTTGCTTGGTCTTGGCATTGCCATGGGTTCCATCTGGGCCTATGAAACGCTGGGTTGGGGTGGTTACTGGGGCTGGGACCCTGTGGAAAATGCCTCGCTGGTTCCATGGCTCATCCAGACTGTTGCGATTCATGCTGCGCTCAATGATGAGAATGGCAATGGTAACGCCAGATCGGTTGTTGTTGCCGTGCTCTCCTCTTTCTGCCTCGTTGTAATGGCGGTTTTTTTGACCAGATCAGGCGTGCTTTCAGATGTGTCCGTTCACTCTTTTGCTGGCTCATCGATGCTTTTTTCATACCTGATCATGGTTTTGGCCTCTGTCGGGCTGTCAGTATTTTTGTGTGTCCGTTCGTGGAAGTTTGTCCCTCATGGTCTTGAGAGCCACTATACATCAAGATATTTCATGATGAGCATCGGTAACATAGTCCTGTCTGTTTATGCCGTGTTCATACTTGCCGCGACCCTGTTGCCGGTTGTCACCCAGATTTTTGGTTCACCCGCGGTCATTTCGCAGTCGTTCTACCAGGCAATATCAATCCCCGTAGCCATTGTAATGTGTGTTGGTGGTGCCATTACTCCTTTGATGGTGTGGAGAAAGACAAGCATAAAATATCTGGCAAGACAACTCATAGCTCCGCTGTTTTTTGGTCTTGTTTTTGTCGTGCTGGCCGTTGAGGCCGGAATGGCCGATCCCCTTTTTATGATTACCGGTGCGTTTGCTTCAATAATGCTGGTTTCAAACTTCCAGGTAATGTTGAAATACAGGGTCCAGAAGTGGGGCGCTTTTATTTCGCACATGGGTGTTTGCCTCCTGTTGATGGGTGTGGTGGGAAGCTCGATATTTTTTGGGCAGGAATCGGTTTCTTTGGGAATGTCGTCACAAAACAAGGAATGTCTTGATTTTGGCGTCGGGCTTGAATATGTGAAAAGTGATGGCCAGTCATTCGAGACCATGTATACACTCACCCACAAGGACTCTGAAATAAAAGGCAAAATCGGTGCCAGGTGGGACACAAGGTCACAGGCCTATTTTACAAAACCATTCATTCACAGATCATTCTTGAGGGATGTAATGGTTTATGTCTCAAATATCAGGGAAGACATGGAATTTATTATTGGAAAGGGAAGTTCTGTGTTGCAGGGCGGATACACCATCAAGCTCCTGGAATACAATGAGGATGTCATCAAGGTCCTGGTTTCAGATGGTCCTGATTTGTCAAAAGAGATTATATTTAATAAAGACAACATGACTCCCGGGTCTGTTGCAGAAATTGATGGCAAATCGTATTTCCTGTCGATTGACTCGGTGGGGAACAATACGATCACATTCAAACTCGTTGACCTGAGAAATTCTGATAGAAATACAATAAGGTTTACGATGACTGTTATGGTGAAATACTGCATGCTGTTTGTATGGCTTGGAATGATAATCACTCTGCTCGGTCTCTTGTGGGCGTTTCTTGGAAGATTGCGTTCCCCAAGAGGCAATAGAATGTCATCTGTCCTCGCAAAGGACAAAGGGGTTGGTGTCGCGCTGCCGTGAAAAGAGTGGCCATTTTTTTGCTCGCAGTTTTGTTGGCTGGTTGCACCCTGGCCAAAGGTGAAAGCATTGTTGATGAACCACTGGTCAGTTTTTCAATCAGCGTTGACGGCACTCAGACCAACCCAAAAATAATGAGCTCAGGCTCTTTTGAGCGTTTCATAAAAGAAGACTCATATACACTGGATGACCTGAATAAGGTGGTCACCGTACAGACACTCCTCAACGGGGATGTTGTTTTCTGGTTTTACCAGCCGCAATACTCCCCAAAAACAAAGATTTTGCTCAGTGCCAATATCGAGGGCCCAAAATGTTTTATATACTGGACCCACACATATGAGTCCCGCTCAAATTATGCAGGTGACCCAATAAAGTCCGAGTATGTGCCCAGCTTTAGCTCTGGAACAATCAGGGTCCCAGAGGGGCCTTGCCTCATTGATTATGGCAAAGACAAAAGATCAATCTTTATTTGCTCCAATGGCAGGTACAGGAAGCAGGATGTTGGGATGATAAGGAGGGTTGCCCCGCCAAGCGGCATATTCTTCTCATCTGACGAGAACTCAATGCAATTGGAAATAAATCTTGACAAAACCAGCGATGAATGGGAAGATGGTTTTGTTGTTATTTCCAAGCAGCTCCTTCACGACATGACGAACCAGAGGAGTAATGAAGCTTTGCTTGCCAGCGATCTTGGAAGAGTAAAAATCCTGAGACAGGATGGTTTCTGGTTCATAACCCAGATTGGCGATTACGATGGTTGTGTTGAAGATTCTTTTTACCCCAACCCCGGTTTTTACACCTCGAACAGCATACTCAAATGGTATTGCCAGCAGAAAAATCGCCTCCTGATAGACATGCTTTTGACAACAATGAAAATTGCCGTAGAAACAACGCCCGATGTTGGTTATAAAAAAATGCCTGTGATTTCCGAGCTTTTTGAATCATGGTATGGGCTTGGTCCAGACTATCTGGATACCAGGTTTTCAACTGACTGTTCCAGATTCTTGATAAATTGTGCCCAGATCTTTGACTGCAAGGGTGCATTTGAAAAAGCATCGATGCTGGCAAAGACATACGAGAGGCTTGCATCTGGGCACACAATAAAATTTGGAAATGGCTTTTTGTTTGAAGATTACATCTGGTTTGAGGGAACACCAAAAATCCAGGTTCATGCTTCGCTAAATCATACGCTCTGCGAAATCAATTATCTTCTGGAGCTTTATCTTCTGAATGAGGATGAGTCTGTCAAGCAGCTTGCACTGAAACTGATAACCGGCCTTGAGGAAACCTGCGATAACTGGATAAGGGATAATGGTGACCTCTGGTATGGGTATTTCCCGGCGTGGCAGAAATATGACCGTGAGGATTATACCGATCTCACATACAATGATCTTCAGGACACATCAAGACTTTTCTGGCAGGTTTTTGGACAGAAGAATTGGGCCATAGAAAAACTTCTCTCCTCCAAAAAGGCGTATCTGGGAAAATAGGTCTTGGCAAAAACCCACAAGGCGCTATAATTTATTCAAATGGACAAAAGAACGGAGACTGCTTTTGTTTTTGACGGGGAAGGCAACCAGCTCCAGAAGCATGTACTTGTTTGGCCGGGAAGGGGCATTTATGATCGCTTCGAATCTGGCTGGACCAGCAGGAAGGATGGAGAACCCCAAATGCCTTCGAGGCTTTATTCTTATGCTGGAGGCACTGTCCTTTTGCCATGGGAATTTATTGATGGGAAATGGGTCACTGGCAAGGCCATCCAGATTGACAAAGGTGGTGTTCCTGCCGATCCCGAGATGATAGAGGGCAACCCAAAGGAATCGATAAGGGCATTTGGCCATTGTGGAAATGTCATACTGGTCATAACCTGGCCTGATTTTGGCGAGAGGACCATATACATTTTTGACCAATATAAAAGACAGCTTTCAACGGCCCTTTATCAGTGGAGCCTTGGCTCGGAGCCACCACCACAGTTTTGCAAGGGCGTAACAGGGCCTTTCCTCAAGGATTTCCCGGAGGGCTATGAACTGGTGGTCCTCAAAAACAACAAACTGAAAACCTGTATAACCGTCGGCCTTGCGCAGACCATGGACGAGGACGAAAAAATACCCCTTCTTGCGCTGACACTATAATCTTCAGGCCTATAATCCCCATAGTTTTTTCAAACAATCTTCAAATTTTGAATATTGCTTTTTAGTATGATTTTTTCAGGTTGTTTTGCGATGCAACCGACAAAAAGGCCTCAATCCTGACTCTTAGCTGTTCTGTGTCCGAGGGCGAATAGTCGGTCTCGATCTTGAGGAAGGGGAGTTTCCACTTTTCCTGGACATGTTTTTTGACCAGCACTGATTCAATGTTGTATGTGTGGCAGGCTTGCCATACCAGGTCGATGACACCATGGGGCCTGAATTTTTCAATCAGGTTATCAAGCAGTCCAAACCTGTCTTTGTTTGGCATCATGACCGAACATGGCAGTTTGAAGTATTTTCTGGCAATATTTTCCAGAAGATCGCCCTCTTCACTGATGGGGTCGACGATTGGCTTGAGCCCGGTGCAGTTTTCCTGTGCCACAACAACCGCCCCCGCTTCTTCAATCAGTTTGAGGACTTTTTCTGCCTGGTGCGGCAATGGAACACCGGTCAGTAGTATCCTTGGCTTGTGCGAATACCTGTCACCGGAATTCTTGGCCTCCGATATGATTTTTTCGTATGCCTTGAAGTCGCTCTCCTGGCAGGAGATGATGCTTTTGGCGTGGAGCACTTCCATTCCGGTAAGGCATTTCCCGCCAAAATCTGCGATCCTTGATCTGAGGACCCTCTCCCTGTTCATTGTCCTGATTGCTGCCTTCAGCCTCTCTTCGGTGATTTCGTTTCCAGTCAGCTCTTCAAGCCTCTTCTTGAGCGCTTTTACTTCCAGCAGCCAGTGTTCGAATGCTGCCTCTTCATCCGGTTTCTGGGTCAGCTCAAGGATGTGCATGGGCTTTGTTTTTGCCATCAGTTCATACATCTTCTTCTTGCCGTCGCAGGTTGTTTCGCACACGATCAAATCTGATTCATTGAATATCGGGTTGGCCTTCTCGGTATGATAGCCGTAAGACGATTTGATGAGCGGGCAAAGGTTGGCCGGGAGCTCTTTTTCGGATGCCACGGCCATTGAATGGTTGCCTCCGCATGCGCAGACTGGGATTGCACCTGCGGCAAGTATCAGTTCCCTTGGCGTGTACTCGCAGAAAATTGAAACCACCTTTTTGCCGCTTGATTTTGCCTGCCTGGCAAGTTCGATGCAATCTGAGATCATGCGGTCGAAGTGTGAAAGTGACGGCACGGAATGCATGCCACCCTGCGGTGTTGTCGAATTGCATTGCTGTGTTTTCACTGGCCCGCCCTCACATGTGCTCTCTTTTTCAGATGAGCAATGTGATTCAGACTTTTTCTCTTCGCAACATAGGGCTGGTTTCTCTTCCCCGCAGCATGATGATTTTGACTCATTCATGCTTGTAGTGCTGCAACACGATGCCCCTTCGTTTTCGCTGCAATTCGTTTGTTTTTGGGTGCCAGAGCCGCAGCAAACCCGCTGTTCCTCTTGGTGGCAACACTCTGATGAATTGCTGGCTGGCGGTGGCCATGGGCAACAATCGCCCTTTATGCTGTCCACGATGAGCTTGTCCTGCTCTTCCCGTTTTTGGGACACATCTGAAAATGATTGCTGGAGGTTGATGGTTTTGAATTCGGTGCAGGCAAGGTAGCCTTTCTCGCCGAGTTGCCTTGTCGCTATGATTGCTGCGCCCAGTGCGCCCGTTATTCTTGGGTCCGGTGGAATGAGTAGTTTTTCGTGGAGCTCTGCGCCCAGGGCCCTTATCATTGCAATGTCTTTGGCGACGCCACCGGTAAAAGCAACCGGGGGTTCAATCCTTCCTCTCTCTGCAAGCCCTGCAACCCTTCTGGCGATTGATTTGTGGATGCCTGCCGAAAGCTCCTCTCTTCTGATGCCCTTTGCGAGCATCCCTATCACTTCGCTTTCTGCAAAGACAACGCACATCGAGCTTATTTCTGGAACATCTGTTGCCATCCCGGCCAGTTTTGCCATTCCATCGAGGTCTGTCCCGAGGAGCTTTGAAACGACCTCGAGAAACCTCCCTGTTCCCGCCGCGCACCTGTCGTTCATGGAGAAGTCCCTTATGGTCCCGTCGGCATTGAGATGGATAGATTTGCTGTCCTGTCCTCCAATGTCGATGATTGTTCTTGCCTGTGGCACGAGAAGATGGACGCCAATTGCATGGCATGTGATCTCTGTTGTAGTGTCGCACGCAAAGTCCACGAGGCCCCTGCCGTAACCGGTTGCAATCGTTCTTTTTAGCTCGCAAGCCGAAATGCCTGCATACTCAAGAGCAAGTTCCTGCACCCTCTTTGCGTCACTTTTTGAATCGGCAGTTGTATCGGTGACTATTGCCGATACTATCTTTTTTTCGTCTATGTTGTAGAGAACAGCTTTTGCGGTCCTGCTGCCGAGGTCTATGCCAAGGGTGTAGGTTGCCATTCTTGTTTCCTCCTGCTTCTTATCAGCTCGAAAAAGGCTTCAAATCTTGTGCCCAGCTGTGATGATGTTGCGTCCGTGAGGGGTGGTACCGATATCTGGAGCACCGGAATCCCCTCTTTTGATGCCAGTTCCCTGATGATGTTTCCTTCGGTTGCGCTGTGGGAAGCGCCAGGAATGTTGCTTACAACGATGCCTTCCGCGTTGTATTTTTTTACTTCGTCAACCACAATCTTTGCCCTCTGCCACGCCGGGCCTATCATGGGGTCAGAAAGGGCTGTCAGTGCCAGGGCCCTCATCGGGCTGATATTGGTGGGAATCTGGACGAGTGCATGCCTGAAGAGATATTCTGTTCCGGCGATTGCCCCGCCAAGGTCTTCAAAGAGGTTCATGACCCTCAGGTCTGCCACCGGGTTCACCCAGACCACCCTGCAGTTTTCTTTTGGGAGAACACCAGTGCCACTTTCCACCCTTTTTCTGACCGTGTCCAGGACATGGGCAAGCACATTTGTTGCCTCCTCCCTGTCCGAACAGAAGTGGATGGCTACCATTTCGCAGATCTGGGTTTCCAGTGCTGGGAAGGGGCATGGCGAAGAGCCATAGCAAAGGTCCCTTACCTCGCCAATTATCTGCCTGAATCTGTTGGTCTTCTCTATACCCTCAGAAACCATGTCGTCGGTTACAGGGTGCCCGAGAAACTCTGAAAGCTCGTTTCTTACTCTGTCAAACTCCCTTTCCAGAAAATCGGCCGTTCTTTTTGGGGCATAAAATCCTGTCGGGAGCAATTCAACTTCCTCGCCGGCGGACGGACTGCCCCTGAAAGGGAGCTCCCACCAGCTCGTTTTTGTTCCCGTGTCGGCAAGCCTCTGCATGATTGCCGAGAAATCGTCACAGCAGCACCCGACTGCGGCGATCAGGTAGTCCGGTCTTGGAAAATGGTTGTTTGATATGTAGGCGGAAAGGGTAGCTCTTGAAGGGCACACTTCCTCGCCAAGGCCAAGCGAGTCGGCCATTTTGAGCAGCCCTTCCGACATCTCCATGATGCATGGTATCCACCATGCCCCGTCAGGATAGAAAGCGACAGTGTCTGGTGATGAGTAGGTCAGAACTGGCATTGTACCGAGATCTTTGAGTGTCCCGATTATCTTTTTTCCTGCAAGCCTTGCCTTGTGGAGCCTCTCCTCCTCTGAAAGCAGGAAAGACCATAGTCTTATTGAAGCGAGGGAATTGTCATACCTGAGTGATTTTAGCCTCAGGTCTCCCTGGTCTTCGGCAAAGCACCTTGGCTCTTCCAGATACTGGGTTTCTTTGGAGGTTCCCTCCAGATAGCAAAAGGCCTTCTTTTGGCTTTCAGGCATCATCCTGAACTGGGAATTCCATTGATCGTAGGTTATTCTCTCTGGTTTTGGGTCTGGCCAGTATTGTTTCATTGTGGCAAACTCTCCCTGAACGCCTCTACCCTTGTTGCAGTCCTTGGAGAGCAGGTGTCTGAGTAATTCATGTCAAGCACAAGCATTGGCAGATTGATTATCTGTTTTGCCCGCTGGGCCTCGATGTTCCACAGGTCGCAATATCTCACTGATCTCCAGATCACTGAAGTTGCACCGGTTTCTCCGAGTTTTTTAGAAACATAGGAATAAAAAGAATCATTTGGTCTTTTCCATATACATGGTGGACGATTGAAATATGAATCGGCCAGGTCAGTAATCGGATCATCTTTTATTAAAACATCAAAATCAATACTCCTGTCACCAGTGCATGTGGCATTGAAAACAATGTCAAAACCTGAATCCTCCAGCAATTTTAGAAATGCTGCGTCCTCAAGTGTCAACGGACTTCCTGCCAGCATGGTTTTTTTCTTTGGGCTGATTTTTGTTTTAAAAGGTTTTTCAAGATAGGATATCATAAAATCAGGTCCGGTCTGGGATTCCAGATGGACAAGGCAGTGAAAATCAACAGCACTTAAGGATTTTCTGAGTAGTCTCAACTTTGATCTGATGAAATTTCTTTTGTCACAAACACTTTTTAACTTGCCGATGTTGAGTGACTCATCAGTCAATGACTTGCCAGTCAACGATTCGAGGTGTGAACAAAGGGCATTTATTTCACTGCGATAAAGCTCTTTCGAGTTATCTGTGCAAGTTTTTGGAACATTGACCATAAATCCGGTTTTATCTTTTTCTGAAAGAATGATCTCTGACAACCTTCTCATCTGGTCGCATGAGGTGCAGCCAATCACAGGTGCGCCACTGCCAGGCGCACCTGCTATGGTTTTGCAGAAAGAACATACCTCTCCGCTTAATTTTCTTTCTCCGGCGGACTCATGGGATGGTGTTCCGCAGCCCATCAGCCTTGCTGTTTTAAGATCGAAGCTTTCCAGGAGCTCCCTTGGCACCCATGAGCAGGCATATTTTATTGCATTTTCCGCATTTTGCCTTGCTTCGAATACATCGATATAGATGGGATTCTGGAAAACTTCTTTCATTCTACTTCTTTCTTCCTATAAATCGTCCCCTGCTGAAACGACCTGCGCGGGCCATGTCTCTCATAAACACCATCTCGCCACCCATGGCCTGCATCATGCTGGCATCGTCCCCGATTATCTTCAGGGCATCATAGGTGAACTGTTTTGTGAGCATGTCGATGTACAATTGAATTGTATCTGCGAAATACTGGTTCTGATCGGCCGCTTCAATTACCTCGAAGCCATTTTTTTCAAGGAGGTTTTTGTAACCTTCAAGGGTTTCCATGTATGGAAATTTCATGAAATCAAAAATTCTGGATGCTTCTTCCTTTGTCAGTTTGTTATGTCCCTCGATCCAGTCGGTGAAGGCAATTGTCCCGCCAGGTTTTAATATTCTTGCAGCTTCAGAGATGAGCTTCCCCTTGTCTTCTACATAGCACCATGCATCCTCGCCCCACACAAAATCAAACGTTGAGTTTGGATACGGGACTGCTGTTACATCACCTTTTTTGAATTCCAGTTTTGCCCCCAGCCCCTCTTTTTTGGCCCGCTCCACAGCCTCGCCAAGGACCCTGTCAGTTGCATCGACACCTGCCATGCTGACCTTGAAGTTTTTTGCCAGAAACCTCATGCCTGCGCCAACACAGCAACACAAATCAACACCTCTCGCACCTTCTTTGATTCCAGCCCTCTGTGCGAGTTCCATCGATGAAGCGAAGCCACCGATATGGATTTGCTCTCCCATGACGAGTTCCCAGAGATCTTTGTGGGCTCCTGTGTAAACATCCTGAACATCTTTTAAAGTAAATTTGCTGTGCTCCAAAACAATTCCTCCTTTTTGTGTGGCGCGGCCACCAAACAAAAAGGATCTAGATTTTTGGCTGGCGGGACGCGTCCGGTTTATTATGCGGAACCGTCAGACTGACGGTTTGGCGCCCGGCTCAAAGACTTTTGTGATTGATATTCCTTGAGTACATTTCCCGCCTCTTTCTTTTAGAATTTGTCAGCATAATAGCAGAAAAAAAATCAAAAAGTCAAGAAGAGCGCCCATGTCGGTTCGATTAAATAGCCAAGTTTTTGGTTTTTGTTCTAATAAGATATGCGATATTATTATATGGATTGTTGATATTTTAAGACTTATGATTTATTGAAATACTCAAGAATTATTCTCAACTTGAGATTATTCATCAGCGTTTATATTAAATAATTCTTTATCTGTATTTATTTATCACGATTAAAAACTAATCTCAAATAAACGTCATTCTGGCAACGATTTAATTTGACTTTTATTTAAAATTTTCTATATTTAAAGCAAATGTCAACAATCCCATACAGTTGACGGAAAGGAAGTTTTATATGAAAGGAAAAAAACTTCTACTGACCTTGCTTCTTGCCATTTCAATTCTGGGTATGTCGTTCCATGGTATTGGAACCTCATTGGGGTACAAAACTGAAGGAAATATTGGAGCAATAATCATTGATGGCACACCACCACCAGTTCTTGAGCCACCGGCCAGAGAGCCAATGTCACAGGTCCAGGGAGTATCAAAAACACTCACTGGAGTGCCAGGTTTTGACTGGTGTTATGGGTGTTCTGCAACAAGTGCTGCAATGATGATGGGTTACTACGACAACAACGGTTTTCCGGATATGTATAAAGGCCCAACCAATAATGGTGTGTGTCCAATGAACAACCAAAGTTGGGGGTATGGCAAATGCCCGCTTTCTGCAACCATGCAGAACCTTGATCAGAGAAAGAACAGGGGCCATGTTGATGATTTTTGGGTAGATACTTACAGTTCTGAGCCTGATCCATATATCACAAACGGATGGGTCATGCATGCCCTTGGTGATTGCACTGGCGACTACATGGGAACCAACCAGTCAAAGTATGGAAACATTGATGGTGGGACCATGTTCTGGGAAGATGATGTAGGGAATAAACTCTCTGACTATACTGGCTCTGAGCCAACCTATAGAGACGGGTGCCATGGAATGAAGCTTTTTGTTCAGTCCAGAGGTTATACTGTGCTTGATAATTTCACGCAAAGAATTAAAGGCAAAGGAACTGATCCAAACAAAGGTTTTACATTTGACGATTTCAAGGCCGAGATTGACGCAGGAAGACCCGTCATGATCCAGGTCACAAGCCATTCGATGCTTGGTTATGGTTACGATACTTCTGATGGCACAAACAAGATATATATCAGGGATACCTGGGATTATGCAGCCCATACAATGACTTGGGGTGGAAGTTACAGCTCAATGGGTCTCCAGCATTATGCTGTTACCGTCCTTAAGATTAAATCAGCAACTCCACCAACTGTCCAGACAGTCCAGGCATCAAGAATTGGTCCGTCCAGTGCGCAGCTCAATGGCAAATTAACAGATATGGGTTCTGAAACTTCTGTAACAGTAAAGTTCGAATATGGAACAAAATCTGGTGGGCCATACAACTGGTCAACAAGTGGCGAAACAAAAACTTCAACCGGGACCTTTTATGCAATGGTCAGTGGCCTTAGCAATGGTACAAAATATTATTACAAAGCAAAAGCTACTGGTGGATCAGGAAGTGCTTATGGTGACGAAATGTCCTTCATTGCCACAAATGCTACCGCTCCAATCACGCCAAATCTTAAATCACCGGCAAATGAATCAACGGTATCATCCCAGCACCCAAAACTTGAATGGAATGCTGTTGCTGGCGATGTTACCTACAAAGTACAAGTTTCAGAGGGTTCTGATTTTGCAACAAAGATTGTAGATGCAAGCAATATCTCGACAGCTTCTTATGAGGTGAATGATGCAACGCTCTTCTGGAACAGTCTTTATTATTGGCGTGTAGCATCGGTTAACGCACAGAATGTGGTTTCTTCCTGGTCTGATGTGTGGTATTTCAGGACTGCATCAGCTCCGCCACCAAATCCACCATCCAACCTTACTGCAACCGCAGTATCTACATCACAAATCAATGTAGCGTGGACTGACAATTCGAACAATGAAACCGGGTTCTCGCTCGAGAAGAGGGAAGGACTATCTGGGGCATGGGAGCTTGTAAGCAATCTCCAGCCCGATGTTGTCTCGTACTCGGTTAGAAGTCTCAAAGATACCACGCTTTATTATTTCAGAGTCAGATCTGTAAACGTTAACTCCTATTCAGATTACAGCAATCTTGCCAGTGCAAAAACACATCCACCGGTACCAGATACACCAACACTCAAAACTCCAACAACAGGAACAGTTTTCCAGTATTTAAACCCGAGCCTTGAATGGAACGTTGCAAACAACGCTTCTTATTACAGGCTGCAGGTTTCAACCGCGTCCAACTTCAGCACAACTGTGATTGACAAAAACAATCTTACTGCCACAAAGTACGATATAGCCATCGGGACTCTTAATTGGAAGACGAAATACTATTGGAGAGTAATGGCTTTTAACAGCGTTGATGTTGGTTCCAACTGGTCAACTGTTTGGGATTTCCAGACCTCTGACCCAACTCCAAACCCGCCGTCAGATCTTGTTGCAACAGCTGTCTCATCTTCACAGATAAACCTTACCTGGAAAGATAACGCTACGAACGAAACAGGGTTTGAGATTGAGCGTAGAAATGGTCTTGGGAGCTACACAAAAATCGCCTCCGTTGGCGAGAATGTTACTTCCTATAGCAACACTAATTTGACTGCGGATACAGAGTATTTTTACAGGGTCAAGGCGATCAACGATAATGGCTCCTCTCAGTATTGTACTGAAGCAAGCGCAACAACATTCCCGCTTCCTCCAGGACTTCCATTCCCGTCTTCTCCAACCTATGGATCAACGGCCTCAAGCCTCACCCCAACATTGCAATGGAGCGCTGGCGACAGAGCAACATCCTACGATCTACAGGTTTCCACTTCGATGACATTTTCAAGCACTGTAGTCAACGTAACCGGTATAACAACAACTTCGTATGTATCTCCGACCCTTAACCCATCAACAACTTACTACTGGAGAATAAGATCTGTCAATGCTGCCGGTTCATCCAACTGGACCTCGCCATACAGCTTCAAGACGAAAGCATCCTACTATAGCTTTATTGGCAAGATTGTGGGTGTTATTCTCAGCTTTTTGAAATAGAAATATCAACTAGATAGAGCAAAATGTGAAGGCCTGCTTGGGTCCCTTTCAAAGGGACTCGTAGTGGGCCTTCATTATTAGTGCGTCTTCTTCAAGCACCGGGCTCTCGCAGATCATTGTTCCTGCAACATTGTAATCCTTGAGGGCCTTCATCAGCTCTTTGTAATTCATGTCAGATTCATCCAGTTTAAGATGTTTTCTTTCGCCTTTGTCTGAATATTCAATTCCTGACATGTGAATATGAATGTCCTTCAGGGCATCATCTCCGAGTTTTTTTCCTATCATCTCAAGAGACTCTGCAAATTCTTTGTAGGAGTTATTTTTGCCGCCTGCTCTTGCATGAAGATGGGCAAAATCCACGCAGGGCAATGTGTTTGGAACCTCGAGGCAAATTTTGATGATTTCCTCCAGGGAACCGAATTGTGTTGGTTTCCCTGTTGTTTCCGGGCGCAGGCAAACACCTTTTACATTGTTTTCTTCAAACCACTTTATTACCTTGAGGAGGTTTCCAACTACAATTCCAAGCGTTTGCTCGCTTGTCATCCCCTTGTAGAAAGCGGGGTGAAAAACCACATTTCTTCCGCCTGCAATCGAAAGCGCTTTCGCCGATCGCTGGATCCTGTCCCTTGATGCACCGATGACTTCGGGTTCTCCGGCCAGATTGATGTAGTATGATGCGTGGCATGAAAGAATCACTTTCGGTTCTTTTTCTGCCTCTTCCCTGATTCCGGAAAGTGTTTTGGATTCTTTTGCAGAAGGACTGCTCTGCACCCATTCAATCTCCATGCAGGATAGCCCTAGCTCCCTGATCCTCTTTATTCCGGCTTCACTGCCGGAACCAGTGGTTGAGAGCGGGGCACCTCCGGTGCCAAAGAGCAGTTTTTCCAAATTATTCTTCCTTTATTCCCATGATTTGCTTTAGCAGGGACTTCTCTTTTTGTGAAAGTTTTTTGGGGACTGTCACCTTGAAGTTGATTATATGGTCACCCCTTCTGCTGGAGTTGAGGTAGGGCATTCCCTTGCCTCTCAGGGTCATTGTGTCACCAGGCTGAATACCTGGTTTGATGGTTATTTTTTCTTTTCCATCAATGGTGTATATCGTGATTTCGGCGCCAAGAGCCGCCTCGTACATGGAAATTGTTACCTGGGAATAAATGTTTGCCCCTTCTCTTGTGAATATCTTGTCCGTCTTGACGTGGACCATTACATAGAGATCGCCAGGTCTGCCACCGTTTTTGCCAGAATCGCCCTGGCTTGCAAGTCTGACTCTCATTCCATCTTCTACGCCTGCGGGGATTTTCACTTCAATTTTGTGGGTTGCCTTGACGAGCGTCTCACCTTTGCATTTTGGGCATGGGGAACTGATTACTTTTCCGGAGCCGCCACATCTGGGGCATGTGCCTACTGTCTGGAACGTACCCAGGAACGTCTGCTGGGTCCTTTTGACCTGGCCGGAGCCTTTGCAATCCGGGCATGTTTCTGGTTTTGTGCCCTTGGCAGCACCTGTTCCCTCGCATTCGGGGCATTTGTCAAATCTTTGCAGGTCAATGAGGATCGTTTTGCCACTAAAGGCCTCCTGGAGGGTTATCGATACATCGGTCCTTATGTCTGCACCCTCGTATACAACCTGGCCCCTTGGCCTCTGACTCCTGCCACCACCACCAAACATGGTGTCAAAAATGTCGGCAAACGACCCCAGATCATCGGTAAAGTTGACGCCATATCCACCACCCGGGAACCCTGCCCCTTCTGGCGGGACTTGCCCAAACTGGTCATATTTTGCCCTTTTTTCTTTGTTGGACAGAACCGTGTATGCCTCGTTGATTTCTGCCATCTTTTTTTCGGCATCAGGATTGTCCTTGTTTGTATCAGGGTGGTACTGCCTGACCAATTTTCGATAGGCGTCTTTTATCTCGTCTTCTGTGGCGTTTCTTCCAACACCCAAAACATCGTAGTAATCTTTGGCAGCCATTATTTTCCTAGTTTGCTTCGTGCTTGTATAATGTCAAGGATGCAGTCCCCCTCAGGGAAGACTGCATCCTTGCAACTTCCAGATTCACATGAAAAAGGCGGGATTGATTATTCCTTTACCCTGCCCTCTCCATTTATGGTCGGCCCTTCTCCATTATCATTGCCGCCCTGGTCCTGGGTTCCAGGCCCTGGCTGCTCCTGTTGAGTTTGCTGGCCCTGCTGTGCTTGTGCTTGCTGATACATTTGCTGGCCAAGCTCCGAGAGGGCGGATTCAAGCTCTGATACTCTGGATTGCAGGTTGTCTGTCTGGTCCTCCTTGATCATTTTTTCAACATCATCGGCAAGATCGTTGACTTTTTTGATTTTCTCTGCATCCACCTTGCCCTCGGCATCTTTTGCCGATTTTCTGGCGGTGTATATGAGGGTGTCGGCTTTGTTTTTGAGCTCGACCTTTTCTCTTCTGGTTTTATCAGCATCGGAGTAGGTCTCGGCTTCTTTCTTCATCTTCTCGATGTCATTTTTGTCGAGCTTGTTGGCATTTTCTATGCGGATTGATTGCTTCTTGCCAGATGCCTTGTCCACGGCAGAGACATTGACTATTCCATTTGAGTCTATCTCATAGGTGACTTCGATTTGTGGTATGCCTCTTGGTGCCGGTGGAATGCCATCAAGGATGAATTTTCCGAGAGAAAGGTTGTCGCCTGCCATTGGCCTCTCGCCCTGAAGGACATGGATTTCAACCTGGGTCTGATTGTCGGCCGCCGTTGAGAAAACCTGTGTTTGTTTGGTGGGGACAGGTGTATTTCTGTCAATCATCTTTGTGAGGACGCCACCAAGTGTTTCTATTCCAAGCGTAAGCGGTGTGACATCGACAAGAATGACATCTTTTACCTCTCCGGCAAGGACGGCACCCTGTATTGCTGCACCAAGGGAAACACATTCCATTGGATCAATGCCGCGTTCCGGCGCTTTACCCATGAAGTCTTCGACAAATTTCTGTGTTATCGGCATTCTGGTTGGTCCACCAACGAGCAGGATCTTGTCTATCTGGTTTGGTGTCAGGTTTGCGTCCCTGATGGCCTGTTCCATTGGTGCCCTGCATTTTTCGATGATTGGCCTTACAAGCTGTTCAAGCTTTGTTCTGGTGATTGTAAGCATGAGGTGTTTTGGGCCGGAGGCATCAGATGCTATGAATGGAAGGTTAATTTGGGTTTCAAGGGTTGTGGAAAGCTCGATCTTTGCTTTCTCTGCGGCCTCTTTAAGCCTGTAAGTCACGTCCTTGTTGCCCCTGAGATCGATTCCTGTGTCGTGCTTGAACTCGTCCATGATGTAGTTGATGAGAATGTTGTCCATGTCGGTGCCACCAAGCTGTGTGTCGCCAGATGTCGACCTCACCTCGAACACTCCACGCCCGAAATCCATTATTGTTACATCAAGTGTTCCACCACCGAAGTCAAAGACCATGATCTTTTGTTCTTTGTCGCCCTTGTCTACGCCATAGGCGAATGCGGCGGCCGTTGGCTCATTGATTAGCCTCAGGACCTCAAGACCAGCAATTGCTCCAGCATCTTTTGTTGCCTGCCTTTGATCGTCATTGAAATAAGCTGGGACGGTGATTACGGCCTTACTCACCGGTTCGCCAAGGTAGGCCTCGGCGTCCCTCTTAATCTTCTGAAGAATGAATGCTGATATTTGTTGTGGCGTGTATTCCTTGCCAAACACATTGACCTTGTAGTTGGTGCCCATTTTCCTCTTGATGGCTGTGATCGTGTTTTCCGGGTTGAGTGCGGCCTGCCTTCTGGCTGGCTCTCCAACCAGCATCTGCCCATCTTTTGTGAAAGCCACGTACGACGGGACGGTCTTTCCTCCAACAGAAACTCCTTCCGCTGCTGGTATGATTGTCGGTTTTCCTCCAATTACCACAGCGGAAGCGCTGTTTGAAGTTCCAAGGTCAATTCCTATTATTTTGCTCATTGATTTTCCTCCTTTTGATGATTGCTTTTGGTGATGCAGACGACCAATGCTGGCCTGATAATTTCTTCTCCAATGCTGTAGCCCTTTCGAAGCACCCGGCAAACCGTGTCTTCTTCCCCTTTGCCTTCCTCTTGCCCACCAAGCTCAAACTTGTGTGGATCAAATTTCTCTCCAATGGGATCAACAACTTTTAACCCCATTTGAGAGAGTGCATTCGACAGGCTCTTCAGGATAAATTCCACAGGGCCCCTGCAGTTTGCATCTTGCCCTGTTTCTCCGAGCATGGACATTGCCCTTTCCAGATCATCTGCCACGGGAATTAGCAAATTGGCCACCTCTTTGCGAGTTTTTTGGGCCATGTTTTCTTTTTCCCTGTTGGCAATCTGGATGATGCGGGCGTTGTCCATCAGCTGGGCAGAGAGGGAAGACTTGAGTTTATCAATCTCTTCTTCAAGCGATTTTACCTTTTCCAAAGTCTCTTGAAGTTTGACCACCTGTTCTGGTGCGCCGTTCTCTTGGTCCGGTGCATTGTTTTTGTGTTCTGGTTTTTCCTGCATTTTTCCGCCTTTAGCACTCTTTGGTTTCAACTGCCAAAATGATTCTAAACCCCCAAATATTTTTGTCAAGCCCTCCAAGTTTAGCCTTGACAGGCTCTCAAACAACATATATTATTTCTGCCGCGTGGTGGATGTAGCTCAGTTGGTTAGAGCGCCAGTCTGTGGAACTGGAGGCCGGGGGTTCAAATCCCCTCATCCACCCCAGAAAACTACTTAATAAAAAATAAACATCATCCATCTTCTTAAATTATCTTATAAGTTAAATCTCTCTAATTTCTGGAAATAAGATCTTTTTAATAATTTTTTGTATCATTAGTTTTAAGTTTTGAATTATTGTAATTAATTGCCGTGTGGTTAAGTATATTCCTACCTTTCAACATAAATTAATAATTAATATTATTATATGTTATATTTATTTAATTGATATTTAATAAATTAACAGATATTTATATATTCATTAGTACAAACAGGGGGTAAAAATGGGAAAATATTTCGGGTTTAACAGGATTTCAAGCATCGCACGTGCAAGATTTGTATTGTTGTTATGCTTAATCATGATACTGAGTTCAGCAGGAATTACTCAAATGGTATTTGCTTTTCCAAAGCTCTTTGATAATGGCTTAAATCCAATACCATATTCTCCTAAAAAACCGGATATTCCTAAAATTTCAAACTACCAGATAAAAAAAGATGACTTTCTAATTAATGTAAATGGAAACACCCAATTGGCAAAACCATTTTCAAAAAAAATGGCAACAACAAATATTAATTCTAGACTTAATGCATTTGGCAGCTGTGTTAGTTTAAATGTGGATAATGGTGTAACAACATTCATTGATAACACATTTATATTGGCATCATCTTGGCAGAACTCAAGCAGTAAATACTCTCTAGTGATGTACCCACAAATAAGAGACATAATACCTCCGAATGCCATAATTAATTCTGCAACATTGGTAACAGATATTATTGATCCAAATCTTCCATCGTCAGTGCAAGTCAACGTGAATGAAATAACTTCAACATGGGACCCAAGAAATTTTCAGATTAATAACATGCCATCTATTTCACCTATTACGGCGGCATCTGGGGTGTGGGATTTAACATCAACAAATCTTGCCTATAGAACACTTGACATTACAACTCTTGTTGGAGCATGGTTTTCTGGAACAAATCAATGGGGTATTGCGATTTCTACGCCAATAACAGAAGGGGTAGAGCTAGATTTTAGTCTAAGCCCGTGTCCAAGAATATATATTGATTATGATCTGCCACCAAATTCATATATTGGGGATATTGACGGGGGAACATGGTATTCTGATGCAGTGTGTCCAGGTTTGTGGCTCCCCAAGAGGGCAACATACTTCAATAAACTAGGTGTTCTTCAAAACAATGTTAAAACAAGGATATTTTTTGATACATCATCAAAATTACCTCCGTTTGGATTTGACAATCAGTCTTTCAGATATGTTGTTGGAGGAAATCTTTATAACAACAACAATTCCAACAAGACAATGGAATTGGGTGTTAGAACGTGGTCGAAAGTGTCTTTTAATACGTTAGGTTTTCCATTTCATGATATACCAATTACTTCACCTCCCCAAGTTGTGGGACCTCCCCCTACCCCTATGACACTCCCACAGTGTGAAGAAGAAATTGATAGTGATGGGACATCATACCCCTATGGTGAGATCAGTAACCAAATTGTTGACTATTCCTCAAGCATATCTTATGTAGATATCCCAGTTAACACTGGATGGGGACAAATATGGATCAAGAAAGGACGAAGGATAAGAACAGGCCCCCACGGTAATTTGAAATCTACGGTATATAAACCTTTTGCAAAACCAGAAATGTATATCATTAATGATCCAACAATAGTTGAATTAGTACCACAAACAAATGTACCTCAAGATGGTTCTTATGATACTTCTTTGCCACAGCCTGAATTTGAGCAATCAATCGATATTGGTGCAACTGGGCCAAGAGAAGACAAAATGGAGCAATATTTTTCGGGATCACAAGCCAATTGGGGAACTCAATCTTATGATATCAATCCATTGAATGCAGCCTTCGAACTCGACAACAATGATTTTTCAATACCATGTCATGGTGGGTTAAGTCTGGCATTCGGAAGAACTTTTTCTTCAGCATCACAATCTGCCAATGGAATTCTGGGACCTGGTTGGCATACAAACATAGAACAAAGAGTACAATATTTCAGCGAGGGCTATTTGCATTACCTTTGCGCATCAGGTGAAGAGTATGTATTCACACCAAGGAAAGATTCAGCTGGCAATATTATCAGCTATGATCCTCCACCAATGCTGGACTGGAAAGTGGAAATTTTTGGCAGTGGCGATAATATGCATGTTGAAATCACTGATAAGCTCGGAGACAAGAGACTTATTTTCAACACAAATGGCACCATATCTGATATTATTACAAAGCAAGGGGGAGCTATTCATTTCTCATGGAACCAGGGGAAAGTCGAGTATATTGAGGACGCATATTCTGGGAGAAAGTTAACATTTACTTATGATGTCTCGAATCGTTTAGTAAGTGTTGTCGGTCCGGATAGCAATAGGAACTGGACTTATGAGTATGATACTCAAGGTAACATGGTTAAAGCAACAGACCCAGAGAGTGGAACCTGGAGATATGAGTACAATGATAAACATAACATTGATAAGATATATGACCCAAGAAACAATTTAGCTGAGGTGGTTTATCAGAATACATCATCAGTATTGCCTAAGGCTCCTCAATGCATGGAGCAAATAAAATCTTCTGATTCACTCTCTCCTGAGACGATAACAAGAAATTCAACAACAAGAGTATCAACCATCACCGAACCAACTGGTGAAGAAACTGAAATTACATACAATATTTTAGGAATAAAAGAAGAAATTAAGGATGATAATGATGCTTCAGTAAAATTTGATTACAACCTTGATTATCCAACAGATATCACAAGGATATTTAATCAGATAGGAGATTTGGCTTCGGGTGTAAAGTACGATAGTAATAGAAATATTATCGAATCCTATGATGCGTATAGCAATAAGGACGAATATACTTATTGGCCTAATGGGAAAATTCATACTTTCAAAGACAAGGAAGGTCATATAACTACTTACACTTGGAATGAGGATGGTTCGTTACCACTAACCATAGAGGATCCACTTCAAAGAGTTATTACCTATCAATATGATACAAACAAGAATTTAATAAAGATAATTTCACCATACAAAAGTGGAGACAATGCAGAAACACAATTTGAATATGATTCAAAAGGTTACGTAAACGAGATAATTAATCCTTTAGGCAAGACAACTACGATGGTTTATAATCATTATGGGGAAATGACTTCTGCCACCAATGCGTTAAATAAAACATCGGAATTGACTTATAATAAAATGGGTAACATCTTGAAATTAAAGGCCCCCTCCCCAGATAATTATGAAGTTAATTATACCTATGATGCCAATGGTAATGTGACAAAGATTAAAAATTCCAGGAATTATGAAACTATATTTGAATACAATTCTAAAAACCTAAAAAGTAAAACTACAAATGCCCTAAATCAAAATACTTATTATGAATATGATGACGCTGGAAAATTGACCAAAGTCAAAGATCACAAAAATAATCAAACCACCTTAACATATGATAATTGCGGTAGGCTGCTTAGAATGACCGATCAGGAGAATAAATTTACTCAAACATTGTATAATATTCTTGGGCAAATATCCGGATACCTTGATAATTTAAATAATGAGACAGAAATTAAATATGACAAACTATGCAGGCCAATAGAAGTAAAATCTCCCGAAGATGCTACGAAGAAATACGAATACGATAAAGAAGGCAATATAAAGAAAGTATTTGATCCATTAAATAGACAAATCACTTACGATTATGATAATTGCTATCAAGTCACAAAAGTAACAAATAATGCCGGTAAATACTCGACCATCGAGTATTGGCCATCTGGACAGGTCAAAAAGACCACAGATCCCCTCGGCCACATTGCTGAATACGATTACAACAAACTTGGGTTTCCAACATCTGTAAAAGACAATGCTGGCAATGAAACAACAACATTGTATGACGACCTTGGTAGATGCACGAAAGTAACAAATCCGTTGAATCAACATGTTGATTTTGAATATGACATGTATGGAAACGTGACAAAATCATACAATGAGCTTGGTAAGTACACAACCTATGAATATGATGCCAATGGCAATTGCACGAAAATGACTACACCATTGGGCAAAATATATCAATGGACATATGACGAACTGGACAGGGTCAAAAAGACAATATCACCGCTTGGATTCGAGTATGTAAAAACATATGATGATGTTGGAAATTTGGTTCAAGTCCAAGATCCGCTGCAAAAACTGGAAAAATATGAATATACTAGCACATACAATGTAAAGAAATATATCGACCAGATCAACAATGAGACTGCTTTTGATTATAATGATATAAATTTACTTTCAAAAGTGACTGCACCGAAAGGCACATATCAGCAATATACGTATGACAAAGATAACCAGCTTAAAACCGTAACTGATCCCCTCGGCAATATTGCCCAGTATGTGTACAATCTCGGTGGAGAGCTAACTGAAAGAAAACTTCCAAATCCTTCCGGTGGAACGACCAGTTTCACATATACATACGACAGCCTGGGCAGAAGGACTGGATTTACTGATGAAGCCAGCCAAACAACAACATGCACATACAATGATGTGAATCAGGTGACTCGTATTGATCATCCCAATGGGAAATACATTACTTCAACATTTGACAACCTCTCAAGAATCACCGGTGTAAATTTTGGCGGTGGTCAAAGCTTCAGTTTTGCGTATGACCAGTTGAGCAGGACTACTTCTGCAACAGACCAGCATGGCACGAAATCCATCTCCTATGATGCCGCGTCCCGTGTTACATCGGTCACAGACCCGTTCGGTGATCAGACCACAATCTCTTATGATGATGATGATCGTGTCACGTCAGTAACTACACCACTTGGAGCAACAAGCACAACATATGACAATGACAGCAGGCCAACCCAGATCACATTGGCAACTGGCGGTCAGATAGGCAACACTTTTGACAATATCAACAGGCTCACACATTCCGACATCCCAAATGGTGTTGATGTTGATTTCTCATACAATGATGCAAGCTGGGTCACGCAAAAAACGTACTCAACACCAGATCCATTAACCAACAACAGGAATGAAAATGATCCAGACACGTTGTTTATTCAAACTGGTAAAATGGCTTCGTGGATGGCGGGTCAGTTACCAAAAAATCCGACATACGCCGATTTGATGAAACTAAACCTCATCAAAATGCCCAAATCCTCTCCATATTCTCCCACACGCACGTTCCCGACAATTGCTTCCTTCTCCTACACATACGATAGCAACCAGAACATTACCCAGAGGACTTACCCTGGGGGAACGCAATCATTCACTTATGACAACTATGACAGACTCACGCAGGCTGTCATGCCGGATGGAACATACACCTATACTTATGATTCCAGGAGCAACAGAACAACACAAAGATTTGTGAACACAGCGCAGACAGTTGACCAGACGACCTCATACACATATTCCATCGATGACAGGCTGACATCGTATTCTGTATTAAACAATCTCAACCAGCAAATCATTCGCACAGCCTCTTACACATATGACAACGCTGGAAACACAACCCAGAAGCAGATCACAGAGGGTGGCAATACATATACCACCTCATATACTTACTATGACGACAACCGCATCCATACCGCCACCCTGCCAAATAATGACGTAATAACCTACACATACCACGCTGATGGCACGAGGGCCACAAAAACTACTCCAACAGAGTATATTGAATACCATTATGCAGGATCGCTCATAAAAGAAGTGCACATGAACCCCTCCAACCACAGCCAGGTTTATTTCACCCTGCACTTCCAGCCCTCAAGAATGATATATGACCCCCTCGCACCTGGGGGAGGGGACGAAATAAAGTACTACACCGTTGCAGACACACAGGGGACCATCTACAAGCTCCTTGATTATCAGGGCAGCACAGTTGCAGAATATACCTATGACCCATTTGGCAATATCCTGACCAACTCAGCACCCACCATATACAACCCGGTAGGTTTTGCTGGCACATACTATGAGCAAGATACCGGCCTGCTTTTTGCCCAGGCTAGATATTTTGATCCCACCATCTCGCGCTTTACCACGAAGGACAGCTACAGGGGTGATGCCACATCAACCATCTCCCAGAACAGATATATTTATTGCCATCAAAATCCAGTTTCGTTTGGAGACCCGTCGGGGTTTGCGCCTGTTCCAAACCCCAAAATTTCAACTGCCACAGACTTGCCGGCTTCGAGCAAAGAGAGCCTTGATCCGCCAGAACAAAAAACGAAGGGGGTATCAACACCTCCAGCGGCAAATCCTGGCATTGGTGAAACCGGAGGCATTAGTGCCGGCCAAAATGACGGGGTAGTTGAGAAGACAGAGAAATCTGTTGATAATTCAATACTTTCAAGAATGGAAATACTTGCATATGAGAAGGTTACAGGCACTGTAATAATTAATGGGTATGAAGCTGAAGTTATTGTGACCATAGATGGGAAAGTTAAAGTAAGAATCAAGAATTCATCATCGGATCCAAATGCCAAAGCGGTAGAAGATAGCATTAATGGGTGGCTTTCTGACCCCAACAATAAAGATATTGTCGATAAAATGACTGGCAGGGCGGATGGCATAAAAGATCTTGATGGCATGGCAAAGAGGCTTGGCGAAAACCTTAAACTTATGCAGTGGTCCATAGATAAGAATTTTGCAACTTATCAAAAAGCAAATCCGTCAATGAGCCCAGTTGAGCTGACATGCAGTTTCTTTAGGCATTCGTTCACTGGTGTGGCTGCTGCAAATGTAAATTTTCAGCATGAGAAATTGATGATATTGTATGAAATAGCAACTGATCCAAGTCTGACATCACACTTATGGCCACCCGCGATAAAAAAGAGGATTAATGCTGGATATCTACTTGATACTGCGATTAGCTCTGGTTTTTGGGCAAGCTATGCAAATGAGGTGAATCATTGGGGACTAAAATTCAATATCAATGGTCAAACTCTGGATAGAAATGCCGAGTTGACAATTTGCAATTTGAGCAGATTTTTGTTTTTCCAATTTGCCTATGAAGCAGGTCAAAAACCCTTAGGATTTGGTAGTATATTTGATATAGGCGATGAATATCAAAACAATTACATGGGTGTAAAAAGATACAATGTAAAATTAATCAATAGCACATATGGTCTCAATTTCAGCACTGGTTTTTGGCCGGTTTCTATATTTGAGGCGATGGGGATGGGCGCAATGTTCATGGGCATGCTTTTGAATGGTGTATCCCAAACTTTTAAAAACCCGGGAACTTCATTCAATCTTAATGATCTGGCCGCCGCCGCGGCGGTTTACAATGGAGGAACAAGCGTTCCAAATGGTCTGTATGCGAATGAAATTTTCCAAAGTGCCTTTGGGAGTGCTTTTGTAAATCTTGGGAAAAAAGAAGAACCTATAATCACGGATAAGGGTAATGATGGCAGATACACTGTTGGTTCCCTTAGAGGTGCCGTTTCTGCAAAAGGCAAGGTTGGCAAAAACTACAAAAAACCAATACCTTGACAGTGGTATAAAATCATAACAGAGAACATGAAGAGGAGGTACTGATAAAATGAATAAAAAAATATGGGTTGTTATAACGGTGGTGGTTGCTGTACTGGTCCTCCTCTTCATAGCCTGTGTATTGTGTCAAAGGGAGGTGGGTACCATTAATACCTTTGGAGAGAAATCTGACATGACTTTCATCATCAATCGAACCAGCCACCTTGATAGCACCAGTATAGAAAAAGAAATTAAAGAAGTATATGAATGGGGATATCCTGGATACTATTCTTATGCTAATAGCATATCGAAATCCAAAATAAGAGGCGACTATATAACTGATGATCTATTGAATACGATCATAAACAAAGATAATTATATCGGATTTCCAGGGAAGATGATATCACGAATGTGGGATGATTTTTTGATTGAACGTAGTAATGGCAATTACTTATACAAAATAAACGAGCAGGATAACAAATTCACTATATCAGGATATATAAAAACACCCTGCAATCGCATAGTATGCTATATTCAGGATTATTTGTGCTGTACAACATCTAGCAATGATGTGATTTATAAATATCCTGCATTTGATTTAAAAGACGCTTCAGAGATATTGAAACTTAACAAACCTTCATTTATTTCAGGTCCGGAGAGAGATAGTTTCAGAGGGTCATTATACATTTTTGATGGCCAGTTCCTCACCCACTACAACGATGATGGCTCTGTTGATGGAACAGTCAAACTGGATGACGTTCCAATCAATGACAGGATGATACTTATAGGCTACTTTAATGTAAGGGACAACAACGAAGTCCTCTTCTATGATGGTTTCAATGCCTGGAATGTATCATTCAAAGAGAAGAAGGCGCTATGGAAGAAACAGATTGATATTATTGGCAATGGAGTAGACAGATTAGGATGCTATTTTGTCCCAACAAAGCAAGGCATAATGGCCATATCCTCCAGTACCGGAGAAACAAAGCTAATTGTTGATGGTGATGGGTGGAAGCTGGTAGACAGTGTTAATGATAATGAGCGCAACACAGATGCTTCTGGTGATGTTTTTGCTTTTCTTAGACAATTCGGCAACAACAAATATGAACCAGTCCTTATCCTTGCCACAGAAGGCAAGGCCAAGGTTGTCACCTGCGAACCTTTTGAGGGTGAATACAAAGGATACTTTTTCCTCCAGGATGCAAGGATTAGTTTAGAGAAAAGCGTATTTAACTTTGTTTTCCTCACCAACAATCGTGTTTACCAGTATGGCATCAAACGTCCATTCAAAATTGTATTTAAATGATATTATAAATTCTCTAAGACTATTTCTGGGAGTGCCTTTGCAAGATTGGGAAAGGATGATCTGATAATCCCAAAAAAAGAAAAAGGAAAACCGAGCAGATATACTATCGGCTCCCTCAAAGGTGCTGTCTCTCCAAAAGGCAAAGTTGGCAAAAACTACAAAAAACCAATACCTTGACAGTGGTATAAAATCATAACAGAGAACATGAAGAGGAGGTACTGATAGAATGAGTAAGAAAGTGCAAATTGTAGTCTTGGTGGTGGTTGCTGTATTGGTCCTCCTCTTCATAGCTTTCTGTGTCTTGTGTCAGAAGGAGGTGGGTATCATCAATACCTTTGGAGAAAGATCTGATATGGCCTTCATCATAAACCGAACCAGCCACCTTGAGAACACCAGCATAAAAAAGGAAATCAAAGAAATATGTGGATGGGCATGGGGATATCCTGGATACTATTTTTATGGTAATGGCATAGCGAAACTCAAGATAGAAGATGATGGCTACATAACCAATGAATTGCTTAATGCCATTACAAACAAAGATAATTATTTGGAGTTTCCAGGCAAAATAATATCACAGCTTGGTAAATACTTCTTTTTGATTCAAAAAAATGATGGCAATTATATATGCAAAATAAACGAGCAAGATGACAAATTTACTATATCAGGATACACAAAAACACCTTGCAATCGCATATTGTATCTCTCTCCATATCACCTATTTTGCACTACATCAAAGAACGACACAATTTACATGTATCTTACATCGAATTTAAAAGACGCACCAAAAATACTCAAATTGGACAAACCATCATTCATCTCAGGTCCAGAGAGGGAATATTTTACTGAATCATTATATGTTTTCGATGGCCAGTTCCTCACCCACTACAACGATGACGGCTCTGTTAATGGAACAGTCAAACTGGATGACGTTCCAATCAATGACAGAATGATACTTATAGGTTACTTTAATGTAAGAGACAACAATGAAGTATTGTTCTATGATGGCTCCAATGCCTGGAGCGTATCATTCAAAGAGAAGAAAGTACTATGGAAAAAACAAATCGGCATTATTGGCAATGGAGTAGACAGATTGGGATGCTACTTTGTCCCAACAAAACAAGGCATAATGGCCATATCCTCCAGTACCGGAGAAACAAAGTTAATTGTTGATGGTGATGGGTGGAAGCTGGTAGACAGCTTAAATAATAATGAGAACAATCTATTCTCTTCAGTAAATACGGCCATTTTCCTTAGACAACTCGGCAACAACAAATATGAACCAGTCCTTATCCTTGCTACAGAAGGCAAAGCCAAGGTTGTTACCTGCGAACCCTTTGAGGGTGAATATAGAGGGTATATTTTTCTTTTGGATGCGAGCCAAAATGGCTATGAAAATTATATAGAAAATCATGTATTCTTGACTCACAATCGTGTTTACCAATACAGCATCAAACGTCCGTTCAAGATCGTAGTAAAATAATCTTGTAAATGAGACTCCATAGACAGTGTTTTTGAAAAGCTTGGAACAAGTGAAGAACGCATAATAATTAGTAATAATGGCAGATATACTATGCATTCTCTCAAAGGCGCCGTTTCTCCAACGTGGAAGCTTGGCAAAAACTACAAAAAACCAATACCTTGACAGTGGTATAAAATCATAACAGAGAACATGAAGAGGAGGTACTGATAGAATGAATAAAAAAGTGTGGGTTATTGTAACGGTGATAGTTGCTGTATTGGTCCTCCTCTTCGTAGCTTTCTGTGTATTGTGTCAAAGGGAGGTGGGTATCATTAATACCTTTGGAGAGAAATCTGACATGACCTTTATCATAAACCGAACCAGCCACCTTGATAGCACCAGCATAGAAAAAGAAATTAAAGAAGTATATGAATGGGGATATCCTGGATACTATTCTTATGCTAATAGCATATCGAAATCCAAAATAAGAGGTGACTATATAACTGATGATCTATTGGATACAATCATAAACAAAAATAATTATATCGGATTTCCAGGCAAAATATTATCACGAATGGGTTATTACCTTTTAATTAATAAAGACGATAATAATTACCTATACAGAATAAACGAACAGGATGACAAATTTGCCATATCTGAATATACAAAAACCCCCTGCAGTCGCATAGTATGCTATATTCAGGATTATTTGTGCTGTACAACATCTGACAATGATGTGATCTATATGTATCCTGCATTTGATTTGAAAAACACTCCAAAGATATTGAAACTCAACAAACCTTCATTCATTTCGAGCCCAGAGAGAGATCGTTTTAGAGAATCATTATACATTTTCGATGGTCAATTCCTCACCCACTACAACGATGATGGCTCTGTTGATGGGACAGTCAAACTGGATAATGCTCCAATCAATGACAGAATGATACTTATAGGCTACTTTAATGTAAGAGACAACAATGAAGTCCTCTTCTATGATGGCTTCAACACCTGGAGTGTATCATTCAAAGAGAAGAAAGTACTATGGAAAAAACAGATTGACATTATTGGCAATGGAGCAGACAGATTGGGATGCTACTTTGTCCCAACAAAGCAAGGCATAATGGCCATATCTTCCAACACCGGAGAAACAAAGTTAATTGTTGATGGTGATGGGTGGAAGCTGGTAGACAGTGCAAATGATAATGAGCTTAATACATATTCTTCTGGTGATGTTTTTGCTTTTATCAGACAACTCAGCAATAACAAATATGAACCAGTCCTTATCCTTGCCACAGAAGGCAAAGCCCAGGTTGTCACCTGCGAACCTTTTGAGGGTGAATACAAAGGATACTTTTTCCTGATGGACATACATCGTAGTGGCGGCACTCCAAATGATCAATATAACTTTGTTTTCCTCACCCACAATCGTGTTTATCAATATGGCATCAAACGTCCATTTAAGATCGTATTTAAATGATATTATAAATTCTCTCAGACTATTTCTGGGAGTGCCTTTGCAAGATTGGGAAAGGATGATCTGATAATTCCAAAAAAAGAAAAAGGAAAACCGAGCAGATACACTGTCGGTTCCCTCAAAGGCGCCGTTTCTCCAACGTGGAAGCTTGGCAAAAACTACAAAAAACCAATACCTTGACAGTGGTATAAAATCATAACAGAGAACATGAAGAGGAGGTACTGATAAAATGAATAAAAAAATATGGGTTGTTGTAATGGTGATAGTCGCTGTACTGGTCCTTCTCTTCATAGCTTTCTGTATATTGTGTCAAAGGGAGGTGGGTATCATTAATACCTTTGGAGAGAAATCTGACATGACCTTCATCATAAACCGAACCAGCCACCTTGATAGCACCAGCATAGAAAAGGAAATCAATGCATCATATAAACGCGGATCCCCCTATTTTTTTTATAATGACAGGATTGCAAAAGATAAAATCACCGAAGATGACAATTATATAAGTGACAATTTCTTAAATGCCATCACAAACGAAAATAATTACCTTGAGTTTCCAGGTGATGTGATATCACAATTAGGTTATTATTTCTTGGTCAAAAAAGAGGATGGCAATTATATTTATGAGGTAGATGAGCAAGACTATAAAACTACTATTTCAAAATGCGTAAAGACACCATGCAACCGTTTGGTATGTATTAATGATTACTTGTGTTGTGCAACACCAAATAATGACATGATTTACATGTATCCAGGGTTGGATCTGAGAAATACTCCAAAGATATTGAATTTTAAAAAACCTTCGTTCATCTCAGGGCCTGAAGAACAATCCATTAGCTATGAACTTTACGTTTTTGATGGCCAATTCCTCATCCACTACAATGATGATGGCTCTGTTGATGGGAAAGTCGAACTGGACAATATCCCCATTAATGACAAAATGCTGGTATTTGGATCATTTTCTATCTGTTATTCCAACGAAGTCCTCTTCTATGATGGCTCCAATGCCTGGGGTGTCTCCTTTAAAGAGAAGAAAGTGCTATGGAAGAAACAGATTGACATCATCGGTCAGGGAACAGACAGAGTAGGATGTTATTTCGCACCAACAAAGCAAGGCATAATGGCCATATCCTCCAGCACTGGAGAAACAAAGTTAATTGTTGATGGTGATGGATGGAAGCTAATAGACAGCGTAAATGACAATTTAAATAACTCCGTCTCCTCTGGTAATGCAATCCTCTTCCTCAGACAACTCAGCAATAACAAATATGAACCAGTCCTTATCCTTGCCACAGAAGGCAAAGCCAAGGTTATCACCTGCGAACCCTTTGAGGGTGAATACAAAGGATACTTTTTCCTGATGGATATACATCGTAGTGGTGGCACTCCAAATGATCAATATAATTTCATATTTCTCACCCACGATCGTGTTTACCAGTATGGCATCAAACGTCCATTTAAGATCGTATTTAAATGATATTATAAATTCTCTAAGACCATTTCTGGGAGTGCTTTTGCAAGATTGGGAGATAAAGATCGTATAATTACAACTAATGGTAATGATGGCAGATACACTGTTGGTTCCCTTAGAGGCACTGTTTCTGCAAAAGGCAAAGTTGGCAAAAACTACAAAAAACCAATACCTTGACAGTGGCATAAAATCATAACAGAGAACATGAAGAGGAGGTACTGATAAAATGAATAAAAAAATATGGGTTGTTATAACGGTGGTGGTTGCTGTACTGGTCCTCCTCTTCGTAGCTTTCTGTGTATTGTGTCAAAGGGAGGTGGGTATCATCAATACATTCGGAGAGAAATCTGACATGACTTTCATCATCAATCGAACCAGCCACCTTGAGAACACCAGCATAGAAAAGGAAATCAAAGAAGTGTATGGATGGAAATACCAACATTATTTCTACAATAATAGTATCTCAAAACTCAAGATAGAAGATGATGGCTACATAACCAATGAATTGCTTAATGCCATTACAAACAAAGATAATTATTTGGAGTTTCCAGGCAAAATAATATCACAGCTTGGTAAATACTTCTTTTTGATTCAAAAAAATGATGGCAATTATATATGCAAAATAAACGAGCAAGATGACAAATTTACTATATCAGGATACACAAAAACACCTTGCAATCGCATATTGTATCTCTCTCCATATCACCTATTTTGCACTACATCAAAGAACGACACAATTTACATGTATCTTACATCGAATTTAAAAGACGCACCAAAAATACTCAAATTGGACAAACCATCATTCATCTCAGGTCCAGAGAGGGAATATTTTACTGAATCATTATATGTTTTCGATGGCCAGTTCCTCACCCACTACAACGATGACGGCTCTGTTAATGGAACAGTCAAACTGGATGACGTTCCAATCAATGACAGAATGATACTTATAGGTTACTTTAATGTAAGAGACAACAATGAAGTATTGTTCTATGATGGCTCCAATGCCTGGAGCGTATCATTCAAAGAGAAGAAAGTACTATGGAAAAAACAAATCGGCATTATTGGCAATGGAGTAGACAGATTGGGATGCTACTTTGTCCCAACAAAACAAGGCATAATGGCCATATCCTCCAGTACCGGAGAAACAAAGTTAATTGTTGATGGTGATGGGTGGAAGCTGGTAGACAGCTTAAATAATAATGAGAACAATCTATTCTCTTCAGTAAATACGGCCATTTTCCTTAGACAACTCGGCAACAACAAATATGAACCAGTCCTTATCCTTGCTACAGAAGGCAAAGCCAAGGTTGTTACCTGCGAACCCTTTGAGGGTGAATATAGAGGGTATATTTTTCTTTTGGATGCGAGCCAAAATGGCTATGAAAATTATATAGAAAATCATGTATTCTTGACTCACAATCGTGTTTACCAATACAGCATCAAACGTCCGTTCAAGATCGTAGTAAAATAATCTTGTAAATGAGACTCCATAGACAGTGTTTTTGAAAAGCTTGGAACAAGTGAAGAACGCATAATAATTAGTAATAATGGCAGATATACTATGCATTCTCTCAAAGGCGCCGTTTCTCCAACGTGGAAGCTTGGCAAAAACTACAAAAAACCAATACCTTGACAGTGGTATAAAATCATAACAGAGAACATGAAGAGGAGGTACTGATAGAATGAATAAAAAAGTGTGGGTTATTGTAACGGTGATAGTTGCTGTATTGGTCCTCCTCTTCGTAGCTTTCTGTGTATTGTGTCAAAGGGAGGTGGGTATCATTAATACCTTTGGAGAGAAATCTGACATGACCTTTATCATAAACCGAACCAGCCACCTTGATAGCACCAGCATAGAAAAAGAAATTAAAGAAGTATATGAATGGGGATATCCTGGATACTATTCTTATGCTAATAGCATATCGAAATCCAAAATAAGAGGTGACTATATAACTGATGATCTATTGGATACAATCATAAACAAAAATAATTATATCGGATTTCCAGGCAAAATATTATCACGAATGGGTTATTACCTTTTAATTAATAAAGACGATAATAATTACCTATACAGAATAAACGAACAGGATGACAAATTTGCCATATCTGAATATACAAAAACCCCCTGCAGTCGCATAGTATGCTATATTCAGGATTATTTGTGCTGTACAACATCTGACAATGATGTGATCTATATGTATCCTGCATTTGATTTGAAAAACACTCCAAAGATATTGAAACTCAACAAACCTTCATTCATTTCGAGCCCAGAGAGAGATCGTTTTAGAGAATCATTATACATTTTCGATGGTCAATTCCTCACCCACTACAACGATGATGGCTCTGTTGATGGGACAGTCAAACTGGATAATGCTCCAATCAATGACAGAATGATACTTATAGGCTACTTTAATGTAAGAGACAACAATGAAGTCCTCTTCTATGATGGCTTCAACACCTGGAGTGTATCATTCAAAGAGAAGAAAGTACTATGGAAAAAACAGATTGACATTATTGGCAATGGAGCAGACAGATTGGGATGCTACTTTGTCCCAACAAAGCAAGGCATAATGGCCATATCTTCCAACACCGGAGAAACAAAGTTAATTGTTGATGGTGATGGGTGGAAGCTGGTAGACAGTGCAAATGATAATGAGCTTAATACATATTCTTCTGGTGATGTTTTTGCTTTTATCAGACAACTCAGCAATAACAAATATGAACCAGTCCTTATCCTTGCCACAGAAGGCAAAGCCCAGGTTGTCACCTGCGAACCTTTTGAGGGTGAATACAAAGGATACTTTTTCCTGATGGACATACATCGTAGTGGCGGCACTCCAAATGATCAATATAACTTTGTTTTCCTCACCCACAATCGTGTTTATCAATATGGCATCAAACGTCCATTTAAGATCGTATTTAAATGATATTATAAATTCTCTCAGACTATTTCTGGGAGTGCCTTTGCAAGATTGGGAAAGGATGATCTGATAATTCCAAAAAAAGAAAAAGGAAAACCGAGCAGATACACTGTCGGTTCCCTCAAAGGCGCCGTTTCTCCAACGTGGAAGCTTGGCAAAAACTACAAAAAACCAATACCTTGACAGTGGTATAAAATCATAACAGAGAACATGAAGAGGAGGTACTGATAAAATGAATAAAAAAATATGGGTTGTTGTAATGGTGATAGTCGCTGTACTGGTCCTTCTCTTCATAGCTTTCTGTATATTGTGTCAAAGGGAGGTGGGTATCATTAATACCTTTGGAGAGAAATCTGACATGACCTTCATCATAAACCGAACCAGCCACCTTGATAGCACCAGCATAGAAAAGGAAATCAATGCATCATATAAACGCGGATCCCCCTATTTTTTTTATAATGACAGGATTGCAAAAGATAAAATCACCGAAGATGACAATTATATAAGTGACAATTTCTTAAATGCCATCACAAACGAAAATAATTACCTTGAGTTTCCAGGTGATGTGATATCACAATTAGGTTATTATTTCTTGGTCAAAAAAGAGGATGGCAATTATATTTATGAGGTAGATGAGCAAGACTATAAAACTACTATTTCAAAATGCGTAAAGACACCATGCAACCGTTTGGTATGTATTAATGATTACTTGTGTTGTGCAACACCAAATAATGACATGATTTACATGTATCCAGGGTTGGATCTGAGAAATACTCCAAAGATATTGAATTTTAAAAAACCTTCGTTCATCTCAGGGCCTGAAGAACAATCCATTAGCTATGAACTTTACGTTTTTGATGGCCAATTCCTCATCCACTACAATGATGATGGCTCTGTTGATGGGAAAGTCGAACTGGACAATATCCCCATTAATGACAAAATGCTGGTATTTGGATCATTTTCTATCTGTTATTCCAACGAAGTCCTCTTCTATGATGGCTCCAATGCCTGGGGTGTCTCCTTTAAAGAGAAGAAAGTGCTATGGAAGAAACAGATTGACATCATCGGTCAGGGAACAGACAGAGTAGGATGTTATTTCGCACCAACAAAGCAAGGCATAATGGCCATATCCTCCAGCACTGGAGAAACAAAGTTAATTGTTGATGGTGATGGATGGAAGCTAATAGACAGCGTAAATGACAATTTAAATAACTCCGTCTCCTCTGGTAATGCAATCCTCTTCCTCAGACAACTCAGCAATAACAAATATGAACCAGTCCTTATCCTTGCCACAGAAGGCAAAGCCAAGGTTGTCACCTGTGAACCTTTTGAGGGCGAGTACAAAGGATACTTTTTCCTCCAGGATGCAAGGATTAGTTTAGAGAAAAGCGTATTTAACTTTGTTTTCCTCACCAGTAACCGTGTTTATCAATACAGCATCAAACGTCCATTCAAGATCGTATTCAAATGATTTTTCAAAGGAGAAAAAATGAAAAGAGCAATAGCTTACCCGATAATACTTGTCTTTGCCGCAATTATTCTGGTAATACTCTTCAGGGCCATCGGCTATTTCATGTCGCCAGCAACGCCGGACGGTCAGCCCCCGGCAATTGTCAGCCCGATAGAAAACCAGCCGTAAGAATGCCTTTGTGCAAGCAATCTATAATTTTATTATCAATATAGATCTGGAGCGAGTTTTCAAGGCATACTATCAAGAATTAATATCACCTGGTAAAAGCAATCTTAAACTTGCCAAAATTTCCATAAGCGTTACATTTGTGTCATGGAAAAAAGAACAGTTATCGCATTGGCTGCGGTAAGTATTCTGCTTGCCTCTGCAATCGCATACGCACGACCCGCCTACTATGATCAGTTAATAAAAACTTACCCCTCCATAAAAGGGAGCAGGATAGATTTTTGCCTCTGCCACGAGAGACATGGCGGGGGAGGGCCAAGAAACATGTTCGGCCAGGACTGGGCCAAGAGCGGCTACAATTTCAAGACAATCGAACAGATGGATTCCGATGGAGACGGCTTTTCAAACATCAATGAAATCGCTGCCCAGACAAACCCTGGTGATCCAACTGATTTTCCAACTGACAAAGTCCCACCAATAATCGCGATAACCAGCCCAAAATTTGAAGAAGTGATTACCGCCAACACCGTGAAAATAACCGGTACAGCAACAGACAACGAAAGGGTAAAGGAAATAAAGGTAAATCTTCAGGGGGACTTCAAGAAAGCCAACATTACTGCCACTGGCTGGGAAGCAGAATTTTTTGTGGAAAGAGGCGGCAGGAAAGTGGCAAAGGCAGTCGCCTGGGACATGGCGGACAATTCAGCAGAGGCAACCGTTGAGTTTATTGTGAAACTTACAGATAAATCTCCACCAAAAATTGTTTTTCTGTTTCCATCCGAAGGTGTGACTGTCGATGGTCTTCCAATAGTCATCACTGGAACAGCAGATGATGACAATGAAGTAACGCTTGTGGAATACTCTATTGATGGTGGCAAAACATGGAACAAAGCACAAGGAACGTATAGTTGGACGGTACCGATGCCACTTGCGCCAGAGGGCGAAATAAAAGTAATGGTCAGGGCAACTGATGACTCAGGAAATGTCAGCCAGGTCTACACAAGAAGGTTCTATCTAAAATTCCCTGAGGTGCCAGCTCCAACAATATCCTATCCGCAAGATGGAATGGTCCTGGACACAGGAACAGTCACTATCTCAGGAACAATCATGCCACCAGCAACCAGGGTTTCGGTAAGAGTTGACGGGGCAGTGAGCATGGATGCCAAGATAGAAGACAACTTTTGGACTACAGACATATCCGGGTTACCACCAGGTGAACACACAATTGAGGCATGCTCTTTTGACAAATACAACAGAAAATCAAAGGAATGCACCCAGATAAAATTCACGTTCAAACTCAGGGACACAGAGCCCCCAAGGGTTCAAATAGATTCACCGCCCGACAATGCAGAGGTCGAGATAGGAAAAATATCAGTCACGGGCACCGCAAGTGACAACAGTGATATTGACAGGGTTGAGATTTCTTTTGATGGTACAAACTGGATGAGAGCCAAGGGCACCACAAAATGGTCTTACGATTATGTTGTCAATAAACCACAATTATTGAGAGTAATGGCAAGAGCATTTGACAAGTCTGGGAATTTCACAAAAGAGCCTGCCGTTTCAACTGTCAGGGTCATGGGGCCCATGGAAGTGCAGTTTGTTGGCCCAGACGAACAGATGCTTGGCGATGGGCTGCTAAAAATCACAGTAAAGCTAACCAGGAGGCCAGACAGCACACCAGAAATAAAGATGACTGGTTCGACAGAAACGATAAGCATCGAATCCAGAGACCAGCAAACATTCGAAATCAGCGCAATGCTTGGCGGGGGATCATCCTATCTGTCAGTAAAAACTGAAATGAAGGGCAAGACATACAACGCAACAAAACGGATAGATTATGTTGTAACAGTCAAAATGGCTATTGGAAGCACAACCATGATTGTCAATGGAATGCAAAAATCAATACCAGCCGCTGCCATGATAATATCCGGCAGGACATATATTCCTTTCAGGTCAATTGGTGAAGCACTGAGGGCAACTGTCGAGTGGGACGACAAGCGGAAACAGGCCACATACAAGCTGGGCACAAACACATACTACCTGACCCTTGGGCAAACAAAGGCCTATGTTAACAAAACAGAGGTGAAACTTTCTTCAGCCCCCCTTATTGTCGGCGGCAGGTTGATGGTCCCGGTAAGGGCCATGGCAGAGTTGATGGGTGCCAAGGTGGACTACGACGCCCCAACCAGGGTGGCAACCTTCGTGCTACCCGCATTATAACTTTTTTTCACAAGTTGTCGTATATTGGTTTATGATACTAAAAAACACTAGGAGGTGTTTTAGATGATGATAGTTTGGGGTTTTGTTATGTTCGCCCTTCTTCTTGGCTTCCCATTCTTCGTACTTGTGGTCGCCAAGAAACAAGAAGGCTGGATGAAATATGCCGGATGGATACTTGCAGGCCTTTTTACACTTTTCCTTCTTGTGAGTAGCGTCTTTGTCATTGCCAGAATAGGCAACGGCGGCTGTGCCGGTGGCAGGATGGGTTGCCAGATGATGGGTGGACCAGGAATGATGGGAAGAGGCGGAATGGGAATATGCAACGGTGCTGGCATGTGCAACGGTCAGGATCCAGCAAATTGCACTGGCAACTGCCCGACAATGGGTAAAAATGGGACTGAATGGAACAAGCTCGGGATTGACAGAAATGGAAGAAATGCATGTGAAGACCAGGGCCCAAGGATGATGATAAAGATGCTCGACAATGAACCCTTCCAGGATGAAAAGAACATGGATTCCTTTATCGAAAATCTGAGGAAAGACCAGAAAGTGTTTGACCAGTTCAAGGCCAAAATCAATGCTCCAGCCCCAAAGAAAGACACTACAACAACCAAGACACCAACAACACCCACTCCAACAACACCAAAGAACCCCTGATCACCAATAAACACTAGAAACTAAAAAAAGGCCGCTTGCAAGCGGCCTTTTTTTATTAATCTGCAGTGTCCGATTGATAAGCCGTCAAAAAACGCGCATCCCCCCGGTTAAGAATGACAGGGTAGCAAAACTAAGGCAAATTCTTCAAATTGATCCATTTTGCAGGGATTGGGACCGATTTAGTGAATGATCTGACATAATCTGCTTCGATCGAATCTAAAATACTAAATCTGTATATTTTATTTATTGTGTAGAAATATATTTCTTTTTCAAAATCATTGAACATGATACATTCCAGTTTTTCATTAATATCATTAAACTTATAGAAATCTATTATGTCTGCGTCATCTTTGTCATCATTCATAGCCAAAAATATTGACTGAATACCATTTTCATAAGAACCAATTATATATTTCTCACCTTCAGAGTTGATATTCAAAAATACATTGTACTTCTTGCTGGAAATAAGTTGCGAGACTAGAGGAATCTTTTCTTTTCCAAACCCTGGGTGGATATAAAGATAATATAAACCATTGCTGGTGTCATATAGCGAATACTCAATACTCTGTTGTACATAATCAAACTTAATGTGCTGAACAAAAGTTTTTGTATTCAGATAAAATATATGCAAATATGAGCCATCAAAAACACTCAAATATTCTTTGTATGTAGAAAATCTGTGGTAATTTTCATCAAGACACTTAAAATTCAAATCAGATGGCATTCCCTTGTAACCAGTTGGGTATTTGGAAATTTCAATCAATGAGTTACTGTCAAATTTGAAAAAACATAAATTTTCACCATCGTATCCAATTGCTGAGGAGCCCATGTCCAAAGCAATGTAGCGATGTAAGGAAGTTTTATTCTTGAACACGCCAATTTTTTCTGATTTTCTTCTTAAGTTATAAATTCCATACATCAAAAGCGATTCGGATTCACAAAGTACTGATGCACCTTCATCCGAAAAAGAGATTGCAACTATTTTGTCAAACTCTGTTTTGAATTTGCAAACTGAATAATGTTTATAACAATGAAGTATATCGTCCTCCGAGAAAGAAATATTAACAAGTGATTTGGTTTTATCGGGATTAGTACAAATGAAAGATAGAACAGTACCAACAATTTTCTCTGTATCTAACGGATTAATTTTGATGCAGTAACTCAAAACACTCCCACCGAGATCTATTCTATTGAGGGGTATTTTTAAGGAGCAATCCTTATATATCGTCAACTTGTTATCATCTAAAACAATAGGTTTGGGGGAGTGACGAAAGATATAAAAATACAAAGAATCAATGATTTTACCATTACTACGATTTGTATCGATCAATTCAAGTTTTAATGGTACAAAAGTTCTAAAAATATCTGGCGCAAAATATATGAGCAAGATCAATATGATTGTGTAAAACAAAACAATATCAATTCGTTTTTTATGCATTTCTCTCCCTCAATCAAACCTTCTCTTAAAAAAGCTTCTAAAACAGCGATACAAGGACAAGCTTATCTACAGATAAAAAATGCACAATGCCTTTCTTCCAAATATAATTCCAAACTAGCTAAAATAATAAAAGGCCGGCCCTTTCAGGCCGGCCCATGTTTTGACCATGTAAAACTCAGACAGTTCCTACCACTGCGCCTCTGGCACAATGCCTTTCTCGACATCAAGGCCAAACCCTAGAGACTTTGCAGGGTTGCCTGGTTGCGTCACCTCGCGCCAGACAGAGTTGTTTGCCGGAACTGGCCAGCCATCCGGAACATTTGGCTCAAGCGTTCTTGTGTAGGTGTCGTCGCCACCTCTGTCTATCATGAGCCCCAGCGTCCACTCCTCGTATCTGTAGTTGTCCGGAACAGCGCCAGTCCTCATAAGGCAGTAGCCGAGAGTCGACGAATTGACCAGCTCATATTTGTCATCGCCAGCCATGTCGACGTGCAGTCCGAGTGAATTTGTGATTGCAGCACCAATCATAACTCCGCCTGAAGTTTTCTGGCCGTTCTCTTCCTCATAGCACAGGTAATTGTCGTTGCCTTCCTTGTCTATGAACCACGAAACCGAGAAATCATGGGCACCACCCTGGGAGATGGCTTTCCACACCTTGTAGGTGTCGTTTCCCTTGTCATCAATTAACTCGGTCAGGCCCATGTGCGCAGTCCCGCTCTGGACAAAGAAACTACCCTCATAGTGGTCATCACCCTCGAGATCGTTGAGGATGCCAGTACCAAACCAGTAGCCGGTTGCCTGGCCATAAACCCCACACTCGTACCAGTCATCGCCAGTCACATCAACGAGGACACCGACTCCACCACCCCAGCCATGGCCATCAGACATGTCGCCCCTTCTGCCCCACCCGGCACCCTGGACAAAGCTGTAGTTGCGGTTGTTGTCGTGGCCACCTGTTGCCGGATTGATGAGATTATCTTTTGGGTTAGACTTGCCTGGTTCGCCAACATACCTGTCATCACCGTCAGTATCGACAAGAACGCCGCACCCGCCAGAAAAACCGAATGCCTGTCCAACCTGGAAGCAATAATAGGAGTCGTTTCCACCGATATTGACGAGGTTGCCGACACCAAAGCTGGCCGCACCCTGGTTCATGTTCCTTCCGGAGAAGGAATCGTTGCCACTTTCATCCCAGAGGAGACCGATGCCAAAGAAGCACCCACCCTGGGAATTGTCATAGGATTTGTAGGTGTCATTCCCTTCGTGGTCAGTTACAAAACCATAGCCCAGCATTCCAAAACCTTGTGAGCAAGGATCATCTTTAGTCGAGGTGTACTTGTCACTGCCCTTCCAGTCGATAATTGATGCCACCGGTCTTCCCGGGAGTGTGCCGCCAGCTGGGCCAGTGTAGGTGTCATCGCCATTGTAGTCCACGATTGCAAAATACTTGTTGCCATCATAGGTGTTGTCGTCCTGGCCACCATTGAAAGCAAAGAGGCCAAATGGTGTTTCAAGCTCAAACTTGTACTTTGTTATGTTCATGATAGGGCCAAGCAGCTCCCTGCCCTGGTCGTCTTTTTTGCCTTCGTCCCTTGGCTCGTTCAAGAACTGTTTCATCTTTATAGTGGACATCACAAGCGGCATTCCGCCATAATAAAGGTCGTTGAAATCAAAATCATGTGCGATGTCGTCCTGGAGCTGTGTGGCATCCTCCGGGAACGTTTTGTTCAGCATGTCTACGAGTTCCTTGTTCCGGTAGTCTCTGTCGGAGAGGAACTGGTACCTGCCAAGATTGTAGAGGTCATTGAAGCGCTCTTTCGGAAGCTTGCGCAATGCAAGCTTCTGGTATTTTGCGGCATACAGGTGCGAAAGCATGTATTCCGCAACCAGCTTCTGGAGCTTCAATGGGACGTCTTTTACTTGATCAACAGATTTTTTTATGACCGTATCAATATCATCATATCTGATCGTAAACTGTTTGGTTTGTGCATTATAATTTACATCCGTGATTCCGATTGATTCAGTAAACATCCTTACAGGGACAACCACAGAGCCCTTATAGAGCGTTGGTGATGTTGAGCTTATTTTCTTCTCTCCATTAACGATATATCCGGGTTTATCCAGGGTCATCTCAACAATTATGTTGCCTTTTGAAAGTTTTATGTCAGGTTTCTTGTATACAAGCTCAAAACCAAAGATTTCTGACAATGATCTGAGCGGAAGGAAAGTAGAACCTTTAATAATTACAGCCTCGACAGACATCTCTTTCTTCTCGCCATTGACAAGAACTTCTTTACTGCCAATAGTAAGAACTATCGTAGATTTTGCGCTCATCCTTGCCCCACCAAGCGGTTCAAACCTGTACATCTCCCTCAGTGCAGAGCCAATAGGGTCTTTCTCGTCAACCTGCATGGTCGGGATGTAGGCGGGGAAACCACCCGCAAGATAGCCGGTCCTTACCTCGGAACTCAGGAGAATATTGTAGATTCCAAGGCCATTTCTCGGATCGTTCCAGTTCCTGGACAGATCAGTTGTCACTCTCTTTACGAAGCGCGGGAAATAGTAAGGATCTTCCCAGCACTGGACAAAATGCGGGGCTATTATCCCGGAACAGCTCCTCTTGATGAGGTTGTCAACCGTCTCCCTTGAAATGTGGGCATCTTCCCTGGTGACGTTCTGTTTTGAGAGCGCATACCCAATCAGATCTGTATTATCCGTAATTTCTTTGTCTATTGGATAGGGCATTGTCCCAATTGGGGGTTCTTCAGCTTTAACAAAAGATGGCGCCACAAGTGCTAGCGCAAGGAAAAAAACCAGCAGTCTTTTCATTTGTCCTCCTGATATTTTATGGATTGATATTAGCACTTGTTGCCGCCTCGTGTAAAGCTCCCAGATTTGTCGAAAAGTTGCATTTTTTTGTAAATAAAGTAAATTCTATCCTTAACCATGAACAAGACGGAACTGGTAGTGCCTTCACAGGAAGAGCTCATAGCGCTTGGAAGGTGGTGGGGCGAGGGTATGGAGGGCAATGAAGTTTATGCCCTCAAGGGCCCGCTTGGCGCCGGAAAAACCACACTGGTAAAGGGTATTGCCCTGGGTCTTGGAATCACTGACAACATCGTTTCACCAACATTTGTTCTCGTCATGGAGTACAAAGGCAGGCATTCCCTTTTCCATTTTGACTGGTACAGGATAGAAACCGAAAAAGAGGTTGTAGACCTCGGTTACTATGATTATCTGGAAAAACCGGGCGTAAAAGTCATCGAGTGGCCAGACAAGTTTATTGACCTGATACCAGAAAATGCCAAGTGGATAACCATCGAGGTGGACGGCTCAAACAGGATTGTAAGATGGTAACTTATGAGCTCGTTATCGACGAACCAGACATCTGGTTCGTCCAAAGCGTCCTGGACACCGCAGACAACATTTGCATCGTCGACAAAACCAATATGGTTGGCCCAAAGGGACACATGAAAGTGATGTTCTCCGAGGAGGCTGAAAAAGATTTCCTTTATCTTGTAGAAAAACTCTGGCAATGCTCTTCTTTCACTTATGAACGTATTTAAACCAAAGGCACACTTCAAAAGGGTGTCCCAGATACCCTTCTCGCTCCTGATGTCCTGGGGAATAAGGAGTGTTTTTTTGGACACCGACAATACCCTCGCACCAAGGGATTCTGATGCTTTCACAAAAGATGCTCTTGCCTGGGTCGAGGCATGCAAAAGGGCGGGTTTCCTGCTCTGCATTGTTTCGAATGGCAGGCCGGGAAGGGTCAAAAGAGCGTCAGAAAAGCTGGGAATTCCTTTTGTCAATCCGGCACTAAAACCACTTTCTTACGGATTCAAAAAAGCTGCCCATATGATGAAAGTCAGTCCAAAACAGTGCGTAATGGTGGGTGACCAGATTTTCACAGACATCTGGGGTGGAAACAATGCAGGGATGAAAACCATTCTTGTCGAGCCAGTCGACCCAAAATCAGATGGTTTGTGGACGAAATGGATCAGGCGTTTTGAGAAGCGGCATCTCGGGCCTTCTCCCGAAGGCCTGTGAGGGCACCAGTATAAAGCCTGGTTTTCGATTTTTGACACTGCATTATTGCCTCATCAAGATATAAAATGGCCCTTTTGCAATCCTCCTGGAACATTTCTTTGTATCTGGGATCGATCCTGCCTCTATCAAGCACAAGGCGTGTAAAACCCATTGCAGCATAAGGTCTGGGTAACATACATTCATCGACTCCCAGCAGAGGATCCATCACTTCACGGTATTTTTTGTATGATCTGCTCCACAGATCTTTTGAAAAAGTTGAGCCTTCTTTGCCACTGCCTTTTTGTTCCATGTTCCCTGAGAATGATTCAATCATGTCAACCCATGCTTCAAAGGTGATTGAAAAACCTGCAATTTCTTTATCCAGAATCTCCTTCAGCATTGGGCTTGTAATCTTTAGTATTTTTCTAGCTTCATTTATATCACCCTCAGATGCTACACAAAATGCATATTTGTGGGCAATCATGCAATAGATTCCCTTGTGTTCCCACTTCGCTTTCTCAAACATGTTCATTGCGATTTTGAGATTTACAATCGCTTCTTTGTGATTGTTCTTTATAAACATCATGTCGCCCTGAAGCGCAAACGCAAAGGCCTCCTGGAATTTATTTCCTGACTCAAAGGCTCTGGATTGCAGATCTTCGATGAAGCGTTCGGCCAAATCGAAATTCTCCATTTCAAGGGCTATCCTGACTGCTTTTTCATAAAGTATGTGCAATCTGAAAATGGAAGAAAGCTTGTTCAACTGGCTGAGTGCCTCTTCAAGAATTGAGAGGGCTTCTTCTTTCCTGTAGATTTTTTCGTATGTGTTAATAAGGTTGATATAAATAATGGACAATTTGTTTATGTCACCAAGATCTTTCGCTTGATCCTTTAAATCCAGCAAAAGTGATATAGTTTTGTCAAACTCTTTCCTGTTGCTATAAACACCGACAAGATTCAGCATTGATGTTACTTCCTGGAGTTGGCTGCCAACTTTCCTGGAAAGAGCGATATTCTTTCTAAATGTCTTTTCTGCCTCGTCATTTTCTCCTGTCATCATCCGGACAATACCAAGATTATTAAGTGACTGGAATAATCTGTTATCATTTTTCAACTTCTTAGCATATTTCATATTGAGAAGACAATATTTCTTTGCTTTCTCAAATTGCGACGAGTTGATGTAAACCTCACTGAAAGCCCTTGTCAAATAAAAACCATCCTCATCATTTGGTGCCAGAGTAAAAAAATCCCAGGCAAACTCAAAGTGGGCAAGTGCATTATTGAACTCGCCAAGCCTTGCTCTGGCAAGACCAAGCCACGTGGCATACTTGATCTTCATGTTTTCTCGTGTGTTCTCTTCCAACAATGCCTGTTCAAGCATTTCAGAGGTATCTTTTAAGAAAGGGACCATGCCAGTATTTACAAATTGCGCTACACAACTAAGGCTAAAACTTAAGGCAACTTCTCTGTCGGTTATCCTGTTTAAATGCGGCAGTAATTTGTTTATGATGTCATTGCAAAGCGCAAACTGATATTTTGACTGCATTTCCTGAAGAACAGGCATGAGATATTTTGCAGCTCTAAGATACTCGCCAGCCTCTATGTAATGAGACCCCACCTCCTTACGATATTCAGCTTTACCGTCCTCATTCAATGTTTTCTCAAGGTGTTCCGCTATTCTTCTATGCAACTCCGTTAATTCCCTGACTGGCACATGCCCTCTTACGAATTGCACCACTTCAGGAAGTATCGGCTCAACAACAAGCTCTCCATCCAGAAGGGTCTCGCGCACAAACCCCTTGGAAACTAGTTCATCAATTGTGTTTCCTAATTGATCCTCAGGAAGTCTGGCAATAACACAAATCATTCTTGAAGGGAGCGGTCTATCCAAAAGACAAATCACGCCAAGCATCTCCCTGGCATTTCTGCCAACACTTGCAAACCTTCTAGCTGAAATACTGTTTTTCATATCTTCCATGCCGTCACTTAGAGCAGAAGGATTAATCGCAAGTTGCCTTAAAATTTCAATTGTACTTTTTGGAATTCCCTTTGAAAAACGCAAAACCTCGTCTGCAAGATCATCAGAAAGCGACACTTTGAGATGATCTGCGAGTTTCATTATTTCACTTCTGCCAAGTGGCTTCAGATCCAAAACCACCGGCAAGGCAAGGGTTTTCTGTGGCTGTATGTTTTCTGGGTCAAAACCGGAGAACACAAGCAACTTCTTTGCTTTTGGGGCAGCAATGATCATCTCTTTGCACACATCAATTGTTTGTGGATCGGTTATGCCATCAAATGCAAAAACAACACCCCCATTAAATGCATAAAGCAATATCTTCGCAAGCACTGCCGAGAATTGCTCTCTTCCATCATCTGTGCATGCCGAAAAATCAAGATTGTGCTTTTTAAAAAATAATGGAGACAGCAACTCTATCTGTTTCGAGAACCGTGAAACAAGTGGTCTGTCGACCATGACATCATAACCAGCGAGCTCATCCAGGACTCTTCCAATAGCCGGTGTACCAGGCCAGGCCTGTTTTCCGTCACACAGTATGAATTTGACCTTCCTGGACAGGGCCATCATCTGGAATTCTTCAACAAGCTTTGTTTTACCAATACCACTCTCACCCTGAACCAGGACAGTTTTTCCTTCTCCCAGCATGAGGAGGTCAAGGCAATCGCTAAATTTCGATACTTCTTCCTCCCTTCCGACAAGAGGAATCCTTGCGGTGTTTGTTGCTGACCCAGCTGATTTTTCTTCTGTGACACCTCTTGAAAAAGACAACAGCACGTCTTCAACTTCCTTGCCAGATTGGTACCTTGAGCCAGGGTCTTTGTTGATGAGCTTGAGACAGATTTCTTCGAGTTCCTCTGGTACTCTTGGGTTTACGAGAGACGGCCTGATGGGTTTTTCATGCAATATTCTAAATATCTGGTTTTGAACTTGGCCCTCGCCAAACGGAAGGCAGCCAGTAAGCTGTTCATACAAAACTGCTCCCAGTGAATACAGGTCTGAGCGCCCATCTGTTTTTTGCCCCATTACGCCTTCTGGCGACATATATCCTACAGTCCCGGAAACCTCGCCACCTTTTCGTAACTGTCCTTGCATGTTTGCGATCGCAACACCAAAATCCAGCAAAACCGGCCTGTTTTCCACAAGCATGATGTTTGAAGGCTTGACATCACCGTGAACAATACCTTTCTGGTGCAAAGCAGAAAGGGCATTTGCGACAATGGCCAGCAGGCCAGCCAATCTTTTAAAATTCTCCCTTTCCCTTATCTCATGTCCCTGGATGTACTCCATCACATAATAAAGATTTTCACCATCCTGCCCACTATCCAGCAATTTTACTATATTTGGGTGGTCGATCGATTTTAGAAATTCAATCTCACGGAAGAATCTTTCTTTTTCTGATTCCGGGTCCCTGCTTCCCAAAAAAGCGAATTTTATCGCAACATGGGATTTGGTATGAGTGTCGAAAGCCATATAAACCTCTCCCATGCCGCCTTCGCCAAGTTTCTTCAAGAGCTCATAGCGACCGCCAATGATCATCTGTTTACGAATTTTACTCTCAAAAGATTATGAGGCAATAACTTTATAATAGAAATCTGGCCAAGACTAATTGACCACCTTTGGATAAAGCCTGCCACCTATGAAAATAAAAACAACGAGAACTGTCAGAAGAATGGCAAAATCAAGCGTCAAACCAAATTGGCTCTGATACTTTACAAGCATCATTGATCTTGTGGCATCAACCAGGTATGTGAGAGGATTTCCCCATGCAATATATTTGAGCCATTCCGGCATCATCTGGATGGGATAGATGGCATTAGAGGCGAAGAACAATGGCATCGTTATGAGTTGTCCGATACCCATGAGCCTTTCCCTTGTTTTCACAAGGCAGGCGATGATGAGCGAAAGTGTTGAAAACAACGCAGACCCTACAACAATGGCAAAGAGGACACCCAAAATACCCAGGGGATTCCAGCTGACACCAACACCCAACAGAAGTGAAAGAATGAATATTATAACAGCTTGGGAGAGCCCCCTGAATCCTGCTGAAAGGGCTTTTCCCAGAACAAGGGCTTCCCTTGGTGCAGGAGAAACAAGAAATTTATGCACAATGCCAAGGTCCCTTTCCCAAATGATCGTGATTCCAAAAAAGATTGAGATAAAAAGAACACTCTGGCACAAGATTCCCGGCGCCATGAAATCAATGTATGGTATGTCACCTGTAGGGATGGCGCGGGTTCTTGTGAACACCTGGCCAAAAACCATAAGCCAAAGCGTTGGCTGAATGGCCCTGGTTATTATCTCTGAGGGATCATGCTTGAGCTTCTTCAGCTCCAGCTCAACAATGACAAACGTTTTTTTGATGAAATTGCTAATGATCTGTAGAATTGTCATGGAATCACCCCAGCCTCTTTGCGACCCTGCGGGTGCGCCTTACATCCCTGAATCCAGATCCCTCATCCAGCGTATTGCCAGTGTAGCGAACAAAAACATCATCCAGTGTTGCCCCTTCAATTCCAAGCGAGTTCTTGAGGCTATCTGGTGTGCCTGTGGTCGACATCTTGCCATGGTCCATGATGGCAACACGGTCGCACAGCCTGTCGGCCTCCTCCATGTAATGGGTCGTCAGGAATATGGTAGTGCCAAATTCGGTCTTGAGTTTAGCAATATGCTCCCACATCATCTTTCTGGCCACCGGATCAAGGCCAACGGTCGGTTCATCAAGGAAAAGTATCTTTGGTTTGTGAAGCAGTGACTGCGCAATTTCAAGCCTTCTGACCATTCCACCGGAGTAGTTTTTTACAAGCTTGTTCTTGGCATCCATCAACCCCATGAACTCAAAAGCCTCGTCGATCTGGGATTTTCTGGTTTTTGCAGGAACATCATAGAGCTTTGCAAAAACAGTCAGATTTTCCAATCCGGTAAGCATTGGATCAGTGGATATGAGCTGTGGCACATAACCTATGATTTTTCTAACTTCATAGGCATTTTTTACAACATCATGCCCGCCAATTTTTGCGTTCCCAGAGGTCGGCAGGAGGAGTGTGGTGAGCATTTTTATCGTTGTGGTCTTGCCTGCACCGTTTGGGCCAAGCAGTCCAAATGTTTCGCCTTCCATCACATCAAGCGACAGGTTGTTCACTGCGGCAAGACTGCCAAAACGTTTTGTCAGGCCAGTGACTTCAATTATGTTGCGCATGCGATCTAGCATAGAACTTCAAAATGAACGTTCAATACCATTTGTGCAAAAAAGTGCGATACAAACAAAAACCCCGGGCAAATCCGCCCGGGGTCATTAAGCATGTCCTAGTAGAATAGCCTTGCGTATTCGAAAAGTTTGGCCTCTGGTTTGCGGCGTTCCCTGGTTGCCTGGTCCATGTCGGCCGGGACAATTAACCCACCTTTTACTGCCACCATCTTCCCCACATCACCCCTTTTCAGGAGCTCGACAGCCTCATAGCCATAGCGTGTTGCAAGCGTCCTGTCAAAGAAGGTTGGTGTTCCACCCCTCTGCAAATGGCCCAATACTGTAAATCTTGTGTCAATACCACTTCTTTTTTCAATCTCAGATGCAAGATAAGCACCAACACCAGTTTTTGGGCACTCGCCAAGTGGCAATCCATCAACAGTCGCTGTATCGGTAATGACGATTATAGAGAATGTCTTTCCAGAAGATTTCCTGTTCTCTATGTGGTGCAGAATGTCATCAAACTTTGACCTGTATTCAGGCGTGACAACATAATCGGCACCACCGCCAAGGCCACCAAGCAGGGCTATCCAGCCAGAGCCACCGCCCATTACCTCAACAACCATGACCCTGTGGTGCGAAGAGGCGGTTGAATGGAGCCTGTCCAGCGACTCACAAACAAAGTTTGCTGCCGTGTCAAACCCGATTGTTTGCTCCGTTCCCATGACATCGTTGTCAATTGTCGCAGGGATGCCGACTGTTGCATAGCCAGCATCATTGAGCCTGGAAGCAATGCGCAAGGATGTAAATCCACCAATTACAACAATCGACGTGAGCTGGTACTTTTTGAAATTGGTCTGGAAAGATGCGAAATCGGTTTCACTGGAGAATGGGTCATCCTTTCCGGAACCAAGGATAGAACCACCCAGATAGAGGATTCCTGAAACATGCGATTTCTGCATGACAAACACGTCATCGTGAATTAACCCATGCCAGCCATTCCTGACGCCAATGACCTCATATCCAAGATCAAAGGACTTCCTCGCTACCGCCCTGATGGCGGCGTTGAGACCCGGACAATCAGCTCCAGACGTAACAACACCAATTCTTCTCATTTGACCTCCTTACAAAAGAAAGGGAATAAAAAGCAAAGAGATAACGGCCATGAGCTTTATGAGGATATTTATTGAAGGCCCGGCCGTGTCTTTCAAGGGATCACCCACTGTATCTCCAACAACTGTGGCTTTGTGGACAAAACTGCCCTTCCCATCCAGGTAGCCTGTTTCCACAAGTTTTTTCGCATTGTCCCAGGCACCACCAGAATTTGCCATGAATATTGCCAGGAGCGTCCCGGAGAGTGTCGAGCCAACAAGCACTCCGCCAAGCCCCTCCTTGCCAAGCAGAAAAAAGGAAACAAATGGTATCGCAACCATAAGAACTGCTGGCAGAACCATGTTTCTTAGGGCACCAGATGTTGCGATGGAGACAGTTTTCTTGTAGTCGGGCTCTGCCTTGCCGGCCAAAAGACCAACAATTTCCCTGAACTGTCTTCTGACCTCCTCAACCACAAGATTGGCCGTTGAGCCAACCGCCCTGATGGTCAGGGCAGAGAACAGCGCTGGCATGGCAATTCCTATAAAGGCACCTGCAAGCACTCCCGGATCCAGAAGGTTGAAGAGCTCTGCCTTAAGGCCAACCTGCTGTGAATAGGCCACAAAAAGTGCCAGTGCGGTAAGTGCTGCCGAACAGATGGCAAATCCCTTTCCCATTGCAGCAGTTGTGTTACCAAGCGAATCAAGCGTGTCGGTTATCTCCCTTACAGAAGGGTCCTGCCCGCTCATCTGTGCTATTCCACCAGCATTGTCGGCGATAGGACCATAAGCATCAACCGCAAGTGTTGCGCCAAGCGTTGTAAGCATCCCGACACCCGCAAGGGCGACACCAAAAATGCCATTTGCATAGAAGGCCCCAACAAGTGCCGCGGCTATTATAACCAGTGGCAAAACGGACGATTCCATGCCAACTCCAAAACCGGCGATTATGTTTGTGGCTGGACCACCCTTGCTCTGTTCAGCTATCATCCTGACTGGTTTGGAAGAGGTGTAATAGGTTGTGACTGCTCCAACAAGGATTCCCGCCACCAGGCCACCAGCGGTGGCAAGAAAAGGCATGTAGGAACCAAGTATTCTGACGGACAGGAAGAACTGGACGGCAATGGACAGAATTGAAGCAACAATTGTACCAAGCTGGAGCCCAAAAGCTGGCTTCAGCTTTCCGAATCTGGCACCAAACTTCACTATCACAACACCAATGATGGAAGCCAACAGCCCTGAACCAACAGAATAAAGGATAAAGGACGTTTTTGAAGTATCAAACGTCCCGTCTGCCAGTGTTGCCAGCACAAGTGCCGAGACTATTGCGCCAACGTATGATTCATAGAGGTCAGCTCCCATACCTGCAATATCACCAACGTTATCGCCCACATTGTCAGCTATCACAGCAGGATTTCTGGGGTCATCTTCCGGTATGCCTGCCTCTACCTTGCCAACAAGATCTGCGCCCACATCGGCAGCCTTTGTGTATATCCCGCCACCAACCCTGGCAAAAAGTGCGACAAATGAGGCGCCAACAGAGAAACCGACCAGTATGCTGGCTGTTTCAGAAGAGTGCAGGGTGTTCCTGAAAACAAGGAAAAGGGCCGTTATTCCAATTATTCCAAGAGAAGAGACTACAAGCCCCATTACTGCGCCACCAGAGAAGGCCATGTCTAGCGCTCTTCCCTCACCCCTTGTTTTTGCGGCTTGCGTTGTCCTGGTATTGGCAAGTGTGGCCACATTCATGCCCACAAAGCCAGCCAGAACAGAAAACAAGGCGCCAACAGAAAATGAGAGAGTAACATAAGGGGAAATAACAAAACCTATCAAAATTGCAAAAGGAATGGCAACAAGGAGCATGTACTGGTATTCTTTTGTGAGAAAAGCGAAAGCGCCCTGCCTGATTGCGTTTGATATCCCCACCATGACAGAGTCGCCAGGGTCCGATTTCCTGACCAGAAAAACGAGAAGGGCTGCAACTAAAAGCCCCAATAAACCGATGCCCAACACCAGTAGTTCCAAAGGAGCCTCTTTTATTTTTGAGAATGGTGGGCGAAACAGGATTCGAACCTGTGACCCCTTCCGTGTGAGGGAAGTGCTCTACCGCTGAGCCATTCGCCCGCCTTGTTTAAATATTCTATTGCGAGACTTAGTTCTGTCAACTTAAACTGGCGCTAGCTGCCTCTTGCAACTTCAGCCCCGATGCAGGAACCATAAGCATTCAACAGACATACGTAAATAAGGTTTGGTGCACTTGGTTTTGGGACAGTGAGCCTTACAAAGCTATCTGGTTTTGGTCTGGCAGTATTTAATTTCTTGACAACCAAGGGCGACATTGAACCGGACACTTCAAAAGAAACCATAACACAATCAGGATTTGGTGCTATGGCAACAGCCTGCCCGTCTTCAATTTCTATCTGGACTGTCTGGAGGCTTTTCCCATCAATGCAAGATGCCAGTTCCTCAATCAATACCCGTGGCTGATCAAGAAGGCCCTTAAGTACCGGTCCTTTTTCAAAGATTTGTCCATCAAGGACGATCTTCTCGTTGTCTTCTGTTTCCACAACACATACAAGAGCTTTTGGATACAGCGCCTGCTGTATGCGCCAAACTGGCAGGACATACTTTGAATAAGTTTTTTTTGATACCTCAAAAATGACCAGGGACAGCGAGGAATTCTTCCATTTTCTCGAGACGAGACCCTTTGGAACAGCCCAGGCCTGTCCAGGGTCCGGCCGTGCAACATAGAAAAAATCATCCGAAACATCGATGGATGTTGGCTTAAAAGGTGATTGCCTACCACTTATGGGGTCTTCTCCCGGGTTCTCCTGGCCAAGGCTTACTGCAGTCTGGCCCCAAACAGCGAACCCCCCAGATTTGTAAAACACCTGGACTCTATCATTTCCGGTGTCCGCGACCCACACATTCCCGTTTTCATCAACCGACAGCGCAGACGGATTGTCAAGCTGACCGAATCCCTTGCCCTGTGAGCCCAATTTCTCCAGCTCTTCAAGCTCTTCGTTGAAAACAACCACCTTACCCTTGCCTGTGACATAGAGCTTATCCCGTTTAAAAACACAGCTTGTGGCGTCAAAATCAATGGTTTTTACAAGTGACCAGTCCTTTTCAAATGAGGCAATCTTTCCACCTTCAAAAACAACATAAAAATAGTTTGTGCCAAAGGCCATACTAATGGGGTTTTTGCCATCAAAACCCAGCTCTTTTGAAGTCACCTTTTCCTGGAGCGTACCAAAATGGTCATACCGTTTTACGGCATGTTCCTGAATGCAGCAGGCATATATGTTGTTTCCGCCATAGCAAACCGAAGATGGGGTGAAAGTTGGATTTTTCTTGCATTCATCAGCATTCCCAAGGTGACCGGCAAAATGTCCATCAAGCGTAAAGAGGAACATCCTGCCCATATTTGAATCCGTGACAATAACCCTGTCATTCATTGTGGTGACAAGAGTGCCCCTGATGGTGCAATAGCACCACCCAAATCCCATTCTCGCTATGTTCGCAGACTGGACCGGGGTGCAAAATAGCACCACCAGCGCCAGAAAAAAGCTACCAAATCGGTATTTCATCGGGCGTTGTCTTTGTGTTTGCGGCCCTCTGGACTGCCTCTTGCCTTGTTATTGGTACTACCAAATCTTTATTCTCTTTCTGAGGTTTTTCTTCTGACAAAGTAACAACTTCATTTGACGGTGACGGGCCGAAGCACAGAAGCGACCCAGTTGATGTTGAAAATATAAGTCTTCCTGATGTTATTATTGGTTGGGAAAGTTCCACAGCGGAATCATATTCCCAGATCAATTTGCCATCTATTCTTGAGAGGATTTTGATTGTAGGGCCAATTACAGTACAGATCGCATTTTCAAGGAGACAGAAAGTTTTGGCGCTGTGAGAATCAGAAACAAAGACTGACCATATTGTTGCGCCAGTTTCTTTGTCCATGCAATAGAGCTGGCCTGAATCGGAGAGGGCAAAGATGCCTTCCTTGCCAACAGCAAGCTCGGAGGCTATGGAGCTATCAAGTTTCTTCTGAAAGAGTGTGGCACTATTTCTTGCATCAAGGCACGTGACTGTGTCATGCTGCGGGAAATAGATCTTCTGGCCTTCTATTGAAACAGTTTTGCTTACGTTGTCGCCGACAGTGTGCACCCATCTTATACCACCCGTGTAGTGGTCAAGCATGTATATCTTGTCATCCCAGGAACCAACCACAACACCACCATTGGAAACGCTTGGCGAGGCCTGGATTATATCTGAGGTGACCTGGCTCCAGATTCTCCTGCCAGTCTTCATTTCAACACAATATACTTTCCCGTCCCATGCACCAAGATAGACATTCGAGCCATCAGCAACCGGCGCGGAGTCGAGATAATCATCAACTTGCGATTTCCAGAGGAGCATGCCAGAGTAAGAGTCTACGCAGGCCAGCGGCTGGTCAGCTGCTGCTGCCAGGACCCTCTTTCCGGATACGCATGGCGAACTCCAGATTTCACCCTTGAGGTCAACACTCCAGAGCTGGTTGCCAGATGAAATATGTATTGCCCTGATTGTTCCATCTGTGAGCGTGTAATAAACACGTTCTCCGTCTGATACTGGTGCCGATCTGGAGAGACCACCTATTGGCATTGTCCACAATGTTGAGCCCTTTGAAGGGTTCAGGCAAAGCCCCTTGCCAATGTCTGGCAATGCAAGGAGTCCGCTCCTTGAGACAGCGAGACCCCCAGAAAAATTTTGGTCCGTTCTTATCTGCCAAATGGGTTCACCGGCAGCCTGGGTCAAACACACGACCCTCTTTGACCAGGTTGAAGCATAAAGTTTTCCGGCAAATGCGGCCATCCTACCCATTATCGGGCCATCAATAGGTGATGACCAGACAACATAGCCATTCTTTATTGAGACGGCCCTAATATTGCCCTTGAAGGTTGAAATATAGGCAGTGTCACCATCAATAACAATTCCAGATGGGCATTTTTCTCCCTGGGGGAGCGACCATACGAGGGAACCGTCTGAAGCTGTGGCGTTACAGAGGATGCCTTTTGATGTTATAAATAACACACTGTCATTGATGGCTGCAATGGAACCCTCTACCGGGTCTGCTGGTTTGATCGTCCACGCAACTGACGGGAAGGGGGAAAGGCAATTTATGGGGCCTTCTTTTGTGGCCACAACAACCATATTCTTGCCCTGCGACTGGGTAACTACGGGATCAATCTTTATCTGGCCACCAACATCAGAGGCACCCCAGAAATAGAGTCCGTTGAGTGTCAGCCTGATTACGATGCCATCAGTTGTGGCAAGATACACAAGGCCACCGACTATGAGCGGGGATGCCGTTATGTGGTCCCCGGCATCAAATTTCGCAACAATCTCGCCATTTTTGTGCAGGAGGCTGTAGAGTATTCCCTCCTGGGTTGTCACCAAAACATAGTCTCCAGAAGCGGCAGGACGGGAAACAATAGGCAATGAAGAGAGTTTTTTTGACCAAAGCATCTTACCCTGCGTTGAGTCCATACACTCGACTACACCCGATGCAAGCGGAACTATAAAGGTATTGTTATGCGAGCATGGGCCAGCTTTGCAGGCAAAACCGCCACCTGAGTTGTACTGCCAGAGTAAACTTAGTGGGAAGTTAAGCGATTCTGGGGAGGCGAACTTGTGTTCGGCCGAAAATCCGTACATCATCCATGGCGCTACAGCACCCTTAACCTCAAACCAAAACATGGTTGGGACAAGTGCCAAAACCGTTAGTATCGTTAACAGTTTTTTTGCCATAGCTTAGCCTTCGAGTTAAAATTTACAGATTTTTTACCTTAGGTCAAGCAAGAGGCTATTTATTCAGAATACTCCTAGCTTTATTTTCATCATAAGTCACAAATACCTTCACATGGAGCCTGTCATTTTTAACAAAAGATTTCGCACCAATTTTAAGGTCAATCGGCTTCAGTATATCAAGGGCTTTTTTTATTCCCAAACTATTGTCTACGGGCAATTTCTCGATATTGATGCCAGCGTCGACAATGCACTTTTCTGTAGTTTTTGCCGGCTGTTCTTTGGTGAATTTTCCCAAACCATCTTTTTCGCTTGAGATTAAAAGCTCCTGATTCCCATTTCCGGCATCTTCAAACTTCATGTAAGAGACCGGCTCAAGAGATTCTACTTTTTTGCCGTCTTCGCCAATCATTGTCTCCCAAACCGAGAAGATACCTTTTTCATTTTTTCTTAAATATCTGTCTTGCGGGAAAAGGAACTCAAGGAAAGATTTTATGTTCTGGACACTGGCGGTTGTGCTTATGCCAAAACTGGTTTTTGCAGATTCTGCATCCATGTCGACCCACAGGGCTGTTTTTCCGTTCACAAAAGAAAGTGCTGTTTCTTTATCACTAAATTCTTCTGTGCCAATTTTGCTCGCCCCAAGACCTGCAGATATTGCGGCCTGAATAACCCCATTCTCTAAAACAGAAGACCTGAGGCCATCGAGTGGCGCTTGCCCTGCAATCATGGCCTTTATGGAGTCCCCGTACAATGGATCCATCTTTTCGATCTCACCGGCAACACTGCCGATAAGCTGGGCATCAATGCCTGATTCTCCATCCTGACTGTAGAGTTTGCCGGCTATTTTCACAGGATTTTCATTCTTTCTGTCTGTCAGGTAAAAACCCAGGTTGGAGGTTTTTCCACCCATTGCATCCACTATCTCTTCCCATTCCTTCAGGGTCTGGATTCCATTCCCATCTTTTTTTGACAAAAGAGCAGCCTCAATGATTTTTCCGGCCGAAGATTCCGGGTTGCTGCCAGGGCTGCCAATCAGGAGATAATCGCTCTCGAGCTTCATCGCCAGCATGCTGCCCGACATATTTTTATTTGAAAGCTCTACTATTCCGCTCTCACTCTTCTTGGCCGTGGTCTCCTGTTTTTTCAGGTACTCAATGATATTATCAAGTGCTTTTTCGGAATTTGTTCTATGCGAAAGGCCTATTCCTATGAGCAAACCATCATTTCTGTATGTAACAAATCCGGAGAGATTTAGAAAAGAGAGATCGGGAAGATCTTTCACGAGCGACAGCACTTCTTGCGGCACCACTGGCAAAGAAGAAGAAACCAATGGTAATATATTATTAGTTACATCACCCATGTTGGTGCCGGTCGAAAATTGGACATAAACAAAGGTGTCTGCAGGTGCATACTCATATGGCATGATCCCGGAACCGCGTTCTCTTGTAAAGTATATCGCCAATACCACACTTATCCCAACTACTATGGCTATAAGGATAATGGCAAGTGTTATCATTAACTGCTTGTTCTTCAGCATAAAAAACACACCTCCGGATTTGAAACGTAAAGATGATATATAATTCCTTTGCGAAATCTTAGCAACCCCCCTTGACAGGGGTAGTCCCATCCCTAAAATCGGTACTTTGTAAGAAGTAATAGAAAGGGGTTTTTCAAATTGGCTGCAAAACTAAAGCTCGCTCGCGTCGGTAAAGTTCACAGCCCCAGCTTCAGACTCATAGTCGTTGACTCCCGTAAACCCACAAACAGCGACTTCATAGAGCTTGTTGGGCATATTGACTTTGTCCATGATAACAAGGTCACCAACTTAAAAGAAGACAGGATTCTCTATTGGCTCTCCGTAGGTGCACAACCCACCGAATCGGCCAAGTCAATCCTTAAAACTTCGGGTATCATGAGGAAATTTGCCGAATCCAAACGCAAAGTACAAGTTTAGGGGGAACAATGTTTAAAGACACTCTTCTTTACATCGTCAAGCAACTCGTGGACAACCAGGACAAAGTAGTCATCAATGAGCTCGTCGGCGAACAGCACCTCACCTACGAAATCAAGGTTGACCCAAGTGATCTTGGAAAAGTTATCGGCAAGCAGGGCAGGACGATCAACGCTCTCCGCGTCCTCATCAGGGCCGTATCCAACAAACACGGCAAGAAGGCCGAAGTAAACGTAATCGAGGCTTAATTCGTGCTGATAGCTAGAAAAGTTGCACTGAAAGTCATCGTCACCGATGACTTCAAGAAGAGGTATGTCGCACAGCTGAATTCCCTTTCAGCAGAGGTCAAGGTGGAGCTTGAAAAAATCAAGACAACCGAGGCCCAGCTCATGCTGAAAGTCCAAACCATGGATTACAATTATGTAATGCAGGTCAGGGAGCAGCTTGAAAGGGAGAAATCCACAAGGGAAGCCACACTCAAAGAAATTGAGTCCAGAATGGCCGAAATGCAGGGCATGGCCGAAGGGACAATTTTTCCGCAGGGAACACTGGATTCACTTGTTGAAATCAAATCTGGCGACGACCTGGAATCAAAGCTCTCAAAAGCCGAAATCATCATTAAAGACAACGTGGTCCAGAGCGTAAACGAAGGCTGATGAAGCTTGTTTTTGCCACAACCTTCCCTGATTTTTTCAAGGAGTCGGCAAAAGTTTCGATAATGGGAAGGGCCACCAAGGCAGGCTTGCTTGAGGTTGAAGCAATCAATCTCAGGGACTTTACAACAGACCGCCATCGCACAACCGACGACAGCCCTTTCGGGGGTGGGGCCGGTATGGTGCTCAAGGTCGACCCTATCAAGAAAATGCTGGATTCACTGGGGCTCCCAGAAGGGTCCAGGACAATACTCACAACACCGGCCGGAAAGGCTTTTGACCAGCAGGTCGCAAGCGACCTCTCGAAAGCCCCGGCCTTAATTTTTTTATGTGGACATTATGAGGGGATTGACGAAAGGGCCTGCCAGCTCTTTACAGACTGGCTATCAATCGGTGACTTCATCATGACTGGCGGCGAGATTGCAGCTTTAGCAATGGCCGATGCAACAGTGAGACTTATCCCTGGTGTTCTTGGCAAGCAGGACTCCCTCGAGTTCGAATCCTTTTCTGACAATTTGATAGAATACCCTCAATATACACGACCAGCCAGGCATGAGACAGGTAATACCCCGGAAGAGCTCCAGTCGGGCAACCACAAAACGATTGAGAAATGGAGAAGGGTCCAGGCGCTAAAAAGAACGCTACTCCTCCGCCCCGATCTATTGATTAACGCCAACCTTTCAAAAGAAGACATTGAAATACTCGAAGAGATAAAAGCCGAAATTTTTGATACGATTGGAAAAATAAAATGATTTTCATATCACTCATGCACCACCCTGTCTATGACAGAAGAGGCAACATCCAGACATCCTCAATCACCACTTTCGACATCCATGATCTTGCAAGGAGCTCCACAACCTACGGCGTAGAAAGACTCTATCTTGTCCATCCATCACCACTCCAGAGGCAAGTTGCTGAGCGAATCCTGGGGTTTTGGGAAGTCGGCGGCGGAAAAGAATGGAACCCTTTTAGATCACAGGCGCTCGAGGTAACAAGGGTAACTGCCAACCTCGACCTGGCCATCGAAGACGCCACACAGATCGCCGGAGAAAAACCGGTGCTTGTCGGTACAACTGCCAAAACAAAAGAAGGCCAGGTGACATTTGATTGGTTGAGGAACAATCTTGGCAGGCCAACAATGATAATCCTCGGCACTGGCTGGGGACTTTCACCAGAGATAATAAACAGATGCGATCTGCTTTTAGAGCCAATCTGGGGGCCAACCGAATTCAACCACCTGTCAGTCAGGGCGGCAGGAGCAATAATTTGTGACCGCCTTCTTGGAAAAAGACTCGCTTAATCAACTTTTTTTTCATTAAACTTTTTTCACTTGCAAACACTGCAAAGGACGGCTAACATTTTCTTTCTAGGTGCTTTACGTTATTGTATTGCATTGGAAAGCCTGAAGGGCAAGTCCCAAAGGGCCTTTGGAGGATAAATATGAACGAGATTTTGAGAGAAGTTGTACAGGACCAGATCAAGAAAGACCCAAATTCCTACGAAATAGGGGACACGGTCAAAGTCCACCAGAAGGTAAAAGAAGGAACAAGGGCCAGGATCCAGATTTTCCAGGGCATCGTCATCGCCAAACAAAACGGCGGCGTTTCCGAGACCTTCACAGTCAGGAAGATCTCCGATGGCGTTGGAATAGAGAAGGTTTATCCGCTCCACTCACCGGCAATCGACAAGATTGAAGTCGTACGCCACGGAAGGGTGAGAAGGGCAAAACTGTTCTACCTCAGGGACAGGATAGGCAAAGAAGCCAGACTGAAAGATCGCAAACCACAGCAAAAGAAGGCTTGATGACCGTCAAAAAAAGCTTCAAGAGGGAAATACTTGAATGGGTGGTGACAATTGTCATCGCGCTTGGTGTTGCTTGGAGCATAAGGCTCTTTGTAATCCAGCCTTTCAGGGTGCAAATGAGTTCTATGTACCCAACATTGCACAATGACGACCTCATCCTCATAAACAAACTGTCTTTTGTCGGCACCCAGCCTGGAAGGGGTGACATCATAGTCTTCACGCCACCCAACCACGCTGAAGGTGATGGCATCGAGTACATTAAGCGCATAATTGGCCTGCCAGGCGAATATATCGAAATTGAGTCTGGGACTGTCTATATCAACGGGCACAAGCTCGAAGAAAACGACGACCACACAAAAACCAATTACAACCAGCATTTTAATGTTGAAAGTGACAGCGATAAAAAAGGTACCCTTCTTGGCCCGGACGAATTTTATGTCATGGGTGACAACAGGGGCGGCTCCCTCGATTCCAGGACATTCGGCCCGATAAAGCGGGACTCTATCCTTGGAAGAGCGTTCATTGTTTTCTGGCCAGCCATAAGACTCCAGGTACTGCAGTAGGAACTCCTGGAGTCGCTTATCTGTAAGGGCTGGCAGGAGGTACCTTGTGAGAATAAATAAAATAAGACTTTTTCAAGACCCAGCGGCAAGAAGAGAGATTGCCTCCTGGGTCTTAGCTATTTCACTGGCCCTTTCATTTTCAATGGCGACAAGGGCATATGCATTTGAACCAAGAAGGGTCCAGCAGACTTCAATGTACCCGACCCTGCATGATGGCGACATCGTCTTCCTCTACAAGCTCGACCACATAATAAGAAGAGGGGATATAATTGTCTTCAATTCTCCAACTTCAAGCGAAAAGCTTATCAAAAGAGTGATCGGCTTGCCAGGAGAGACGATCAGCTTTGAGAACGGCAACCTGCTCATCAACGGCACCAGGTTCGTGGAAAACAGCGACAGAACCGAAACCGATTACGGTCAGTCAATTAACAGTTCACCGGTAGTAATACCCTCCGGAACAAAGCTGGGTGAGGACGAATACTTCGTGATGGGCGACAACAGAGACGTCTCCTATGACTCGAGATCCTTTGGCCCGATAAAGCGGGGCTCGATCCTCGGCAAGGCCGAAGCAGTATTATGGCCTGTTGACAGAATCAGCACGCTGAAATAGCAAAAAACTTGCAAAAAACACAAAAAGCCCTATCTTGAAGGATAGGGCTTTTTAAATTGAAGATTCATCCGGGGTGTGAAGTGGGACCATCTGGTTGTTATGAAAAAAACAAACACTTGATTATCGGGGTTGACGAAGCGGGGAGGGGACCGCTTGCTGGTCCAGTTGTGGCTTGTGCTTGCCATATAACAGAACACATAGATGATGTTGCAGACTCAAAAAAACTGACAGCCAAAAAAAGACACCAGCTTGCATCAGAAATAATCCTGAAAGGGCAAGTCTGCATAGGCATAGAGAACAACATGTCCATTGATGTGTCAGATATACTGAGGGCAACCATGGCGGCAATGAAGACAGCCGCAAACACCCTCTGCAAAAAACTTGGAGGAAAGGGGTTGATTATAGTTGATGGCAATCGTGTCCCCGATGGGCTTGTGTGGCAGAGCAAAGCGATCATTGGAGCCGATGACAGCCAGTATTGTGTTTCCTGCGCTTCGATAGTGGCAAAAGTCGTAAGGGACCATATTATGGACGGTTTCGACATGACATTTCCCGGATACGGCTTTTCCAAAAACAAGGGATATGGAACAGCTGACCACCTGGAAGCCATTTCAAGGTTGGGGCCCTGCCAAATCCATAGAAGGAGTTTTGGCCCATGCAAATAATAAATAAAAGCGATTACGTAAAGAGAAAAATAAAACTTGAATACCTAAAAATCATTTCTGGATTATTACTTGTTGTAGCAGGTTTTTTTGGGCTAGCCCTTGGTTTTGTCCTTAATTGGCTGTTCTTCATAATCGGTTTCCTTCTTTTTGTTTTTGGCGGAATGATACTTAGCAACAGGACGGGTGAAGTGTCCATCTGGAAGGCCGGCTTTGTCGGCCAGCAGATGGTGCCAAAAGCACTTTCCATGCTCCCGAACGAATTTGTACTGATCAACAACGTTTCGATCAAAGACAAAAATTGCGATATTGACCATGTGCTCATAAGCCCAAGATGCCTCTATGCAATAGAGAGCAAAAACTATAATGGCGAAATCTATGGCCAGGGTGACGAATGGGGCTACATGAAGAGGGGGAGGGCCGGCGGCTTCTACAAGGGTCACATCGGCAATCCTGCGAAGCAGATAAAACGCTCTGTGTGGGAGCTAAAACAGATGCTGGATGAAAGGCTCTCAAAAATGTCACTTGACCCCAACCAGTTCTGGATTGAGCCGATAGTTGTCTTCACAAACCCCAACACAATCCTGAAGGTGACCGATTCAACGGTAAAAGCCATGCTCTTGAAAAACCTTCCCTCATACATTCAGGAATGCGATGCAAAAACGCAGATTCCGGAAGACATGCTAAAAGCCATTATCGACATACTCCGCAATGAGTAGGAGCTCCGCCCTAGGCAAAAAGGGTGAAGAAATGGCAGCATCACTACTCGCATCAAAGGGATTTGAGATAGTCTGTAAAAACTACAAAACAAAACACGGCGAGATAGATATAATCTGCAAAAAAGGTGCAGATCTGCTGTTTGTTGAAGTGAAAAGACGGTCTGGAGATAGTTTTGGAACACCACTCGAATCCCTTCCGGCAAAGAGGGTGAAACGAATGGCTGATGCGGCAATGGCATTCCTGTCTGAAAACCCCGAGTTCCAGGAATCGCAAATCCAGCTTGCACTTGTAGGGATATCTGATGGCAAAACGTGTATTGTGTCTGTTGATTGCAATATTTAGCCTCGCCTCCTGCTCCAGTTATTCGCAGAGGGCAACACCAACAGGCGAATATATAAAGCCTGAACTATATGGTGACGAGTGTTTTGATCTTGGGGATGGCTGGGTTGAATGCAATCTGATAGGCGATGGCGTTGCCAGGCAGGCCACATTCCTGGACACAGGAAAAGAATCGTATTTCCTCATCAAAAATGACCCTCAAGGCCCCACCAGAAGGATTGTTGGGCCAAAAGGTCCGCTTGATACTCTAATAATTAGACCTGGGTTATTTGACATGACAGGTGATAAAGTTCCGGAAATCATCTGGCCTGTCAAAAATGACCAGACCACAGGGCTTTCGGTGGTTTCACTGACTGGCGGCCCGGAGAAAACACTGTTCGAACACCCAAGGATCAATTTTGCCACAACTGGAGGCACAAATTCCAACCCAGTCCTCTTCCTGTCTCTGCCCGACCCAACGCTTGGCATAATGGCAATACCCTGGAGAGTGCACGGAGAGAAAATGCTCCCTGACCCATTTGGAAGCGACAGACCCTTTTCAATCGAAATAACAGACCAGAGGAAATCGGCTGTTGGAAAAGCATGGAGAGATTGCTTTGATGGTATAAAGCCAAGACTGGAAACATCGCTTGAAGGCGAACTGCTGGAAAGTGCAAAAACTGCGCTGGCATTTTACTATTGGGACATAGGGAAAGATGCCGAAGCCGCCAGTCTCATAATCGGAGACGAGGAAAACAGTCCAGATTTGTCAAAACTTCTTTTCAACAAAGGCTTCTGGGCATTGTGGAGGGGAAACACTGGCTTCGCAAAGACACTCTTCTTTTCCTCCATGACACAAATCGGAAGTAACAAAACCAGCGAATGCCTTGAAATCGTCAAATCCTTGCCTTAGCGCAAATATCGCAGAAGAAAAGACAAAATCAAACCAATACTAATAAGGATGATTAATGCTGCCTCACTAATCTATTGTCTGGCCAAAGTCTCATTCATCTGACTTGAATGCATCAATATCCGCACCTACATATCTTGCCTCAAAACCCGGCTCCAGCAATTCTTGCGGCACTAATTCGTCATTTACTCTCGAGCCCATTGCGCCGCCCTCTTATATAGCCAGTTTTAATTGTCCAGAAACCAATCTCTCTGCAGTTACCGGTCAAATACCATGAGAAGTTTCTCTATATTGTTTATTGCTTCCTGCTCCATGGTCTTTATTTCACGGACAATGCGAACTTTCTCACCCGGATCCATTTCCTTGTTGCTAACCTTTTCAAGTTTGGCCGAGATATCTTTGTACATTTCACTCAACTTGTGGGCTTGTGACGAGATGTTGCCATACTTGGTGGCAAGCTCTTCGAACCAGGCTCCGGCCATTGCCCTGCATTCCGACCAGACCATAGCATTCCACCAGCTGCCATGACTGGATCCATGGCCGGCTTCAACGGCCCTGGCCCAATTGTCATAAGCTGCCAGTCCGGTTGCATAGTTTTCAAAACTATGTTTTTCGGGGTTTCGGAAGAGATCTAGCGCATAGTGCAGGCTGTCGCGGATGATGCTTGATTCGTCTTTGGCTGGCATCTTTCGGAACGTCCAGAACACAGCGTGGATCTCCTCGCCAAACTCCTTCCAGGTTCCGAATGTCAGGCTTGGTGGCGTTGTTTCGCAGCAGGTATCCCAGGGCTGGGCCATAAGGAATTTGTTATCGTCGTAGCCATAGATGAGCTGGTTGTCCATATTGCCAACAGCACAAGGCTGCCCCTGGTCCAGACACTCCCGAACTTTCTGTTCCATGGCCATGCGCTCTGCAGGCGTACTGCCATTGTGGCAGAACCCGAGTTCAGCCATCTCCAGCCCCAGGCTACGCACCAGTGGGTAGAATTCCTCGTATTTCCAGCAATAGGGCCCGCTTGGGCAAAGTTGTTCATGAATGTTGACAAGGAATGCGTGCCCTGAGCCGCCAAAAGCTGCTGCAGCGCTCACATTGCAGTCAAAATAATCAAGTGCACCCTTAACGACGCCGACCAGGCAAGTGTTGAATGGTGGCTGGTGAAGACTGTCAAGTTTTTTCATTTTTACCACTCTCCTTTTTCACAATACGATACCAAACAGACCGTTTTTGCCTGCAGGTCACCCTTTGGGCGGGATTGTGACATTGGTATCATCTTGTGTCAAGACGCAGGCAACCCAACACCTGGATAATATTACCTTGGATTTAACGTTCATTTATTGATATGAGAACCAGCAGTTTCCGGCATTATAGGCCATGCAAAAATATTTTTCTTACTTTTTCATACACAAACGGGGACAAAATCAGGAATTATCTTGAGATTACCAAATCCTTGCCTTAACAAATCATAAAGCTATCATAAATAGCGTGACCGACAAAGAAATCCTTGAGGCAATTGGCAGTGCAGAAGAAAAAGCAAAAACAGAACTGGAAAATGCAAAACTGGGTACCCAGGAACTCATTTCTTCTGCAAAAAAAAGGGCAAAAGAGGTAGAGGACAAAGCCAGACTTGATGCCATCGAGAAGGGCAAAAAAGACCTTGAAGCTGCGGATATTGAAGCAAACTCTATTGTCATGGAGTCCGTAAATGGCAGCAAAAAAAAATCAGAGGAGCTAAAAACATCACTCGGGAAAAACTTGCCAAAGGCCGCTGAGGAACTCTCAAGGGAGGCGCTTGAAAAATGGCCATTCTAAGGATGGCCAAGGCCGTCCTCGGCACACCACCCGAACACCTAGAACAGACACTGGCTTTGTTGCAGGAATCTAATGCTCTCAACACAAGGCCTTTTGAAGGTCTGGAGATAGCTGGCCAAAAAGCCGGCGCGAGAAAAGAGCATCTCGAAAAAGCTTCTGAATCCCTGCTTTTTCTTGATGTGGTTGCACCGCGCAAAATGCCATTCACAGCCAACTTTGCCTGGCCAAGGCCTATCGTTGACCCAAAAAATGCAAAAAAATTGCTCTCCGGCAACCCGGAAGCCATCATATCAGAATTGCTAGGGCAAAAAACAAGACTCGAGCAGATAAAAACAGAGCTGGCCAAACTCAAGGAAAGGGCAAATGCCCTTTCAAAATTCGCCTCGCTTTCCATTCCAACACATATTGAAAGCAGTGAGGTTGATTACTTCATCGGAACAATACAGCCAGGCAGGGAAAAACAGGTCATAGCGCTAAATGGTGAAAAGGAATTTGCCATCTGGGCATCAAAGGGCGTCATTGTCATGGCCTCCCTCAAGTCGAGATCGGCAGGGGCAAGGGAATTGCTGGCAAAACTCGGGTTCGCAACCCTTCCTTTCCCCTCCTCGGAGAAAACTGTCAGGGACCAACTGCAGGATACAAACTCCCAAATTGCCAGCCTGGAAAAAGAAAAACAGTCGCTTGAAAAAGAGGCTGGCAGAAACGCCAAAGACAAGCGGCTTTCCATAATGCTCTGGATGGACAACGAGGAAACCGCCCAGAGGCTTGAAGAAGTGCCAGCCTTGTCCAATGAGTTTGGCAGTTTTGTTATTGGCTATGTTCCAGCAAAAGATGCAAAAAAATTTGAGCAAACAGTTTCCCAAAAATGCCCATGGGCCAGACTGGTGCTCCTTGATGTTCCAGAAGACGAGGAACCACCAGTAAAGCTCAAAAACAACCCATACAGCACGCCTTTTGAAACGGTGACCTCGATGTATGGAATGCCATCCTACAGAGGCATTGATTCAACTTTTATTGTTTCAATTTTGTTTCCGATATTTTTTGGGTTCTGTTTTGGTGATGCGCTATACGGCATAATGCTTGTCCTGTTTTCTCTGTGGTATCTGAGAACATTCAAGACAGAGGAAGGCGGAAAAAGATTTTTCAGATTGTTCATCATCTGTGGGATATTCACATTTATCATTGGCGCACTCACCGGTTCCTGGGGCGGCAACCTGATCGCCTCCGATGGCGTCATAACAGTTCCTGCACTGGTAGCGCTAAAAGACAGAATAACCCTGCTCGATCCCCTGAAGCAGACCATAACATTCTTTGTCCTGACACTCTTCATCGGCATAGGGAGCCAGTTTATCGGCATTCTCATCGCCGCATGGATGAACATAAGGCAGGGCAAATGGCTGGACGCACTGCTTGACCAGGCAAGCTGGATAATCTTCCTCTCCGGCCTGGTCATGTTTGGAATCGACTTCCTGGGTGGCAATCTGGTAGGCACTCCAAAAACAGTGATGCTTGTACTGATACTCACTGGCGCCTTCTTTCTGGTGTTCTTTCAAGGCAGGGGTTCAAAAAACTTCTTTGGCAGGATAGGACTGGGACTCGTTTCCCTCTACGGAATTCTGGGTGGCTATGGAACAACAACATTCATTGGTGACATAATGAGCTACTCAAGGCTCATGGCGCTTGGTCTGACCAGTTCCATTGTGGCCCTGGCATTCAACAAGATAGCTCTTATGATAGGTTTCTCAAATCCAGTTGCCACAATATTTACTGTAATCATTCTTGTTTTTGGCCATTTGTTAAATTTCTTCCTGAATGTGATAGGCAGTTTTGTTCACCCTGCAAGACTCACATTCCTTGAATTTTACTCAAGATTTTACGCTGGCGGCGGAAGACCCTTCAACCCGCTAAGCAAATCAAACAAGAGGGTCAATGTTCTGGAGGATTCAATATGAACAACATTTGGACCGACCTTTTCGGGCAATCAGGGCAGGGTTTTGTCATTCTTGGAATGGCCGTAAACGTTATGCTTGGAGGCATAGGGTCAGCAAGAGGTCTCAGGATAGCCGCAACACAAACTGCCGGCATTATGTCTGAAAAACCCGAGCTTTTTGGAAAACTTTTTGTGCTGATGGTCCTTCCGGGAACGCAGGGTTTCTATTCCTTTATCGCATCATTTCTTGCAGGTCTGCAATCATTCCTGGGCAACAAAGAGATCTCCTTTGTTGGTGGAGTCTCCCTGATGTTCCTGCTTTGCGCCATGGGTGTTGTTGAGCTCATCTCGGCAATAGAGCAGGGAAGAACCTCTGCCGCGGCAATCAACATGGTTGCCAAACAGGAGAGGACATTTGGCCAGGCAATCATCATGCCAGCCCTTGTTGAAACATATGCCGTACTTGGCCTTCTAATATCAATCATCCTCATACTATCAATAAAATGAGCCTGGAATCACTGACTTCAATAATCCTCGACGGGGCAAAATCAGCCTCGGAAAAACTCCTTGAGGACGCCAAAAAAGAGGCAGATCTGATAATCAGCTCTGCCCAAGCCAGAAGCAGGGAGATTTTTGCGGCCACCTATGCTCCTTTTGAAAAAGAAGCGGCGGCCAAAAAATCATCCGCACTCTCCATGGCCAAGATGGAGGAGACCTCGGCAAGGCTCGACGCCCTCAATAAAATGTTGGATGAGACCTGCAAAAAGACCATGGAAGTGCTACTCTCAAACCCATCATTCATTGAGAAGGTAAAATTCTGGGCACTCGGGCACAATGGTGGCGAATTCTTCATCGGCAAGAGTATTGACAATGCAATGCCCGAACTCAAAAAAACACTTCTGGAGAAGGGTTTTAAGGTAATCGCCCTTCAAAACCCCAACGCAATCGAGCACAGGCAGGAAAAGCAGATAGACAGGCTGGACATCGAAGACGGCTTAAGGAGGCTGGCATTTGACCAAGCAGACAGGATTATTGCCATCCTATCCGCCCCCTGACGCCGAGGCCTTCCGCTTCACTTCGGCAAGGGTGAAGGTCATGGAGGGCAAATTGCTCTCGCAGGCGGATTTCCTGAGGTTCAAAAACCTTTCCCCAAGTGACAGGGCAAGGGTCCTGAAAGGCATTTACCCATGGTTTGATGGCGATGCCAGCAGCTTCAGGACCCAGGCAGACAGGCACCTTTTTGGGGAGAGCATCTCCCTTTCGGAAGAGTCCGGCCATCCGGATCTTGCAACATACTTCCTTCTTCCAAGGGCATTTGCCCAGGTGCAGGCCAGCCTTGAGGGTGCGACAAACTCGCCTGTAATCATGCCTTTTCTTGGCAATTATTTTGATTCATGCTCCATTTCCGACCTTCCTGAAGGTCTGAGGGAAACGGTTTCCGAAGCAAAGAATCTATATGGGGCAGGCGAAAAACCAAAAGCAAGGCGCCTGATGACCCAAAAACTGGTAGACATGCTAATGGAATCGAGGTTTTCCAGGTTGCCATATTTTGCCGACTGTGTAGGCACATATTCGAATCTTCTTGAGGTCAGGCTCGTGATCGCATCGAGGATAAGGAAGGGCTCTTTTGTGCCAATTGAAGGCTGTGAAATAAATGGCAACTGCACACCAGAACAGCTTGCAAAAACACTTGGCACAACAAACCCTGACCTCGAGAACCTTGAAAAAGTTGCAAGCAAGAAGTTTTTTGAAAAAGTAACGGCCTCTAGGGCCATTCCTGCAGGCCCAGAGGTCATTTTTGGGTATCTCTCAGAGCTCGAAAATGAGCTTGTGAATGCCTCGATGCTGCTCGCAGGTTCGCTGGTCGCACTTCCGCCAGCAGAGCTCGAGATGGGTTACGGGAGAGCCTATGTCTCTTAATGTCGTGGCAATAGGAAACGCCCTCCAGGTCTCACCCTGGGGTTTTTTGGGTGCAAAAGTCGTTATTCCAACAAAAGAAGATGAGCAAAAACAACTCACAAATCTTCTTTCTGATGAAAAAATAGGAATATTGCTGATATCAAACGATCTGGCGGTCAGAAACCAGCACCTCCTTGAAAAACAGAACCTCCACGGGCCGGTCGTCCTGGTAATTCCGGACGGCTTCGAGGAAGACGACCCGGCCGGTGAGGCACTGCGAAAACTCGTCATGGAGGCAATTGGCGTCGACCTGCTCGGAAAAGAGAGGCTCAATGGGAACAATAACTAGGATTTCAGGCCCGCTTGTAGAGGCCAGGGACCTGAACGAGGCCTTCATGTATGAACTCGTCAAGGTCGGCGAGGTGGGCCTTTTTGGCGAAATAATAGAAATGCGCTCAGGCATTGTTTCAATCCAGGTGTACGAGGACACCGAAACGCTCAAGCCGGGCGAGCCGGTCTCCTGCACAGGTGTCCCGCTCTCTGCCCTCCTCGGTCCAGGACTCATTGGAAGCATCTATGATGGCCTGCAAAGGCCACTGCCAGTCCTGCAGTCAAAATACGGCGATTTCGTGGCCAGGGGCGTCATTGAGCCGGCCCTCGACCAGTCAAGGAAATGGGACTTTGTGGCCACAAAAACTGAAGGCCAGGTAGGCGAGGGTGACATAATCGGAACGGTCCAGGAAACTGATATCGTTGCCCACAAGATAATGATACCTGCTGGCGTCAAAGGCAGGATTGAGGGAATAAAAAGTGGGGAATACACAATCACTGAACCGATAGGGTACGTTATCGACGGTGAAAAAAAGCACGAGCTGAAACTTGCCCAGACATGGCCGGTCAGGATTTCAAGGCCGGTGCAAAAAAGATTGCCGCCAAAAGACCCCATGGTGACCGGCCAGAGGGTGCTTGATATGCTGTTCCCGATCGCAAAGGGTGGAACGGCCTGCGTTCCAGGTCCGTTTGGTTCAGGAAAAACGGTCGTCCAGCACCAGCTTGCAAAATGGGCCGATGCAGACATCATCGTCTACGTCGGCTGCGGCGAGAGGGGCAATGAGATGACCGATGTTCTCGATGAATTCCCCAAACTCGTTGACCCAAAGACTGGCGCACCGCTCATGAACAGAACAGTGCTCATAGCAAACACTTCCAACATGCCTGTTGCGGCCCGCGAGGCCTCGGTTTTCCTCGGCGCCACAATCGCACAGTATTTCAGGGACATGGGCTACAGCGTCGCCATGATGGCCGATTCCACCTCAAGGTGGGCCGAGGCAATGAGGGAAATCTCCGGCAGGCTGGAAGAGATGCCTGGCGAAGAGGGTTTTCCTGCATATCTTGCGTCAAGGGTGGCCGGCTTTTACGAAAGGGCTGGGCAGACGGAGTGCATCGGAACACCGGAAAGAGAGGGCACGCTGTCAATCATAGGCGCAGTTTCACCACCAGGTGGCGACCTTTCCGAGCCGGTGGTCCAGGCGACCCTGAGGGCCGTAAAGGTCTTCTGGGCGCTTGATTCACAGCTTGCATACAGAAGGCACTTCCCGGCCATAAACTGGCTGAACTCGTACTCGCTGTACGCCAGCGAGGTCGGCCCAAGCTTTGACAGGAGCGTTGGCGAGGGCTGGACAAAATATCGCCAGAGGGCAATGACCATCCTCGATGAAGAGGCAAGGCTCGAAGAAATAGTCAGGCTGGTTGGCCAGGATGCGCTCTCCCCGAAGCAGAGGCTCACGCTTGAATTTGCCAGATCAATCAGGGAAGACTTCCTCCAGCAAAACGCTTTTGTGGCCGAAGACACCTACACATCCCCGCAAAAACAGCTGATGCTACTGACTGCCATCTGCGAGCTCTACGATGGCGCGGCAGGCGTCATCGAGACCCAGGAACAATATTCTGCCCTGCTTTCAAACCCAGTCAGGGAAAAGATCTCAAGGGCAAAGATGACCCCGGAACCGGCAGACGGATTCTTTGCCGGACTGATGAAAGAAATTGAGCAAGCACTTGCACAGATAGGCGGCATGCAATGAAAGAATTCATGACCACAAAAGAGGTTGTCGGGCCGCTCATCCTTGTCACTGATTGTGGTGACGTCGGCTATGGCGAGGTCGCAGAGATAACAATGCCTGACGGGCAGACAAGGCACGCAATGGTACTGCAGACCTCCCACGACCTGGCACTCCTTCAGGTTTTTGAGGGCACATCCGGCATAAACCCTGGAACAACAAGGGTCCGCTTCACGGCAAAACCACTCCAGATAGGGCTCACGCCTGACATGATCGGCAGGGTCTTTGATGGTCTCGGAAGGCCAAAAGACGGCGGCCCGGTCCCGATACCAAAGAAGAGGGTTTCGATAAATGGCTCTCCGCTCAACCCGGTCTCAAGGGCCTACCCAAACGAGTTCATATCCACCGGCATTTCCGCAATCGACGGGCTCAACACGCTGGTCAGGGGCCAGAAACTACCGATCTTCTCCGGTGCCGGCCTCCCGCATGCAAGGATAGCCGCGCAGATAGCCAGGCAGGCCACCATCTCGACGGGCGAGGAATTTTCAGTGGTCTTTGCCGCACTTGGCGTGACATTCGAAGAAGCCAACTTTTTCATTGAGGGACTAAAGGCAACAGGTGCCGATGCCAGATCGGTGCTGTTCATCAACCTTGCCTCCGACCCTGTCATCGAGAGGATAGCCATCCCGAGGATGGCGCTCTCGTGTGCTGAATACCTGGCTTTTGAGCTTGGCTACCATGTTCTTGTCATCATGACGGACATGACCAACTACTGCGAGGCGCTCAGGGAAATAGGCGCGGCCAGAAGGGAAATCCCAGGCAGAAGGGGCTACCCGGGCTACATGTACACCGACCTGGCGTCTCTGTATGAAAGGGCCGGCAGGATAAGGGACAAAAAGGGTTCCATAACCCAGATGCCAATCCTCACCATGCCTGACGACGACAAAACCCACCCGATCCCGGACCTGACCGGCTACATCACCGAGGGCCAGATAATGCTCTCGAGGAGCCTCGAGCGTGCTGGTGTCTATCCTCCAATTGACGTCCTGCCCTCACTTTCAAGGCTGAGAGACAAGGGAATCGGCGATGGCAAAACGAGGGAAGACCATGCCGACCTTTCGTCCCAGCTCTTTGCATCATACGCAAGGGGCAGGGAAGCAAGGGAGCTTGCTGTCATCCTTGGTGAATCGGCCCTGTCTCCGATAGATGTGACCTATGTTCGCTTTGCAGAAGAGTTTGAAAAGAGGTTTGTAAGCCAGGGCGAGTTCGAGGACAGGAACATCACCGCGACGCTGGAGCTTGGCTGGGAACTGCTCTCCATTCTGCCAAAAGCGGAACTGAAGAGGGTCCACAAGGAATTCCTGGAAAAATACGGCAAGGCATAAAAAATGGCGCAAAACATTCCTGCCAACAGAATGGAGCTTTTCAAGAGGAAACGCCAGCTTGTGCAGGCCCAGAAGGGCCTGAAGATGCTCAAGGACAAGCTGGAGGCCCTGCTTGCCCAGTTCATGCACATGGCCAATTCCTACCTTGGGAAAAAGAAGGGCCTGTTCTCCGAACTCCTCCTCGCGCAGGCAAGGTATGCGCTTTCGGCCTCTGCCAACCCGGAGCTTGCCCAGATCGGGCTCTCAAGGTATGGCAAACTCACACTGAAGAAATCAGAGTTCAGGGTTGTCTCCCTCCTCCTGCCAAAACTGGAGATAGAGGAATACGAGCCGGACACTGCAATACCCCCACAGTCGGCAACAACGCAGGCACTCCTTGCGCTCGACTCATACTCGAAGCTCCTTCCAAACCTCGTTGAGGTGGCACAGCTCCAGTCGGCACTGAGGGAACTTGCACTGGAGATACAGACGGTGCGCAGAAGGGTGAACGCACTGGAGAATGTTCTTGTGCCAACCCTGCAAGATGAGGTCAGGCAGGTGCAATCAAAACTGGACGAGGTCGAAAGGGCATCAAAATCCAGGCTACTGAGGGTCAAGGACATCCTTGCGAAAAAGGACGAGAGACTGGGCTAGAAAATCCCGCGTCATACAATTTAATTGATATGCCCCAACACTGGTGGTAGAAACTTCCCCAATTTTATAAAAAGGAGGCTGCCACATGGGCAACTATCTGTTTAGCGGATGCTCTTTCCGTGTCGAATGGCACTGGGAAGGCGGAGAAGAACACCACCACATCGAGGCGGAGATGGATTACCCTGGCGGCCCGAGAAGCAAGAATGTGCATCTGGATGCAAGCATACTCTCGATTGCGCTGAAAAACGGTCTCGGGCTGGAAATGACAGGCACCAGGGACAACTACTTCACATTCGACATCAGCGAGAACATAGCAATCCATCCAAGCGTCTGGTACAACTGCCTTGTTGTGGATGGGTCAGGCACGAAGAAGGTGCTTTGCGCAAAGGTTTCGGCCATCAGACATATTGGGGCTGATCTAGAGGGGTGAGGTTCACCCCTCTTTAAACAATTCCCATCAACACTTTAATATCAAACAGTTATATTGCTGATCTAGTTTTTTCTGGTTCAAAAAGTGGCTTTAAATTTGAAATTTTTATTCATTCCACTTTTGAAAATTGCCCACACTATTTAGACACAAACCCATGTATGTTTGTTCTGATTTTTAGGCTTTTAAAAATCTCAAATCACCAATAAATATCTCGCCAGCCCATGTATGTTTCAGTCAAGTAATAAACTCCCTTGTCACCAAAGAATATCAGGTATTCATTGATTGTCATGTCGTTTATCTTGTCATTGACGGGAGGAATGCTGATGGTATTTATTTGGCCTTTCTCCTCACCAAGTCTCCAACCCTTTATGGTTGATTTGCCTTTTGAATAGGAACCAAAAAATGCGTAGGAAAGGTTATCATTTGTTGACCAACCATAATCAAGCAAACGGTATCCATCATGTGACTTTAGGAGGTTTTCAACCTTATGTGTGTCCCTGTCAATGAGACAAATGCCTTCCTTGTAGGGGGCAAAAATATAATTTATAGTTATTATACCTGGCTTTAAGCCATCTATCTTTATTTTGAAGGCAGTCTTTTTGTTGGTCAGACTCAAGGCATGCAGATACTGACCGTCATAGAATACCAGATCAAAGCTCCTTTTTTCAGGGGGTAGATCATATTCAGGTGGCCGGAAAGGTATAGCATCTGTTTGCTCAAAAAAGAAAGCATTGGAGATACCATTGTCTGTATCAAGGGTCATTATATCGGTTGTTTCACCATCCTTGAAAGTAAACAGTCTCTGACCGTCAAAAGTGAGAAAGATCGGTCTTTCCTGGTCATCGTAATCAATAATGGTGGTTATTGATGGCTTCTGAAGATCATATTCCTTGATAAATTCACCATTGATATTGTAAAGGAAAATTCGCCTCAGATCATCGGATTGAATGTAGAAGTAGCAATGCTTATAGTTTATGCCAATTATTTGTTTACCCTTTATCTCTGATGTTTCCAACAATTTAAAGGTTGTTTTGTGTCCCCCTTTAGAATCATAATCACGACTCTCTTCAAGATGTGCATAATAATACTTTCCCCCATCCTGATATATGACAATCAAATCACTGCTTACCAAATCATATTTTCTCGGACATGAATTGCATGAGATAATTTTGCCAGGGAGATCGATCTTGGATATTATTTTCAGTTTAGGAAATATCGGCAGAATTCCATCTTTGTATTCCACTTCTTCTTCTGGACCTTCGAAGTCAAAGATGGTTGATCCACCAAAACAGTATGCTTCGCAATGGCTGATGCCCATTCCTGCACCAACGTTGAGTAGTGTATATGACTCTGGGAATATCAGTCTTCTTATCCTCATGCATCCTATGGACTGGCTCAATAATGCCATTATCACGGCAACTCCTATTACCAGCAGTATTGGTTTAAGTATTGGCTTAAATGTTTCCGACATCACTGTTCACCTTGTATCTATGGTACAATAAGTTTTCCTGATATATCAACAACGGAAGTGCGCCTGTTCCATGGCACCCATCCAAATTTGTTTTCAACACATGCATCAGCATATTTTTTTAACAGGCATACGTTCTCATAATTAACAAGTCTCCTGGTTTTCCAGATAATATTTGCAATTTTGATGACAAGCTCTTCCTCAAGAACACCGCGGGGGGCAAAGATCTTTTTTCAATTCTGTGACTAATTCATCATATGCTTTCTGGCTCTCAAGTATTGGCAAAACCGGAACTGAGGCCAAAATGCCATGCTTCAGATTTGATGGGGGCAGAAATTTGCTCCTTTGTGTTTTTGGCCCTGTGGATTTTCTGGCATTTTTTCTATTTGCCTCAATGGCTTTTGATGTCATTGTCTTTTTAAAACTTTTTTTCTCTTTTATTTCCTGTTTTTTCATTTTGCATCCCTCAATTTTTAGTCTTCATAAAACATATTTATTGCCATTGACAAATATTGTATACACAGAGGGGATATTTTACAACATTTATCACTTCTAGGGACAAAAACACAATTTTGTAAAGGTTTTCAAGTGATTTTAGTCATCTATCTCAATTTCTGTCAATAAACATATCTACAACGAAAGGCGAGAGAGGTCTTAAAATAAGCCATTTGTAAAAAATTCCGCACATACCAAAATTTGTTTGGCAAATCAATAAAAAGATTCATTATATCTTATTGCTATTTATACTTATTATTTGTTTTTATTAATAAACATACTACACTCCAATACAACTAAGGTAATATTTTACACATATTTTCATACTATTGACAATTTGAGGAAATTTTACACAATATCTTTAGGGATATAAATGAGGAAGGCAAGGTGAAAGATAACCTAAGGATTATATGTTCTCTACTGATACTCTTAAGCTCGCTATCTAGCGCATATCTGCCAATAAAGAATACTTATGCTTCAACAGATATATATGATTTAATGTGTCCTTTTGAAGAGCACGAATTTGACCAGCAAATTCCTATTCAAAAACCCGCTCGAACAAAGAGTGAGACCAAACTGATTACTGAATGCCCAAATCCTGTTGACTACATATGTGGCCAAACAGAGGAGTATCCGGTTGGCTCCAATCAATATTTGGGTTTCCCAACAGTACCGCCAATCAGGATAGAAATAGGGCAAAAAATAGCAGGTGTAGACGAAATTGAATGGCATGATATCTGCGATTCTGGTATTCCAGAAATGTCCACGGCCTTCAATACTGAGATGGTTTGTAGAGTTGTGACAGATTTTCCTTACATTTGCCTAGATGCGCGATTTGTTAATTCGGGTTGCTCTGGTATGGAGAGTTTTTACAACTATCTAAAAAATTTCATTGATTATGAAAATGATTTGGCTACTGGCGAGATTGACGAAGCAACAATTTGGTACCATTATGTCAATTGGATGTCAGGGCTTGTGCCGAATGTCATCAAAAATAGTGGCAAACTAAGGATAATTCTAGAGATCTGGGATAGCGACGAAATGGATGAAGCCATTCCAAATGATACCCAAGCTCCTAATTGTGGCCTTGAAAATATCAACAAAAAAGGGCTGGTTTACCGTCAGGTCTCCTCAAACAAGATTTTCACATTGTACAACGTTATTAAAAACTCAGAGCATGCCCTCATTTCCGGTGACGTGCAAGAACCTTCCAATTACTACATTAGAGCCAAATATTGCTATACTTGGCAAGTAAAAGGTTCTGTAAATTCGCTTTTCAGGGAAAAGATAATTTGCAGTGCCTGGACTAATTGTGGACCTACCATCCACACTCTATCAACATCTTTTGAAACTAGATCTGCCAGAGTAAGAGTTTCCAGGCCGAGGTCATATATGCGTAACGATAGCATAAGCGCTGGGGGTGATGATGGAATCAACTTAAAAAATTGCATCCATTATCCATCAAGATATTACTATCCTCCCCTGAAGAAGAAAGACTCGAGTGGCGCAATTGTTGATAATGTTTTGCCTTCAGAGAACGAGGAATGTGGTGTGTTATATTACGGTCCAGAACTCGAGAAAAATACTTCGACAATTACAAGTTTTTCCACTACTAATCCATCTATGGCACTTGATGGTGGCACATACGACTTTGCGGAAGCAGGTATTATTTATACAACACCACAAACTTTCGAGTCTTTACTCATGTCCTCTTATGTTTGCGGTGAAGCATGCGGATGTGTTTCAGGAATCAATAGTCCTTTATCGTCTATTACTGGTGATGTGTGTCAAAATATGAGCAGTGAAAAATTAATGCAATATTGTATTAGAAGAAATGGTATAAGAGCAACTTTTTGGGAGGGAAGAGAGTATGCTGTTGTTAGGGTGCCAACTTATACCATTGAAAGCGAAGACCAATCAGATATTTATCCACAAATGAACAATCAAACATGCAGTGTGTTTGTTAAAAAATTAAGTGGCAAATGTTTTTCCAAATTTGGACATTTTTACATACCAGCCAAAGATTTGGCTCTTATATTGGGGTCAACAATGTCTTATTATGTAATGGAAAAGAATATTAAAGGAGAGGACGTTAGAGGTATTGCAGGTAATATGGTCGATGTGAATCTTTCCAAAACAAGAAAAGTTGGATTGCTAATCTGGGACATAAGGGCAAGAACAATGTATGAAAAATACTTCTCATATTGTCCATCTTCGCACATAAACACAGAAGAGGTTCCTGATCCTGATAATTTTGTTTACAAAGGGACGAATAAAGACGAAATAGATGTTGCTACCCCAGGCTTAGTTGACCCTGGGGTTAATTACCCATGGCCATTTAGTGTTTATGATAAGTACTTGATTATCGATGATAGTTATTTAATTGGTGAGAATTCAGGAACAAATAAAACTGTTTTGTCAAAAGCCAACCAAATTAAAATAACCCCTTCCTGTAGTTATTATGATTTGCGGCACTGGGGGTGTAATGGCTATTATTATTACTCTTCTCATATTGGCAAGTCACAGCAACCACCCAGGTTGTTCATGACTTGTGAACCATATGGTGGTTTGCCAGCTCTAATAGAAAAATATTCCAAGGTATCAGGCACAAAAGTAACAAATGGGGATTACAATTTTCGCTGTCCAATATGCAATGGAGGTGTAGGCGTAGATCCTTATTCTATTCATATGTATGGAAGGGCTTTTGATGCGGGTGATTATGAAGCTGGATGTTCTATATTGCTCGATTGCCCCAAAGGATGCGTTACTTCCCCAGGAGATCCTGGATTCTGCTATAGTGACCCTAGCGATAAAAGAAATAACGGTTTAATGTGGGGGGTAGGACCAGAGCAGAATAAGAGAATATATAATAACTCATATGTGATAAGCAGAGGTCCCAGCTTGGGTTATGAGCAAGTATACATTCAAGATAATTGCTATACACCCTCAACTTCTTGCATGGATAGATTTAGACCAGTACCGCATGGATTCTATGAATTAGAGACAAATGCAAAATGCACAAATCCTGTTGGAACAGTCACATCTATCGAAAGTAGAGCCAAACAATCAAAAATCGGAGGGCTTGTTCAGTTAGAGAAAATGAATGATGAACAAGATTGTTGGGCGCATCTTAACTGTTGGCCGCCTGCCCGATGTGGGTGGGGAGATGGTTTTGTTTTCCCACAGCACCATGTAAGCGAATACCCGCCTTCCTGTTTCCCGTGTCCGTAAAAGAAAGGGGATTGAAATGAAAACCAGAGCAACAATAATTGTGCTTCTAAGTATGTGTATGTTATTTACAGGATGTGGTGCTTCCAAACAAACAGATACAACCCCCAACGGTAATACCCAAACTGGTACGAAGCAATTTGAGACGGATTTTGAAGGGCGCATAACAGGTTTGATAAAACTCTCAAGACCAGTGGCCTATGGTGGGGTAGAAGTTGAGGTTTCTGCAGATTTCCCGTTTGAGCCTGCGCAGGTGAGTTTCGGGCTAAGGCTTTATGGTTTGGATCTAAAACCATCCATGAAAGCACCTGTTGGGACCAAATGGTCAGATTCATTCAAATCGCCTGACCAGACCAGAAATGGGTTGATTGTCAAACCAACTGTATTTGACGTTATCGTTGTGGCAAGTCTAAAAAATAGTTCAAAATCAATCAGTTGTGTGGCCCCACTGACCATCGTACCAAAACCAAAAATTGAAGTAAAATATGACCGCATGAAGATCGGACAGCCACAAACCATCGAGCTTCAGGCATCCGAACCTATCTCGAGCGTGTGGATGATTGACCCCAATAGAAATAAAATCATATTCTCTACCACCGACAAAAAACTGTTCAGGCTCGAAACAGTTTTGCATGATGCAAAAGATGGCTTTGCAACAGTGCATGCAGAGGATGAGAAGGGTCTCTCGTTTGATAAGACCATCTATGTGGATGACCCAAGCCAGAAAAGGATGTACTTTATCAAAGATGGTGCCAGAGGACCAAACAATTCCGAAACTCTTCATGAAGAACCAATCTATTCAGCCAGGCTTGATGGCAAGGATGTCGCTGTGTCATTTTATGTAAGAATACCAATACTTGCCGATCCTTATCTGGAAAGCCTTCTTAAATACTCAAAAAAGAAAAAGCTTGGGGCCCCAGACTGTTCCTTAAAAGGCATTTCACCAGACAAGCACTGGCTGCTTATTAATGCTGGCAATGGCATATCTTTTGAAAAAGATTACATGGAGGATGGGAGAAAACTTGACTATGTTTTTGCTTCACATCTCCTGCTCTATGAGCTGGAAACGGGCAAGATAAAAACCATAGGGGAGTCACATTGCACAAAATACTATAAGCATGCAGAGCCCGGCGATCTGATCAAGGAGTTTGGCCCATACTATTTTCCTATTTTTTGGGACGACAACGAATTGATCTTGCTGGAACAGACAAAAGAAAATAAATTCTATGCAGAATCCACCTCAGATCCAAATATCATTTATAAAGGATTTCATGAAGTCCCCTATGCAAAAGCCAGAGGAGTGTCTGTTTCCATGAAAGATTTCACACTTTCACCAACTGAAAAGTTCAACCCGTTGACACCATGGGTGACTTACGCTGACCAGGCAACAGGAGTAGTGTGTTATACAAGCCCATTTGTACAACAAAAAAGTGATCCGACATTAAAAAATCTATCCTTAAATCTAGTATCAGATTTGTCTGGGAAGCATTCATATGAATTAAACGATATTTTGGCCCCTCATACACCCGATAAATTCAGATTTACTGGTTGTGTCGTATATTCCACAACCCTGGACAACAATCAACCATCCGCAATAATTTTTGCTTCTTTTAGCGAAGATATACCAGGATTTGGAGAAATAAGGGAGATTGATCCTGACAATCCACCAAAACAAAAACGCCTCGTGTTCAAACTCAACCTTTATACCGGCGAAATTGAGACCCTGACTGATTTTGAAGATATGGAATGTAACCCTATTTCCATAGAATGCGGAACAGGCAATAGCGAGATTTTGATAATAGCATCCAAAGCTATTGCAGAAATCATGAATTTTGAAGTAGGAAAATTCTTTATCGTTACCATCAATGGAAACAAGGTGACCAAACAAGTTGGGGAACCAAGTATAGCTTCAGAATATACTGGGATCTTTGTGAGGTGAACATGAAAAAAATCAGTAAAAATCTGTTTCTGTTATTTTTGGGTTCTACCATCTTATTAGTTTTTATCTTGTCATTTTTATTTATTGGGACTCCAAAACAAAGAGCAGCAAATATTCCTGGCAGGAGTTCCATTTACTCACTAGCTTACGATACAATGGTTATGCTTTCCAATTCTGGCCCAGAAACTCTTAATGTTATTAAGACTAATCTTGGCAAAAAATTAGAAAACAACAAGATCAACCCAATAGATTTTGATTCATTAATAAATGGGTGGTCCAATCTAATATGCAGAAGGGATACTGGTGATATTTTAAACTCAACCATTAGCATAAACCAAAACCACATGGAAGTTGGATACACATACTATGACCAAGCTGGCAACGAGATTACGAAGGAACAATGGAACAACATTAAATCAGCTTGTGAACAAAAGCTTGCAAACACAAAATACAAGGAAATTGGGAAAATACTTGATAAAATGAAAAATGGTAATGCATCTCAGGAGAGTCTGAAAAAATTGGATGAACTTTCAGAACAGATGGAAAAAGAAGTAGCGAGCACTATAAGAAATCCAGAACACAAGTATTTAGATAATATTGAAATTATTTATCAAAATAAAAGTTACAACGTTATAGTTTATGCAAAAAAATACAACGATATGTACTATCTCGATCTGGAAAAAATTCCTGTAATTACAAGAAAATAGTACTAGAATATGATATGGGAGGAAACAATGAATAGAAAAACCATTATCTCTATATCTCTGGTTGTTTTGATTTTGTCCACTATAAGTTTCGCTTTTTTCTTTACGTCAGGCAAAAAAGATGGCAACATCAAGATAGCAAAAGCTGACCCAAACACGATACCAGGTTTCTGGTCCAATTTGTCAGGTCAGGAAGGCATTGAACCAATAACCAGCCAGTATGAAAACAACAAAGGACTGGACGGAATTAAACTTGGCGAAAACGAATATTATTTCCAGTGGTATGCCAACAATAACGGATCAAACAAAGGCCAATTGTACAGTGGCATTTGGAAGGAAGGCTTTTGGAGTGGTGGAGAGGGCGAAGAATACCCATATGCATTTGGCGAAGGGAATTCAACTGAAGCAAGGTGCTTTGGTTTTACTGATAATCAAGGCATCGCAAAAGTTTATTCTGTATGGTGCGAATCTGGCGATCAATCCAGCAGCATAAAAATGTCAATGTACAGCCCAGGCAGGGGGTGGGGTTTTGAGTATGGTAAAAGCGGGCAATCCACTCTCCCAAATGCAGCAACCTACAATCAACAACCTTCAATGTGCCTAGACAATGAAAATAACCCAATGGTTGCCTGGGTTGCACCCAATCTTGGTTTAAATGCGATTGCTGTCTCTTTCTGGATAAATAACCAGTGGTGTGATTACAATGGCAATCCAACACCAGGTTTTGAGGTGATCAATCTCCAGTATCCTTATGGGGGTGGAGCAAAAAACCCGACAATAATTTTAGACAAACTCGGAAGACCGCTAGTGTTGTGGATAGATACCTCAATAAATGGCACAGATATTTTTCTGGCCGTCAGAACTCAGAACGGGTGGGAAAACTATACTGGTGGCCCAATATCCCCAGTATTTGAAATATCTGGTGACGCCTATCACCCGAAAATTGATTTCAACAGTCTCAGTCTCGAACCTGAAATAATTTGGGTTGATGGAGCCCTCCAGATAATCTACTTTGCCAGATATACCGCTTCAGGTTGGGTTGGACTGTTAGGTTCTCCTGCACCAATGGCCATCTCTGATCCTGGCCAGCCAGCGAGCTCTCCAGATTTCATTTCTGATGAAAGCCAGAATTACTATTTGGCTTTTACAACTTTCGAGAATAACCTTGCCACAAAACATGTGAGTGTATACAGTCAGAATGGCATCAAAAGAGATTTTATTCCAGATGATCTCGGAACAAATTTTTCAATCTGGTCAACGTATCCGCCTGCAAGCGAATTGCTCAATTGGCCTTCAAGCTCTCGTTTTGTTTCTTGCGTATGTAAAAAAGATAGCAGCAATCAACCTTGGAAATGCAAATGCTACAATCAAACAGAAATGGATATGATCACTGGCTATACCATATCACATGCAAGAAGAGTGAATTTAAGTGTGGCAAAAGCAGAATGGGATCCCAAAGAAGTCAACATAATCCCTGGTGAGAAAGTTAATATCACCGTCAATATTACTGGACATCAATATGCCCCTGAAACAAGCATTCATTTTGCAATAAGCAATTTGCCCTCTGGTATAACAGGTTCATTTTATCCTGCGGAAGGCATAATAAATAGTTCTCAGGGTTTCCAGACAATACTGACACTTGAAGCATCAACAATTGTAAAGAATTGTGATGAATACATCCATATAAATATTCTGGATTCCCAAAACGCTGATTGCGGCAGCTTTAATATCAAAGTAAAAGTGGCAATGTTTAGTGCAAGGCTTGCTGGCAATGAAAACACGATCAAAATTTATCCTGATTCGTCAGGCTCATTTGAAATAAATTTAGAATATGCCGATGGATTCACCAGCACAATCACTCCCACAACAAAATATGCTTTGCCTGAAGGTCTGTCAGTTTTATTCTCACCAAGTTCTATAGATCCCCAAACTGGAAGCAACGTGACAGCCACATTTACTTCATCTCCTACAATTGTGCCAGCAACTTATGACGTTATTATCGTTCTAACATCTTCAGACAACAATATCGTAGAGATACCGGTTAAAATCATCATTACGGTCTTCAATATGATTTGCGAGAGAGCATTCATCAAGGAAAAATCTTGGAATGTATCTAGTGTGGAATGGTCAATAGATATTGTCCCATACGAAGGATACAACGGGAAGATAAAGTTGTTTTTTGACGGTTTAGAAGAAGGTATGACTGTTTCCTATTCACCATCAAATGAATTAACGGTGAATGGCGCAACCGTCACTGTTACTGTAACACTAACATATGCCCAATATAAAAACAGTTATGACAGATTTTTCATAAGAGGAGAAAGCCATCCAGGCGATACAAGATCATTAAGTCTCACAGTCCAAAGAGGGAAGTTTTGGGCATGGGCAGAGCAACTTCATGTCGGTTTGTTACCCGGAGGAACAGCAGATTACCAAATTTTTTTGGAATGCTTTAATCTTGAGAACGTTACCATCAATCTTACAGCTTCAGGCATGCCTTCTGGATGGGCCTACTGTTTTGATGAATCGCAGGTAGCCATGAAACCACAACTCATGACATCAGTAATGCTCAGCGTAAAAGTCCCAGTGACAGCAAGTAGTGGTACTTACACCATTATTGTAAGCGTCCAAGGAGGTGGCGAAACATGCGTCATCCCAATAAATATAACCGTCCAGGGTTTTACAGTCGCCGTTTATACAGATCAGAACATCAAACTTAATAGAGGAGAATCAAAATTAATAAATGTTCATGTTATTTCGGTAAATGGCTTTGATGGTGACGTTGAACTTCTGGTTGTGGTTGATCCACAACAGTGGTGGATCAATGCAGAGTTTACATCTAATCCCATATCTTGCGTCCCAAATGGCAAAGTGAGTACGACTTTAATGATCTCTATTGATGCCGGAGCACCAATTGTTGGAATGCCAGATATCAAATTATCATTCAAAGCGAGGGCTATTGATGATGGGTTTGAGGGATGGTGTCCATTAGTCAGTGCTGTCAACAAATACCAAACTATGGGCACATCAAAAACAATAAAGCCTCTCAGTAGAACTGCGGTACCTTCTGATTTTGCATCTGTTGAGGTTCTCAATGAAATACCCAAAATAACTTTTGATTGTCCCCCATACAAATTAGTCAGACAAATAAAACAAAGCATCAACTCACAACCTGTACAGAATTATTCAACTTTTATTCCTTTCTTGGCTATGCAGGTTTGTGATCCTTCACAATATATTGTGACATTTAGAAGAATAGAGATATTATACGCTACAGGTTTCAGTAGATGCTATGGCAAAGAATACGGGTACAACAAATTTACAATAAAAGATAAGGCTTTTGATTGGAAAGTTGAAGCAGAATTGCCGTCTCTCAAAGACCAGCTGGGTTATTGCAGTGACCCACAATCCACTCCGTGCGGTTCGACTCCATGCCCCGATATTGATCATGAAATTACAAATATTTCAGAAGCAAAAAAAGCGATTGGAATGCCAAGTATCTCAACCATGTCTCCAAGATATATTAGTAATGTTTGGTCAAAAATCTATTCGTCTGAAGACATAGGTCCGTCATGCAATAATAATGTGTGTATTAAAGATCTGAGGTTAATTGCTTTTATGGCTCCCTATGAAAACACCGATTTAAGTGTTTTGCCTGATTTGGAGGTGCCATCAAAAATTATCATTCCATTGAGGGGAATTTTTGACATAAAAAAAATATCCACCGGTGAGATAGCACAGGTAAAAGTTACAAAAATTTGTGAAATTACATATGAAAAACCACTCCCAAACCATTCCCAAGGTGCAGAAAAAGTGGGTCTTAATTGGTACGTAGGCGATAGCCATGTACATTCGGCATGTGGCGGTGTAAGAATGTCCAGGCCAAGCTACGACAGTGTTGATGAAGTTGCTGGAGCTGGTTGCCCCGAAAATTGCGATTGCAAAGACAATCAGGGAATAGGTGCTATAAACATCCCTGGTGGGCCATCAGTTACTCAGCGTGCTGAGGAAAGCAGGGAATTGAATTTTGATTTTACCTATCTTGCTGATCATGCAACAGGAGGCAATTGTACCGATAATGTGGCAAAAGCTTGGAAAAGTGCAATTACTCCAAAAGTTGAATTGGAAGGTTTTGATCCCGATTGCCTGATGATTGAGCCATCTCCCTGTGCTGAGCAATGTCCTGATAATGGGTCAAGGTGTGTATGCGAAAGGGTATGCAGATATGTCGAGGGTCTCGGGCGAGATGTAGTCATGATTGGCAATGGTAATTCGCAAGAAACAGCCTATCGTTCTTACGAAACATCGCCACCAGATTACTCTTGTGGACAATACAATTGTACTGGAAATCTGGAAACAAATTACAGCGGTGGCGTAACTCCTTTTATGTATAATAAGCTTAACACAATTCGTGCGAGTAACCAAACAAAAGAAAAATTTGGTGCCAGTGGTCGACCAATTCCAGATAACAGGCAAACTGGCAATTGGAAATACATAACAAGCATTATTGCCCATCCTTATGAGAATGATTGTGGGACATACAAAAAAACATCACAAGAAACGATTTTCCAACCCAATATACTCATTCCATTTGACGATGATTTGCAATATCCAATTTTTAGTCAGGAGGCCTCAAACCCATCATACCCAGGTGTTCATGGTTTTCCTTGGCAGTATCCCGCATGTTATCAAAGCTGTGACCCATGGGCTTTATGGCCAGAACAGGCCCCGATTTTACCAATTTCAGGCAGTAAAACAAATCCTGATGAAGGCATGAGACATAGAGCCGCTCCGATGAGCGGAATAGATGCAGAGGGCCTGACCTATGCTGAGAAAATCCCCCATATTTATGGTTATGATGGAATGGAAATTGTTTATCAAGCTTTCAACAGAGAAATAAATCCTATCAAAAAAACTGTCGATCAACGCTGGAGGAAAGAAATAAGTGATGAATTAATGTGTGTCGTTGCCGATGAAATACACCCTTTGGATAAAAACATAATCTCTTGGGATGCAAATGAAGGGCCACCAGACAAATTTGTCAGGGATATTTGGCACCCATTTGGAACAGGTGGCTCAAATGTTCTTAGGTGGTGGATGGAACCTTGGAATATGTTTTATGGGAAAAACATGACTTACATACATGCAAGAGAGTTTTCTGCTGTTGTCAATGATACAAAATCAGATGGCTTGACACATCCAATAGGTTATTACTTACGAGTTGGCAAAACAGCAGCAAGCGGGAAAGGTAGCTTTGCGACGATGTGGTTGGGCACACATATGGAAGACTGCCCAAGCACCATCATACCTCCGATTGACCCTCCAAACGATGTTCAATGCAGCACAGGAGCAGAGACCTTTCAGCCTGGTGACATGATTGCTATATTTAAAGACAATACCGTATATTACAAACTTGCATCAGCTGATATTGGGTATCGAATACTTTGCAAATCAGCCTGGAGCGGCGGTGTACCCATCAAAGCAAGGGTTTATCTGCATAAACCAAATGATAATGGCACAAGACCAGTTTTGAGAGAATATCAGCAAGGTGATTTCAAAAGTTGGGATTTGGGTGATTGTGGGTCAGCCATCGGAAATTACGGGGATCGCTGGTGGTATGTTGACGCAAAGATACCTGTGGGTGAACTAGAATCAGGCCCATGGGCTCTAAGGCTCGAGGTTGATTTTTCATGCCCGGGAGGACAAGATGAAACAGTCCTTTGTTCGCCAATATACTCAAAAAAATAGCTTGGAGTGTCGCTTGCGGGAGTCGGGTTGATCAATCCCTCAAAAAAACATAGAACAATATTCATCCATATTGCGACACAATAAATAGTTGGATTGAATTGATTCTTTTGATTGGGAAGTGTTTTAAATTTTATATTGATGTTGCGAGGAGTTCAAACAGATATTTGCCAAACTCATTTATTATGGCTAATTTTCTGGCATTTTTTCTATTTGCTTCAAAAGCCTTTGGAGTCATTGTCTTTTCAAAGCTTTTTTTCTTGTTAATTTCCTGTTTCTTCATTTCACACCTCCCAATATTATGTCTTTATAAACCATTTATTGCCATTGACAAAATATTGTATATACAGATGGGATGTTTTGCAACATTTATCACTTCTAGGGACAAAAAACGCAATTTTGTCAAGGTTTTCAAGTGATTTTGGTAATTCACCTCAATTTCTATAAGTGATAGGTATTAGAATTATGTTAACATTATTCAAAAAATCTTATATTTCAGCACTATCACAAAGCAAAAACTAATTGCTCCAGATAATGGCCTAGGTTGTATTGTTCCAAGTAAATGATATCCTCTACCTTAAACAATAGGGGGTATGAGCAATTGAGAGAGAATGAAATCAAATTCGATCCTTTCGATGAAATACCAATAGAAAAAAGATGGTTTCCAGACCAGGAACAATTGAGCCAGAAAGAATATGATTGTCTTCTGCCTCCCCTT
>Ga0208458_1000034_pt1 | contig 169022 bp, 144 predicted proteins | sample AD_UKC085_MetaG_FD_184432 | JGI IMG/M metagenome (GOLD analysis project Ga0208458, IMG submission 184432) | Active sludge microbial communities of municipal wastewater-treating anaerobic digesters from USA - AD_UKC085_MetaG (SPAdes) (version 2) | ecosystem: Engineered > Bioreactor > Anaerobic... | reverse complement strand
ACCTGGTTCCGAAAGGTCCAGCGGTTTCGCCATGCTCTGACACGATGATGGCTTCCCCGTCCACGTCGTTCAGCGGTCGGGCAAAGGCATAACCGAAGCCTCCAACAACCTTCTCGGCCTCGACCTTCCAGCCCTCCGCGAGCCTTGATTGCCAAGCGGTGAGCCGTTGGGGGACGGGGACGGAGACAGGCGACTCGCGCGCCAATTCGGTCCCAGGCGCTGGTACGCGGGCATCTGCATCGGCCGCACTGACAGCCGGGAGGGGAACCGACGAACTCGAGGGCGGCAGGTCTTGGGCCCCCCCTTGTTTCCCGACGGCGAGCAGCTCTGCACCGACGCCCAGCACCACCAACGTGGTTACGAGACGCCGAGCGAGACGATCATCTCTTGAACTCGAATGGCCGTTGCTCATGACGACGGTTCCTCCCTCAGCAAATCACGGCCGTCTTCTCGCCGGAGAATCCGTTCGTCCCGCGTCCGCCTCGGGCTGTCGCTCCGCTTCCCACCCCGACGAAAGCTCCGCCACGACTCGATCCGCCAGCCGTCCCAACGCAACTTCCAAGTTCGCCCGCGCGCGTCGAACCGGCCGATCCAGAATGTCTCGTCCGACTTCGCGTCGCTTCCAAGCGAGGGATGTAGTTCGCCCCAACTCTGGCTCCATGGGCGAGGTCGGATTGCGTCATGCCGCGTTCCGCACGCGCGCGCCGGATCCGCCTACCGAGCTGCTGCGCAAAGTCCATTCGTTCACCTCATTCAACCCACCAATTGAGATGGTGAGATTACCACATTCCCCCAGCGAGAAAGCAACAGCCTTGTTTGTCTTCCGATATCAGTCACGACCAAAACGCTTCCGCAACGCCTCCAAATGACGCGTTTTTACACCAGAAATCGCAAGCAATCTCTCATCCGAAGCCTCGCGAATCTGCATGGGTCCACCGATTTCGGATAGAAGTCGTTTGCGTAGAACAGGCCCAATCCCCGGAATATCTTCCAGTTGGGAATGCAGACGACTTGCTTTTCCCTTTCTTTCTCGTACTGAATTGGCAAATCGATGCGCCTCGTCCCGCAACCTGGCCAACCACACCAACGCCGTATGAGGGCGAATCGTAATCCCGTTTTTCTGTCCCGGTAAGTATACTCGATCCGTTTCCGTTTCCCCCGTGACGGTTTCTCTCTCTTTCGCCAACCCTACGATGGGCAGATCATGAAGCCCCAAATCCCTGGCGGCTGCTAATGCCACATTGAGCTGACCCCGCCCGCCATCCACCACCAACAAGTCCGGACTCTCCCAGGGCATACGCTTACTCGGATCATCGTGCCGCGACTCCTCATCCGATCGCTCTTGCTCCTGCTGCATGGCCCGACGAAACCGTCGCGACAACACGTCGTAAATCGCTGCATAATCATCGCCTTCGGCCGCGTGATGCACGTGATAGGAACGGTATCCCGTCGTATCGAACTGCCCGTCGACCATGCGCACCAAGCCCCCCGAGGTATCTTTTCCTGCATGGTGGGAGATATCCAAACACTCCACCACACGCGGAATCGTGGGTAATCGAAGGCGACGCTGCAAATCCAACAGACGCTCCTGCACGTCATCCTTTGCACGACGTTTTTCGGCAAACGCATGCGCAGCATTGTCCATGGCAAGCGCTAGCAATTGAGAGCGGGGGCCTCGTTGCGGGTGGAGCAATTGAACTTTTCTTCCTCGACGCTCCGTCAACCATTCTTGAACGCCCTTTGGACTTTCGGGCAGCACGGGAACGATGACCTCATCCGGGATCGCAAATGCCGCGGGCCCCTGCTCACCGTAGTAGTGCAAGAGGAAGGCTCCGATGACTTCCTCATCCCCGACTTCCACCTTGTGCATCGGAATGGTCGCCGTATCCACCACGCGGCCCTTTCGTATGAACAGCAGCGCAAGTTCACATAGATCCGCGTCACGGTGCAAACCGATCACATCCTGATCGACATCTTTGATCGCCACCACGCGTTGTGTTTCACGAACCGTCTGCACGGCGCGAAGCTGATCTCGATACACGGCTGCCAATTCGAAGTCCATCCTCCTGGATGCCTCCCGCATTCGCTGCTCGACCTGCGCGGATACTTCATCGTGCCTTCCTTCCAAAAACAACATCACCGCGCTGACGTTCGAAGCGTAATGCTCTCGGTCGATGTCGATGACGCAAGGAGCAGGGCAGCGTTTGATGTGGTACTGCAAACAAGGCCGCTTGCGAGACACGAGTTCGGCATCCGAGCACGTGCGAAGATGAAAGTGTTTGTTGATGAAATGCAGGGTTCGTCGCGCTGCCGTCGCCGAATGATGCGGGCCGAAGTATCGCGCTCCATCGGCGGATGGACGACGAACCAACTCTAGGCGTGGGTACTCGTGCCGCTCATCCAGCCGCAACGACAAGTAGCTTTTGTCATCGCGAAGTTTGACATTGTACTTTGGCTTGTGTTGTTTGATGAGCGAGTCTTCGAGAATGGTCGCTTCCTTCTCACTGGCGGTAATGATCGTCTCGACATCGACGACAGAACGAATGAGAAAGGGCAGTTGAGCGCGTGAATCCGTGGAGCGTTGTTGGAAGTAGGAACGAACACGGGAGCGCAAGCTTGTCGCTTTTCCGACGTAAATCACCGTTCCTTCGGCGTTTTTGAATAGGTAACAACCGGGTTTGGAAGGTAAGGATTCGAGCTTGGAAACGAGTGTCTCCGGGATCACGGCTTTGGCATAGCACAACGCACGTTGCTACAAAGAGCTTCGCGTCGCCCAGACGCCGATTCGCGGATCGATGCAAGACGGACCTGTGGTTTGCATGTTAGGGGTCAGCAACGGCATCGTGAGGGGAATCAGGGAGCGGGGGCTTGCTGCTTCATTCGCTGCAGGACTTCTTGCGCCTCGATCATTTCGGAAGACTCACCGAACATGGCTTTCCAATCGGAAATCAACGCCGTGGCTTCCTCGGCTCGACCGGTGGCCAGAAGGCAAGAGAGACATAGATGTCGCCCCTGGACATTGCCCGGTCTGGTTCGAGCAAAATGGCAGGCCAGGGGGACGGCTTCCTCGGCTCTTCCCTTCAAATACAAATAACCGGCGATACATAGACTGGCGCGCTCGGCCTGGGGAGCAGCGTTGCGATAGGCTACGCAGAGCGGATAGGCAGCCTCGTAATCGCCCTGATCAATGAGTCGCAGGGCCTCGGCGTATTGGGACTCGGGGTCGTGAGGGCGATCTCGCCACATCGCAATCTGTAATGTGGTATCGCTCTTCCAATCCTGGTCCCGCGCCCATGTCAGCGGAAGCAAGGATAGAGGCGTCGCAAGCAGTATCCACGGAACAAGGGGGCGCAACAAGGATGGTTTCGCCCGCGCAGGCAAGCGGAAACGCTGATGGACGTGTTCCGTGAGCGAAGCTGCAAACAGAAGGGCGCCGACTAAAAAAGAGTAGGTATATCGGTCACTTATGACTCCGTAGCGCGCCCCGTGAAAGCCGTGGATAACGGCACCGGAAGCCATGATGAAGACACCCGCGCAAGCAAGCACGGCTTTGGTGCGAGCGTTGGTCTTCGCAAGCCAAACGACAGGGGCGAGCAGGACAAGCGCTCCCCCCCCGAGCAGCAGCCATGCGGTGGTATCAGCAAGCGGGGTGCATGAGACGTTGAGAGCCAGATCGGTGGGTGCCACCGTGTTGTGAATGAGGCGCAATGCCGTACTCCCCACGCAGCCCATCACCATGGTGCTGTCATTCCATTCGTTGACGAGCTGTCCGATCCCAAGAACGTTTCGAATCCCCAAGGATACAAGGACGGCCAGGATTCCAGCCACCAAGACCCAGGCTCTTTGTTTATTCCCCCTCCGAGCCTCTTTGGTCGACGAATCGCTCGATGCCTGTCGTTCGCCAGAAATAAGCTCGAAAATTCCAAAGAAAAGAAGAGGAGCTATCCAGAAGTATTCGCGAAAAAAACCGGCACATAGCGAACCGAAGAAAGCCACCGAAGCTTGCGCCCAAAAGTTTTTGCAGCGGAGAATCAGGATCGCACTGACAAAAATGGTTACCCAACCGAGAAGGTCTTGTCGTCCGCCAAGGTACGCAACGATATCGGCAGTCGCTGGATGAATGGCAAACAGGCTCGCCGCGAGCATCGATGTGTAGATGCGCAGGCCCGAACGAATCATGAAATGGGTGAAGCACCCCACGACGACGGCGTGCAATCCCAGGTTGAAGACGTGGTGCAGTGTGGGGTTGTCACCGAAAGCCTGCCACGTCACCCAATAAGACAGCCCTGACAGGGGCCGATAATAAGAAAACGCGCGAGGTTCGGCTGAAGCGACGAACAGATCCGAACGTAGGATAACGAATAATCCTCGCAAAGTTCTGACGTGGGGATTGTGGACCAACAATGGAAAGTCATCGATGACGAAGCCGTTCGTGATCGATGGCAGGTGCCCAAGGATAGCCAGAACCGAGGTCAACAGGACTGCCAGCATCGATCTGGGTATGCGAGGTCGAGCTTCTCCTTGTGGTTCCGACTCTGAAGCCATGACGAGAGCTTCGCGCCAAAAGAATTCCGAAGCTAATGAAAAGGAGAGTCAAGACTTGTTTCCCCTCCGCGGCCACCGGCGTGTTGTGAACAGATCTCATCGTCGTGGTAGCGCAGGGAGATGCTGGGAGTTCACGTTGGTCATCGCATACTTTCACCAGCAGTCCCTATACAGGCGGGACGCGATCTTGTTCCCTTACCATTTGCCTCGTACCATGGGATGGAATCTTAGTGGCTCCTGTCGGCCGATGGCAGCTTCGTTGTTGGTCGAGATCATTGGGACGATGGGCCCGCCAAAGGAGAGCATCATGAAAACCATTCCCTTGCTTGTTGGCCTGATAACCCTGGGACTGCTGAGCGCTTGCTCGGATGATGACGCCGATCAGTCCATGGGCCAGGAACACAACGGACTTTATCAGATCACCAAGTACCAATCGAAAGACGGCTGTAGCGAACAGCAGCCGTGGGTGGATCAAGCGCCGAAGTCGCAGTACTTCAAGCTCAACGCAGCTTCCCTCATGGGGACCCGTATTCTCGAATGGCATTGGTGTTCGGGGCCAAGTGAAAACACGTGCGACGAGGCCATCGATTTGGTGGGCTCATTTGTTTGGGATCAAGGACAATGGAAGAGTTCGATAACCTGGGCGATGGGGTCCGCTCCCGACTGCTCGCTGGGGTCGACGCAGGGTATCCCTGTCTTTTCCAGTACGGGTATGGAATTGACCATCCGCACCTCGGAAGGGCAGGTGCAACTGCAAGGCAGCGAGAAGTGCAAGACCGAATTGGTCGATAAGTACCGCGATTCGCTTACCTGTGAGCGCATGGAATTGCTCGAAGCCAATCGCTTGTGACCCACCATGGAAGGCTCGTCGATGCGATGGCTGGCAAAGCGCGGATCGCTTGTTTCGGTTGATGTGTAACTTACTGTATTTGCTAATAAAATATCGCTCATGAGCCAAAGATGGCAGGCGAGGACACGGCCCAAGGTATCGCCTTTTCACGGGCCGAGGCGCGATGAGTCATGTCCAGGCGCATCCGCTGTCGAGATCACGGCTCTGGCATCGCATAAGGCAGGTTGCTACAGAGAGCTTTGCGCCATCGGAGCGCAGGTTCGAAGAACGGATGAAACTGTCGCTGCACATTGATAATGACCTTGTTCGCGGTTTGTGGATGGCCGGGATATTCGCCGTGGCCGGTGCCATCATTGGTCTTCTCGCCCTTCCGCCCGGACCGCGACGAATCGATCCGGATGCTCCTGGCCCCAACTTTACGCTGCTCGGGCAACGAATTCCTTCCAGTGCGGATGCGGATGAACGAGCTTTGCAATTGGTTCGACGCTACGCCAACGCCAACATCACGGTGAAGATTCCTGGAGGTGGTGAACACCTCATTGCGCGGTCGGCTCTTGGCGCGCAGGTGCAACGCTCTCGGCTCATGGCTCTGCTCGAGCAAATGCGCGATCCCGCCAGTCCTCTTAGGCAACATGCATCCACCCAAGATACGGAAGGGATTGCTCTTCCCGTTCCGCTTGCTTTGAGCGATGAGCGGGCCCTCGCCACGTTGCTCGAACTCAAGGATCACGTGGACCGGCCAGCGATCGATGCACGTCTCGATCTGGAAAGTCGCAAACTCCTTCCGGAGCAATACGGGATCCAGCTCGAAGTGTATGGAACGCTTGCACGCTTGCACCATGCGGCGCGTACGGGACAGGACGAGATCGAGGCGGTGGTGAGCCAGCTCGAACCTCGACTTCGTTCGGAGCAGCTTGGCAATGTCACTTTCGAAAACGTGTTAGGGTACTTCGAAACGGCGTATGCGAGGGGCGCCAAACACGAGCTTCGGACGTATAATTTACGGCTTGCGGCTTCGCGTCTCGATGGTCATGTGATTTTGCCCGGCGAGGTATTTGATTTCAACGAGGTGGTGGGACCTCGCGACGAGGCTCATGGGTACAAAATTGCGCCGGTCATTGCCGAGGGGGAATTGGTGGATGGTATTGGTGGCGGGACTTGCCAGATCTCGGGAACACTGCATGCGGCAGCTTATTTTGCCGGTCTAGAAATCGTGGCTCGTCGCGCCCATACCCGTCCCAGTTCCTACATCAAGATGGGTCTCGACGCCGCGGTTTCGTATCCAACCATCACCCTCAAATTGAAAAACAACTTCAGCTTCCCTGTCGTGCTGCACGAAACCGTTCGGGATGGCGTGGTTCGCGCCGAAATTCTCGGTCCCAAGCGTGATCTCACCGTCACTTTCGTGCGAAAGATCATGAGCGTGCAAGCTTATCAAGAAGTCGAACGCAACGATCCGAAGCTGCCCGCCGGCGTTCGAAAACTATCCCAGCGAGGCGTGCCCGGATTCAAAGTGCAAAAGCATCGCATCTTGCGTGATGGCCCCTTTGCCGTTCGCGAACGCTCCCAGGATACCTACCCGCCCACCACCCAAATCGTGCGCGTTGGGACTGGAGACATGCCGCGCGAGGCTGTCGATGTACAAGATGATCCTCACCCCGAATATACCGCCGACGAATACCTCGTGATCACACAAGGCCCTGGGATATTGACGCGAGGAGTGGATAGGGACACGCCGGGGGGGCCGATGGTGGAGAATCGAACTCCCGGGAAAACGGGGCGCGCGGGATGGATGAAAGAATCTGGCTTTCCTGTGTTCAAAGCCGAGCCGGCGCAAGAATCAAACGAAGATGGCGATGGAAAAAAGGATCGGAAACGGGATAAGAAGGGAGAAAAAAAGGCGGAGAAAAAAGGATAACAAGCGATGATCGCAACCTTTTTTGCCCCCTTCTTTCGCAATGCTACGAAGCGGTTCCCATGAAATCTTCGCGTGCCTGGATGGTCGTCCTTCTGACCGTGGGTGCGAGCGGTTGCCAACAAGATTCGCACCCCGCCTGTTCGCTATCCGAAACGTGGCAGGCCTTTGCTGCGTTCCATCAGCATTGTGTCGATGAGGCCAACAAAACACCGCCCAAACCTGTCGAACCTCCTTGGACCGAACAAGATGATGCTTTGCCCGATACGCTCGAGGGGCAACGCGAGGAGATTCTTCGAAAGCTCCGAGAGCGAATGGGCGTATCGGAAGAAGCCATCACCAAGCTTCGTGACGCATTTGGCACCTATCGAACCGGCCAAGGCAATCCCAAAGTCACGAAGCATCCGATGACACGCGCCGAATGCCGCGCCATCCGCGAAAGCGCCGAGACGTTTCCCGCCAGTGAGGTTTGCGGTGAGAAAAACATGGTCGCGTTGTTCAATCCATCGAAACACGAGACAGAAAAAGATGCGACCGTGTGCATCGATCAATTCGAATTCCCAAACATCGCTTGTGAGTATCCGATGACATGGGTCCAGGCGCAGCAAGCACAACGTATCTGCAAAGCTCTCGGCAAAAGGCTATGCGATGCTCATGAATGGGAAGGCGCCTGTTATGGCGAACTGAGGAGCCCCGAAGAAGAATACGCATTCACACTCGACCGCGAAAACATGTCCGGGCTCCACAACTTCAACAACAAGAAAAACGGATGGATTCGCTGGGCGTACGGCGAACAAAAAAATCACAAACTATGTGCCACGACGAGCCGTAAGTCCGACAAATGCGTCGCGAGCGAATGGGAATATTGCGGATCCAATACGTTTCCCGCTGGCGCATTCCCCAAGTGCGTGAGCCGGTTTGGAGTGTACGATCAGCATGGCAATGCGGCCGAGCATATGAGCCTACCGATGAAGCCCGAACAGCTAGGAAGCCGAGGAGGGATTGGCCGCACGGAAATGAAAGGAAGCTGGTTCATTTTCGATTTTTATGAGGCCCATATCGATGATTGCCGTTGGCGCGCGCCTGATTGGCACGGCAGCGAGGTCATGCACCACAACAGCCACGCCAACTACCACTTGGGATTCCGATGCTGTAAAGATATTGCTCCGAGCCCCTCGACCCAAACCACCAAAGACTGAACGATTGCCCTGCCGAAGCCGACGTTTCACCGCCAACGAGCGTGAGCAACTCGCAAGGTGCGAGCATTCGTCGAAGCATTGCCCTCGTGGGATTCGGTGAGGAATCGTGGTCTACCGCTTATGTCTCCCTATCGCCCTTTTTACGGAAAACAGCAACGAAAACCAATACTTGGAGATGTGTCGAACGGGTTGAACGCCAAGTCGTAGTCACAGCGAAGCTCATCCTGCTCGCTGTTGAGCGCCCCTCCACGCACCCGGCATAGCGACGATTCGTTCTCCGTTTTGCAGCAATCCTCCCACTCCCAAACATTGCCGCTCAGGTCAAAAACGCCCTCATAACCAGTCTCGGAAGACTGACAACCCAAATAACTCCCGACCGGAGCGAGTTCCTCCTCGCCGATGTCCCTACCGAAACACGCCGTTGCCTCATAATCGTTTCCGTAGGGATACACGTTTTTCCCTCCCGACGAACACGCCGCGTACCACTGACTCGATGACTCATCCTTCAGAGCGTTCCACGGGTTCTGCCCCCCGCCAATACGACCACATAGCCGTTTTCCGACTCCCTTGCAGTAGGCATACGCATCACACCAATCCACGTGTGTCACTGGATAATCATCAAGTACGGGATACACAGGCTCATAACTATCATTCTCTTGGCAAATCGGAGGCTGATCGGCCATCGATGGTTGATGAGCTAGCCAACTCATATACTGTCGATAGGTGACTTGCGTAGCGTCGATGCTCCATCCTCCAGGCATCGTGACCAGTTTGGCTACACAATAACCTTCAGGGCCCACCCGCTCGAGTTCCGTACACTCCACGGGTGTCAGATCACAATGCAAATCGAAGGCCCCTTCTTCTCCTTCGCCGTTGCCATCCACGAAAAGGTAGTAGGTTTCACTGGCCTGCACGGGAAATGTCACCCCTTGCTGCTGCTCATCGTAAGCATCATTACACGCAAGCTCAGAGGAGGCATCGTCGCAACTCGAGCGAACATACAATACGGAAGACCATGTCGTAACCTGTGAATGGAGATAGCAACTCATCATGCCGCTCTTGCCCGGAGTCATTCTCAGGATGTACTGCTTGCCGTCGGCCGTGCCTTGCGCGGCGCATGCCGACGAAACATAGGTGGAAGCATTGGTTTGAGAAAGAGCGGCCGTGGTTCCCGCAAAGGAACCTTGATCTTGTTGATTCAAAACGAAAGCGGTTCCAGGACACAAATCGCTGGGCTCTGCTTCGACGTCGGAGGGGACGTCGAGGGTCACGTCTGCCTCGGCTTCCGGGCTGGCATCCACGTCGGCTTCCGGTTCCGCATCCCCATCTGGCTGAGGATCCGCATCCACCAACTTCGCGACATCTGGCGGTCCCGCGTCGAATTGCCCAGGATTGGTCGTTACCGATGACCAAGGGCCACAGGTTGGAATGCTCTCGGTTTTTGTCTCACAAGACGTTGTCAATGCCACCGCCACGACCGGCGTCTTCTCCGGGTCCTGCTCGAGTCGGTCGCATACGGCGCGAGGAACCATGATGAGCCCATCTTGTTCATACCAGCCGCTGTCTGCCGCGGCATCAAGAGGGATCAAACAAGCTTCTGGACCGCAGATCCCATCCGACCCCTTTTTTAGTACGAGCGCCACATTGATGTTCTCGGCACCCAAGGGTTTTTCGAATCCGCATCGGCCATCGGCATGCAAGCGGACATCCACTCCCACACCGTCGGAGAAACACGAGACCGTGTCAAAACACGTACCGTCCCCTTTGCCAGAACCTCCCCCGAAGATGTCTCGAGAATCGTAGGTCTTCAATGATGCGGAATCGACATTCGCCGACTCACATCGACCAGCAACACAGGTTTGCCCTTCCGGACAGGTGGACTCGGGGTTGCCGGAGTCCGTATCCCGCGCGTGACCGTCACAAAGCCATTGAATGGGCATGCGCAAGGTGGCAATTCGGTCTCTGGGAATCGTGGTAATCGCCTCTCGCAAGGTTCGAAGCTTGCCTTTTTGCCTTGCGCTCACCTGGATTCGAACAGGTGGGGACTCCTCCCCGGCCACCAAGGCCAAGGTGGCAGGGATGAGCAATGCCGATGGCCCCACATCGTAACGATTCTCGAAGAGTGTATTTCCGTACACCGAGACTTGGATCTGAATCGAGTCCACGTCCTTGGGGATGGACATGTCGGTCTGTAGGGCCACCATGAGCTGACCCTTGGGAAGGCTCTCGCTCGAACAACTCATTCCCATCGCGACGCAGCCAAGCAAAATTCCCATCGTACAGACATGGGTTCGAAGGTAGCCTCCAGTCGTGATTCCACTCATTTCGAAGACCTTTTTCTTAAGATCGAGCGTTTGGCGTGTTGCGCGTTTGATGCAACCTCGACGATTCGCAATCGGGTAGCCAATTCCCCTTGTAGCTCCCCAATCCACTCCGTGACCAGTTCCAACGACAAGAACCTGTATGCGTTCCCAAGGATTGCTGGTCGATGCACCGTCGTTCTCTCTTACTTGATGTTCATATCCAGCGGATTCTTTTTTGTCGTCGAAGTCGGCGCAGTCGGCGCAGTCGTCGAAGTCGGCGCAACAGGTGCCGCAGTATCGGAAGTGGCGTCACGCTTCGCGTTTTTATCTCGATTTTTTTGTGAGGGGGGAGCCGGAGTCGACGGTTGTCGCGAAGCCATTGTCGATGATGATGTCGTGGGCGCAGGCGTTTCAACAGGAGAAGAGGAAGTGCTTGCGGTTGCTACGACCTGCACGGAAGGCCCAGTGCTGGCAGCGGGAGGTTGTGGTGTTGGTGGCTCCCGTGGTTTGGTTTCTTCCACGATCGGCTCGCTCGGTTCCGTCCCTGCACCCGCGGTCGAAGCTTCCTTCCGCCCCATCATCCAGGCGCTTGCCCCCACCACCAACGCTAGGACGAGAACAATGGCGGCTCCGATGAGGGTTCCCTTGTTGCTTTCCCGCGATAACGGCGTTTTCTCCTCCGAAGAAGTGGACGTCACCGCAACATCCGTTGTCGAACCCGCGTGCATCGCCCCACTCGGCTTGCCCTCCAACATCGTTTTGGACTCGGCGATGATATCCCATCGACTGATGCTCTCGAATGCCCGTCGCGCACCAGCCGACTCCACGAAAGGTTGTAGCGTCTTGGCAAGCTCCGTCACGGAAGAAAACCGCTTTTCAGGGTCTTTCTCGAGACATCGCAACACCGCAGCTTCGAGTTCGGCAGGGATGTCAGGCCGTCGCGTGGAAAGGTCGGGCGGCGGCTCCAACAGCACTTGTGACAACACTTCGTGATACCCCTCCCCGTCGAAAGGAGGTTGACCTGTCAAAAGCTCATACAGCACCACCCCCAACGCCCAAACATCCACACGAGTATCGACATTTTTTGAGTTTTTGATCTGCTCCGGCGCCATATACGTTGGCGAACCCATCATCGCCCCGTCGCGCGTAAGAGCCATGCTCCCCGTTTTGGAATGCACTTTGGAAATACCAAAGTCCAGTACCTTCACGATGGACGTACCGTCTTTTCGTGTGGCAAGAAATAGATTCGACGGCTTCAGGTCACGGTGGACGATTCCCGCGCGATGCGCCTCGGCAATCGCTTCGCAACCCTGGATCACGTACTCGACAGCGTCTTGTACGGATAGAGGACCACGCTCTTGTACCAACGTGGCCAAGTCCATCCCCGACAGCAGCTCCATCACCATAAAAGGGCTGCCGTCGGGCAACTCCCCGACATCAATGACTTTCGCGACATGCTCGCTTTCCAGCATCGCCGCCGCTCGCGCCTCACGAAGGAAACGCGCTACCACCTCCTCATTTTCCAACATCCCCGGCAGCAAAAACTTGATGGCGACCCGTCGTTGCAAATGCATGTGCAACGCAGCCACCACCACCCCCATCCCTCCCTCGCCAATTACCTTTTCGACTTGATACTTGTCGACCAAGATTTGGCCCGGGGCATAGGACGTTGTCATCGTTTCCTCGACCATTCACCAAAACGACAGGACTGCAAACAGAGCATAGAGTAGCGCCAATCCCGTGTCTTGGACAGCGGCCCCCTTCATCCACCTACGATATTCATCGAGGATTGAGCACGAAAACTACTTCGCCGTCGTATCGGGGTTGCGTTGTCCCGCGAACCGTCCGCAGGGATTGCGCAAAGCGCGGACACGGTAAATAATATTGTAATTTCAATTGGTTACGTCACGGTAGACATTCTTGTGACGCCTGGCTTTCCGTCTTCCTGGCGAAACACCTGACGCTTCGTCATCCAATGCCCTTCGCGCATCTCGCGGGCACCAGCCCATCGGTTTACCATGGCATCTGTGGCGGTGATGGACATGGCGGGTGGTTGTACCATCACCAATCTGCCTCGATTTCATCACGACACTATCCCGTTGCCCCCACCCAAAAGCCAAGGGGCAGGCTGCTTGATGAAAAGAGGCCACAAGAACGAACCTTTCCCTCGCCATCCTCTCCCGCTCTCGATGCAGTCGCGGGGCCGCAGAAAACGCGGGTGGCACAAAGACGTCGAGCAGGCGTTTTTTGCGGACGCCGCAACAGATGGCTGCCCTTGGCAGCGGCACGAACGTCGAGGGCCCGCTCGGACGTCATGAAATCCTTCCACTGCCATCGATTTCGGTAGCATCGGTCAGGGGGTTGGCGTGTCGCGATAGAAGCCATCGAACCATGGCTTGGATGCATTTACCGAATAGTTCCCAGATTTTGTTCCCATGAAACTGTTTGTTCTTGCGCAACCTACGTTCTTCCGTTAGCTTGCGCGGCCCGTTGGTCTTCCACAAGGAGATCAGCCCGTCCCCATCGTCTAGAGGCCCAGGACACAGGGTTTTCATCCCTGGTACGGGGGTTCGAATCCCCCTGGGGACGCCGCTAGGGGCGCCATGAAAACGATATGCCCTTGCTGTGTGCGCATCGTCTTTCGCCAACGCCCGTGTAGCTCGCGGCTGGTTTGCAGGCAGTCCATCCGAAGTCCTTGGGGATACTCGCGGCGCGCATCGTCCTCGACTCGCCCTGGGTGGCTCTGTCCGTTGCGCTCTGCCCTGGTTACGAAACGGTCCACAGACGGTCGATGGGTCTGTAGTGCGGAAGAATCGACCGCACGTCGACGGCCTAGCCGAGCCATGGTCGTCAAGCTTACGCGACCGCAAGTCGCGCGCCTTTGGGCTCGAGTCGATGAGAAGAGTATTGATGTAATATATTGAATTTATTGAATTATGTTGCTGTGCGGGACGGGTGGCCCTTGCGGTTCGATCACCAGGTTTTGATTATTTCGTAGATGGCAAACTGCGGGCGAATGTCCACGGGGATGCCGGAACCGAGACTGTCCAGGGCTTTTTTCATTTCCGGCGAGACGTTTGCATACTTGGCAAGAAACTGTTTCGCCCCTTCATAGTCCCCATCCACCTCGAGGGTGAGATAGACCTCGGCGAGCTTTCGGACGGCTGCTTTGACTTTTTTGAAGTCGATGCCGAATCGCTCCGCCTGGTTGTCATAGGTGATGGCGCCTTGTTCACGCAAGAAATTGAAGGAGGCCACCGCTCCTCGCCCATGCGCCTCGCCCACGCCAAATCGCACTTGTCGAAATACCGTGGCCAGGTACGCGACATAGATGGGCTTGTCGTAGGCGCGAGGGAGCAGTCCACGATCGATGAGGTATTGCGCGCTGACGAGGCCGGCGATATCGGCCTTGGCTTCTTCGATCGCCCCATATTGTTCGCGCAACATCTTGTTGACCTCGGCTTTGGAACCATCGGCCAACGTGATGATGCCAGGCCCAAGGCCGTGGGCGACTTCGTGCATCAAGATATAAGAAAACATGGCTTCGAAGTCGAGCAGCTCCCGTTGGTCCGCCACCAACACGCGTTCGGTGATCGGGATCACGATGTGGTCGAACTTGCCGCGAAGCACATTCTTCATCATGACCTTTTTCGAGCCTTTCTCCTTTCGCACGTGCTCGTCGTTGGGAAGATTGTACGCCACGGTCTGCACCCCGGCTTGACCGGCATTGCAAAGAAGCTGCACCACGTCGATTGGTGAGCCTTGATGTCGCTCGGCCATGCGTGCGCGCTGCTTGGTGGTCATGGGAAGATTGCGCTCGAGCGCGTTCATCTGCTTGCCGATCGTTTCGAGTTTCCTGGACTCCTCGACATCGCGAAGAGAAACGAATGCCTCGAAACTCGCCTTCAAACCCAGTAGTTGATCCGCATAGGTTTCATACGGACCAATGGTGACCTCGATGGGCCCCTTGACATCCATCCAGGCGCGATCACTTTCGCGGTACTCATTGGATAGAAACGCATCCGCGCGTTTTTCGAGGAAGGCTCGAAGCGTCGGCTCGTTCGTCAAAGAAGCCGCTCGTCGAAGCGCTTGGGCCGCCGGTCCGAGCTTGTCCGCATAGGCTTTCGAATAAGGTAAGGCTTCGAGCGCCCCGTCGTGACGCCGAATCACCGTAAAGTATCCCAGAAAATCGTCTTTCTGATCGGGATGGGCCTTCACGAACGCTTCGAACTCATCTTTGGTCATGTCCGCGGGATGAAAAGCGCCTCCTGGCAAACGAGCTTTCGTACCCACGAAGGGCTCGTCGTGGTTCAACGTATCCCACGGTCCAGCCATCACGTCGAAGTACGCCAACGCCGTGGGGTGAGAGAGGAGTTGAGATCGAATCGATGGAATCTGCGGATCGATCTGGTCCATGAATAACTCGTGCATCATGCGAGATGCGTCGACGAGAGCCGCAAGCACCTTCTTGTCATCGCTGGAGATCGTGGAGTCATCGAAGTCCATGACGACGGTAGCGAATTTCGCGAGCCGAGCATCGATGTCCGGCGCGATGGTCAACGCGGGTGGTTCCGGGGGCAACGGCGGTGGGGGTTGTTGTTGTTTTTCGGGCATCATGGGCGCAGGAGGAACGCTGGGTTGTGGAGATGGGCCGCCACAAGCGGCTATCACGAGAGAAAGAACGGGAAGAAAACGTCGCATCGGGTTTCCTTATGGGTTGGAAAGGTTGCGAGGTAGGGACCTTCGCACGGGGCAAAGGTCCTCGATGATCACGCCAGATCGGCCAGGACTTTCTTGTAAAAGTCCCAGAACTTCACCACGGTGGAGATTTTTACTTTTTCACCGGGGGCATGCACCCCTTGAAGCTCCGGACCAAACGAGATCATATCGGCGTCGCTGCCGATCTTTTCGCCGATGATGCCGCACTCGAGCCCCGCGTGGATGGCAGCCACTTTCGGTTCTTTTCCAAACAATTGCTTGTAAACACGTTGGCAGACCCCAAGCAGTTTCGAGTCCATATTCGGCTGCCACGCCGGATACGCGCCCACCTCCGTATATACACCGCCCGCCAAGGCCACCACGGCTTTTGCCTCGTCCAGCACACCACGGAGCGCCGATGCTACACTCGATCGACTCGATGTCGTGATCGCTATCTTGTCGCCGTCGGTGCTCGCGATGGCAAGATTGCTCGATGTTTCCACCAAACCCGCGATGTCACGGCTCATGGCAGATACTCCATCGGGTAAAGCCGTGAGCATGGCCACCAGCCGTCGTGATGCCTCCGCGCTGGCCACCTTCTTCACCTCTGCCTTATCAGCTCGGATGGTAAGCCCGCCATCGATCGTCTTGAATTCCGTAAGGATATACGCTTGCTCCTCGGCCGCGATCGTCTTGGCAGACTCGACGAAATGCGAAGGAATCGCCACCACCGCCGTAGCTTCCCGAGGAATCGCATTGTGCTTGTTACCACCATCGATGGATTCGATGAATACATCGTGTTGGTCGAGCCAGCGACCCAGCACCCGGCAAAGCACCTTGATGGAGTTGGCTCGGTTGTCGATGATGTTCAGACCGCTGTGGCCCCCCTTCAAGCCGGTCACTTCGAGCTTCATGCCGACGTAGCCCGAAGGAAGCGAAACGCGAGGCAGATCGAATTGGATTTCCGAGGTGCATCCTCCCGCGCATCCGACGAACAACACGCCATCTTCCTCGGAATCGAGGTTGAGCATGATTTTGCCCTTCAAGATGGAACCATCCAGGTTCGTGGCGCCCGTCAACCCCGTTTCCTCATCAATCGTAAACAACAATTCGAGAGGCCCATGCACGACATCCGGATCGTCGGCCGCTGCCATGGCCGCCGCTATACCAATGCCGTTGTCGGCCCCCAGAGTCGTCTTATCCGCCACCACCCAATCGCCGTCCACGCGGCAAGCAATGGGGTCCTTCGTAAAATCGAATTCGAAGTCGCTGTCTTTCTCGGGAACCATGTCCAAGTGGCCTTGGATAATGACGACGCTCGCGTTTTCGTGACCTTGGGTACCCGGCACACGCACGCAAACATTGCCGACTTCATCCTCCACCCACTCGAATTTTCGACGTTCAGCCCACGCTTTGACGTGGGTGCGAATGGCCTCCTCATGCCGTGAAGGACGTGGAATCTGGCGAATTTGATCGAAATGTTGCCACAGATGCTTGGGTTCGAGGTTCGCAAGCGGACTGGTCATAATGCCTCCTGAAAACCGGCGCCGACCGGTAAGCCTCGCCGGATGAGATCGTGTGGGGTCAATCGCACCGTAAGACGCGCGATGCAAGCCTAGAACTCCCACGGCAATGTCCAGCCCTGGTAATGGTTCGATTTTTCAAGCCAATGACTCGTACGAACGCTTCGCCCCTCACGCTTGGTCGTTGCCCTCGTCATCGTCTTCGTCGTGACCGAAATCATGCCCTTCATCACGCACTCGCCGCTGCACGATCGAGGAACGGCGCCCGTACGCGATGGAATGCACCGATTTGACTTCGCGCAGGCGAGTCAAAAGGTCGAGGACCTGTTGTTGGGTATCGGCGAGCAAGGTGAGTTCCACGACATCGAGATCGCTGCCCCGCGCATGGTCGAATTGCAGGGAACGAAGGCGAACGGGAGTCTCGGCGGTGGCGAAATGAATGCCTTCCAACGCGTCGACACCATGGTCTACGGTAAGTAAAATTCTGTGTTGTTTCGCGTACTTAGCGAATATTTTCCGTTCGATGGGTTTCAGGCCCGCTTGTACGAGAAGCATGAACGCCGTTCCTACCAACGCGGCCACGTACAAACCGCCTCCCGCGGCTAGTCCCACGCCAGCCACCGCCCATACCGTGGCAGCGGTTGTCAAACCTCGCACCGTATTGTCTCGAAAGATGATGACCCCCGCACCGAGAAAACCGACACCGCTCACGACTTGTGCGGCGATTCGGCTCGGGTCCAGCGAACCCGAGGAGCCCGCGGGAGGCAGCGGAAATCCGTAGGTGGATACGATCATCGCCAATGCCGCGCCCACGGATACGAGAGCATGGGTGCGCAATCCTGCCGCCCGATCCCGCCTTTCACGCTCGAAACCGATGGCACCGCCCAGAATCGTGGCCGCCGCCAAACGAAGGGTCACCTCCCAATAGGCCAACTCGCCCCAATCGGCGCTCGTGGCCCACGTTGTTGTTCGTAACCAATCGAAAAAAAAGTCCATTGCGCTGATAACATCCTATTTCACGATTCCAGCCCAAGCGCCAAGGGTTTTTGGTGAGAAGGTACGATCTTTCCCACCCTTGGATTGGCCATTGCTCGTTGTCCGAGCCTATCGAGCCGCTTTGCAGCAACGAAAACCCGTTTGCGCGCCGGCATAGGTCTCGTTATGGGAAGAGGTGGCGGCGCGGCAGCGGTTTCGGCCCATTAGCCACCAGCCTCCTCGCAAAATCGAGCGATTCGGCGGTTTGTTACCCGGTCGTTGCGTCCATTCGTCCACATTGCCTACGAGGTTGAATACACCGAAGGGACTTTTGCATCCCGGCAGGGAATCGGCGGCAACCCGCTGGTCGAATAGCTCATTGCCTCGCACGAATAAGTTACTTTTATCGTGATTGCAGCGAGCGCCGTCGCGCACATACCCATACGGATAGGGCCATGCCTCCGGTCCTTCGCAAGCGAATTCCCATTCCTGTTCGAAGCACATCCTTTTATCCATCTTGCGGCATAAGTATTCCGCCTCGGGAAATGCAACGTTCACAAGCGGGAGCCGTTCGCCCGGAGAAGTAAATTCGTAGCGGTCGATGCAAAACCGCATCTGGCGTCGCGGCCCTTTGCATACCGTCTTTTCGAATTGTCCGCAGGCTCGCTCCGGCATTCCCGCAGGGTCGATGAAGCCCTGGCAGACCTGTTCGACGACGGCACAACGCTCGCCTTGCACCAATACCATATCGACGGGGCACGGGGCTTTTCTCGACTCATAGGGCGGAGGGGAAACGTGGGGCAAAAAGCCAAAGGCGTTGTGAAAGGAACGGGGCTCGTCGCGACGGGTCGATCGGGCGGGGGGTTGAACGGCAGGTGGATTCACGGATTCGGAAGCGGGGGGGGAGACGGCGTCAGCGGGGGTCGTAGGCGGTGGGGACGGAGCCGTCTTTGCGGTTTTGCAGCAGCGAAATCCGGTAGTAAAGTCGTGATAATGCTCTTTATGGTCGGGGGTTACATAATGACACCCCTGCCCGTTGACCACCGAATCCACATAATGTCCTCCCATGAGCAGCGGTCGGGTCGGCCCCTTGGTCCATTCGAGCAGGTTGCCCACCAGGTCGAAAACGCCCTCGGGGGTTTTGCACTCGGGATAAGCCCCTGTTTTCGCAAGGGTATCCGGTTGCTGGTTGAGACGGGCGTCGTTGAGCGTGACGGCATCGTGCCGGCGCCGTCCTGGAAATACCAGACTCACTGGATGAATTCGGGTTCTGTCGTTGCACGCGCGGGCGCGGTGTTTCTGGCCGTATGGATAGGTGCGCTTGGGTTTTTCCACGCCCTGGCAAGCGTCGAGCCACTCCTGGGTCGTGCAAATCCGTTTTCCCGCGGCTTCACAGGCGCGCGTCGCCTGAAAAAGGGAGATATGCGCTTGCGGCACGACATCCGGACGGCTTACGGCTACGACCTTTTTGGTACCGACAGGCAAGTAAGGGCTGATCGGTGAGCCGTGTTCATCGACCAACGAAGCTTCCCATTGGTCGACACAGAGCTGCGGTCCGACAAGGGCCATGCCTTGAGGGCAGGGCTCGAAGGCTGAAGGTTCGGGCGTGGTCGTGGAAAGGGTCGGGCGAACCGAAGATACGGCAGGGGGCGGCACCGAGGCAGCGACAGGGGTTGCTTGGGCACTGGACGCCTCGCCCACGATCTCGGAGCCCTGCGTCGGCTGCTTACAGGCGCAAACGCCCAACCCCATCGAAAGGACGGTCAAGGTTGCGATCGAGCGCATGGTTCCCCCGCTGACGTTCATGAAAGCCGTAGGAATCGAAGGCAAGGAAGCCAGCCAAATATAGCGAAACCCTGGCGGATAACCAAGAATCCGGTCGGATTTCGGGTGCTTAGGCATGCACGACCACCACGGTGGCGGCTCCCGTTTCCGTCGTGACGGTCATGCCATGCCAACCTTCCGGAATCGAGGGTTCCGCCCATAAGAACAGCCATCGCGCATCGATGGGGGCCACGTTGACGCATCCCAAGCTGACTTTTTCTCCCCAGGCATCATGCCAATAGGCGGCATGCATGGCGTAAGCGCCGAAATAGGGCATGACGAAAGGCACGTCGAAGTGCATGGTGCTGTTGACGGCGAGGGTTGATGTCCAGTATTTTCCGAGAATCGAGAAAATGCCAGGTGGGGTGGCGGATTGGAGTACGTTGGAGCCTTTTTCGATCGGTTCTCCCCGGCCAGTGGCGACCAGGGTGGCGAAAACGGGACGATTTCCCTCATAAGCGATCAGCCATCCTTCATGCACGCTTACTTCGACCCAGGTTCGCCGTGGTGGAGGCGGCGGCGCTTTGGTTCCAAGGGACCAGCGCACTTTATCGTACAAACCTGGTCCCTGGGTGGGGTCCCCCCATGGGTTGACGGGCGACGCTTTGATTTCGACGATATCGCTGGCGCGCGCCCAGAGATTATCTTTGGTTTCCATGTAGTTCGTGCCGTTTTGCTCCACGGTTTGACCCGTCAATCCGAACGAAGCATGCTTCGGCCAGTCTGCTCCACGAGGAACGATCGTTCCGTCTGCCTGACGAAGGAATTAATTGTGTACGATCTTTCACAAATCCAATCGGCAAGGTGTCATTTTCCTCCAAATTGCGCCCTTGAAACGTGGATGGGTGGTAGGGGGCCAGGCGGTCCCGAGGCACGAAAACACCGTCGCCCGTCACCACCCACGCTCGTCCTTCGGCATCGAAAACGTGGGAATAACTCATGGCGGAGCCCGCCTTCACCATCGGCACATGCTCGTGGACCCTGGGCAGGGAGTCGACAAAAGAAGGGATGGCCTGGCCGGACAGCGATACATCCACGTCTCGCAACAAAAACGGTATTTCCCCGACATGATCCCCCGTACGAAGGGCTGTGACCATCGCAAAGTGCGAGTCGAACTGAAACTCCCGCTGCCTTTGCTGCTCTACCGTGGGCAGCTTTTCGTAGCGCGGGGCTTGCCGGGATTCGGCATAGTCGTGAAGCCAAGGCCGGTCGCGACTAGGTGCGATATGTTGGACCGCCACCACGGCCGGATCGGTGGGGTCCAAAGAAACACGACGATCGGCGCAAACGTAGCCCCTGGGTTCGATGGCATAAAACGCATCGCAGCCCACTCCCCGAACCGGCTCCGGCTCCCGAAGAACCACGCGGCTGCCAAGTCCCAAAAAGCCAATCCAAGGCGCTTGCGTCGACGGACGCGTTCGGATCCACACATGCCGATGAAGAGCGTATAATACGGGGATATTTCCCGTCTGCTCCAGGTCCTCGGCAGACGCGGCAGCAGGCAAATCCTCCTCCGCTTCCCCTCCCGCCTGCCCGTGCGGTATCGCTGGCGTGCTCGACAACAAGGATTGCACGGGAGTGTCACGGTCAGGAGCGCAGCCGAAAAACATGGTAGCGCTAAAAAACAGGCGAGAATAAAGGATCTGGCGGGACATGTCGTGCAAGGTATCCATCTTCCTTACCTTGGCCAAAGAAACCGATCGACCGCCGCGACGATATCCGGCACCGATCTTGGCTAGTCCCGGAGCTGCCAGCGGTCTGCCGTAGGTAATGCGTCATTCCTCGCCGCGCAGTCCCAAGGCTTTGCACTTTTTATAAAAATGGCTTCGTTCCAATTCGAGACCGCGGGCGGTGGCGGCCATCTGCCCGCCGAAATGCGCAAGGGCTTCTTGGACAATCATGCGCTCGGCTTCCTCCGCGAGCACCCGAAACGGAACTCCGGGCCGGTACAATCCCCCCGCCGAGGCCTGTGGTCCTGCCCCAAGGCATACCCGAACATCTTCCCCTCCAATCCTGTCGTCGTGAGATAAAATCACCAATCTTTCTATAATGTTACGCAACTCCCGCACGTTGCCCGGCCAGCTATGCTGGCAAAGCGCCTCCATGCCTCCGTCGTCGATACTCGCTTCGGGTCGGTCATTGTTGCGCGCCGCCAGCGCCAAAAAGTGGCGAGCCAGTTCCGGAATATCCTCCCGTCGGGCGCGTAACGGGGGAATCACAAGGGGAACGACGTTCAATCGATCGTATAAATCGGGGCGGAATGATCCTTGTTGGCAAGCTTCGACGAGATCCCGGTTGGTGGCGGCCACCACACGCACGTCGATGGGTAAGGTTTCATTGCCCCCGACCCTTTCGATTTCATGTTCTTGCAGCACACGCAGCAGCTTGGCTTGCATATCGAGGGGCATATCTCCCACCTCATCGAGAAAGATCGTTCCTCCTGAAGCCCTTTCGAACTTACCCCTTCGCTGCCGCGTAGCCCCGGTGAACGCGCCCGCCTCGTGCCCGAAGAGTTCACTTTCAATGAGTTCTTTGGGAATTGCGGCGCAATTGAGTTTTTCGAGGGGTTGTCGGGCCCGAGAGGAAGCCTGGTGGATGGCTCGCGCCACGAGTTCTTTGCCGGTTCCCCGCTCTCCCAACACAAGCACGCTAGCTTGGGATTTGGCCGCCCGCCCCATCTGGTCGCGCAATACCTGCATCGCGCGAGAACTCCCCACCATATCCCCCCCCCACCCCGTCGCTCGTCGAAGCTCCCGGCTTTCTGCTTCCGCTTTCACCAATCGCAGCGTATTTTCGACCACCAACAGCAACCGGTCGGTCGACAACGGTTTTTCAAGAAAATCGATCGCGCCCAGACGCGTGGCACGAACCGCCGCGTCGACGGTAGCGTGTCCACTCATCATGACCACCGGAATGTCGTTTTTCGCCTTTCGTAGCCGCTCGAGCAAACTTACGCCATCGCCATCGGGCAGAGCTACGTCGAACAAGGCAATGTCGTAACTTCGTTTCGCAAGGTGTTCTTCGGCAATTCCGACCGCACCCGCCACATCCACCGCATAGCCTTCGAGCGACAACGTTTTTTTGAGCGCCGTCAGAATCGGAATATCATCGTCGACAACGAGAACATGAGCCTTCGACATAGGCTGAAACTAAGGTCTTCCACCTCGAAGAAACAAGTGCATTTACGGATTGCCTCGCGGATGGACTGTCGAAACATTAAAGCGCTGGTATGATGCCCCCCTTGATGGACCGAACGTCCGAATTGATTCCGACAGCCCAAGGGGACTTGGTCAAGACCCCGTTGGCGCATCTCATCGTATTCATAGCGGACAAGAAGTTGACTGGCTCTCTTGTGCTGCATGGTGACGATGGCAGCACCAGCACGCTGTACTTTTCGACAGGCGCCCCCGCCAAAGTCAAGACGACTTATCCGGGAACGTATCTTGGACGTGTCCTTTTGCAGCTTGGCTACATCGATGACGAGTTGTTGGAGTCGACGGTCCTGGAGATGCAACAAACGGGGACGTTGCACGGACAATTGCTTCGCTCGATGGGTGCCATCGACGAAGCGCAGCTCGTGGCGGGTCTTCGTGAGCAAATGATGCGCCGGATCTTGAAGATTTTCGAAAAAGTAGGCGACGTTACGACCTATGCTTTCTACGGCGACATTAATTTGCTCGATGATTTCGGTGGGCGCGAGCTGACGCCGATGGACCCATACCGGGTGGTGTGGGAGGGAATGCATGTGCGGCCCAATGACCCCAGCATCGATCCGACCCTGGCCCGTCTCGCCGCGGCGCCCATTGGCATCAACACCAACGCGGATTTTCGTCGATTTGGGTTTGGCCCTCCCGAAGGAAAGGTGATCGAACTGCTCGCCCTTCGACCCATGTCCGTCGCGCAAGTGCTCGACCTGAACATCATGCCCATAAGGCAGCTCAAGCTTCTGTTGTACGTGCTGATGATCACCAGGGGAATCGTGGTGGTGCCGGTGCAAACCAGCGCACCAGCGCGGAAACCACAAGCCTCGGAACCGGCAGTGGTTGCCCCCAACGCGCCCCCGGACTCCAGTCGCACCGGTTCCGAAGCCGCCCAGGCATCGCGACAAGCGGTCCCCATGGCGCGGGTCAAGTTGAAGAAAGTCGCCGCTTCTTCGACCGTTACACCCATGGCGCTTTCCCCGCAGGACATTCAACAGCGCGCTTCCCAAGTCGACGCAGAAAGCTATTTCGAGGTTTTGGGCGTCGATCAGAACGCTTCCCCCGACGTGGTGCGTTCCGCATACTTTTCTTTGGCGAAGCAGTGGCATCCCGACCGACTTCCCGACTCGTACCATGAGGTCCGGGATGATGCGGCAAAGGTATTCGCACGAATGTCCGATGCGTTCCAAACGCTGAGCGACCCGGACAAAAGAGCCCAATACGTCGAGGCTCTCGAAAAAGGTGGAACCAACAAGGACGAACAGGCCAAAGTTCAGCAAGTCATCGAAGCCACCATCGAGTATCAGAAAGCGGAAGTCTACCTTCGAAAACACGACCTCGGTAAAGCCCTTCGCTCCGCACAAAAAGCCTACGAGGGCGATCCGGAACAGTCGCACCATCTAGCGCTTTACGCCTGGGTTCTGTCCCAACAACCAGAGGCCCAGCAATCCAAAGACTTCGAAACCTCCCTGCGTTTGCTCGACCAAGCCATCAAACTCGACGCCCGTTGTGAACAGGCATTTTTCTATCGGGCCATGTTGAACAAACAATTGGGAAAGCACGCCTCCGCATTGCGTGACTTCAAACAAGTCGTTGAACTCAACCCCCGCAATATCGAAGCAAGCCGAGAGGTCCGTCTCGCCACCATGCGAGGAGGAGCCAAAGCCCTCGCCGACGAAAAACCCACGTCTTCCGAACGCACCAAAACCAAACCCGGTGCATCCGAATCCATCAATTGGACACAAGACAGCGTCAGCGACATCTTCGGAAAGCTGTTCAAAAAAAAGTAGCTGGGCATCCAGCAGAATCGTCACCTACGCCCTGCGTAACCCCCATTGCCCCTGATTCAACGACATTTCCCGTGACTTCCCAACCACAGTCGCGACAGAGCTGTCAGGGGTCGAACGCCTCGTCGTCTCTCGACAAATCCATAACTATTCAAAATCAATATATATTTCCTTGTGGCACCGCCTTTGCCTTCTTGCTCACAGCACAGCCGCCGACTTCATCCAAGGCGTCGTGCTGGTTCCTTTCTTACTTAGTCTGAAATCACTTGCTTGGATTACCATGGCTTACCGTCGTTTCCCCGACGGGCTCGCGACCGCGGGCGAATACTCCTCGAATTCGGATCGGTCACCCATCGCTATCGCGATCATCCTTACGCTCTGTTGCCGGTCCGAATTCGGGGATGTTCTATTTTGTCAGGGACGAATTCCACGAACCACCCGATCCCGTTGGCCCAAATCCCGTACGATTTGCACGTCTTGCCACCCATTGCGGGTCATCATCTCCACCACCCGCGAGCCTTGGTCGCAAGCCATCTCCAATGCCAATTCGCCTCCTTGTTCCAACCATGACGGAGCATCGTGGATAAGCCGACGAATCAAGTCCAGACCGTCTTGGCCTCCATCGAGCGCCAACCGTGGTTCATGATTGCGAATGCTGGGTGAAAGCTGGTCCACCTGTTCACTCGGAATATACGGCGGGTTTGCCGTAATGAGATGGAACCTTGGCTGACCTTTCACGGGGTCGAAAAGGTCTCCAGCGAAAAACGATACATTCCAGGCAACACCGAGCCGTACGGCATTGCGCGACGCCACCGCGATGGCGTCCGACGATAGATCCGTGGCCAATACTTGCCATGTCGGTCGCTCTTTCGCAAACGAGAGCGCGACATTGCCCGAACCCGTACACACGTCGAGCAATCGCCCGAACAAGTAACGCTCCTGGCTGCGTTTCAAGGCAACCTCCACCAGCGTTTCGGTGTCCGGCCGAGGAATCAGAACACGCGCGTCCACCTCGAAGTCGTGCCCATAAAACTCGCGCTCTTTTCGAAGATACGCGACCGGTTCGTGGTTTCGACGTCGGGTTACCAAGGCTCGATAGGCTCCCAATTCGTGTGCGGTCAGGGGCCGGTCGCGGTCGACGATGAGCTGGATTCGGTTGGCACCGAGCACGTGGGCCAACAGAAGCTCGGCTTCCAAACGCGGCGTTTCAACACCACGAGACGCAAAATCCTCCGTGACCCACGCCAGTACCCGTCGAACGGTCCATGGTTCGGTACGCGGCGAAACAGTGGCGGGCGAATCCTGGGAAGTCATGATGAGCGAAGGACTCTCCATCCGATTCGAGGTTCATTGACCATGGAGTACCGTCTGTTGGATTCGTGGCATGAAGTCAATGGCACGGATCTCACTGGCAAAGAAACTGCGCTTGGACGGCAGTTTCTTTTGCGGCGAGGGTGAAGACTTTGGTGGCTTGGCAGTTTTGGGACGTAGAGCTGGGAGATGCGCCTACCAGGATATTGGGGTGCTCGCTGATGGGTTGTCCGCCTTGGGCGTCCGTGAATCCACGCAAGGAAAGGGTGTATTGGCCCGCGGTGATTGGCCAGCTTTCCGCACACTGGCAAGAGACGGAATCATTGCAGGAGTTCATCACGAAATGGATGGGAATCCAGCTAATTTGAAGCGATTCGCCCGGCAATAGCTTACGAACGCGATTGGATTTCGTGCATGGAGCGCACACACAGCCATTGCCACAGAAGGGGATGCAGGTTCGATGCACCACGAGTTCGGTCTGTCCATGAGCGAGTTCGAAGGCGGGCTGCGTATCCTGCCACGGAACATACAGGTCTTCCGTCAAGGGGTTGAGAAACGACAGGGTCATGGTTTCGACGGGGCCCGCGGTGACATTGGGTTTGCTTGCCGGGCTTTCATTTCCACCGCAACCGAGCCATCCCATCATGCACAGCAATACCCAAGACGAGCGGCGAGTTCGAACGGCCATGGTGGCTTGGTATTGTGGCAGAAAGCTCATGGAAAGGTGCGTTTTCAGCTCAAGCTGGTTCGGGGGAATCGTCGTGTTGGTTCCACAGGGATGGGTCTGCCTCCCGCGCGGCGGCTTCGAAGGGTTCGTTGCCTACTTCGCCAGAATCCGCGGCACGCCACAACAAGGTGAATCCCGCGGATGCCATGAGGATGGATGCCCACTGCGCAGGCGTCAGCATGACATAGCGAGGGTCGGCGCCGGCGACTTGTCCAGGCTCCGCGCGAAGAAAGTCCAGCGCGAATCGCACGGGGGCGTACACGAGCATGGTGAATCCAAGGAAAAAACCCGGTGGTCGTGGATGACGGGCGAGCAGCAAGCAGACGATGGCTACCCCTGCCGCGAATACCATCTCGTACAGTCCCAGGTCGAAACGGGCCCCCTTTTCGAAAGCTACGGCGAACCACAGGTCCGAGCGCATGCCCGGGTGGTCATGAACGACGGCGCAACCCATTCGTCCGAATGTCCAACCGACCGGAAACGCCGCGGCCATCGTATCGGCAAAAGGCAGCACGTGTTTCACTTTGAAATGCCGCTTGAACGCAAATACGCCGATGGCAGCACCCACGAAGCCTCCAAAACTCGATAAGCCATCCCAAAGCCGCACGACCATCCATGGATCCGAAACAACCCGTTGTGGATGATAAAAAAGCGCGTCGAGCACATGCCCGAAGACGAAAGCGGATACGAGAACCCAAAGCATGAAACGGGACATCGCGATCTGAGGAATACCTCGTGATTTCGCGAACTTACCAGCGATGAAAACCCCAGCGTACACTCCGATCGCCACCAAAACGCCAAAAGGCTTGAGGGTCCAGGGCCCGACCTCCATCGTCCGACCCAATACGTCGAGCGTATGCTGGTTCGGCAGGATCGGGATTTCAGGAAGGTGAATGGCTGGAATCAACGGCTTCGACACGTAAACCCTTTCGTTGGCGTTGCTGCGCCAGTGCTAGCACGGCTCGATGCTTGCCGCGCGACTTGGCATCGTCTTTTTTCCCAAAAAGCACCATGGGCTTGCGCGTGCCCGACGAACACGCAACGCTGGTAGATGTGGCCAGACCTTCTGTCACCGTGACCATCCTTTGGTTGACGATCGTTGCGATACTGCTCGGATGCGGTGTGGGTAAAGAACGAAAACCGCCGGGAGTTCCCCCATCTCCTGAATCCATCAGCCGGGAGGAACCGGGAGGCGATGCGAGCGATCCTCACCAGGCGGCTTTGCTTCGCCTTGGCTCCGAACCTTGGGGTTGGCGCAACGACCGTCAGGATGTTTTCCACTTCCCGCTGACCGATTGGCCTCATTGGCGACGGGTTCGGTTTTGGGGATTGCCCGCTTTCGTTGGTTTTCGCTACGGCGATGCCCATCGAGCCATCGCTGGACTTTGGGTTCGCCGTTTGCGCCCCGAAGACCCGGAAAGCCTCGAAGTATGCTTCGATCGGATGCATGCGTGGAGCCAACCCATCGCTTCCGATTATCAAACCAAACTCACCCTTGGCCCCAGATCCTACGCTTCATGGAAATCCAAAGATGATGTGCTCGTCCAATCGGTGGACGCACAAGTGTCAGCGCTATTCGCCCATCGCGCCTACCGCGCCGTGGTCGGTGTTTCTTTTGCCTGGCCGAGAGTCTGCGTGCTCTATGGCTATGCCTTTCGTGTCGATGGCGATGAGAAAGCGGCCGAGCGAGCACGCGACCGCTACGCCCTGGAAGCGTTTTCACGCTTGACCGTCAATGATCCCCATCGTTCTCCCGACGGTGTGCAGGAACTGCCTGTCCTTGATTTTGGCGACGATGGGGAGGTCAATCGTTGAGATCGGCCCAAGCGTTGGATAGGACGACTTCGTTTCGCTCTTGCGTTTTGGTTTGAAAGACTACGCGGTCTGGTAGTCGCCAGATTTCGGTGACAAGGGTGTCACCGGGCCATACAGGCCGACGAAATTGACCGTGCAGGAACGCCAACCGCTGGGCATTTCCGTGGCATACGGTGGCCACGATGGCGCGGGTGGCGAAGCCGAATGTTGCTAACCCATGGAGAATAGGACCTTTTTCGAAACCCGCCCGCGCGGCTACCTCCGGGTCGGCGTGGAGCGGATTGATATCCCCGCTCAAGCGATAAAGAAGGGCTTGTTCTGGAAGTGTCTTTTGCTCGAACCGATGGTCGGGTTCTCGACCGGCGGGAACCTTGCCATGCTCGATTCTCGGAGGAGGTTCTCCACCAAAACCCCCAGCACCCCGCACGATAATCGCCCACTCCGTTTCCACCACCGGTGTCCCATCCTGCAGTTCACTCGTCGTGCGAATCATGACTTGCGCAAATTTTTTCAAATCATGAATCGCCACAATCTGTCCGTGGGTTCGTAAGGTTCCACGAGAAGGTAGCTCGGCCAGGACCCGCACGGCTTGACCACCATGAACGACCGACGAAAGCGATACTCCCGCGCGTTCGATACATGCGAACGCTTGGGATATCGCGGGAACCACAGCAAACGTCGGATACGCTCGGGGGCCCTTTCCCTCATACAGATACTCCAGCTCCCTTGCCTGCGCACCAATACCCAGTGCATACAACACGAGCTGCTGCCACCCATATTGCATGGTGGTGGGCTCGCTTTTCCAACCCACCGCGGAAATATCGATTGTCATGGTCATCTCCCCAGCCAAACGTTTGCCCTACGCGTATCGAACCCGATGGATCACGTCAACGTGCCTGTGGGTTCTGCTCATGGGTTGTGAAAAACGGCACCCGCCCCCTTCTTCCCACGCTGTCGCCAGCGCCTCCACCAGCGGCTCCCCAAGCGTTTCCGTGGCACCGCCCCCATCGTCATCCTCCCCAACCACCGCTCCTTCATCGTCGGCGTCCTCAGCGTCGCCGGCCAGCTCCTCCGCCTTCACGGCTTTCGACACACCCGATATCGATCTCGGAATTCCCGCCCCGGTGGCGTTGTCGAGTCGGTTCATGGTGGCTAAAACCAAAACCGAGGAACTGATAATATCTCGTTATAAATCAAATAGTTATGAACCAATTGTCAGGGACTATGCCGACGTCTCTCCGTGGCCCGTGAGTTTGGCGGTGGGAACCCAAACCCATGCCTATTGGATTTCAGCAGGGCAACTGGTTCGACGGGAGGTGATGTCCGATGGTACGCAAGGATCCCGAACGGTGGTGGCTTCGGATGCGGCTCCGAGTTCGCCGGTGGTAGCCGCTCGGACCACGGGTCATGTGGAGCAGGATGTCGTGCTTTATTTGGGCGGAAAGGTTAGCGCGCAAGGGGAGCGGTCCGCGCGGTTATTTGTGCAGGGGCATGGAACACGAGCCATCAGCGATGAAGCTGGGGGCGCCACATCCATCGCTCTGGTGCATCTCGGAGCGACAAGATTTGCGATACTCACGCTCGACGGTCGGCTATCGATGAGCCCGATGCATGCGATATCGTTGGAGTTCGACGAAGAAGGCAAGCCCGAGTTGGGGGAAGACCGTGTGGTTCATGTGGCGGGACCCGCGGAACGTCGATCTGCGCTCACGGGCATCATGGTGGGAAGGGGACCTGTAGCCTTGTTGCCCCTCTCGCGAACGTCGTTGGAATTCGGCCTGCTCACGCTGCGAATCGGCTATGAGGACGAAACTCCCCGATGGGTTGATTACCCCAATGGACTCGACCCCGCACCAGTGGTTGCGGCAACGATATGCGGAAAACCCATGGTAGCTTTCGTGCGTCCGAAAGATGCGTCCGTGGGTTCTTCTCAGGTTCTCGAAGTAGGAGAATTGAGTGCAAGCGCCGAGCTTCGAGATCACAAGGTCATCGCAACTTCGAAGGTTATTCCACATGTTTCTCTATGGGGAGATGCGGCATCGGGTTGGATTGTGTACGTGACCGAGCAAGGTCTTCGTGGTCGACGGTGGGAATGCTTGTAAGATGGAGGATAGTGGGCTCATTGCGGCGCTGGTAGCGGAGTTGGAGCGAAGCGGTCTGGACTTGCGGGCGCTTGGACTTGGTTGGGCACGCGTGGCTCCCGTGGTTGCCATCGTTCCCGCTTTTGGACTTCGGGCGTTGCCGACGGTGGTGCGCGCGTTCATGGGCCTTTGTTTGGCAGCCTGTATCGCCCCTGCCATTCGTGCGGATGCAACGCAATTGCCTTGGGCCTGGGCAATCGTTGTGGCGTTCCTGCACGGACTTCCGGTCGCCATTGCCGCGGCAGTTCCGCTTTGGGCTGCCACCATGATAGGTGGTGCCGTCGATGCCGTCCGAGGCGCAAGTGATACCGTCGCCATGCCCGTGATCGAGGGCAAACCCACGCTTTTTGGAGTTCCCCTGGCGCTGCTTGCATCGACGATCTTTTTGACGACGGGAGGCCCGGCCCGTGTCGTGCAAGCGCTCGCAAGTCCTTCCCTTTCCCCAGATTTATCCCTGCTGCGAGTGGCGTGGAACCTCTCCGCGGGTATCCAAATAGCCATTTCCGTGGCCGCCCCCGTGCTTGCCGCCTCCATCGTCGTGGAAAGCTCCACTGCCCTGTTGGCCCGATCCGCTGCACCAGCACAGATTCAATCTCTTGTTGCTCCTTTACGCTCCTTCGGAATCCTTGCCGTCGCCGCCTTCGCCCTCGACCGAATGATCCGTCTCATCGCCCTATGGATTGGAAATACCCCAGGATGATTCACCCTTGCCCCCTCGATCCATGGGTCCGTCCCGATGAACAATGCGTTGCGCTCACAAGCGATTACCGATTGATACAGCGCTATCGTGGGCATCGATATTCCGTCGACGATATGCTCGTGGCGCGACTTGCCGCGAGCCATGCGGCTCATCCTCGGCGCATTCTCGATCTTGGATGCGGCTTGGGGTCCGTACTGCTCATGCTGGCTTGGCGATTCCCGCGAGCCACCCTCGTTGGTATCGAAGCTCAACCCGAGCATGTGTCCTTGGCGCGACGCAATGTCTTGATCAACGGTTGTGAAGATCGCGTTACCGTGCTGCAGGGGGATCTTCGATACGATGAGGTTTTTGGTGTTGAGCAGGATGGCTTCGATCTCGTCACCGCAACGCCGCCATATTTCGATCCTCGGGCGTCGACGGTTTGCTCCGATCCCCAACGTGCCCATGCCCAATGGGAATTGCGTGGCGGCATCGAAGATTATGCTTTGGCCGCTTCGAAGTCATTATCCCAATATGGATTGTTCGTGACATGCGCGGCACCGACGCCGGAACATCGAGCACCGCGAGCCTTTGAACGGGCAGGGCTTCATCCCCTCTGGCATCGCGACGTGTTGCCAAAACCGGATAAACCACCATTTCTATCCCTTTGGGTCGCGGTCCGTGACTCCGCTCGGTGTGTCACGGAACCGCCGCTTATGCTTCGGCGAGCCGACGGCTCCCGAACGCTCGAACATATCGAAATCCGGCAGTGGTTTGGGATTCCTTGCTCGCCGCGATAACGCAAGTCACAGTAGTATCTCATGAAACCCCTCATCGATTGGACCGTGCTTTCCTGCATCGCTGCCATGAGCGGAATGAGCGCATCCGGCTTGGACGTCGATGTGCCACTCAGGGGGCAACAAGGCTGGCAAGAAGCCAAAAACGCCGACGAAGACAGCAAGGACGAAGACAGCAAGGACGAAGACAGCAAGGACGAAGACAGCAAGGACGAAGACAGCAAGGACGGGGAACGGGCAGACGAGGATGAGGGGGATAGTGATAACTAGGTGATATTATTAGTTATTTTATGGCATCGGGAAGCCGGTGCATGACGGTTTTCACGGCAGCTCGGAGGGCGGCGAGTTCGTTATCGGGTATGGCATGCAGTCCATCTTCGGCGCGGGCCCGGCCACGTAGTACGGCGACGAGCGCACCATTGGGTTTTCGTAGCATGGCGGATACGACACAGAGCGAATGCGCGCGGTGACCGTCGCGACGTGTTTCAAGCTGGAGTAAGGAAGCGGACAAAACGAGTTCGTTCATGTCCGGGTGGTTGGTTCGGAGGCCTTGGATTCGCTGCAAGATCTCAGAGCGAAAAACAGATGGGATATCGATTCCTTTGCGAGCGACCTTGGTGCTTACCTCGACTTTCTTGAAGGGGGACTCGGCATGACCGCGGGGCGCAACGGCGAGCATGGCGACGGCCAACAGGGTTCGGACATACCAGCGCAAAAAGGGACCCATTCTGTCAGCGATAACGAAGCGACTCGATGTGGCCAACTTTGCGGATATAGGATCGTGCGGGGAAAGGCGGCCCGTGGGAAATAGCCTGGAAGAGTCGCGGGCTATTGACGGAAGGCCGTGGTGGCAGAAAGGCACTTACTTCGGTTTGACATCGGATGGATTCGGCGGTCGTCCTCCTGGTGCGCCTCCCGTGCCGCCCACGGTCTTTTTTCCTGCATCGATGAGTTCGAAGCGGGGAATGCGAATCCTCGAAGCGTCGGACTTAGTTGCCGCATCGGTGGGGGCGACATCCTTGACGGCTGCATCTTTGGGCGCTTCGGCGTCTTTGGTGACCGAAGCATCGACGCCTGCATCCGCGACGGGTTCCTTCCGTTTGGAGTAGCGAGCTTCGATCCAACCGGGGCAGAGTTTTCCGACGCCGCAGGGGTAATCGATGCACAGCCAGGTACCTTTGGCACCGAGCAAGTTCACCCAGGTTCCTGGGGTGATGGTGCTTTCTCTGTTCGAATCGGTATTGGGCTCCTTGTAGATATGCAGACTGCGCAACACGGTGACGGTTCCAGATTCGGGGCGCTCTGCCTGCGGACACTTGGTTTTCCATTCGGGGTCATTGGAGGGCGCCGGAGCTTCGGTGGTCTCCGTGGGAGCGGTCGTTTCCACGGTTGGAGTAGGGTCGACCGTGGGCTCCTCCGTCTTGTCTTTGCAGCAGCCGGCCATGGCAAGGAGGGTCAAAGCGGCCACCGAGCCGACCATCCTTCGCATCCAGGTTTGGGGTAGAGTCATCGAGCTTCCTCCTTCAGAGGTGCCGACCGTACCACGACCCGCATCGGCTTGGCATCTTTCCCGTACGATTCTGTGAGACTGGGGGAATTTTGTTCCGAACGCTTCCCGGGTTTTTGCGTTGGGTCGTGCAGAAGTCTCGGACCCGGCTGGCTTGCCATTGAATGAGGCAAGGGCAGCCCAAGACAGAACCTCAGAGGGTTGGAGGTGTGGCTGCCGCCAGCCCAGGATGATTTCGGATGCATTCGGCCAGGCGAGCACCCAGATTATCCTGGAATTCAGTGGGTAGTTTGGGCATTCCCATGACGGATATCCCGATGCGATCCCATGCGACGCTTCCCCCCGACGTGAAACTCATCCACACCCACAGCGCGCTACCACGAATATTTGCGAAAGGTACTCCGCCGCCTCTACCGTCGAACCAGCTTCTCGAGTCGTGGCTGTTCATTCGGTTGTCTCCCATCATGAAAGTTTCCCCTTCTTTCACGATGAATGGACCTTGCAATTCGCCACATACCCCCTCCGCGCATCCTTGACCGGGCGCGCAGTCCGCATCGAGGCGGCAAGCAGCACGTTCTCCACGACTCATCATCGTTCGATCCACAAAGACCGGGTATGCACGCTCGCCAAGATATTCCACGAATAGCTCGCCGTGATGGCGAGCCAGCTCCCCCTCTCCTTCCAAATATGCGAATTCCCCTACACGACAACGGGGCGCAAGCCATCCATTGATCCGGGGCCGACCATCAATCGCCTCGATCCGGTCTCCAGGAAGCCCGATCACGCGTTTGATGAAGTCCTGATCCGGTTGTTCCGGAAACTGAAACACGATGACTTCTCCCCGGCCGGGCGGAAGACGGTTGAACAACCGGGATTTTGTAAAGGGAATCATCGGACCGTAGGCGAATTTGTTGACGAAGATATGGTCTCCCACCGCAAGGGTAGGCACCATCGAACGGCTTGGGATTTTGAAGGCTTCGACGACGAACGCTCGCAACAGCAGCGCAACGACGACCGCGATGAGGATCGATTCGCCATACTCGCGGATCTCGCCTTTTCGCCAGCGCGACAGGGTAGAATCCACGGCGCGCTCGGCGTTGCTCAACGATTCCTCGAAACGTTTTCGATCGAACGTCTCCGCCTCCATCGATTCGCGCAATGCGGTCAAACTCGCCTCCAGACGCGATCGCTGCTCGGCAGAAACCGTCGATTGCAACGCTTTATGATGTCGACGCTCGAGTCTTGCGGCTTCTTCGAGCAGTCCCTGGGCTTGCTCGAAACGTTTGCGGACAGCGATCGGAATGTCACGACGCCCACCCACACCCACCTGGGCTGCAAGCGGTAGGCTATGGCGTTGGCTCCATACCAACATCTCGAAAAGGGTGAACAAGACGATGGCGGCGGGGACGGGCTGATCGGCGACAATCGATTGAAGCAACCGAAAGGGACCGACAGCGGCAGCCGCGTCATTGGGGGACAAGAGCCAGACGGCCAGGCCGGCGAGCAAAGCGGGAACGAGGAAAAACCAGGTTACCCAAAAAACGAAACGGAGGGCAGGATTGACGGTCACGATGATGTGCTCGAAATAGAAGGCCTTCCTTGTATACCTGGGCCACGGTTCGAGGCAACCGCGTGGCGAGGATTTCGCGGCGGCTCGAACCTGGTCCGAGGATGAGCACCCGCCCGGTCTCAAGCCTCATGGCCGGTCGCCCGTTTGCACCAAGTAGCTCACCTTGGCTCCGACGGCTCGGCTAGGATCGACCGGGGTGGGAATCTTCAAGGGCGGCTGAACGGAACCTGCGGAAATCGAGTTGTCGAGCACGACATAATACGCGCCGGGAGCTACAGGGACCCATCCCTCGAAATAACCAGAAGGGGGCGTTTGCCCCGATTGAATGATGGATGCGCCCGCAGGGGGCGGCGTAGGCGGCGAGATCGTCTGATACTGCATCCTCCATTGGTATCCAGCGTCCTTGGACACAACAAATACATCGATCGGAGGCCCTTGTACTTGCATCCTGAGGAAAAGGGCCCGGTCTTTGCCTTCAATCTCAAAGGGGCCCAAAAAGTCCTGCTGGAGCCCCCGAATCTCCGTGGTCTCGTTGGCAAACGTGAACCGATCCTTGCCTACTACTTGCCATGGATGCACCGGACGTTGTCCCACGGCCAACCGACCGAGCGAAAAATCATCCTGATCGTCTTGCCGAATGACCGTAAATCCTTTGGCAAGTTGCTCTTTGACGAACGACTGGGCCATCTGCCCGGCAAACCATTCCATCGGATACAGACTCAACGCCACGTTCGTCACCGCTTGCTCCACATGGACGATCCGAAACTGCGGCGACGGCGTGTCTACCGCATCAAACCATACGTAAATCGTATCCCCGCTTTTGTGAAAATCGGGTTTGTACTCTACGGCCACGGAACACTCGAAACCCATTTTTTGTGTGACCGGAGTCCATGCATATCCATTTCCGGTCATCCAAATGCTAAGAGTTTTTCGATCCTCGTTGAGCGCCGATTGGCACGTCTGCGGGTAAAACCGTCCCACCGCGGGAGGAAACCCCGCTATGGGCACGGGAACACTCAACAAAGCACCTCTTTTTGTCATTTCGCTGCAGACGTTGTTCGCTCCGAAATTCGCGAAAATCTGCCAGCGAAGCCAGGGACTGCTGTTGATGACACTATCCGTACACGGACACCCGATCGTTGTCGATACCACCCATGCGACAATCGGAATCCATAGAGCACGAAGTCGAAGGTTCACGGTGCATCACCGACTTGTACGACAACATTGGCGAGCGCCGCCGCGGGCAGGGAACCCGTGGCCACAGGAGCGGCCAATCCAACCACCGAGGAATTGTCTAATACCACGTAATAATAGCCTTTTTTTAGCGGTAGGGTCTTCTGCCACCGCATTCCCTGGCGGACGATTTCGGACACCAAGGGCGGTAGCGAAGGTTGGGGCACGCCCGGCTGCGCGACGAACCGATCCAACCATTGATCTCCCACGTTTTTATCGACGACCATGACATCCAAGGCGGAAGTGCCGTCGATCATCATGGTGAGAAATAGGGCACCATTCGACCCATCCACATGAAAAGGTCCCAAAAAGTCTAGTTGATTTCCTCGAACCTCCGTACGCTCGTTCATCAGCGTTACACGATCGTCGTCGCGTACCTCGAAAGGCTTGACAGGTCGCTTTCCTTTTTCCACGACCCCGACAGCGAAATCCACGGTGCCGTTCGTGTCGCGAATGACGGTAAATCCTCGTTGGAGCTGTTGTTCCAAGATACCGGGAGCGGCCGTGTTGGCTAACGCCGATACGGCCGTGCCGATCATTCCTCCTTGCTCGACCATGGTGACTCTCGTGTCTTTGGACACGAGCGTTCGCGTTCGGAAATAGGCGTACATGGTCGAGCCATGCATCAAGAAGTCCTGGTTGTATTGAATCGCCGCGCTTGCCGTAAAAGCCATGCGCAGAGTCGCGTTCGTCCAACCGTATCCGACGCCATCGAGCTGAACGAAAACGTCACCGCTTTCGAGTTCATGATGATTGCACGACCGGGCGAAAAATCGCCCCACCACCGGACCGTCGTCGTGCATCCGCAACGGCGCTCCCCGCGATGTCAGCTCCTTACAAAACTCTTCCAGCCCAAAACGCAGAATAGCGCGACGCAACGAGCGGTTTCCCGTATCGTTCATCACACCAGGCATCACGCCAATCGATGCCTGGCCGCCTCGAACACAGCCCAAACACGCTAGCCATGACCAGGCCGCCACCAGAAATAAAATACGGAATTGAATCATTGCGCGTACCATGAACCCTACGATACTTCGAACTGCCGGTGCGACGTTGCCTGAACCAGGTTTGTTCACTAGCCGAACCAGCCCCGCTTGCGATAGCCTCGATGAACCGTGACGCCCGTCCACGAATTGCCCCCGACGAGCCATTGATGCGAAAGATTTGCTTTTTTCGTTCGTCCAACGGCACATCCTGGTCTTGGAGTCAAACCATGCATATACGTTCCGTTGCCACCATAATCACCTTTTCCACCCTTACGATTACCCAGACGGCCCATGCGCAGACCGGCGGGTCTTGGGGCTGGGGCACGGACGGAGGAGCACAAGGCAATACCTACGGGCCCGGATACACAACACCGCCAGTGATGGCACCCCCATCGTCGCGATCGAATCAATCGAGCGACCTGGAAATCGGTACCCTGTACGGGGTAGCCGCAACGTATGGGGTGGGAATGGGTATTTGGATCGATGCGGAAACTGGAATCGATGACCCCGGTTTGCGATTCGTACCGCCGATCGTGCTTGGGCTCGCGGCTCCCGTTGGCGTGTATTTCCTCGATAATCCCCCCATGCCCCGGGGTATGCCCGCGGCGATTGCCTCGGGAATGATCGTGGGCGCAGGGGAAGGTCTCGGCATCTGGTCCTATCAATTCACGACCATGCCGGAGGATGATGCATGGGGATTTCGTGGGCTTTCACGAGCCATGACCTTGGGCGGCGCCGTCGGAGGAGGAGCAGGTTTCGCCATGGCCTACTTCCAAGAACCTTCGCCCAAATCCTCCCTGCTTTTGGGAAGCGCTGTCGTGTGGGGCTCGGTCATCGGAAGCATGGTTGGATATGGCTCCACGGAAGCTGGTCTCGATTACGGGGAGGCCAACGATGGTGCCGCTTTGGGCGGGCTCATCGGGTATAACGTGGGCTTAGGCGCTGCCGCAGGCTTGTCCGCCGTCTATGTCCCCGCCTGGGAAAGCATTGGCTGGATGTGGATTGGCGGTGGGATTGGCGCAGCAGCCGGCTTGCCCATCTATCTCGCTTATGCCGGCAGCGATAAACCCGCCAAACGAGGACTCATCATCCAGGGTATCACCACCGGCCTCGGCATTGTGGTCGGAGGCATCTTCTCCTCCCACATCTCGGATGGATATAGTGAATCCACCCTCGACCAGGGGCCCAAGATCGCGGAAATCACCGGCTTTGGCCTCATGCCCACGCAAGGAGGCGCTGGCTTGCAAGTCATGGGCACCCTGTTTTAATCCTCTCATCAGGAATTACCCACCATGTTTTCCACGGTTCCCCTCGCGGATGCGGGTTCCCGCTCTCGCATTCTTTTCGTTTCCAAAGCCGTGGCACCGCCCTTTCGCGATGGCGCTACCTGTTTGGTTCGTGATCTTTCTCAACATTTTCAATATGTTACACCATCGGTGCTGACAGTCCCCCAAGCTCCACCGCTCGGACCTCGTGTTCGAGCCATCCCCTTTTATCGCAAACCGAGCCGTTACGCCCCCGCGGCTATCGATAACGTCCGAGTCCTTTTGCACCTACTGCGCGATTTCGAACACGATATCTGGCATTTTGTCTTTGCCCCCAATCCGCGCACCTCCCAGGCGGCAAGATTGTTGCGAAAAATCCGTCGCCTTGCCGTCGTGCAAACGGTCGCCTCCCGGCCCCTGCGCTTCGAGGCCACCCCTTCCTTGCTGTTTGGTGACCACGTGATCGCTTTGTCCACGCATACGGCGGACCGGCTGATTCGTCACGGCGCTCCAGCCCACCGCATCTCGGTCATTCCTCCTGCTGTCGCGGACCTGACCCGAAGCGAAAACGCGAGACGAAAGGCACGCCAGCAAGCCGGAATCGAGGCCGAAGCGCCCCTCTTGCTGTACGCGGGTGACCTGGAGTTTTCCCATGGCGTGCGACGCATGGCCGAAGCTATCCCCCTTATCCTGCGGGAGGCACCAGAAACGGTAATAGCCTTCGCCTGCCGTACGAAAACGCCGAAAGCCCAGGAGCAGCGACAACGGCTCGAACGCCACCTCGAGCCGTTCGCGGGCCGCGTGCGCTTCCTCGGAGAAGTCGACGATCTCCCCGCTTTGATAGCGTCCGCCTCGGCTCTGCCTTTTCCTGTCGATGACCTCTACGGTAAGGTGGATCACCCGTACGTGGTGCTGGAGGCAGCTTTGCTCGAAACCCCGGTCATCGTGCCGAAAGACGGTCCCATGGGAGAAATTGGGGATATCGCCACGATGGCGGAGGGGGATCGTCAAGCGTTGGCGAAGTTTTGCGTGGAAATGGTGCGCGACGGGGAGGCGCGACGTCAGCGGGGGGCAGGACTACGAAAAGCGGTGCTACGGCAGCATGACCCTTCTGAAATCGCCGGACGCGTGGAGGCGGTTTACAAGAATATATTGAAATGATTGGGGTTATGGGGTCGAGGTTGCGCTTTTGCGCAAGGGGCCTCGACGGACTTGAAGCCGTACGATCCGACCCTCCCGTTCGACCGTGACGGCCACCGTAGTTCCCACCGGACCGATGAGCTGTTCGTGGACTTGCTCGGGCGTCATGGGGCGAACGTCCCTTCCATCGATGAGCAAAATGGTGTCACCCGGTCGAATGCCGGCGGTGGCTGCTGCCATGTCCGGTGGAGCGTCGCGAACGGTGACCTGTCCGGTGTCATTGTTTTTGGCGAGTACGGCACCCATCGAGCCCAGGGTGGGGGAGCAGGATGTAAGTATTGATAATATAAGTAGAAAACTCATTTTCCCTACGAGCGGGAGAAGGCGTGGATAGGGGTGCGCAGGCGTGTCATCGGCACGAACCGACGTTACACCTGCTTCAATCCGCGAGGGGAGATTGGTCGGGAACATGCGTGGGAACATCGCGTTTGGGCCAAAGGGGTGCCCAGACAGGCTGCAAGCTCCGTCGTTTTCGGTATTGCTCTTCCCATGCGGTGATGCGGACGGCGGCGAAAGCGAAGAGCAAGGACAGGCCTATGCCGGCGATGATATCGATGACGTAATGCCATCGAAGAAACATGGTGGCGATGATGATGTTGGCGGAGAAAAACGCAGTGGGTATCCAGGCGTATTTATAAGGGCTGAGTTTGCGATGTCGGAAAGCGAAAAGAAAACAGGTGAAAGGCCCGGCGGTATGCAGGGAGGGGAAGATATCTTTTTGCGCCCCCGCGCTGTTGACGGCATCGAGCACGTGTTGATACCAGAAGCCCAAGGGGAGGGGATTTTGGAATTCCGCGGAAAGGAACTTGAAGGGGCCGTAGCCGGGCACGACCATGTATAAAATATGGGCTACGCAATACACGCCCATGAACGCGATGGCGTAGTCGGCGAGCAAACGCAAGCGGCGTTCAAAAAGCAAAAACACGGTATAAATGGATATAAGGAAAAAATAACTATAATAAAAGAAGGCGAACCATTCCGTGGTGTGGGGGGTGACGAATTGGTCGAAGGCGAGCGCGGGCTCGAAGCCGAATAGCCGCAAATCGAGGGCGTAGAGTTGGGCATCGTAGGCTTTCGTGCTGACCACGGGCAAAAGGCCTTGGAGCATGAAGTAGGAAACCAATACGACGCTCAGCATTCCGGCCCGATAAATAATCGCTGCAAACAATCCTTTACCGAGCAATCCGGCGCGAACCCCGAGCACCGTGACGACAAGCAGGGCACTGAGGCCGAATAGACGGTGAAGGTTCATGGTGCGTTCGGCGGAGTGGGGGGCCATCCACACGGCACCCAGAAGGATGAGGGTATAGACGGTGACGAGCCAATCCTGGACGGCGAACTGCGCGATTAGCCGTTTTGCCCAGTGGCGCGCGGAAGACAGGTCGATGCCTTTGGGGGGGCCCCCGTTGGTCAACCAACGCTCTAGGAATATCTGTCTACCAGAACCGCTCATCGTGAAAACCTTGAACGAGGATCTCGAGAACTGGCTCGATATAGGTCACGAAATGCGAAATGATGTACGCACAAACCTTCCGTAACGAGAAAAACTATACGCAATGAATACCCCGGCGGAATCATTGGCGGGCCGTGGGATCATGAATACGCAAGTGGAGGGTTTGTGGTACCGACCGAATGCGAAGCGCACACGCAAAGCGCATGCCAGCAATGGGAAATCGTGAAAGAAGTTCCTTTTCTTTTTTCTCTGGCGGTTCGAACCCGGATGGCCCGCGGACAACGACCACGGCGCACGCTCCGCAAGTCGTCGCACGACACGAAAACGGGATGGGAATCATGGCCTCATCGCATACGTCCATGAGCCGTTCGCCCCCGTTGGCCTCGATGCGCCAGCATTGTCCGGTGGGGGATGAAATCACGATGGGTGGCATCAAGGTTTACCGAGTACGACGATATGCTCTTGTCGTGGTTGTTTGGCGAAGGCGCGTTGAGAGGGGCCATGGAAGTGTGGCCGGCGTTGGGAGGCGCTGGCAAGCCAAGTGAGGGCTGTCCGTTCGGCACAGCGTCGCACCAAAGATTCGGCCCATACGGGTCGAGTTCCAATCACCGAATCGGCCACGAGCCATGCCATCATCCCTCCGCTCACGAGCTTGGCCGCGGTTGCCGCGAGCACCTGAGACAAATCGTCGTAATACCGCCGCAAAGCATCCGAAAAGCTCATCGGCGCGGCATGTCTGCGTGCGCCGATTTCGTCTTGCATCAAGCCATCCATGGGCAGTCCAAGCCAACGAAGACGCAGGCGATGGTGCTCGAGATAGTCGTACGTGCCCGCGTAGGGCGGGGAAGACAAAACCAGATGAACCGAAGCCTCCGAAACACCCTCGCGTCGTCGCGCATCTCCTTGCACGACCGTTGCGATGGGAGCGTGAGGCGGTAGCATTCGTCGAAACGAATCCAATCGATGAGCGAGTTCTTCGGTTTTCTTTGCAAACAGCGATATGGTGAATCCCGCGGCCAGTCGTCGAGGTACGAGCACCGACGATGTATCGGCCGATTGTTTGCTGACTTTGACAAGGATCGAGGAGAGCACGAGGCGAAGGGCATCGGCGACGAATTCGTCGTGGACCTGCTTGATGCCGTCGCGCAGGCCATCGAGTTCGAGCAGCACGTGAGGTTCGAAGCATTGCACGTCTTCGGTGCCATAACGTTGCGTAGCCCCACGCTTTTCCCGTCGTCGTGAATCCGCGTGTCGGACGGTTTTTTCGGCGGTGGACAAGAGTTTTTGGAGCTGTTGGGCAGAAGCCGATCGTGACTTGAGGCGAGCGAGAAGCACGGCGAGGGGATTGAGGTCCGTGCCGAAGCCGTGTCGTGCAGCGAGTCGAGATTCGACGAGCACGGTTCCGCTTCCGCAGAACGGGTCGAGGACCACGCCGTGCTTTGGGCAAAGCAATTCGATGGCGCGCCGCGCGAGCGTGGGATGCATGCGGGCGGGGTAAGCGTGAAACCCGTGGACATGAGCCCGCGCCATGGACTCGTCCATGTCGCCGCCCATGATGGTAGCGAGCCGTTGGGCGATATCCTCACGGCCTTGGGTCACCACGGGACCTTCGAGATGTCCGAGGGCTCGTCGTGTTCTGGAAGAATGACGCGGTTTCACCAAGATGCCTTGTTCGCTGATTCTTGTTGTGAGTCCGCAAGCACCTCGACTTGTTCCGGCTCTTTCTGGACGTCGGGAACCGCAACCCGAAAAGGAGGGTGAACGGAAAGCGCAAGCTGTCCATCGTCGGTGATTTGGGTAACGACCTCTTCGTTGGCTCCGAGTCTGACAAGAAGGGAAGATGCCTGGTCGGCGTCGATGCCATAAGCCTGCATGAGTGTTTCGGCTTGGATGGGGCCCTGGTGGGCGGCGAGTTGTTTGGTGGATTCGAGCCAGGCCCGATCGAGGGAAGACTGTATAAGCGATTGAGTTTGTTTACTTTTTCTGAAGGCCAGGGCGGCGAAGACAAGGGGAGCGGCGGCGATGATAGAGGCCATGAGCAGCGGGAAAAAAGACAGCTTGGCGATGAAAAAAACGCCTATCAGCAACATCACCGCCAGCAGTCCGAAAGCGGCGGTGAGTCCACTGGCCACGCGCCAAGCGGCGCGAGAGGAATAGGCGCGTCGGGACGCTTGTAGCGCGGCGAGGGAGGCCTTGTTCAGTTTGGTTCCGGAGGGCATGGGAATACGTGGACCGCCGCACGAGGGGCATGCGAGCCGGAACTCCGGATGAGCCGTGGGAACGGCCACCACACCGCAGAACGGGCATGTATGCCGTTTATCACGGGTGGCGCCGCACGAGGGGCATTGCTCTTCCTGTGGGTCTATCGATGCACCACACACCGTGCAGGAGGGTGGTTGTTTTTGAGAATCTGAGGTCATCGGTGTTCCTTCGATGTTCTCGTAGCGCTTTGGATGCGGGAAGCCAACAGGCGGCAGAATCAAAGCCCCATGAGCGGCGGTGACCGGTGTTTTCCGATGGGTAGAGAACGTTCGAACGGTGATAGTGACGCGGATGTGTGGTCGTTTGGGCCAATCGGATTTGACCGACGGTATCGTTCGTGCGTAACCTTATGAATACTGCTCGTAGTAGGAGGTCCGCTTTGATTCTCGCGTCACCTTTTTGCGCACGCCATTGCTGGACAGTCTTGATATTCGCCTCGGTTGCGGGTTGGCTTGCCTCTTGTGCGACAGGATCACCGGAAGATACGGCGAAACCTCTGCCTCCGGATGGTGGTTTTTCGGGAGCCGATGGGGATGTGAGCGATGGTTCGCAAGGGGGATCCGGCGGTGGCGGGGTGGGGGGAACGGGTGGATCTGGCGGAGTATCGGGGACTGGGGGAACGGGAGGCGCACCCCCCACGCCAGGCTCTCAGTGCGAGACATGCTCGGATGAGGTTCCTTGCAAGGACGGCTTCACTTGCGTGACATCGCCAGCCGGGCATCCGTTTTGTGCGGCGGATTGTGATGGTGCCGCGTGTCCCGCGGGCGATTATGAATGCGTGGATTTGGCCGACTACGATGCGGAGGCCACTGGCAAGGGATGTGTCCCGCCAGGGGGTGAATCATGTCCATGCACATCGGCGTTGGAAGGAAAGACACGCCCTTGTTTCTCGACCAATTCCCTTGGAACCTGTCCGGGCGATGAGAAGTGCATCTCGGGCAAGTGGGGTGGATGCAACGCGCCTACGCCGGAAAAAGAGATTTGCGACGGCAAAGACAACAACTGCAACGGATTTGTGGATATGGATGAGCCTGGGCTGACAGGCAATGACTTATGTGCTGGGGGTGCCGCGCCGCCGCACTCGGGATTCGCTTGTGTGAATGGTAAATGCGAATTGTCCGGTTGCGAAGACGGATGGGCGAAATACCCGCCGACTCTTCCGGTGACCGCGGGTTGTGCGTGCAAGGTCGATGCGGCTGACATCGATTCCGCTTCGAATAACCAATGCACGGCGGCCACGGACAAAGGCGAGCTGCCGGACGAGGGATCGACACCGGTCGTTCTCGAGGGCACGCTTCATTCGGATACGGATGAAGACTGGTACGCCATCCGTACCGTCGACAAAAACCAGGTACCGAACTTCAACACCTATCGTGTCAACATCGAGTTCATGCCGCCCAACGGAAATCCTGGCAATGAGTTTCTTTTCGACGTGATAAGGGGAACCGACGGAGATCCATGCACGGCGGCAAAAACAGGGCTGACCAGTTATGATTGGTGTGCCGATAGTTCATCGTCGCCCGCGGACGACGATCAAAGCGCACCGTACCGTGTGCGTGTGTACCGCAACCCAACGGCCACCAGTACGTGCAGCAACTATAAGATACGGGTTTCGAATGGGGGAGCTGGAGCGTGTCCTGCGGCCGACGCGTGTGGCACACCCTAATCGGATAGACGATCGGATCCGCGTCCTTTCGCTTCTTTGGCCGTGACCGCAGGGGGCGAGGGGAGAAAAATGGGTAGGGCGGAAAGCTGGGGTTTCTTTTGTATCCTGTTGAATTTATGAGCTTTTTGAACAGGCTTCGGAGCTTGGTGTTCATGAGGGAGAGGGGAGGGATGGTGTATGGCTTTCCCTCGTACCAACGGGCAGGGATTCATCCTCCTGTTATCAGTGGGGGATTGATCGGATACGGATAGATGCTCGATGGCTCGAGGCAGGGTCGAAGGAGGGGGCGAAGAGATTTTTCGTGTACTAGCGCAGCAAAGACCGTGAGATGACGGTGCGTTGGATCTCACTTGTTCCTTCGTAGATGGTGGTGACGCGGCAGTCGCGCAGGTGTCGTTCGACGGCGTAATCTTTGGTGAATCCGTAGCCTCCATGCATTTGCACGCAGCGATTGCAGACACGGACGGCGGTTTCGCTGGCGAATAGTTTGGCCATGGAGGCTTCCTGGGAGAAGGGTTTTTTGTTTTCTTTGAGCCAGGCCGCGCGAAAGGTGAGCATGCGAGCGGCATCCAATTCCGTGCGAGAGTCGGCGAGTTGCCATTGGATGGCCTGGAAGTCCGCGATGGGGCGATCGAATTGTTTGCGTTGTTTGACGTAGGCGACGGTTTCCTCGAGAGCGGCGGAAGCGATACCGATGGCTTGGGAAGCGATGCCGAGACGTCCGCCGTCGAGCGCCATCATGGCGATGCGAAATCCGCGATTTTCTTCACCGAGCAGGGCCGAGGCGGGGATGCGGCAGTCTTCGAAGCTGAGCGAGACGGTGGTAGAGCCGCGCAGGCCCATTTTTTCCTCATGTTTTCCCACGGAAAAGCCTGGAGTGCCGGGTTCGACGAGGAAACACGAGATGCCGCGGGTGCCTGGGGCCGTTTGTCGGTCGGCAGTTCGAGCCCAGACGACGAAGACGCCGGCGTGGTCGCCCGTGGAGATCCACATTTTTTCACCGTTGAGGACCCAATGGTTGCCATCTCGATGAGCGGTGGTGCGCATGGCACCGGGGTCACTTCCCGCGCCGCCTTCGGAAAGGGCGAAGGAACCGGCGACAACGCTTCCCGAGGTGAGCATGGGAACGTAGCGATTTCGTTGTTCTTCGGTTCCGAAGTTGGTGATGACTTCTCCCACCATATTGGTGACGGACATGGCGACAGCGGTGGAAGCGCAAGCGCGAGAGATTTCGATCATCGCCAGGACGTAAGCGACGGCGCCTGCTTCTGCACCGCCGAGGGAGGCAGGGATATTGACACCCATGAGGCCGAGTTCCGCTAGTTCTTTCAGGATGTCCTTGGGAAATCGGGATTCTCGATCGATCTGCGCGGCGACCGGGACAATGCGTCGCTGTGCATAATCTCGTGCCGTTTGTTGGATGAGTGATTGGGTTTCCGTGAACTCGAGATGCATGGGCTCGGTTGTAGTGCGGGAGGAGCGATGGCTGCAACCGAGGAATCGCGCTCGTTACTTGGGGGTATCTATGGGTTTGGTTTCAGCGGCCGTGGCGGGTTCGACCGACCATTGGAAGTTGTCGATGAGCACGGTCGAGTCCAGGATGTGGTCGGCTGTATCCCAGATGGCGAAGCGCAAGGTAATGATGGTACCGGGCTCGACAGGCGCCTTGGTTTGTAGCCAGCCCGTGGCAGCATGGGGGCCATTGCGAGCGGGTTCATCGAAACCAGTTCCGCCAAGCAACGTAGTTCCCAGCGGGCATGGGAAAGCCTTTCCTCCTGCTGTCTGCGGTTTACATACCTGCAACAGACTGTTGTTGACGCTGATGGGGTTGCCATCCTGATCGAAAGAGATATTGCCGTCGGGGAGGTTTTTCGGCTTGGGATCGAGCAAGGTCACGAAAAAGTCGTTGTATCGACTGCAAATGAACGAGGGGTACTCGTAGGTGTAGAAGTTGAAGTTGAACGAGAAGGAGTGGGCGTTGGTGGGGACGCGGATTTCGAGTTCGAGAGCCGCAGGGTCATTGCAATCTTCGTCACCGGTGAAAACGTTATCACAGGATGTACTGTCTTTGGGATAGCCCGGGGGCGGATTGCTCGACGTTCCCATTTGCGCGTCTTCTGGTGATTCAAAACCTTTTTGCCCGGGTGCGCGAGCGGTACCAGAAGAAAGGACCACCATGGACATGCCTTCCTGCACGCCAGCGGCACCGAAACGAGGCACGATCCCATGGGACAGGGGATCCATTCCGTTCGAGCCATCGGCCTTGACGTACTTGGCGGAGATGACTCCCCAAGTTTTGTCTTTGCCTTGCGCGTTGGCGGTGGTGGTTCGGCATAGTCCCAGCGATTTGGCGGCGTTCATGGCGTCTTTGTCATCGATGTCGAAGCCCTGATCGCAATCGATGACTTCATTGTCGACGATGCCGTCACAATCCTCATCGACACCCACACCGCCATCGACTCCTCCGATGATATCGAAGGCACCGGGGTTGGCGTTGGGATCACAATCGTTGCAATCCCCTTGGTTGACGGAATAACCGTCGTTGTCGAAGTCTTCATCGGGGTCCGTATTGCAAGAGGAGGTGCCTGAAGCATCGGGGTCCGTATTGGCCGAGGTATCCCAGGTGGGGGCTTCTTCTTGTAGGTCGGCATCCGTCGAGTTGGCGGGAGGGGGCGCGGCATCTTGCGTACCGCCGGGGTTGCCCACACTGCGATTGTTGTATTGGTTGTTGTCATTGTTCGAGACAGAACAAGCGACCAATACGGCGAGAGCGCTCAAGCCGGTCAAACGGAGCCAAGACGATGCATGCATGAAAACCTCCTGTCGAGGCGATGTTCCGAGCGAAAGGGGGACTACTTGGGAGGCGGACGGACAGTACCGATTTCGCCTTCTTCGACGTCCCATGCGACGTTGTCGATAAGGACGGTGGAGTCAAGGATTTCGTCGCCCATATCCCAGATAGCGAATCGTAGTGTGATTTCTTCTCCTGGGACGACGGCTGTTTTGGTTTGGAGCCAGCCTGTAGCGGCATGGTCTTCGAAGCCGGTGCCCATGAGTTCGGCGGTTCCGAGCGGGCATTGGAAGGTTTTTTTGCCGTGGGTTCCTGGTTTGCAGACTTCGAGAAAGCCGTTGTTGACGGAGACCGGGTTCCCTGGTTTGTCGAAAGATATATTGTGGTTGGGTGGGGTATTGGGGTGCTGGCTGTAGAGCAGAGCCACAAAAAAGTCGTTATATTCCGTACAGATATAGCCAGGGTACTCGTAGGTATAAAAGTCGAAATCGAAGGACAGGGACTTGGCGTTGGTGGGAACCCGGATGCGCAATTCGAGCGCCATGGGGTCATTCGCGATGGGGGTATCGTCGATGTATTGTCCTGGGCACGCTGCGGAAGAAGGTGTGGGGAAGCCGGCGGGAGTAGCGCTTTTGGTACACATGATGGCTTCGGCGGGGGAAGGTCCGACGACCCCTTCGCGAGCGATTCCTGACGACAAGGCCAGCATGGTTGAGCCTTGACGGGGCGTGATAGGCCCGAACTTGGGGAGCAAGCCGTGGGACAAGACATTGGGAGGGGCGCCGGAGCCGCCGTTTCCAACACATTCGAAGGGATCATCGGGGTGTCCGGAACTCACCGAGCCATCGGCGAATACGTAGGCGGCGCTGATCACTCCCCACGTTTTTTGTGCTCCGGTTGCCGTGGCGGAGGTGAAACGGCACAAGCCGAGAGCGCGAGCGGCTTGCAACGGATCATCGCTGTCCAAGGGAAGATTCTCATCGCATCCGAAAGGTTCGTCGTCGGCGATGCCATTACAGTCTTCATCGATGTTGTTGCCGAAAAAGTCGTAGGCCCCTGGATTCATTTTGGCGGAGCAGTCATTGCAATCCCCGTCGGCAATCGTGTAGCCGTCGCCATCGAGGTCGGCGTTGGGGTCGGTAGCGGAGCATGGTGGATTGACTTCGGAGTTGCCACCCCCGGAGCCGCCGCCGGGAAGAAACATACCGCCCGAGCCTCCTTGATTGCTTTGTCCCGCGGTTCCGCCCGAACCATTCTGTCCCTTGCCGAAAGGCGCATCACTGGTGGCCGAACATGCCGCAATCGTCAGGATCATCCCACAGGCAAGAGCTGAAGGAATAACGAGCCAACGAGCTTTCATCATGGGGTCTCCGATCTGAACCGCCGACGTAAGTCAGAATGAAGGCAGCCAATCGCAATACGTTGGAACAATACTAGAAGATAGCGTCTCTTGAAGAGCTTGTCACATGGGAGTGTGCGAGCAGAGGCCGTAACGGATGCGATGTCAAGTGCCGGGTCATGGCGCCGCGGGCCGTATCCGAAGGGCCACGGGGGATTGCGGGTCTACTTCACGGGCTTGGCGGTGGGGCGAGCGAAGTCATCGGCGATTTTTGCCGCGGGCGATGTATCCTCCCAGGAGAAGCCGTCACGTCCGAAGTGGCCGTAGGCGGCGGTGGGTTTGTAGATGGGGCGCAGCAGGTCGAGCCGCTCGATGATGGCCCTGGGGCGCATGTCGAAGTGCTCGGCAAGATACGCCGCAAGCTTATCATCGTCGACTGAGCCCGTGCCGAAAGTGTCGACATAAACTCCCACGGGTTGAGCAACGCCGATGGCATAAGCCAATTGGACTTCGCACCGACGGGCGAGTTTGGAAGCCACGACGTTTTTGGCAAGAAAACGTGCAAAATAACATGCGGAGCGGTCGACTTTGGAGGGGTCTTTCCCGCTGAATGCGCCACCACCGTGGCGTCCCATGCCCCCGTAGGTATCGACGATGATCTTTCGTCCTGTCAAACCGGAGTCCCCCATGGGACCGCCGATCACGAATCGCCCGGTCGGGTTGATATGGATTTTGGTTTGTTTGTCCATGAGGTTGGCGGGAAGCACCTTGTCGATAACTTCCGTGCGGATTCCCTCGATGATTTGGCTCTGAGATACGTCGGGGCTGTGTTGGGAACTGATGACCACCGCTTCGATACGCGCGACGCGATTGCCGTCGTACTCGAGGGTGACCTGGCTTTTGCCGTCGGGGCGAAGGAAGTCCAACACATTGGATTTTCGCACTTCTGACAAGCGTCGAGCGAGTTTATGGGCGAAGGAGATCGGCGCCGGCATCAATTCCGGAGTTTCATCGCAAGCAAAGCCGAACATGAGGCCTTGATCTCCCGCACCTTGGTCTTTTTCGGCCGTGGCGTTGACGCCCATGGCGATATCGGGAGATTGTTGTTCGATGGCGGTGAGCACGGCGCAGGTTTCCCAATCGAAACCCATGCCGGAGCTGCGGTAGCCGATTTCCTTGACGGTTTCGCGAACGACCTTGGGCATATCGACCCAAGCGGACGTGGTGATTTCTCCGGCAACGACGACCATACCTGTTTTGGTGAGGGTTTCGCAGGCGACGCGGGCCTTGGGATCCTGTCGGAGGATGTCATCGAGGATGGCGTCGGAGATTTGGTCGCAGATTTTATCGGGATGACCTTCGGTCACGGACTCAGATGTGAAGTGTCGGTTGGGCATGACATACCTATGGGTGCAATGTGCTGCGGAATTGAAGTCGAGCCCCCAAGGCTCGGCGAGGACTTCCTAAGGCTCAACCCCCCATGTCGTCAACTGAAGCTTTGGAACTGATGGGAGGGGTGGTGTCGTTGCCATGGATTGGCGAAATTGGCATTGGCAGGCGCGATTGGCAAAGCGGCTTGGTGGCGGCATTCGCTGGCTCACGATGTTTCAGCAGTTCGATAAGCAATGGGCAGGGTAGGAGTCAGGGTTGCGAACGCTTCTTCTTGGCACTACGGTTCGGCTTGATTTCTCATGCCTATCCTCGATCCCCATTCTTTTTCCGACACGCGACAAGGGCGCATCCGACATATCGACTTCGATTTCGAGGTGGATTTCGAGACGCAGACGCTTCGCGGCATTGGACATTACACTCTGGAAGCGCCTGCGGCGGGGAGCTTGTTTTTCGATACGCGGGGTATTTTCATCGAGCGCGTGTCGTCGGGGAACACCGAGTTGGAGTGGGAGATCGACGAACAAGATCGTGTTCGGGGAGAACGTCTTCACATCAAGAACTCTCGAGCCGTGTCTTCGTTGATCATCGTGTTTAGGACATCCCCGCAAGCCACGGCGTTGGGATGGCTCGCTCCCAGCCAGACGGCGGGAGGTAAGTATCCGTTTTTATTGAGTCAATGCCAGGCGATCCACGCCCGAAGTCTGATTCCTTGTCAGGATACGCCGTCGGTTCGTTTCACCTACACGGCGAAGGTCAAAGTGATGGCGCCGCTGACGGCGGCGATGTCCGCGGACCGTACGAAGGTGGAGTCCCAGGGGGCGTTCAATCTCTGTCATTTCGAGATGCCGCAAGCGATTCCGTCGTACCTCTTCGCGTTGGCCGTGGGAAATCTTGCCTTCCAGAGAATCGGCAAGCGATGTGGTGTGTTTTCGGAACCCGAGATCCTCGAGCAAGCAGCGTGGGAATTTGCCGATACCGAACGGTTCATCGAGGAAGCCGAGAAGCTATTTGGGCCTTATCTTTGGGAAACCTACAACATGCTGATCCTTCCCCCATCTTTTCCGTATGGTGGAATGGAAAATCCGAGGCTTACGTTTCTGACGCCCACGTTGATTGTGGGGGACCGTTCGATGGTGAATGTGGTGGCGCATGAGTTGGCGCATTCCTGGACGGGCAACCTTGTGACCAACGCCACGTGGGAAGATTTTTGGTTGAACGAAGGATGGACGGTGTATGCGGAGCGGCGTTTGCTCGAGGCGATCGAGGGTGAGCCTTACGCGCAGCTTCATGCGGCGGTGCGTCGTAAAAGTATGTTGGAGGACATGCGTGTATTCGGTTTCGAATCGGATGCGACCAAGCTGCATTTTTCGCAGAAAGGGATTGATCCGGACGAGGTATTTTCGACGATTCCCTATGAAAAAGGGTGTTCGTTTTTGTCGGTGATCGAGAACGTGGTGGGAAGAGATCGTTTCGACGTGTTCATTCGCAAGTACATCGAGACATTTCGTTTTCAGTCGTTGACCACGCAGGACTTCCTTTCGTTCCTTCGGGAGGAAATCCCCGGCATTGACGAGAAGGTGAACATTCAGCAGTGGGTCTTCGAGCCTGGATTTCCCCGTGATGCCCTCGAGCCCTCCTCGCATTTGCTCGACGACGTATACCAGCGGTTGAAGGCGTACGAGCAAGGGGTATTACCGAAGATGGAGGATGTGTCGGGGTGGAAAGCTCCGCAGATCGAAGTGTTTTTGAAAGGGATGCCGCGGCCGATTCCCGTGGAGCATTGTGCGTACTTGGGTGAGCTTTTTGGGTTGGACAAGAGCCGTAATTGCAATCTTCAGACGGATTATTATGTGATTGCGATTGTGAGTGGTTACACACCGATCCGAAAGGATGTGGAGCGGTTGCTTTCGAGCGTGGGGCGAATGCTGTACCTCAAACCGTTGTACCGTGCGCTGGTAGACTCGGCCTGGTCTCGTGAATTCGTCAGACCGTTATTCGAAACGTGTCGTCATTCCTATCATCCCATCGCGGTGACGGCGATCGTACGAATCCTGGAATCGGCGGGTCTTTGAGCCGTTGCGGGGCCTTGCCTGCCCGGTTGTGCATGGTCCATGGTTCAATCACAACGCTTGACGTAGCCTTGTGGGGCTCGTTTTGGCCTTTCGAATCGAAAGGTCGAGGCAGTTGTCGGCCCATGAGTCGAGGAAGGCATGTCGATAGGTCGAGGTATGATCGAGACATGGAAGCGTAATCCAGATCGCTGCTAGACTACCCGCAGGATGTCCAAAGCCTCGAGGATCTGCGCATCGTGTGGCTCGGAATACGGGCAAGACGCGCTATTTTGTCCGAAGGATGGTACGCCTTTGGGCAACTCTCGCACGGTGCCTGGTGAAGATCCTTATTTGGGCCTGGTGATTGGGGAGCAAGTCGAGTTGCGCCAACTCATCGGGATAGGTTCGATGGGGCGCGTATACCGTGCGTTTCAGCGGGGCGTAGAGCGGGATGTGGCAGTGAAAGTGCTGCACCGGGAGCTGTCCGCGAACCTTACTCTCGTCACGAGGTTTCTCCGGGAAGCGAAAATCTCTAGCCGTCTGACTCACCCCAACGTGGTGCAGGTCCTTATGACGGGCCAGCTAGGTACCGCATCGAATGCAGCGGCCGTGGGAGGTGAACTGTATATCGTCATGGAATACCTCGATGGTATTTCATTGATGTCGGCCCTTGCGGCAGCCGGTGGTGTGATGCCGCTTGCCCGTGCGTTGCATGTGGCGCTGCAGATTTGTGATGCGGTGGGAGAAGCTCACGCACAAGGCATCGTGCATCGAGACATAAAACCAGAAAACGTCATGTTGGTTCGTCGCGGAGATGATCCGGATTACGTCAAAGTACTTGATTTTGGGATCGCGCGGCTGGATTGGGGAGAGGAATCGTTTGCCACACAGGCTGGATTGATTTTTGGCACGGCGCGTTACATTTCTCCAGAGGGGTCGCAAGGAAAGCCTGTGTCGCCCTCAGCCGACGTGTATGCGATTGCCACTATTCTTTATCAATGCCTGTCGGGGCGAACGCCATTTGATGCGGATTCATCCGTAGGGCTTTTGATGCAGCATGCGTATGAAACGCCTCCTGCGCTGCTGGATATTCCTCGGGCAAGCTATGTACCACCGCAACTCGCTACGGTGATCATGCGAAACCTGTCGAAGTCACCGGAAGAACGTTGCCAAGATGCACGGATTTTCGGACGCGAATTGGTAGAGGCCGCACGGGCGGGCGGTTTGTCTGCCGATGACCTCATCCCTCGATCGACCCTGCTTGGTCAGCGAGGCGTTCTCACATCCTTTGCGTCGATCCAACGCACCAAACAGATGCAACTATCCGCTGAAACCGCCGCTGCCATCCATTCGTCGGCAGCCGCGGACAGCGCGACAGACCATGAAAGCGATCGTTCCAAGCAGAACGATACCGCAAGCGAGGAACCGTCGCTTGCGGCTCCTTCGCCTGGCCCTCCGACACGTGACAACGATGATGGTTCATCGTGGAACGAACCGATGGAAGCCATGAGAAACGATGGAGATTCGATCCCAACGCGGTCTTTCGACCGACGGCGTATCGGAGTGTTCATCGTTTTTTGTATTCTTGCGGGAGCGATTCTGACGTTGGTGGGCGCCGCGCGTTTGGGTCGATGGGGAAAGCTCGAGGAGTCTTATGTGGAGCGAGCGAATCGTGCGATGAGCCATCAGCAGTGGGATGCGCCGCCAGGGCAGAACGTCAAGGACATCACGGACGAAGGACTTGTTCTCCACCCCGGAGATGAAGCCCTCCAACAAGTGCGTCGTCGTGCCGCGGACGAATTGATCAAGTCAGCTCTTGGACGTAAGTACGCTGGGGATTTGGAAGGTGCATTGCGGCATGCGAAGCTTGCGAGGGATTTTGCTCCGGAAAGCACCACGGCCCAACATCTCGTTCGCGAACTCGAAGGGCTTAGTATGGATGCGGGGGTGACAACACCCGAACGGGAGCCATCGGGCCAAGGGAACGAAACGAAAAAAAGCGTTCCTCCCGTGGGTTCTTCTCATCGGGCCATTCCTTTGCCCAGCAGTCCGGCGGCGTCTTCTTCCGGCGCGTGGGAGCCAAGCCATGCGGATTCGGCGGGTTCTTCCTCCGTTCCCGCGCCGTCGTCGACGGGGGGGCGTTGGCTGTGAGCACTTGCATGGCGACCACGGGATTTTCGGCGGCGGCAGCTCTGACGTGCTTGGGTTGGTCCCTGACTGCTCTGGGTCAAGAGACGCCTTCGACAACCACGCAACTCGCATCGGCTACTCCGTATACGGTGGCGGAGTTTGGGGTGGGTATTTTGGCGTTGCCCACGACAGATATTTGTCTGGCCCAACCAAATACTTGCACGAAGGGGGATCTAACCCCTCATGGTTGGATATGGATGCTGTATCGAGCGTCGAGTGAATTCGTGGTTGGCGCGGGCACGAGTTTGGCGCGTCCATTTTCCGGAGAAACGACGAAACGGACGGAGCAGATCGAGCGAGAGCACATTCGGCAATACATGATGATTGACGTCACGGGTCGGTATTATGGGTTGAGGCTTCCGAGTGTGGAGGGATGGTTGGGGATGACGTTTGGGGGGGCGGTCATCAGCGATCAGTACAAGACGACGGGGGAGGCATCGGATGCGGTGATCCTTGGCCCTGCGGGGGTCGTGGTTCGAACGGAGGGATTGTCGGCGGGAATAGCGGCTGGATTGGGGTGGGCATTTGCGCCGAATTGGACGTTGGAGTCTTCTTTTCGTTCTGCCTGGTGGTTTTTGCCGAGCGATAGGGCCTGTGGGACGACGGTGGATTGTGCGACTTTGTCGGATGATGTGGCTATATTCAGCCTAGGCATTGGGGTGGGCTACCGCATATCGTTGTAGACACCAGGGTCCGTCCTTCGCTTTTCGTCGTTGTTTAGCGCTGTTTTTGCGCCTCCTGGAGGCAAGGGGCCATCCCGTCGGGGGCAGTTACCGTTGCCCATTTTCGCTGGGGGGGAGAAGTTGGCGAAGCATATCGTCTTGTGCGTCGCGCCTTGCGATGTCCTGGACCGGGGTAAAGGACATATCTTGTTCGAGGCGAAAAGAGCCGACGAAGGTGTCGGGGGGATGGTCCCGCCAATCATGAGGGGAGAGCATGGAGAAGTACAGGGAGCCTTCGGAGCGACGGTACAGGTGGTAGACATGGCCGGGTCTTTTTTGGAATCGGCATTCCACGCGGTGCAAGTCACTGGACTGTTGTGCTTGTTCGAGGAGTTCCCGAGCCTTTTGTTGCAGGGCTTGGATTTGCTCGACGATGATGCGAAGTTTTTGGGTCGTCACGCAGCCTAGGACTTGGTCTGCTTTCTGGATTTGGGCTGCGATATCGACCAAGTTGAGTGGAACGGAGCGACTTGGTGCTAGGGTTGGGGCCATGGGCGGGGAGGGGGAAGAGCGATCGTTGTTCATGACCTGAATACGCGTAAGCCTGGATTTGGCATGCATCCTTGCTCACGTCAAAACGCATGTCCATTCAGCAAGATGTTGGCGTATGGTCGTGGGGAAGGATAAAGACGATTCGACGTATCTGAACCCGCAGGGATACGCATAGCCAATCGACGCGGATGCAAACCTTAAATGAGCTTCATGTTGGCCGGTTTTTGGGCCGTTACGAGCTACTGATGCCGGTGGCTCAGGGGGGTATGGCTTCTGTCTGGGCTGCGAGGCTCAAGGGTACTCGGGGATTTCAACGAGTCGTAGCCATCAAGACCATTCTGCCTTCTCTTTCGGATGATGCTCGTTTCGAACAGATGTTTTTGGACGAAGCCGCGCTTGCCGCGCGAATCCGTCACCCGAACGTGGTGCAAGTGCTTGATTTAGGTGAGGAAAGCGGTCTTCTTTACCAGGTGATGGAATGGATCGACGGCGAACCGTTGAGCGCATTCCTTCGCGAACTACCGGAGGGAAGCGGGTTACCCTTTCCCATTGCCGCGCGTATCCTCATTGGTGCCAGCGAAGGATTGCACGCTGCCCACGAAACGTGCGACGACGCTGGTTATTCTGTCGAACTCGTTCATCGCGACATTTCTCCCCAAAATATTCTGGTCACGCGTGATGGGGTACCCAAAGTCGTCGACTTTGGCGTGGCCAAAGCAAGCACTTTGTCGTCGGCTGCCACGGGTACAGGGACCTTGAAGGGCAAGCCCGCCTATATGGCGCCTGAACAGATTCAGGGGGCGGAAATCGATCGACGCGCCGATATTTTTTCGCTTGGCGTCATGCTTTATGTACTGACGACATCGCGCCATCCGTTTCGGGGAAAAAACGACATGGCGACGTTGCATAGCATCGTATCCACGGAGGAAGCTCCGGCTCCATCGACGTTCGTGGACGGGTATCCCGAGGCTCTCGAACAAGTGGTGATGATGGCGATCGCCAAGGATCGTGAGCGACGATTCAAGACTGCTTCGGCGTTGGCGCGTGCTTTGGAAGCAGCCGTGCCTGACGTTCATAAGGTAGGTGATGCGGAGGTGGCAGCGTTTACGCGTACGCTGCTTGCAGAAAGGCTTGAAGCGCGTGCCGCGGCGTTACGCTCTTCGCTGTCCGACGCCGATCTTCGAGCCGCGGATAGTACGTCGCCGCCATCGCATGAACGCATGAAAAACCCTTCGACCTTGCAAGGGTTGGGAGGGCCCGTTCCGCCGCCGTATGAGCCGTCTTCGTCTTCCTCGGAATCGGTTACCCGTCACGAAGGACGTTCTCCCGGCACCACCAGTACGGTGCCTCCTGCCAAGAGTCGGTCCACACTCGCGGTTACCCTGGTTGCATTGGGAGTGGCCGGTTTGGTCTTTCTTGCTGTCGCCGTGGCAGCCATCCTGTTTTGGGTTCGACCCGAATACCTTGCCAAACCAACGATACCTTCCACGCCCTCTGTCGATCCCTCTTCGGTTGCTTCGCCACTGTCTCCCTCCCCGAGCGGTACTGGCTCTTCCCCGGCAGAGGCGGATAGCAACTCGAATATTTCCGTCGATTCCCTTCCGGCTGCCACCGACCTTGCTCCCCCTTCTCATCCAAGGCCGAAAGGTACATCGGAACCCAAAGTCGATGCGACACATCCAACGCCTACGGATACGCCGCAACCAACGACGGTCACCACGACGCCATCGGTGACTCCGAGTACTCCAACGGCAACGCCAGGCACACCCACGCCGGGAACCGTTCCCAAAATCCGTGATCCCGGGTTCTAAAAGCCCATATCGTCACGTCGTTGGATAGGGATCTTCGAAGATCAGACGCTCGCCAGCGAAGCAAGTCATATCGAAACGCTCGAGGTGTTCGTCGACACATCGATGGGCGGTATCGGTTGTGTCAACGATCCCCTGGGCATCGGCAAGTTCCACGAGACGTGCTCGTCCGGTGTTGGATACTTCGATGATGGCTCTCATGGACGCGGGCGCGATACGCGGAAGTGTGCGAGAAAAAAGCGGTTCTTCCTCCTCTGCCTCGGAATGACGAATCGGTCCCAGGCAGGGTCTGGATGCGATTTCCGCGCAACGGTTTTCGGCATTCGCGGCGTTCATCGTGGGGCGTTCCATGATGGCGGTATCCGCATCCAATTCGGCAAGGCGCAAAGAAAGCTCGGATGGTTCGAAATCGTCGGCCCATGGGCTTTGTCCCCCCGAGGCTTGGATTTCTTCTTCGAGTATTTCGGCTACGTCGTGGATGGTGTGGGAAAGTGCTTCATCCTGTCGAATCGCAGTTCTGAGGATGGGTTCGATGTCGTTTTCGTGGGTGTGGCCGCGACGAATCAGATGGATGAGGGCGCGAGCGGTATGAATTTGATCCGCGTTGGTTCTGGATACCAAGCGTGCGGCAAGGCTTTCGAGGGAAAATAGGCCAGCATGGGGAAAGAAGCGGTTGGCAATCGCAATGTCATAACCAAGATCGATGATCCGTCGAATCGGTGAACGCGCGCTCACATACCGGGACTTCAAAAGCGACATCCACTCATCCAATTGCGCCACACGGCTGTCGGCAAAATCGATTTTTCGAAAATAGAAGCAATCGCGCAGGCGTTTCTGGTCGTGAAGGCGTTGTTCCAGAATGGTTCCGCCGAAAACATGGAGACGAGTCAACTCGAAAGGAACGCCGCGAATGGTCGAGCACGCTTCCAACTCGTCTTCGATTTCCTCGAGCGTGGTTTCGGGTCCGATAATCAGGCTTTGAAAGCTCGTGGCGATTCCAAGTCGTCGCAATCGTCCGAGCACCACCCGAGCCAACGATGGTGAATAATCGCTATGTAGACGTTGAGCAAGGGAACGAGAAGCGGCTTTGATATCGACGGTGGCCCGAATGACCCCGAGGTTGGCGAGTTCGTTGCAAACCTCACGAGTTACTTGGTCTTGATGCATGCTGATGCGAATGGCGCAGCTTGGCAAAGCGTGCATTTGCATGTGAGAGCGTAGGTCTTGCAGGAAGGTCACGGCTTGCTGCGTGTCGTCGGGAAGAAATGAATCGTCTTGAAATTCGAATACGCGCGCACCGTATTCGAAGACCAAAGCAGCCATTTCGCTGGCGATATCCTTTGCCGAGCGACGATGACAGGGCACGGAATCGACGCTGAGCGCTTCTGTTTTCGGAATCAGGTTTTCGGCATTTTGACGCAGGGTGACGATAGAGCAGAAGGGGCATGAGCGCGCGCATCCTCGACTTCCCATCATGCTTGCCACGGGAAGCCCGAGACGTTTGGGCAATCCTTCGGTGCCGCGCCAAGGCCATAGGGATCGTCCGGTCACGTCGCAAGGGGCTCCTTGCGCAAACGAGTCGTCTTGCCGCAACAGAATACCGGGAGCTTCGCGCAGATCGCGACGACCGATGGCTGCTTCTGCCACGATGACGATGGCTTGTTCTCCGCGATGTCGAACGACGGCATCGAGTTCGGTGCAGACGGTGAGCAGTTCTTTTGCTTTGAGGGTCGCGACCAAACCTCCGGCCACGATGAGTTTTTCGAAGCCGAGTTCTCGCAATCGTTTCATCAGAGCGCCGGACAGCAGGGTTGAGTATTCGTGATTGATGCTGATGCCCACCGCATCGGGCCGATCCATCACGATCGCTTGTGCCACGCGTTCGAACTCGTGTGGGGAACCAAAGGGAAACAGGACCGCTTGATGTCCTTCGGCGCGAAGCGCGGCGGCAAGCACACGAAGACCCAGGTTCACCGAACTCTCGGACTCGGGACCCACCAGTGCAACACGGGCTGATAGCGGTGCACTGCGCATGAACCCCATAGATTAACAGGTTCGACGGATCAGGAAAGACCAGATTGCCCGAAGCGATTTTCGGCTATGGGATGCGAAAATGGCCTTCGACTCGATCTCGACCATTGCGCTTGGCTCGATAGAGCGCTTTATCCGCATTTTCGAATAACGTGGTGCCATCCATTCCCCCCTCCGGCGAACTTGCAACCCCAGCGCATATCGTGATCGTTCCCCATGCCGTGGTGGTGCTTTCGACACGTACCGTCGATATCAGTTTTTCGGCCACCGATAGCGCCTGTTCATACGTTGTGTCCGGCAACACAACCACGAATTCTTCCCCCCCATACCGAGCCACGATATCGGTTTTCCTCGCATTCGCGCGAAGCACGCTCGCCACGAACCGCAGGGCATCATCTCCCGCCAGATGACCATGCTTGTCGTTGAATCGTTTGAAGTGATCGATGTCGAGTACGATAATCGATAAGGGTCGTCCGGTTTGGCGTCCCTGCGTGAGCAGACGATGAATGGCCTGATTGTAGGTGTGGCGATTGGCAAGGCCCGTCAGCCCATCGACCTGCGCCAGGGCTCGCATCTCATCGAAAATCTTACTTTTTTCGATGGCGATGGCAGATAAATCCGCGATGGTGGCGAGAAGATGTTGTCTACCTACGGACACCTCACCATCGCTGAAGGCATGGTCGACGACGAGGCATCCGACGATTCGTTCGGATGTGAGAAGAGGGACGATCCACCAGTTGACGAAAGAGAAAGGCTCCGAATCGGATATCTGCTCACAGGCGAGTTCGAGTGTTTGAGAATGCAGTGGTCGTCGTTCGAGCAAGCTTTGCGCAAGCATCGTCTCGATTCGACACCGTCCGATGGTGGAAAGGTCAGGGGCCATGGACGCATGTTCGCTCAGATTTTCGAGCGATAGATGCAGATAGCCGAGTCGTCGGGAAAGCTGGTGGGCATCGGGATCGTCTTTGACGGAATCATAGACGGACAGCAGCGCTTCGAGCGTGAGATCTTTGGCCACCATCTCTTCCCAGATTCGAAACGCTTCTTCACGATGGATGGCACCGACGGCCATACCGGTTCGAAGGCTGCGCTGCCCGTCGTCGGCAAGAAGAAAAAGACCTCGGTTGAAACCCAATCCCTCCCCTGAGGTGACTCCAGACAGCACGACGTAGAGGATTTTGTCGATTTGCAAGGATTGCAGGATGGCTTTGGTGACGAGCCGTTCGAACGCCAGGTCTTGGGGAGAAAGGACAATCTGATTGAGATCGTCGGGAGACTGAGGGCACGGAGAGGGATGGCTATCAGGCATTCGAACGCCAATTCATGAGCAGAGCTTGGGCACGTCAGGTGTGCCGATCACCGTATGACGAGCGGTTATGACGACTCGTCGTATCGAGTTCCCATTCCAACAAGTATCGATGAGTGCGGTTCCGCGAGTAGTATCAATTTTTTTGAGGCATGACGCAAAGGCGCAATTCCGCGAGTTGTTCATCATCCAACGCCGAAGGTGCATCGGTCATGGGGTCCGCGCCGCGTTGGGTTTTGGGGAAAGGAATCACATCGCGCAGACTTTCTGTCTCGGACAGCAACATGGCCACGCGATCCCAACCGATGGCCATGCCACCGTGAGGGGGAGCGCCGTGTCGTAGGGCTTTGAGCAAAAACCCGAACTTTTCCTCGGCTTGCTCTTCATCAATCCCAAGAGTTCGGAATACGGCTCGTTGCACCACGGGATCGTGAAGACGAATCGAGCCGCCGCCCACCTCGAAGCCGTTGAGCACCAAGTCATAACGATAGCACAGCACTTTGGCGGGATCGGACTCGACGATGGCGATGTGATCGTCGTGGGGGCGCGTAAAGGCATGATGTGCGGCGACCCAGCCGCCGGTTTGTTCATCCGCTTCGAACATGGGAGGATTGACGACCCACAAGAATTCGAGCTTACCGCCGTGGCCGAACGCGGGGATATGTCCCATTTTTTTGCCAAGGTGGAGCCGGAGATTGGCCAGCACCGTATGAGCAAGCGCCGCTTTTCCGAATTGGAATAGCAGCAGGTCACCTTCCTTGGCCCCCGTTCGTTCGTGGATGGCTTGGCGTAATTCCACGGTGGCGGTTTTCAAAGCGGTCTGTGTCCACTCCCCATTCGCGCCGACTTTGGCTCTCGCCAATCCTTTGGCTCCCATCGATTGCGCCATCTTTTCCATCTCGTCGAGGTCTTTTCGGGACAGCTTTGCCTCGGCAGAGACGCTCATGACTTTGACGATTTCCCCTGGAATATCGCGACGAAGCGTTCCGTTTTCGAAACGATTGGCGATCTCGGCAAAAAACGGAACACCGCCTCCCTGATGGGCAATGATCAAGTCCGTGATATCCGTATGCTCCATGCCGAAACGCAGGTCCGGCTTGTCATTGCCGAACCGTTGCATCGACTCCTCGAACGTCATCCGAGGAAAGCGTCCTTCCGGATACTTCTCGCGCAAATCGATTCCGCGCGTCTGCTGCACGATCTCGAACATCAATCCTTCCACGAGCGCAAACACGTCGTCCTGATTGACGAAGGACAATTCGATATCGACTTGTGTGAATTCCGGTTGTCGATCGAGCCGAAAGTCTTCATCGCGGAAACACTTGACGATCTGGAAGTAGCGATCGAATCCGGCCACCATGAAAAGTTGTTTGAATAGTTGCGGGCTTTCCGCCAGGGCGTAGAACTTACCGGCCGCGTGACGCGATGGGACCAGAAAGTTGCGAGCACCACCGGGCGTGTACTTGACCATGAACGGCGTTTCCAGTTCGAGACATCCTTGATCGGACAGATATCGGCGAGCCGTTTGATTCATTTGGTGACGCAGCCGAAATATCTGTTGCATGGGGCGACGTCGCAGATCGAGGTATCGGTATTGGAGGCGAAGTTCTTCGCGTGTGTCCAAGTCATCGACGATTTCGAAGGGTGGGGTTTCGGCTTGATTGAATATCTCGGCTTCGAGGACGCGCACTTCGATCTCGCCGGTGGGTCTATTTCGATTGAGATTTTCTCCTCGGGAAACGACGACGCCGCGGATTCCGATGACCCATTCCGGTCGAATCTGCTCTGCGATTGCGACTGCCTGGGCGATGGTTTCGGAGCCATCCACACTGAGGTCTCGCGGTTCCGTCGAGGGATCGAAGACCACTTGTGTCAGACCTTCCCGATCGCGAAGATCGACGAATACGCATCCACCCAAGTTGCGCCGTGCTTGTACCCAGCCAAATAGCACCACCTGCTTACCCACGTCCGCACCGCGTAAGTCGCCGCAAGAATGAGTTCGTTTCCAATCATCGATGAACTTTCGCTGTGCCACGTTCGTGCTCCTTGAACTTGTCATGGGGGGGGTCAGCGTAGTGAAGGCTCGCCTGATGTCCAGCTACGTCGAGGGGGCAGATTCGTTGTTTCCGATTCTTTCCATGCTGCCGTACCTGGCTTGCCCCCATCGAAAAAATGCGATGGCTGAAGCAATTCACACGATTTTTTCGAATCGCTCCCACGAAGGTTGCGCTAAGACGGGCGCCAGTTGTGGGCTTGGTTCCCTCGTATCGCAAATGGAAGTAGGGTCGGACCCGGTTTTGTCTAAGGAACGCTGCTATGTTCAATCGAACTTGGATTTCCATCGCTGGGATCGTCTCGCTGTTGGCGAGTTGCGCTACGTTTCCTCCCCCTGAGCCGCACAAACCAGAAGCGGATCCGGATTTGCTCGCGGGCGATGACATGGAAACAACCGCGGAATGGCTTTTCGTGACGTCGGAAGCCGACGGTAAGGGGCAAAGCGAGTGCGACCGGGTAAGCCGTTGGTTGCAGGGTGAGCAGTCCTGCACGAGCGATATCTGCATTCATGCTCGGGACTTGGGCCGAGAATGGCTACGAAAATGCAAAGATGAATCCTCCGCGGGCGCGACGACCGTGCGAAAACTCGTGGATACCTACGCCGAACGGGCTGAATTGCCGGCGGATTCCTGTGTTCAGCAAGGAACGGGATTGCTTCGTACTCCTGAATGTGGAGCGCCAGAGGCGTGTGAAACACAAGCTCAGCGTTGGATTGCACAATGCGGAACGGCTTATGCCACGCCGCTGTTCGTGCTGATGCTGACGAAAACGCTTCAACGTCGTTTCCCCGACGATCCCAACAAGCCCGTGCATGAGGTGAAGCTCGATACTCGATCCTGCGATGAGCTTGCGAAAGCGGTCGGGCAAGGAGTGGGGTGTGACGGTGCGGCATGCGATCCGTTTGTGGAGGTCAGCGATGCATGGCTGGATCGATGCCGTAAGGATGGACAGCCGGTTCCGATGCTTCTTGCCTTCCAGTTGGCGGATGTGCGCGTGGGAGCGGGACGTAGCGTCGAACCCATGCGTGTAGCGGAAACAAAGCTTGCGGAAGGAAGCTTGCCTTTGCTGTTGTCCGATCAACGGGGGGCTGTCGCATGGGTTTGCGGCGTTCGCCCCAAAAATGTGAAGGAATATCTTGAAGCACGTCGAGATTGCCGACCTGGTGAGGTCATTGTCACGCGCGTGGATGGCCAGCAAAACGTTCGCACCGCTTCGGTACCTCACTCCGACGATGCCGCGTTCTTACGGCAGTTTCCTTTTCTTGATGTGAAAGGCGAGCGCGACGCACGCGCCTTGGCGGATATGGATGCTTTTCGCCGCGATGTATCCCAAGCGGTGGAGCAAGCCCAAGGGCCGCACCCCGAACAAGCCATTTCTCTGCTCGTCAAGGTAATGCAGTCTCGATCCGAGGCGCTGATGCGCCAGGCGGTGTTCCAAAAAATTCTTACGGATGCAGATCGGGACCTTGCGCCTTCCTTCAAAGAATGGGGAAAGAGAAAAGCACAAGGTGTCGTCAGGGTTCGCGGGGCCGACGAACAAGGCCTTTATGCACGTCGAGCGCTGCAGAACCCTTTGCATGACATGACCCGTGACGGCCAAGTGAGCGCTGGAGCGTATCTGGCTCCGCCGGCGCTTACCCTCGATCGATGGATGCCCTTGTCGTTTCTTGCCTACAAAGACGAACTGTCCACGCTTCAACGGATCGTTGACCGGCACGGGACCCTCGACAATCGAGTGATTCCCCTGCGTCAGCAGATCGCGTCGGAGATGCAAGCTTGCTCCCAAGCCGAAGCTAGAATCCAGTCGATCAACGATGAAATCATGGCTTGCATGCTCAGGGAAGGATGCACGCAAGACAAGATTGCTGCTTTGGCTTTCACCGCGGATCCCGACCGATCTCGTGCGCAGCGCGCTCGGGATGCGATTGCCAGAGCGTTGGCAAGCGGATTGTTCAATCGTGGAGAGATGGACAAAGTCGAGGCGGATCGAATCGCCAGTGGTTGCTTGGATCCCTAACCAAACAACATTCTCCGAACCGATCAACGATCACATTCGTACTGCATATCCACCGTGGCTCCATCGACAGTCAACGTTTCCACTCGTCCATCTCTCGGGTGAACGATGAGGAATCGCTGACGACTCTCCCCAGGTGGAATGACAGTGTCGGCGAGAGGCATGGACTTTTTCGAAGAGCCCCAAGACACGGTATACCCTTTGACCGTACACGGTTTGTCGGTGGGGTTGGATACTTCGATGCGAATGCGACGATCGTTGGGATCGTCGCGGCCAGCGAGTATTTCGAGTACTTTGGCGACGGGTTTGGATGGTGTGGGTGAGGGAGTCTGCTCTTCGGGGATAGATACGGGCGGGTTTGGTTGCCTTTCGGGGCTGGTGGTTGGAGCAGGATGGGATGGGGGGGCTGAGGAGGATGCAGGTGGTGGATGTGGGCTACAGGCCATGATCCCTGCAAAACCGAGGAGGAATATGGTGGTCCGAGTCGAACAGGCGTGACGCATGGCGTGCCATTATCGAATCCGAACGTTCGATCCCACAACGCCGTTTTTGTTTCGGATGGGTTCTTTTTCATCGATCGGTAGCTTCACGACATGATCCGAATCGTTTTTATGCTCTTCGTGCTACCCTTATTCCCATTGAACATATGACGAAGCGTGGGAGGTCACCGATGGGTGCTCGTGCTCTTGCGTGGGGGATGGGGGTCATCGTTGCGCTGGGATGTGGGGAAAAGGTGGACTGCAACCGATTATGTGATCGGGAAGCCGAGTGTGTGGCGGAGATTGCCGTGGCGCTGGGGACAGCGACCGTGGAGCAGACGGCGTTGATCAAGGACGAGGATCGGAAAGCGCTTGGAAAAAAGCAAAAAGATCGATGCATGGCGAGCTGCCAGTCGCCCACCAAACCAAGTTCCGTTCACACCAAGTGGAGGGGATGTCTTCAAGCGGAATCGTGTGAAGCTTTTGCGCGGTGCGTGTACCGCTGACGAGCAGTATGGTTCGAAGGCCGAGGTGGGTTCCGCACATCATGGGCGTTTCGAAGCAATCGACCACGTGGCAGATGGTGAATGCTGCCACAACCCACGACGATGGGCTTGCCGTGGCGCACTCTCACGCTCCAAGAAAAAATGAGTTTTCGGTGACGAATGCTGTGGTGTGTGTTTTGCGTGACCGTGTATCCATGGCAGTGGAGCATCGGGCAAGAGGCAAGCCGAGCGTGGGCAGGTATTCGGAAAAAGTGATTTGGGTGGTTGTCATGGTTGGTGGAGCCGCGAGCGATTCCAGAGCAATACCTATGATATGATTTGTGTAACATGTTGAATGTATTGGTAAATATTGGTGCATGTCGAAACCACGACCGGTTTGCCTCGGCCGTGGTCGAGGGAAGATGACTTTCGGGGCATAAGTTGTGATAGCAATGCCTTGTGTTAGCCATGACTTGGAATGAGATCGCTCTGGTGGTCTTCCTGTTCGTGCTAGTCACCTCTTGGGGGGTGTTGCAGCGTTTGGGCGATTGGATTGGAGTGTTGCTTGGGCCGAAACGATCTTCGAAGCCGCGTGGTTGACGAATGAATTTGGTTGAATGGGCATACACCACCGCCCGGTCTTTTCGTTCTGGTAAACTTGGTTGTCGTGATTGATCCACCTCTTCGCCGTCCTCCTACGAGCCCTCCGATGGGCAGCACGATTTTCGTGGTGGGGGAAGATGATCCCGCGCTTGCGGAAGCGTTGCGCAGGGGAGGAAATCATGTGCAATGGGTGGAGTCGCGCGATGTGCTCACGCGGTTGGAACAGCAAGCTCCTAGTTTGGTGATCTTCGATCTACCCAACAAGGTTGAGCAAGCCGCGGTGGCTGAGCTGATGGGTTCTCTTCGGGCCATGGGGATTGGTCTATTTCTTATCGTTGGCTCTGAAAGCGATGAGAACGAGTCGACGCATCTATCCGAGGATGCGCAAGAGCAAACAGGAATCGAAAGCTTCGACCCTGCGAGTCTGCGTGAGCTGTCGGAGGAGATGGTTTCGCGACCATTCGACTTGGAACAGGTTGCCGATCGGATTTCGTCGTTGGCACAGTATCGACATGGAATGAGGGTTGCCCCTCCGCCGCCATCGTCGCGACGTCCCGAAAGCGTTGGCGTTCTCGATGGGATGGGAGAGATAGCGAGTCCCAAGGAGCCCCCTGCTGCCTTGTTGAGCTATCCCTTGCCCAATGTGGATACGTCGAATCCGCCAGGGATTAGCTCAGCGCCGCCGGGTAACGAATGGTCGTCGATACCCGCGGGACCGTTGGGATTGAGCCTTTCTTTCGAAGCGTTTGCGGGTCCCACGTCCGTATCTGATGAGTTGGAAAAGATGCTGGCGGAGGCGGAGAGGAGGGTCAGATCCGAAGCGCGTTCGACTTCGGAAGTGCCGAGTCCAGAAGCGGAGGTCAATGCGATCCTACCTCCGGAGGTTCTTGCGGCGTTGGATGAGCCGCTGGAGGTATCCGACGGTGAGCTATCGGAAGTGGAGTCCCATACGCCGGTGGGTCAAGGTACGATGGGTGGGGCTGCGCGAGTGCCGGAAACCGCGTCCAAACAGCGGGAGGGGATGGATCTGGGGGACTTGTCCTCGCCCGCCGAGCCTGTGACTGCCCATGGCGAAGAGGATGATTGGGACGAGCGGCCGAGGCCCCACGAAGCGGAGTATTATGACGAGAGTGCTTCAGAAGACGAAGGGCATGAGCAACGGCTGCAAGCGATGGATGTCACACCTATCCCTTCGAGAATCGGCGAGCCGTTGCCACCAATGTCCACGCAGATGGGAACGTCTGCCCGACAGGACCGTTCGTTTTCGCAGCCCGCTCGGGAAGTCGTGCTGAAACCGAAAGTACCGTCGGAGCCTGTTCCTACGCCTCGGGTGAACTGGTCGGTCGATCTGCCTTCCGTGCTTTCGCCAGCCTTCGATGGGATGCGGGCGCTGGGGATGTGCATCGCCGGGCGCATCTCGGCCACATTGAGTTTCGAGTACCAAGGGGCGTTGTGCCAAGCGGTGATGCGTGATGGGGATTTCGTAACCTGTGGTTCAAGCGCGGACGACGAGACGTTGTTGGCTTTTTTGGTGCTTCGAGGGGATTTGCCGAAAATCGCGGGAACCCAGCTTGCGGGAAGGTTTCCGCCGTTTGGGCGTCATGCGGCGGCGGCTCTCATTGCGAATGGATACGTAGGGCAAGATCAACTTTGGGGGGTATTGCGTGCGCATGCCGAGTGGTTGCTTGGGCGAATGGCAAGCACGCAGGGAGGAACGTGCGCGCTGGAAACCGAGCCGCAAGGACGGCTTCGAGCCGAGCCAGCGGTATTTGGCGGCGCGACAGGCGCGGAAGTGCTTGTGGAGGTATCGCAACGGGTTCTTCCTTGGGAAGATGCCTTGGCGAGGATAGGGGGACGTGAAGCGCGTCTTGGTCCGGGTCCCCATCATTCGTTGCTTTCGGAATGTGCTCTTTCCGAAAAAGAACGAGATTTGATGGAAAATGCGCCGGGAAAAACGGTTCGAGAGGTGCTCGAAACCGCCCGTCGCCCCGAATTTGCTGCAGTTATCGCTGTCTTAAAAGAACTTGGAATCATTGAAATCATGCCGGCGATCGCTCGTTCCGTTCACCCCGAACCGGATGCTTTCGACCCGCTCGATGCAGAGGCTGTGCGCAAACGCGTCGCAGCACGTCTCGCCCTCATTCAAGAAGGCGATTACTTCGAAGTGCTTGGTGTACCGCGCACCGCCACCGCGTATGAGATTCGTCGCGCTTACCTCGAAGCGCGACGTGCGTTCGAACCTTCACGGCTGTTGACTGCGCAAACCATCGATCTTGCCGAAGATGCACAGCTCATCGTCGAAGTGCTCGATGAAGCTTTCGAACTGTTGCGGGACGAAGTTCGAAGAGAACGCTACCGGCGAGCCATCGAAGCCGTTCCTCCACGTCGATAGATATCGCTCGAAAGCACCAAATCCATCGTTCCTTCACCTTGGGGCTCGACGCGCGCCGCGCTCCCCTTTAGGCTCTTCGACGCTCGACCACCCTCGAGCGAATTTCTTGCATCGGTATTCTCGTTCGTCCCCTGTCGATTACAGCCCGGTGTGGGGAGGTCTTCGGATGGCATCTCGGTATTGTTGGTTCGTACGACATTGGTTTGGCAGTCTGCTCATCGCGGTCTCGTTGCTGCTCGTGCTCACCCACGGCTCGAACGCTCATGCGCAACAACGAACGTTTTATCTCGATCGCCTGCAAATCGGAGGCTCTCCAGAAGACGGCTTCGCCTTATGGCGTCCACGCATGAAACAGGAAACCGTGTTCTTTGGACAAATGGCGCTCGGATGGCAGCATCGACCTTTGCGAGGAGCCACGGCAACGTATAGCGAACGTCTCGCCAATCACACGCCAAACCCCGTCCAAAACCAATTCACGACCTACCTTACGGCCGGACTCGAACTCATGCAAAGAGCGAGCTTCGCCGTGTCGTTGCCGGTTGTCGTTTACGAACACGGCTCGAGCCCCTGTCCGCGCACCGCTGGCGCCAATTGTCAGTCCACCGACGTCAACAGCACCATTCCAAGCGATACGCGCCTTGATTTGCGCTTCATCGCTTATCGATCAGCCAATCAAAAATTCCACTTGGGAACCGCGCTGAGCATGTGGGTGCCGAGCGGCGACAATATCTCCTTTACCACCGATGATCAGACGACAGGCGCGGGTCAAATCCTTGGTGAGTATGACTTCGGTAAGTTCGTCCTTTCAGGCAATACCGGTCTGCACTTCCGACCCAATCGCGGCCTCAACATGCTGCGCGTCGGCAGCGAGTGGACATGGGCGGTCGGTGGATTCATTCCTCTTCGCGACGGCGCTGTTCGTCTTGGTGGTGAGATCTTCGGCTCTACAGGCATTGTCGATGCGGGAAAAACTCCGGTAGCCAAAGACGGCGACACCGTATTCACCAAGCGCAATACACCTGTGGAATGGATGGGCGAACTTCGCTTCGCGCTCGATCGTCAAAAAGCCGGGTGGCTCGGCTTCGGGGCTGGTACACGGTTGAGCGCGGGCTATGGCGCACCCGATGTCCGTGTCCTTGCAAACCTCGGTTATGCTTTTTCGTTGCGTGATACGGAACCGGGCTCTCCCCACCGACGATACACCGCCGACCGTGACGTGGAGCCTACCTACTCCGACAGAGACAAGGACGGCATTCCCGACGATCTCGACCTTTGCCCCGACGACCCCGAAGACGGCAAAGAGCCGGATCCAAACGATGGTTGCCCGGCCCCTTCGGACCGCGATGGTGATGGTATTCCCGATGACGTGGATGAGTGCCCCGACGAACCTGAAGACTTCGATGGCCTTGCGGACCACGACGGTTGTCCGGAAGACGACTATGACGCGGATGGAATCCCCGATGTCGAAGACAAGTGCCCGCGTGAACCCGGGGTTGCGAGCACCAATCCCGAACTCCACGGCTGCCCCCAATTCATTCGTCGTATCGAAGGCTCGACCGAAATTCAGATCCTAAAACGTGTCGAGTTCGCAACCAACAGCGCCGTCTTGTTGCCACAATCCTTCCCCATTCTCGATGAAGTATACGCCCTGTTGAAAGCCAACCCGGATGTCACCAAAGTAGCCGTACAAGGTCATACGGATAACCGTGGCGGGCGTGACCTCAATATGAAACTCAGTCAGGACCGCGCCGACAGTGTCATGCGCTACCTCGTGAACAAGGGCGTCGTTGCCTCGCGGTTGACCGCCACCGGCTATGGCTTCGACAAACCCATCGACACCAACGATACGGCCGAAGGACGCCAGCGCAACCGACGGGTCGAGTTCCATATTCTCGAACAAAATAACTGATATTTCACATACTTATGCCCATTCGGGCCTTGGCTCTCCCGACAGGACGATGATCATGAATGACCTCCTCTCCTTGTTGCCAGAGGTGCGTGAGGCTTTGCGCGTTGGCGCACCCGTCGTTGCCCTCGAGTCGACCATCATCTCTCATGGAATGCCGTATCCCACCAACGTGCAGACCGCGAGGGAAGTCGAAGAAATCGTTCGCGCAAAGGGAGCGATCCCAGCCACCATTGCCCTTTTGCAAGGCCGCATTCATATCGGCTTGTCTTCCGAACAATTAGATACGCTGGGCCGTGCGAAAAACGTTCGCAAGGTGAGTCGTCGTGACCTGCCCATTGCTCTGGTCTCCGGGCAAATGGGAGCCACGACGGTGGCTGCGACGATGTTTTGCGCCCATCTTGCGGGCATCTCCGTATTTGTGACCGGAGGCATCGGCGGCGTTCATCGTCGTGGTGAGGTGACGCTCGATATCTCCGCGGACTTGATGGAATTGGCCTCGACACCCGTGGCGGTGGTATGCGCGGGAGCCAAAGCGATTCTCGATTTGCCACGGACGCTCGAAGTGCTGGAAACGCACGGCGTTCCCATCGTTGGATTTCAAACCGATCAATTTCCCGCGTTTTACACGCGATCCAGCGGGCTTCCGGTCGATGTGCGGCTCGATGACCCGGCCGACGTTGCGCGCGTCATGGCCACGAAGTGGAAACTCGGTCTTGCCGGTGGAATCTTGGTGACCACACCCGTTCCCGAAGCGGATGCCATGGACTCCCGTGAGATCGACGAGGTGATCGAACAATCCTTGGAGGAAGCCAACAGCCTGTCCCTGCAAGGCAAAGATATCACTCCGTTTTTATTGAAAAAAATCGTGGAACGCACCGAAGGTCGCAGCTTGGCTACGAATGTTGCGCTCGTCAAACACAACGCTGACGTAGGTGCTGCCATTGCCATCGCCTATGCGGCTCAATGAGCCTATGACTCGAATAACTCCGTTCGTGCCACCACGGCGGTGGCGACCACGTCGGCTCCCCCTTTCAACAACAAATCCTCACACGCTTGCAGTGTGGCTCCGGTGGTTCGCACATCATCGACCAGCACAACCCGTTTGCCCCGCACACGCTTCGGCGCTCGAAGCACGAAGGCCCCTTGCAGGTTTTTGAGACGATCCGAGCGATTGAGCCCAGCTTGCCGAACCGATCCATCCTTTCGAGCAAGCGCGCGCGTTTCGAGACGAGCCATGAGCGCTGAGGCCAAAGGGCGGCCGATCAGGGCCGATTGATTGTAGCCTCGTTGTACGAGACGATCATACGGAACAGGTACGGGAATCACCAAATCGACATCGCGCGGAGTCAGATGAGCTAGCACGACAGGAACGAGAAGCTGGCCGAGGGCAGCTCCAAGGTCAGGACGATTCCCATACTTCAAGCGCAGCAAAGCTGAGGAAAGGGCGCCGCCATAATGACCGAACGCCAAAGGGTTCCCGTCACCGGACCATCGTAGGACCGTGGATGCACAAATGGCGCACAACAACGCGCGTCGATCGAGCAACGAATCACAAGCTGCACAACGCGAAGGGGATAGGATTTCAGCAAGATGAGTGAACGCAAGAGCTGTCCATCGCATACCCCTTTTCGGCCCAAACCACCGCCTGGTTGCGCCCTATTCACAAGGCAAAATTACGGAGCTGTGCTTTGGCCCGATGGTTCCAGCTTGAACGTTACCTCGCGTACCTCCACCCCTTTGGGACCGGCAACTCGCATGGTGCCCGAAATCACACCGTCTTTGAGTTCTCCTGTACCACCTCCCGACATGGCCGACGACACCGTGGGATCGGTCGGAATCAATTCCAATCGCAACAGGGTGCCATCGAGCAAACCAGATAGCACTTGAGAACCCAGCGCACCGCTTGCCTCACCTCCCACCACGCCGTCCGCTACGATCATCGATAGCCGTCCATTGCCGACCGCTTTCGAACCGTCGTCATTTTTCCATGTAAAATCAGTAACTTTGGGTGGTGTGGCCAGCTCCACGCGTTTGGCCTCATAGGTTCCGGACCACTTCTTGGCAGAGGCGGGATCGACAACGACAGCGGGCACCGATGCGGTGGCAGACGCCGATACCGAAGCGCTCGCGGAGGCGATGGCGGAGGTGCTGGCGCCCACCACTGGTTCTTGCGAAGACGCTGGTTGTGGCGACGGCGTGGGTCTGTCGCATCCCACGGCCAAAACGATTGCCAACAAGGCAAAGCTCGATATCCGTCGCAATTCCGTCATGCCGCGCCATCCTTGGGAGTCATAAGTTCGTGAATCCGTACCCCAAGCTCTCCTTCTACGTCCACCAATTCGCCCCGGGCAACCTCGATTCCTCCGACCCGAAGACAGATTGGCTGTCCAAGGCTTCGTCCCGTGGTGATTACGTCCCCCGGCTGAACGCTCGCCCATTCTCGTGCTGTCAAGGTGAGCGTGCCAACCTCCACACGAACCACCACCGGAACGTCTGCAAGCGCTTCCATCGTATCCAGTGAGTTCGGAGAAGGGGTGGTTGCTTGCTGTTCGTTCATTTCTTGCACCTTCCTTGCCCCAAGCTCGATTGTGCCATCGTGTCGTAATTGTCCACTCCAACCGATTGTCGCATGGGGCGACATCAACAATACTTCTCCTTCGAGCCGTGCTTCGCGATACCGCACGGTCCATCCATCGGCGGGTAGCCAAGCATCCCCTCGACCCAAACTTGCCAATTGTCCTCGCGAAATCGTGGACATCGCCGCAACGATTTCGAGCGACAAGGGAATGTTACCCATGGATAGAAGCTGCTTTCGACCGAACGGCAGCGTGCCGGCCGTGGGACGCGCTTTCGTATGCCACCACACCGAAGCGCCATAAGCTGCCCGAGCCAAGGTTACCGTCGTATCAAGGATTCCAAAAGGTTGATGGAGCGCGGCGAAACTCGCTTGTGCCGAAGGACCGACAGATAAGAGCTGAAACCCAACGTCAGCCGCTGCCGTCCGAAGACACGAAAGAACGAAAGCACCAAATGCCGCATGGAGCATCGATGGAATGGGTTGTGAGCGATTGATCCACAAGATGGGACGCATCAACACGGTGGATACGATGCGATGGGCAAGCTCCGGCTCGACGACCACCAATGCGATTAGGGTTTGCGGTGGATTGGCGAAAAGGCAGATCACGTTTTCCGTGATCACAGATGGGGCGATGGGTCCGTGCCGCGTTCCTTGCACGGTGATTCGAACCGGGTCTGGAGCAAGGTAGTCTTCTGCTGCTTTCTCCAACGCTTGCATCAACCCGGTTGTACCAAGGGCAATTCGCCCATCGCGAACCAGCCGCAACCCATCGCGAGGCACTCGATCGAGCGAATGCCACGGGTAGGCAGAGAGGCGAATCATTCCTTGATTGTCGTCAGTTTTGAAGCGTTCGTACAGAGCCCCGGTACAAATCCTGTCTGGGTTGTTGGCATGGTTTCGAGCACTGATTGTTGGTTGTGGAGAAGGGTTGTTTCCCATCCCATGAACGCGCCTGCATGCAGATGTGGGAAAAACCGTGTCGACCTAGGACAGGTTCACCAACTCTTCCCATCGCGCCAAGCCGTCATCCACGTCTTGTTGAAGACGTTGATGACGCTCGAGGGCGCGGTTGATGCGATCGGGGTCTTGGGAATCGATGGCCGCGCGAACGTCGGCCGCCGCCATTTCCACATGACGATCCAGTAGATGGACGAAATACTCGAGAGTCGAAAGCGCCAGGGAGAAGCGGTCGGGCGGAATATCGGCGCGATGGATGGCGCGTCGTGTGCTGTCGGGAACATCCGGTGTCATGACGATTTGTGCCCGAGCTACGGTTTCGGCGAGCTGCCCGAGAGACTCGGCGATTTGTTTGGCGGACAATTGTTCTCGCGCCGTCGAGGAATGGGCAACGAGGCTGTCGATGAGTTCGACTACCGGTTTGGGTACATCTGGGCGAAGGCGTGCGAGGGAACGACGATCCGGATGAAGGATTGCTTCTTTGCGAACATGCATCGGTGCATCTTGCAACGGACACGGAAGAACCAGCGGGGTGTCGCGGGTGAGCATCCAGAACACCGTGGCCGCCGCTGAGTAAATATCGGCGGAGGGCGTCATTTGGATGAAGTTACGCACTTGCTCGGGTCCCATCGTCAAGGTCGAACCCCCCGCTTCTCCCGCAACCGTAATATCCATTGGATTCAAGTCGATACGACTCTTGGCAAGGCCGAAGTCCGCGAGCTTCGCACGCACTCCCGCGCCCATATCGGGGCCCGTCAGCAATACGTTGGAAGGAGATACGTCGCGATGCACGATACCAAGATCGTGGGCGTACCCAAGAGCGCGGAACAAATCGGCTCCGAGCCAGAGCACGTCTTGCACGGGTTGCTCACGCCCCGCGATGTCCAAGGCGCTTCCCCCACTGACATACTCCGAAACCAGATAAGGATGGTTTTCGTGCGCTCCCACCTCGTAGCAACGGACGATATTGGGATGACGTAATACGGTAGCGATACGCTGTTCGCGCACGAAGCGGTCCATCGCTTTTTTCGCCACGTTGGTTCCTCGAAGCATTTTGATGACAACGTGGATGCCATCCTCGGAAACGGCTTCGAGAAGAATACCGGTGCCTCCCTGATAGATTTTGCCAAGCACCTGAAAACGACCGATGCGATTGGGCAAATCCGAAGGCAGCTTTCGCCTCTGCTGTCGACAATCCGGGCATAAGTACGCGGCATCCCATAAGTCCGGCGACGGAGGAGCCGAGCCAGCCGCTCCACAGCGATCGCATGACAATACGTCCGCCTTCGATTCCCACGTTGTCGTCGAAATACCCCGCGGTGGGGTCAACGATGAAGCTGGCGAAAGAACCGGTTGCCTCGATATTTCGGGCTGGATGACGGTTTCGCTCCCTTGCTCCTGCGCGCCATCGTAAACGAGTCGAAGCAAGGTATTGCCGAGACGTACCACATTGCCTGGAGCAAGACGCGCCCAGCGTACGGGCATTCCATTGACCGATGTTGTTTTTCTCCCTGCTAGATCGTGCAAGTAAACACCATCTGCCTGCACTTCTACCCGTGCATGATGCCGTGACACGAACCGATCTTCTTGGGGTAGTAGTAAGTCGACATCCGCGGCGCGACCGAGAATGACGGCTTGTTGGTTGGGCAGAGGCAGACGCAAGCCGGCCCGTGGACCAGAGGAAACGACGAAGCTGTAGGACATGGTCGATCCAGCGCGGCTGAGGGAAAACGAGCCCCCGAGCCATCCTGCTATACCACCGATGATGAAGCGCATCGATGGTCTGCAAGCGGCATTTTCCGCTTGGAATTTTGTACCGATGGTTCAATGCCCAAGAGAAGGGAGCGTAACGTATTTTTGAGGTGCGAACCTGGCGATCGCTTATCCGAATAACGCCCCCCGCAGCATTCGACCGGAAAATCGAGCGCCCTCGCCGCCAAGAGCAATCCGAGCGATATCCTCCCGCAGTCGTTCCGAACGCAAGGACGCTCGAAAAAGCCTGTCCAATAACCATGGCACCGCGAACACATGCCTCAACCAGCCGTTGAGCCGCAGGATGGGTAGGAATTGGTCCGCGCACGCCCACGAGTAAAGCATCAACGAACGACGATCGAAATTTCCGAGCTGGGCGGCTTGAACCACCACACGTCCGGCAAGTTCTCCGGACTCCAAGGCGTATTCGATTCCTTCGCCCGTCAATGGATTGACGAATCCTGCGGCGTCGCCTGCCAGCAACCCACGATCGAAAACGAAATCCGTGGGCGAACAAGTCATAGGCAGAGGATGACCTTTGACCCGCCCCACCGGGCGGGCTTTTGCCAACAGACTTCGTATCCGTGGCAATTGTAAGAAGGTTTCGAGTATCCGGCGTAGGTTGGCTTCCTTCGCCTGAAGTTGATCCATTCGCATTCCAATGCCCACGTTGGCCCTGCCTTCCGGCAAAGGAAATATCCAACCATACGCGGGGAGCACCGCCTTATCCCACACCAAGACCAACGCGCGCTCTCGATCCCAAACCACATCTTCGTAAATCGCTCGCACCGCGCTTGCCGTTTGCGCTTGCCGAAACGGTTCGCCCCCCAAAGAGCGCCGAACGACCGAAGGCATCCCATCACATCCAATCACGACATCGGCGTCCAACGTAGACCCGTCGTGCAGGTGCAGACGAGCGCAGGAAGAAGACACGGTGACTTGGTCGACGCGAAGGTCCTGTCGAAGGTCGGCTCCCGCGCGAACGGCACGTTGCGTGAGGCGTTCATCAAGGATGGTTCGAGGGATGACGAGCGCCTGGCCGCCATGAATGCCAGGGGGAAGTTGGGTGAACAATTCGATTCCCCCAGGAGAAATGAGATGCGTGTGCGTGACGGAAACACCTTGGAGCGTCAGGTCCAAACCCATGCGTTCAAGGTTCCGAACAGCTCGGGGCGTGCATCCTTCCCCGCAGACTTTCTCGCGAGGATGCCGCGCCCGGTCGATGAGGATCGTACGCAATCCATGCGATGCGGTAACAAAAGCCGCCGCGGACCCCGCGGGTCCAGCACCGACAATCGCGACCGTTGGCCTGTTGCGCTTCATGGTGATTCGCATATCCACACCGTCTGCCGAACCGTGGATGCCGCTTATCCTGTCTCAGGATTTCATCGTCGCCTAGACGCATTTCCGCTCCGCCCGATGGTCCTTGGATTTGCGTAAACTTGCCCACCTTTCGAGGATTTCGATACAGCCAGGGACACATGCACGACGTGGAACTGCAGCACGCCTGGAAGACCTTGTTCGGACCATCGATTCATCCAGCGGTCTTGAATGAAACTGCTGTGCGTCGCGCGTACCGACGTCGCGTGCTCGAGATTCATCCTGATGTGGCGGGAGCGGGTGCCACACCCCAGTTTTTGCGCGTGACGAAGGCCTACGAGGTGCTGCTTGGAGCCTGCGGGTCATCGATTCTTCAGTCGAGGAGGGCGTCTATCCAAGACGGCAACGTGCGGGCACTTCCGGCTCGGCCCTTGGCGCTGGCCCAGTTTTTGTATCATCTGGGCTGGATTTCGTGGGAGTCAGTGCAGCACGCCTTGCGCTGGCAAGCAAAACATAGGATCCGCATTGGCGAATTGGCCGTGCAATCCGGCGCGCTCACACGGCAACAACTCCTTCGCATCGTCGAGCATCAACGCTCCAAGGAACGGTGGGGACGATGCGCGTTACGTCTTGGGTTGGTGGACGCAAGCACGTTGTCACGGCTTGTCGAACGGCAGACTCGATTGCAGCCGCCTGTGGGCCAGTACTTCGTTCAGCACGGATTGGTATCGTCGGAGCGATTGGCTCACGCCTTGGCGCTACAACGGCAACACAATGAATTAATTAGAGAAAATACAAAACCAACGGAACGCTGATCCGGTGTCTATCCGGCGCGTTGCCCTTTGCTTTCGCCCCACAGCGGAGAGGGTGGGATTCGAACCCACGGTAGGCTTTTGACCTACGTCCGCTTAGCAAGCGGATACCTTCGGCCACTCGGTCACCTCTCCCGTAACCGGCCTGGGTACTGTCCGTATCGCGATGCGCTGGCCTCACGGCAGCGGAGGAGGAGGGATTCGAACCCCCGGTACCTTGCGGTACGGCGGTTTTCAAAACCGCTGCCTTCGACCACTCGGCCACTCCTCCCTCATGGGTTCATCCACATCGTGTGGCCGAAACCCGCGGAGCCGGCCTTTCCCAGGCTCGATATTTTCAAAGAACGGTCGCTCGAACTACCTCGCACCGCGCTCGCCGTCAAGGTCTTCCATCCTGAACCCCCGCGGCAGCCGCCCCCAGCAGATCCGCACAACAGCGAAATCCCGTGGAGTAGTCGAAGTATGCCGGCGGATGGGATGCCACCCTCGCCTCACAGCCGTTGCGGGTGCTACGTGAAAAAAAGCCTCCCACAAACACACCCCCCGGATCGTCGACCCATTCATCGAGATTGCCCACCATGTCGAAAATGGCGTCCTGGCCCCACACGCTTTTGCACGTGGAAGTGGTGCCCGTGCGACGCAACAACGGGCCCGCCGGTGTTTCGATCAGGTTGAGGCGCGGGTCGCTCAATCCCACGGACCAATTGCCATGAAGGATTCGCGCGGGATGATCTTCCCGAAACACGTTGCATTGGCCTTGTCTGTAGTTATCCCCATAGGGATATTTATTTTGCTTTTCTCCCTTGCAGGCAAACACCCATTCCTCTTCACGACACAGTCTTTTCCCTGCTCGACGACAAGCCTCATTCGCTACGAATCCAGGTACATAGCCTTGGGGAATATTATCGTATTTGGATACTGCTTGCGGTCGAAACGTTTCTTCTCGCTGCCAAGGGTATAACGGTGGGAGCAGCATCACGGGCCGAGGCCGACCCGCATCACCCCCATCGCCCAACATCACCCAACCATGCGGCGCCTCGGGGGAAGGAACGAGCCACGGTGTGGCGTCGGCTTGCGCGTCAGCCGTTGCGATGCCCGCATCGAGCCATTGGGAAGGGTCCGCTCCCCATACGCCCAACGCCAAAGGAGGCGTGAGTCCCGCTTCCTCTATCCATTGGCGCGCCTCGGATAATTCTTCTCGAAATGCTTGCACCCACTGCTGTTGCATCCTTTCGGCCAACCGCGAGTGCGGCGGATAATAGGGCGAAGCCGGCTTGCCCGATTGGGCATCCACGACCCCCGCTTCCCAACGGTCGATGCAAAACCGCCTCGCCACATTCACCATCTCCGGTGGACAGGATTCATGAAGCTTCGTGCGTTCGATGGGAGGCAATGGCGTGGGGCGAGCCGTGGCAGCCCGCCGCTGCACCGGACGAATTCGTGGTCTTTTCCGAACTTTGGCCGCTTGCGCTTCCTTGGTTTCCCACCACGTTCCCACAAGCACCGCATGGGCCGTCAGACCCATGACGATCGCCATCCATGCGAAGAGTCGCTGTCCCATGATGAACCGCGTGCTCGTCGTTCGACGAGCCAACGGGCGAATTACGTCATTCCTGGACGCTCTGGCTTCCTTTTTTGAAGGTGTCTCCCGCCGCCTTGAGCAAAAATGCCTCGATGAGATCGTCCAAATCACCATCCAATACCGCGTCGACATTGCCGGTTTCGAATTCCGTTCGTAAGTCTTTCACCAGACGATAGGGCTGCAACACATAAGAACGGATTTGATTGCCCCAGGCAATTTGACTTTTCGCTGCCGCCGCGGCCGCCGCTTGCTCTTCCCGCTTCGTCATCTCCATGTTGAAAAGCTTGGCCTTGAGCATTTTGAGCGCCATGCGACGGTTCTGGTGTTGGCTCCGTTCGGCTCGGCAGACGATGACGATATTCGTGGGGAGATGCTTCAGTCGCACCGCCGTTTCGACCTTGTTGACGTTTTGACCACCCTTGCCTCCCGCACGCATGGTCGTGATCTCCAGATCCTCGTCCCGCACATCGATCTGAATCTCGTCTTCGATATCCGGCGTCACTTCCACCGCCGCAAAGGAGGTTTGTCGTCGCGCGTTGGCATCAAAGGGACTGATGCGCACCAGGCGATGCACACCGATTTCCGAACGCATGTACCCAAACGCATTCTCACCTTGCAGGGTGAACGCGGCCGAATCGATTCCTGCCTCATCCCCTTCCTGCCGATCGATGAGTTCGGTCTTGAATCCACGACGTTCGGCCCATCGCAAGTACATGCGAAGCAGCATCTCCGCCCAATCCTTGGCGTCCGTTCCTCCCGTGCCCGGATGGATCGATACGATAGCGTCGGCATGATCCACCGGCCCGGAAAGCATGCGACGCAATTCCGCCCGACGTACGGCTACTTCAACGTCGTTGACTTGTTGTTCGGCGTCTTTCAATGCCTCCGCATCGTTTTCTTCTTCCGCAAGCTCGAAATAATCCTCCGCGTCTCGCAATTGACGCGTCAAACTTTCCATCAACTCGAGCTGTTGCTCGACTGCGGCGCGACGACGCAGGACTTTTTGGGCTTTGTCCTGGTCATCCCAGAACCCGGCCGAACCGGCTTGCATATTGAGCTTGTTCAGCTCCTCGGATAGCTTCGGGGCGTCAAAGATGCCTCCTTAGCACTTGAAAGCGCCGTTGGAGGTCCGCGAGTTTCTCACGTATTTCGGCTGACATGCGACGTATCTAGGCGATCTTTTTTCCCTTCGCAACGTCGGAGAAATGCCCAAGCGCCGATGCCCGGTCGCGCCATGCCATGAGGTTTCCCTAGGAGCGCTTGCTGCTGCCTTCGGCCGACTCACAAAACCAACCTTCTCCCAACCGTAGGTCGTCCCTCCGATAGGTCCCCCCGACAGGACGAGGAAAACGCAGAAGGCTCCAATTGTGCTTGCGAACAGGGCCAAGGACGACCATGCTGTGCGCCCTGTTCCGCTCCGGCGTCGTCTAAAGGCAGGACAGGGGACTTTGGATCCCCTAATCGTGGTTCGAATCCACGCGCCGGAACCAACTCCCTGGGCACGTTCCTACTATGTCAGCGTCCCACACCGTGCCTCTGCCCCAACTCATCATTACTCTCGGCCCCGCTTCTTTCGATTCTCTCGATGAATTGATTCGAGTCGGAATTCACGCCGTTCGCCTCAATGGCTCCCACATGGATGCCCGCACCCTCGAACATGCCGTTCGACGCATCCGAAACACTTCCCCCATGGGTGTCATCGTCGATCTGCAAGGCGCCAAAATGCGCTTCGGAACCTTTGTTCCACGCACGATTCATGCCGGACAATCGTTGACGTTTTCCCACGATGCCCACGATGCCCACGATGCTATCCCCGTCGTACATCCTGAATTGTATCGCGACGCTCACGTGGGAGATACCTTGCGCTGCGACGACGATCGGATTCGTTTTCGTATCGATGAGGTGACCTCAGATCATATCAACGTCACCTGCTTGTCCGATGGCGTCTTGCACCCGCGAAAAGGCGTCAACGTTGTTGAACACCCCGTGCATCTCGATGATCTGAGCCATTCGGACGTGCAGCAGATCGAAGCAGTCCGTCCGTTCGACGATATCACCTTTGCTTGTTCGTTCATGCGAGATGGTCGCGAGGCCGCATGGGTGCGACAACGCGCGCCTCACGCCGCGATCATTGGAAAAGTCGAACGCGCGGAAGCGATGGACGCCATCGACTCGATAAGCGCATCGGTGGATGCGGTGTGGATCTGTCGAGGGGACCTTGGGGCGCAAGTGGGATTGGCCACCATGGCGCGGTGGATTGGAGCCTTTCAACCGGCAAGCCTGCCGGTCCCCACGTTCATGGCGGGCCAGGTGCTCGAACATCTCACGCACCATGCAAACCCAACCCGTTCCGAAGTCTGTCACCTGCACGACCTGCTGCAACGAGGATACGCCGGCATCGTTCTGTCCGACGAAACCGCGATTGGTCTCGACCCCCTGCGCGCGGCATCGACGGCCGCGGCGTTGCTGAAAACGCTGGCTCGAGGTCGAAATACGCGCGGACGATCGGGTGCGGAAAACTAATAAAACGTTGTAAAATCAGTATCTTATATAGGATTCAACAAAGAGCCAGGCGATTGGAAAACGCGGTTGACAGCAAGATTTCACCTCGCTACAAGACGGCTCCGCGTCGCTAAGGCGCGAAGCTTGGCGCCCGTAGCTCAGCTGGATAGAGCGTCGGACTTCGAATCCGCAGGTCGCCCGTTCGAATCGGGCCGGGCGCGCCACGGAAATAGATTTTTTGATAATTCTTTCGTTTTCCCGGGTTAGTAGCTCAATTGGTAGAGCAGCGGACTCTTAATCCGGAGGTTCGGGGTTCGAGTCCCCGCTGACCCACTGCTTATCTTCAAGGGGGTTCCTTCGCTGGAACCCCCATTTTTTTGTCCCTTCGAAATCGATCCGTTTTTTCCGCTTCCTCTCTCGATCGATATCGCGCTGCCAAGACCAAACGGTCCCTTATGCTTTCGCATCGTTCGACAAAAGTCCACGCGCTGCTGAAGACTCCAGCAATCTAGGGCTTCCCCGCCACCGCACGGTTTGCAGAGCACCTCAACGTCACGGTTGTCTGGCAAGCCAAGCCGTGCCACACGACGCTATGCCTGTCGCTCCACGCATCTACAATCTCTTTCCCTTGCTAGCGGGGCCCATCCGAAATTGGGCTGCCCTATTGCCCAACATCACGGCCATGGGCTTCGATTGGGTTTACCTCAACCCATGGCATTACCCCGGATTTTCCGGAAGCCTGTACGCCGTCAAAGACTACGACCGCGTGCATCCTCGTCTTGCCGACGATACGCAAGATCCGAAAATCGCACTCAAACACTTCCTTCAGCAAGCTCGCGAATACGGCCTGCGCGTGATGATGGACCTGGTGATCAACCACACGTCGAAAGATGCGCTGCTCGCCCATCAGCATCCCGAGTTTTACCTGCGAGACGACAGCGGCGAGCTTGTGTCTCCTTCGGCGATCGACCCCGCCGATGCTCGCAAGGTCACCGTATGGGGTGACCTGGCAGAACTCGATTATCGTCCTCGCACCGAGCGAAGCGCGCTTTTGGGGATTTGGAAAGACCTGCTACGAAACAGTATCGACCTTGGTTTTTCGGGCTTTCGATGCGATGCGGCGTATCAAGTGCCCGCGGACGTATGGGCCGAACTCATCGACTACGGGCGAAAAAACAGTCACGTACTCTTCGTGGCCGAAACCCTCGGTGGCCGTCTCGAGCCGATGAAGCAACTCGCAAGCGCGGGCTTCGATGCGTTCTTCAACAGCTCGAAGTGGTGGGATTTCCGACAACCCTGGTTGCTCGAACAATATGAATGCTTTCGTCATCTCGCCCCCTCCATTGCGTTTCCCGAGAGCCACGATACGCCTCGGCTCATCGCCGATCTTGCCGAACAATCGATCACCGACCCCTGGCGAATCGAAGCCCATTACCGTTTGCGTTACCTGTTCGCGGCCTTTTTCTCGGCGGGTGTGATGATGCCCATGGGATTCGAAACCGGCCAAGGCAAACGCCTCGATGTCGTTCGAACCGTTCCGGAAGATCTCGAAAGCCCCCGATTCGATCTCGCGCCCTTTCTCGCTGCGGCCAACCATCTCAAACGAGATCTTCCCGTGCTCGGAGAAGAAGGTCCGCAACGACTCGTCACCGCCTCTCAGTCGCCCATCGTGGGGTTGCTACGGTCCCGAGATCATGGCTCCGGACGCTGTCTTGCGCTCATCAACCCGTCTTGCACCGAGTCGCATTCCTTATCCGCCGATTCGCTGCTTGCGCAGGTGGGGCAAGGCTGGCGGATCGTTTGCGATTCCAACCTGGGAGCGGTGGAGGGGGAGTTGAAACCAGGAGCAACGGTGCGTCTGCACCCTCTCGCCATGCGCGTGCTTCATTCGGAATCGTGAGCGTTGGGCGGGGCGAAGACGTCTTGCTTTGATTCGACGCGATCGGTGGTTCGGGAGCCCCCTACTTTCCAGCCGTATCGGTGCTTGACGTGATTGTCTGGACCCTTTGACCGGCTGCTCTTCTTGGGTTTTCCGTCCACGGACTCTCCAAAAAAACGTTTAATATCAATAAGTTGGGAGGTAGGGGTCGTCATCGACGGATTCCTCAACGATATGCTAGTTCCCCGCTCGTCATGGATGAGGTTGCTTGGACCGCCCTCATCGTGATGCCCTTGGGGCTAACCATCCCGTCATCGACCCAACTCGCGGGACGACAGCAGCTTCGGCTCATCCTCCGCTCCGTTCTCACGCTTGGGTCCTTTCGCCTCGGCGAACTCCCGGCCCCGATAGAACAGCCGTTGCCTTACAATTGAAATCGTTGGGAAAATAGAAAGCGATACCCTCCTCCCGCCACCTCAATCATCACCCTCCCGATCGTACTTGCCATCCATGCAGCCTTTGAACCGATCGAGGGTGTTGGCCCGATACGCACAATCCCATCGGCTCTTGACCTGAACCGTTCCCACAATGCCTTCACATGCTCGCATCCAGTTTTCCGCTCCCTGCTTGGCCGTGCCGCGCACATTCTGTTCCGCTGCTCCCCGCTGCTTTTCGTTGAGCTTGCGCGCTTCGAGCTTTTCCAGCTCCACCGCCAGCAATAGTTGCTCGTACTTGGCGCCGAGAGCATCACAATCCCGCTGATGAAGCTCCCACGCTTCTGGAATGGGGGGAGGACGTTCTCCCATCTCGCTCACGGGAGCCGAGGAATGACTCGATGCCGAGGTCTCTTCCGGCTCCGATTCCGATTCCGTCGCCATCTCATCGTAGTCCGACGTCGATGCGGGTGTGGATGGTTCCGGCTTGCCGCCTCCACACCCTACGAGCATGACGAAACCCATGATCCACGCTGTATTCCGGTCCATAGGCCCCAGAATACGACGATGTTTCGCTCCTTGGAAAAGGAATTGAACGGTGCTTCATAGCCATGACGCGAACGGTGAAACCCTCGACAGGCAGTCACGGCACCCACGAAAACAGGTCGCTTCCTCCGTCGCCCATCACGCGGCGACCACCGATATCCCATCCGCTTTTTGTGTCATTGTCGTGACGCCCTGGGCGTGCCAGGTTGGGGCGACATAGATTAAATGCACATAATATCAACGCCTTACAGTTGGTATGCCGATTGCTGTCGGGCTACTGCCATGACCCCTTTTCGACTTTGCCTCATCGGTTTGCTCCTCACCGCCTGTTCTGACAGCCAGGAGTCCCCCTCCGACGATCCTGGCGTTTTCGATGCGGGGATGGACTCGACCGATTCCGCGACGAACGACGATGTCCAGGCCGATGCCCAAGCCGATGCCCCGTTTGATGGTGCGTCGACCTGTGGCGAACTTGGGTCGACACGATGTGTCGGCGTGTGGGTCGAGACCTGCGAGCCCACCGGTTGGAGCGAACCCGTGGAATGTCCGCTCGATCAAGGATGTCGCGATGACGCATGTCAGGAGCCCACGACGCGACAGGTGCAGCAAGCCGCATCGGTGCAGCAACTCATCGATACGCTTTCTCGATACTCCGGCTGGCATGAACCGGTCGATGCGTCGGCTGTCAAAGAGCGGGAAAGACGCGCCATTCTGAAAGGAGATGGCTCGGATCAAACCTATTTTGCATCGGCCTGGCGTGCCATGAACGCCTATCCCCAAGGACATCAAAGCCTGTATTCCCTCGAACCCGGCGTGTGTGGGACGCTCTTGCGCTGGCAAGCCACGTCTCGCTTTGGTGTATGCGCTCGCCCCGTGCAAGAGGGACTCATCATCACGTTCGCGAAGGATGGAAATCCCTTGGGGCTTCACGCGGGCGATGTGATCACCCATGCGGATGGGGTTGGTGGCGACGCCATGCTTGCGACGGCGTACCTCCAACCGGTATGCGGCTCCGTATTTCCTTCCGCGGCAGGTCGGCGTCACGCGGCGGCGGCTTCCTTTTTCGGTACGGTGGAAACGGCCACCACCCTGCGCGTGCGCACGCCCGAGGGGAAGGTGCATGACGTCATCGTCTCCGACGTCGAGGATACGGCTACGACCGATTGCACCGATCCATTCGCGCGAAATCGATGGGTGTATGCGGAAACCACCATAAGGTCCGATGGGGTGGCGGTCATTCGTTTGCCCAGTTTCTTTCCCTTCGACAAGGAGTTCCCCACGGACCCCAAGGACTTCGATGCGTTCATCGAAGCCTACCAAAACGAGATGGTGAAAATCTTCGAGCCAGCAAAGTCCGCCAAAGCCATCGTTTGGGATGCGCGTGGCAATGCCGGTGGAATTACTCCCGTCGCTCTCGCCATCATCGGCGGATTCCCCAGTGCCCGTCCCACCTCCGTTTCCTACTGCCGCAGCCGGGTTGTCGGTTCCTCTCCCCCTTCGTTCGATGACTACCGATACGCCATCTATGAAGTCACGCCGGGGGGACCTTTCTCCTACTCGGGAAAAGTCGCCATCGTTGTCGATGGCCTCGCCTACAGTGCAGGGGACTACTTCCCCTTCGCAGCCCTTCAAGCGTCGGATGCGGTGGTGGTCGGTTCCCCTTCCGCCGGCGCGTTCGGGGGCGGTCATGGTCCCATCCCTCTCGCCGGACCGCCTGCCCTCGAGGCCAACTTCGATCCCGCCGCCTGTTTCGATCATGCATCAAACGGCTTTTTGGAAGCCAACCCTGCCAGCCCCACCGTGGAAATCGAATACGATCCCGCTGATCTTGCCAAAGGGCGCGACACCCTGCTCGAACGAGCCATCCAACAGCTCGAGCTTTGATATCGACCGGAGGGCTATCCTTATATGTATAAGTTGAACGGGGCTCTACCCCCCACGCTTCCCCTCCATGATCCACAATCTTGCTTGAAACAAATCTGAAAAATGCAATATAATCAATAAGATAACTGTGTTGATCCCGGTGAATTCGCTGGATATCTTGCTGGAGTGAATAGTACGTATATGGATAGCTAGGAATCGATCCCGACGCCCTTCGCATTCGAATGAGCAGCACGTTCGATGCAGCCTGAAACCCGTTTCATGCCCTCAATAAGGATTGGTTTCGATGATGCCACCGCCCTTGGGCGTGGGGGCAGCCGTGGCAGGTGTCACCGCGGAATGAGTCGGCTGGGGGTCCGTACGCTTGCCCGTCCGCTGCGGCGGAGGGGAAGAGGAAATGGCAGCAGAGGCACTTGCCATCGGTTCTTCCTGAGAACCGACCAGCGCGACCACAGGATTGACTTCCGTGGATTGGGTAGCCGGAGCCATGAGCTGCACCTGCTCTGCCGAAGCGGCGGCTGGCTCGCTTGGGCCATTGCCCTCGGCCCGGAAAAATAACGCTGCCCCAAGACTTCCCCCCAGCAACAGAAACGCCGCTCCCACACCAACCACCAGCATCATTCGCCGATTCGCTAGCTGATGCACCGACCCCCCACCCGACTTGGGAACATAGACACTTGCCGCTTGCAACGTCGCCCCGGACATCATCTCCTCTCGCGACATCGGTATGGGAACCAACGATGGCGCTGGTGTGGTGGTGTCTTGCGTGTACCGCGACAGGACTTGGAAAACCTCCCGAAGATCCTCCGGACGCTCATCACGCGAACGCGCCATGCATCGATTGACGATATCCACGACCTCCGTCGGTAACTTGGGAACCAGCTTTTCGATGGGCGGTGGACTTGTGGTCATCAGCGCTCGAAGAATCTGCCCATAGTTCTCCCCGTCGTACGGTCGATGCCCACTGAGCATGCTGTACAAAATGATCCCAAGACTCCAGATGTCCGTCCGATGATCGATATCCTTTTCACCGCAAGCTTGTTCGATGGACATATAGTGCGGTGTTCCAAGCATCGACCCCGTACGTGTGGCGCCGCTTTTGGTTGCGAGTTCGTTGATTTGATTGGGATCCAAGACCTTCGCAATCCCGAAATCCAACACTTTGGGAAGAGGGCTGCCATCGGTTGCGCGCGCGAGATAAATATTTTCCGGCTTGAGATCGCGGTGGATGATCCCCAAGGCATGCGCAGCCCCCACCGCTGAAACCACGGGTGTCATGATTCGCGCCACATCACCGAGAGCCAACGGTCCCGAACGCTCCATCAGTTGGTCGAGGGGCGTTCCATCCAATAGCTCCATCACCATCACTGGCTCGCCACCCTCGGCTTCCACCACATCCAAGATCTCGATCACATTGGGATGACGAATCGCGGTGGCCGCCTTGGCTTCCCGCATGAACCGGCGAACCACTTCTTTTTTTACCGCATATTCCGGATGCATCGCCTTGAGCGCCACCCAACGCCCCGTGGCAATATTGGTGGCACGATAGACGGCTCCCATCCCACCTTCCCCAAGCTTCGACTCCACCCGAAATCGGCCCGCAATTATCGTTCCTGGAATGAGCCCAGGGTCACTTTGTCGATCCTGATCATCCTCGTAAGACATATTCGACCGCGCCTACCATACGCTCTCATGGAGGCTACGGCGGTAAAGCCGCAGACGCAACTTCCACGCTACCGCAAATCACAATCCACGGAAGGATACGTGGAATCCTACGGTCCCCGCCCGTGCTCAAGACCCCGATTTCGAAGCTTTTTCCGTCTCCTCCCCTGCCCGCGATTCCGTTGTCTCCGGCGTAACGGCTCCCGACGCCACCTCGAACCCCACCTCCGCAAGATAACGCTGAGCATAATACACGCGACGATCCTGAAGTGCCTGCATGACCCCAACGCGCGTCGATTCCGATAGCTCCGCCGCCGCTCGAAGCGTATCCATCGCCACGTCGTGATCGTGTAAGTTCCCCAAAATCTTCTGAAATGTCGTTGCTACCTGCCCCCAGGCCCGAAGTTCTGGCGGCAATACCGGCGACAAAGCCTCCACCGCATATCGCAACCGCTTGTACGCAATGCGTAAATCATGCATCCCTTGCACGTCGGCCACATCCGCAGTTCGCAAAGCCTCGATACGACGCTGCGCCTCGATCACCACACGTTTCGCAAATCGATACGCTTCCTTGTCTCGACCAGGCGCGGGCGGCAAGATCAACAACGCTTGCAATTGTTGACGGGGCATATCCAGCACGCGGGCCGATAGAATGCGAATGACCCCTTCGCGAAGCTCCCTCTCTCGCTGCTGTCGAATCTGAAGCCATGTCCCCATGCCCGCCCGAAGCGCAGGCTCCAGCGCCAACGCATCCAGCGTTTCCGCAAGCACTTCCTCATCCCGCAATTGCCCCGTCGCCGATGCCACCCGCTGCATCTGCTGCCGAATCCGTGTGACATGAAATCGCCCAAATACGGGACGAACCACGCGCAACAAACTGCGAATGCGTCGTATCGCCACCCTCAAATCATGGACCGCTTCCCCGTCCTGCTTTTCCATGACGCGAGGAATTGCTCCTGATAGATCCTCGAGCCATGTCTGCAATTTCGGTGTGACCACCGCCGCCAGCGACGCTTCCACAACGAATGTTGGTCCCGACGATACACCCGCAGCCTGCGAATCGACTGAATCGGATGCTTCTGTCCTTGTTTCGGCACTCTTGGAGCGAGCCAAGGTCAAGCCCTCACCACATGAACGATGGTCATGGGCCGCCGACTCGAAAGACCGTCCAAACTACGCTGCACCGCACGCTCTGCCACTTCCATCACCTCCTGATCCGAAGGGTTTTGCTCTGAAAATGACCAGGAGGACAAGGCCTTGACCACGTTTTCTACCGCTCCATTCAGCACGTCTCTCTCCTCCATGTCGTCGAGAACCCCTCGGGTGCTCAGCCAAGGAGGAAAGATCATGCGGCCCCTCGCGTCGATCGCAAGCGTCAGAACCGCCACACCATGACGGCCCAAATACTCCCGCTGCTTCAATACGCTGGGAAGAAGCTCGTCACCATTGTAGGTGGCAATCTTCCCAACCTCCACCACATCACCTACGCGAATCCCACCCGAAGATAGCTCGAGGACTTCACCATTTTCCGCAGCCATCACCGTGGGTACCCCGAGCGAACGAGCGAACTCCGCGTGACGATGCAAGTGGTGGAGTGTCCCATGCACCGGCACAAATACGCTAGGACGAAGCAATTCGATCATGCGCCGCTGCTCGTCTCGATGGGCATGTCCCGATACATGGATCGAAGGGTTCGTGACGCGGTGGACGACACTGACTCCCTGACGTATGAAGTTGCTGATCATTCGAGAGACAGCGGGATCGTTGCCCGGAATGACACGGCTCGACAGCACCAACACATCCTTGGGTGCGAGCGTGAGCGCGGGATGGGTCTGAAAGGATAGTCGCGAAAGAGCAGCCATCGGCTCGCCTTGGGTGCCGCTGGCAATGATGAGCGATTGACGCTGCCCCACACTGCCCAACAGGTCCGGAGGAATCAGCAAATCACTGGGCCAATTCAACAATCCACAACGCGTGGCTACCCGCACCTGCGTTTGCGCGCTTCTTCCAAGCAACGTGATTTTTCGACCGCAAGCTTGCGCTATCTCCCCCACCATGCGCAAACGATGCACGTTCGACGAAAACAATCCCACCACCACACGCGTTTCACAGGCCGAAATCACGTCCGACAAGGCCCGGCCCACCGACCGCTCACTGCCGCTCATCCCCTCGGCATCGATATTCGTGCTGTCCGACAATAACAACGATACCCCTTCGTCCCCAATCTGACGCAAACGCTCCTCATCCGTGGCATGACCATCCGGAGGATCGGGATCGAACTTGAAATCGCCGGTGTGAACGATCGTGAAGCGTTGATGACGGATGACCAGAGCGCAAGCTTCCGGAATGGAATGGCTGACCCGAACAGGCTCGATCGAAAAAGGGCCCGCCTCGAATCTTTGCCCCACCGAAAATGGCATCAAACGAATTTGTCGCGGCGAAAAACCTCGCTCCAGCAACCGCTCGCTCGCCAATCCAAGCGCATGACAAGAACCATGGACCGGTACGTCAAGCACCCGTAACAAGTACGGCAAACCGCCGATATGATCCTCATGGCCGTGCGTGAGGACGATCCCCACGACCCGATCCCGCCGTCGCTCCAAATACGAAAAGTCAGGGTGATACACATCCACCCCGAGATCGGTGTGGGGAAAGGAAACGCCACAATCGATGACGAGCAGCTTGCCAGCAGCTTCGATGGCAAGACAATTCATCCCGATTTCGCCTAGTCCTCCAAGGGCAACAAGACGAATGGCTGGGGATTCGGAACTTTGGGTCACGATCAGGTGGCCTTTGGGGTTGAAACGAAATCGTATGGCCCGATCTAAGAGGACGCCGTGCTTCAGGTCAACCAGGTCCTTGAGCACACCCCCGAATCACGGGCGATTCAACGAGATGTCCACACGCCCTTGCCCCTCTTTCCCTTCCCTTCGTCTTTCGGATGGCAAAAATATCGTGTAATATTCAATAGTTGTCGTTGTGGTGGAAGGCGGGGGTCAACGCGGGCTCGAACAATGATTGGAAGCCGACAACGCCTCCGCTGCCGCCGATCGAATATGCGCGGGAACTCCAGGGCGGGAGATAAGGGGGTCGAGACGTCGAGCCAAGTCAGGTGGATGCAACCGACCAAGCGCGGCAACACAGGCGGCTCCAAGACCACTCGCGGCTTCAGGAGAATAAGGGTCAGTCGAGCGAGCTGCAAAAATCGTCAATAAATCCACTGATTTACTATCACACAGCTCGCCAAGGGCATGAACCGCCACGATACGAACCGTCACCTTCTCTCGGCTGTCGTCAGCCATGGCTCGCAATCTTTCCGTTTGAGAAACGGCACCACGAATCCCCAAGGCCGTGGCCGCCCACTGACGAACCAAAGGCGCGTCGTCTTGCAACCGACGACCGAGTTCCTGGTCTGCCAAGGACGATGGACCGGAGTTGGCTAACGAACGCGCGGCAGCCGCTCGAACCATCGGCCAGGGATCCAGCATGAGACGACGAACGAGATAGGGCACGGCCTCTGGCGTGCCGGCCAGGCTTTGCGCCGCCGCTTCGCGCACCCGCACCTGTTCGTCTTCCAAGGCTGCCATGAGCCACGGTTGCATCTCGACAATCCCCCTTGACGCCGTGACGGCTTGCGTGCGGACCATGGGTTCCGGATCTTTGGTCACGCTCGTTCGCAAATACCATAGCGCGTATTCATCGTTTTGTCGGGCAAGCTGAGCCGCTGTGTCTTGCAACAGGGTTCGCGTTCGGAGCGTTGCGTTTGGAGTGGCCAATCGTGAGAACGCTACACTTGCAGGTCCTCGAATTCCTTCGAGATTCTCCTTGGCCACGCGCAGCAAATCGATCCTCGCCGGGACCGACAACGACTCATTCATGAGTTGCAGAGCCAACGCGTTTCGACCGCGAGGCTTGGAAGTCGCTCGCGCCAAATAACCCCGTAACGCGCGTCGTGTCGGGCGATTCATCTTCCCAAGTTGAAAGGCAATCCACGGTACGACCCGCTCCGGAGCTACCGTGGCCAACTCATCGGCCGCGGCCAGCCGCCCCGCATCCAACGCATGACGCTTCTCGGCCGCCATCGTCTTTTCACATTGCGCCTCATTCCGATACGAGGGCGCGCATCCGGCCCCATGCCGGAGCACTTGCTCCAAAGCGCTGGCAGCACTTCGCCCACAGCGTTGGATGCGGTCTCGAGCATGCCCACGCTCCGTTTCGACTTCACTCGAAAGCAAAGATGCGAATACAGGGCTCGAAACCGAGCAAGGGGCGGCATCGAGTACCTGCATCGCATGATGCCGACCCGAAGCATCGAGTTGATGGATATGTTCCACCACCGCCTGTACCGCGGGATCTCCCCCCCTTAGCAATATCGACGCCGCCGCTGCCGCCCGCTTGTCATTCCCACCAAGCGCTCGTGCGAGACTTGCATGCGTCTCCTTGCCATCGAAAACCGAATACGCCGTGACCTCCGATAACGTGACACGAGGATCCGTCGCCGCCAAAGGCACAAATGCATCGTCGAGAACGACAGCCAAACACGAAGTTTCCAGCGGTTGCGCAAACGTGACCGAATAGCTTTTTCCCGGATGCTTCCACCCATCCTCCGGCAACGTCACGCGAATCAATCGTCCGTCAGCAGCAAGATAGACCGTTCGCGGCGCCGCCCCCTGCTCCACCATCGCCGTCCGCGGACGAATGGTAAGCGAAAGACTCGCGATGGCTACATCGGAAGGAGCACGAAACACAACGAACTCCCCTCGCCCTTCTTTGCCGCGGCCTTCGCTCCATGGCGTTTCAAGATTCCCATCCGATAACGCACTCGGGGAACCATGCCCACTCGACGCGCCCGTCGCCACCAGCAGCCGCCCTAAAGGCTCCATCACCTGCTCGACACCGACAGCCACCACCGATTCCGCCGCCTCACGCTCCGCTAGGGAAAGACGCTGGAGTTTGACCGGCCGAAGGCTCAAATCCGTGTGAACCACCCGTGGAGACAACAGCGTGGGCCTGCCACATAATTGAAGCTCCTCACGGACTTCTCCCACGAGAACCTGACTGTTTCCCGTTGCGTCCGTCACCACCTGCAACGACGCGCGAGGGCGATCGTCGATGGGGGTCTCTGGCGTGGCACCACTCCATATCACGAGCGGGTCCACTCCGGATAAGGGCGCCGCCACAATGGCCTGCCATCGACCCGTTGCGGTGCTCACATCGACATGAACCACCCATCGTCCCCCCCCAATACGAAGCGATTGCAGACGGGGCGCCGTGGGGCCAATTCCCGCGGGAGGTTGCACCGAAAGCGCTGATTTTTCGTCCACGGGACAGTTCGATGTGGCGCAGATGCGAGCAAAAATCCGATAACCGCTCGGCGTTGCCATGAGTCCCACGCCAAGCGCACGCTGTTGCGAATCAGGAGCCGTGGTGACGGTCTCGATCCTGCCTTGCGCTGTCGCCGCAGGACCGAACGCGGTCAACGCCAACGCGATGGCGACCCCAACCGCCTTTCGAGCCATCGATTACACCAAAACCTTCCATGTGGTGCCCTCCACGCCATCCGCCATCTCGATGCCCCAATCTTCGAGTTGAGCACGAAGGGCGTCGGCTCGCTCGAAATCCTTATTTTTTCTGGCTTGCGCGCGCTCGCTTATCTTGGCCTCGACCTGAGCCTGCGACAAGTTGCGAAGTCTCAAACGACGCTCTCGCGTTCGCTCCACGTATTGCTCATGAGGCGTACGCAACAACCCAAGCACTTGCGTGCATGCGTCCAGAACCTCGAGTGCTTGTCTTGCTAGTTGCCTGGCGCAAACCACCCAGGACGCATCTTTGCGCCGTTTGATGGCCAAATCGCATAAGTCATTGGAATATTTGGCGATTTCTGCAAGAACCGCAAGCGCTACCGGCGTGTTGAGATCGTCGTCGAGCGCCGCGCTCACCTTGTCTCTGGCCGACGTCATCACCTTGCGAATGGCGGCCAAGTCTGCTGGTTCTTTGGCAGCGCTAGGCTCTGCTCCCTCGGCAAGGGTCCGCAGTCGATGACAGGTGGAATACAAATAATCCATCCGACGTTCTGCTTCATCGACGCCGGGGAAAATCACGCGGCCGTCGTCCAGCTTTTCCGAATCGAAGGTAAGCGGGCCGCGATACTGCACGGTGAGCAGAAAGTAGCGAAACCCCTCCGGATCGTTCCGATCGAATACGTCGCGTACCGTCACGAAATTGCCCAATGACTTGGACATTTTTTCCTTGTCCACATTGACGAAACCATTGTGGAGCCAGACGCGGGCGAAGGGTCCCTGATGCGGGTGGGCAGCTTCGCTTTGCGCGATCTCGTTTTCGTGATGGGGAAAAATGAGGTCCATACCTCCCCCATGAATATCGAATCCGAAGCCGAGATACTTGGTGCTCATCGCCGAGCATTCGATATGCCATCCGGGCCGGCCTTTTCCCCATGGACTCGGCCAACCATAGCCGTCTTCCGTCGCGGCTTTCCATAGGGCAAAATCCATGGGATCTCGTTTGAGATCGTTTTTTTCCACACGCGCTCCCGCTTCCAAATCCTCGAGCTTGCGTCGCGATAGCTTTCCGTAACCCTCGAACGCTCGAACCGAGAAATAAACGTCGCGCCCACCGTGCGGCAACTCCACCTCATACGCCGCACCCTGTTCGATCAACGTGCTTACCGTCTCGATGATCTCTTGCAAATGGTCGCTGACCTTGGGTTGATGGGTAGGCAACAAGCAGTGCAATGCCCCCATGTCGTCACTATAAACCTGCGTCATCCGTGCGGATAATTGCAGTGGCTCTTCCCCGTTTTGCCGCGCCCGGGCCAGGATTTTATCATCGATATCCGTGATGTTACGAACGAACGTGACCTCGAGACCGCGCGCGCGAAGATGACGCACGAGCACGTCGAAAGCGATGGCCGATCGCGCATGACCCGCGTGAGGAACGTCGTAGACCGTGGGGCCGCAGACGTACAGGCCGACTTTTCCTGGTTGTATGGGTGAAAAGTCTTCGAGTCGTTGTTCGAGGGTGTTGTAAAGACGGAGTTTGCTGGCGCTTTTCATGAGATAGGCCGATATAGCATGAGCGACGGTCTTGGAAAGTGGGTCGATGATGCTTGCGGGGAAGAAGATGGCACCACCGGCCAAGAACGACCGGCTTGGGGTGTTTCGAGGACAGAAGGGGTTGGCAGTTAGTGGACTTCGTTGAATTTCGGCTGGACGAGGAACGCCGCCATCGGCCCCAGGAACCACAACAGCACGAAAACGAGGCCAGCACTCAAGGCACCATTGGTCACCTTTTCAGCCGCTTGGGCCCACTTCCACATCCACAAGAAATTCAAAATGGGGATGATGATGTGCCACGTCGGCGGCACCTCCGCCCCTCGCGCACGCATTTCCTCCCCTACCTGATGCATCCAGATAAGATGATAAATGCCGCACGTGACAAATCCGAGCAACACGATGGTGACAGGACTACGCTGCTGCATTGAGGTTCTCCTTACGCTCTTTTCTAGCCCCAAGCTGGTGATGCATGGGAGGATCGAGACTCCGAAGAGTCGCATATCACAAACCGCAAATCGACAGGGAACTTGTTTTGCCGTTTCATCATAGGGCCAGACACGTTCCCATTTCGGCGATTGTATACGCTTACTTCATCCAATGTCTTCCCCTGTCGATTGTCTCTTCCATCACTGACGGCCAATCCTTGCTCGCAAAAAGTACGAAAATCCGTCATTCCGCCGACAAGGCCGATGCCGTCTGGACCAAGGGGAGGTACAACCCCAACACCACGAAAACATAGGATAACATCGCCACGCCGGTCGCCCCTATCAATAGCCACCGCCCCATCGTTCGTCGTCCCTTCACCAAAAGCCCGCAACCGAGAAGCGTCCCTGTCGTGGTCAGGAGCACGGAGAGCAGCCCGAATCCGCCGTGGAGAAAAAAACGTGTGCCCATGGGCAGCGTTTCCCCAAAGTCGTTCGCCATCTGCATGAATCGGGGAATGACCTTCCACGGCAACAACACCACCAACGCGGACAAGATCGTAGCTATCCCAATCAGGATAGAATCCAGCATCGTCACACGTGTGGGCGTGGGCTTCATCGACGCTTGTCCGACATGGAAACCCAATGAATGATTCGTGGCATCGTGCGACTCCCTCCAAATCCGCTGGACTTCGTCGTCCATAACACGCCTTGGGCATGTGCCAAACGACTTTGGGTCTCTTCGCGCGCTTTCATGACGTCACGTACATCGGTTAGGGTGTGGCGAGGCAAAGGTTCCACGGCGGTTCGGGCGAGCCAGGCCGCATCGCGCCCAAGGGCTTGAAACCACGTCGGATCATGTCCGGAAAAGTCCCGCCAGGCTCGTATCGAGGCCAGGTCGCTATCGAAGTACCCGCAACTTGCTACCAAAATGGAATCGTTCGAAAAGGCCGAGGCGGCTTCCCGGGCTTCGAGCCCCAGATAAACTCGTGGAGAATAACGGATTGCCTGCAAGTCAGTGAGAACTCGACGAGCGCATTGCGCGGATCCGTCGATGGCGACAGCTTCGATTTTTTGTGATTTCCACGACGCAACGGGAAACGATGTGTCTCCCACGCGCGCCGGGATTCCTTCACAATCGTAGGAATAAGGGAGTTCCGGCGGATTTCCGGGACCAAGCCTTGCCGACTTGCCGACTTCGACCTGGGATACGGCCTGCGACGCGCGCAAATCGCTCCAAGAAAAATCGGCTTCTCCTAAAATGAACGAAAACCGCGGCTGCTGGGGAGGCGGGACGGGAGCCACCAAAAGAACCACCGCTATCGAATGGGATTCGGCATACGCGGCGAGTTCCGATGCCCCTGCAGGATCATAACCCCCCACCACGATCGAAACCCCATCGCGAACCAGACTATCCATCGCGTCTTGCCGGGAATCGCCCGAACTCACATCGTGAAAAACCAAATTGGGAGGACCTGTCGCTGCTTGTGACATGGTTTGCGCCGTGTTCTGCGCATCCGCTTGCGGCTTGAATACCTCGAGCCCACCCGCCAACGCATGAGCCGACCGATCGCTCACCGCAGGCGATACCGTCTCCACGAGCCATCCCACACGCGCATCGATGATACGCGGCGCACCGCCCGCCGATGTCGCCAGTCGCGCAAGCGGCACCAATTCATCTTCGGATACGGTCGTTCGGGCCGTCTCGAGCAGGCTTTTCGCCAGGTTCGGATCAGAGCGTGTTACGGCAATTCTCGCAAGATGGGTGGCTAATGCTTCGCGCAACGCCAGTTCCCAAATATCCTTTTGCCGCGTACTCATGGCTCGCAGCGCCGTGTCCAAAGCCGCTGGCGGAAATCCATGGAGCAACGCCTCGATTCGCTTTCGAACCGTAGGCGCGTCCGCCTCATTGGCAGCGTGAACCCATTCGTTCATATAGACGATCGCTTGAAACCAGCGGTGGGCATAAACGGCCGTATTAACTACTGTTTCATGCAGCAGGTCCTGCGCGAAGGAGTCCATGAGCTTGCCGACGAGCGGGTCGAGGATTTGCAACGCTGCTTCCGGTTCGCCTCGTCGCGCAAGGATGGCGCCTTGTACCAAAAGGCTCAGATCGCGCGTGTTTCCCGCCGGCCCCTGTTGGACCTCATGGGCAAGGGCCAAGGCTTTGCGCGAGTCACCCCGGTGAAGTGCCAGCAGTGCCAAGTACGCTTCCGCAACACGAGTGAGCGGGTCCGTCCGGTGCCTCTGCCGAAATGCTTCGAGCGAGGATTCCAACGCGAGACGTTCGTCCCAGGTCGACAGCAGCCACCGTTCCCGAATGACATGGAAGCTAGTTTGCGCATGGACCGAACGTCCAAGGCTTGGTTCCGGCTGTTCTGCAGACGTGCGGGAGCAGGATACAAAACCCATGGCTACCCACAGGACAGCGTTGAAAACCAAGGTTCGGCTCATGGCGCGGACGATGCCAACGAGTCTGGCGCGCAAACGTAGCGTAAGGCAAGCCCATCCGCCGCGGCTCCCTCGTGCAAGCAAGATGCTTGCGCGTGAGCGGCCGAAATGACGATTTGCCCCACCGATGGGGTTCACGGTCCTTCGTGGCTCGAAACGCTTGCACTCCGCGAGGTTACAATGCAAGCGTCGACGCTACGAATCGAAGAACCGAGGTGGACGGTGACGGAATCGGCGAAAGCACGCGAACCCCAAAGCCCGTGGCGTAACCCCAAAACCCGCGCGTTTCTCCTGAGAAAACTCTTTTCCCTCACGGGTGTCGTGCCCCTGGCGGGGTTTACCATCTTTCACCTGGCAAAAAACACTTCCGCTCTGCAAGGCCGGGAAGCTTTCACCGCCATGGCCGAACAAATCAACGGCTTGCCCTTTGTCGGCCTCCTCGAGATCGTTTTCATCCTCGTTCCCCTGATGGTTCACGCCGCCTTTGGCATCTTGATCGTCATCGATGCCCGCTACAACGTGAAAGCTTACGGGTTCAATCGGAACTGGATGTTCACTTTGCAACGGGTGGCCGGTGTGCTCGCCATCGGATTCATCGGCTACCACTTGTATGAACTCCGAATACAAAAAATGCTTGGAAAATTAGGTGTTTACGGCTTTTATGACGCGCTGTCGGCCGACCTTTCCAGCACCATTTGGGGCGTACCTGCCGTCGCTCTCATCTACGTTGTGGGGATCGCTGCCGTTGCTTTCCACCTCGCCAACGGGTTGTGGGGCTTTTTCTGCTCCTGGGGTATCACCGTGTCGCGACGTTCCCAGCGGCTATCCGCCGCATTGTTGGGCATTTTCGGAATCGTCTTGTTTGCTCTCGGTGCCAATATCACTTTGTACTTTGCCACGGGCTCGAAGCTCTTCGTTCCTTCTTCGTCCCATTCCCTTGGCGCTGCAGACCATTGCCCGCCTTCGGCCCTCTCATCCGAGCCGTCATCCCCAGAATCACCATCCCCAGAATTACCATCCCCAGAATTACCATCCCCAGCATCGCCATCCGCGACACCGCCACCTGCCGATTCCACGCCCTGAGGGAAACGACCATGAGCACCAACAAGCACCAGCAAAACGCCTCGGGTCCCGCTCGTCGCGTCATCGTCGTGGGCGGTGGACTCGCGGGTTTGATGACCACCATCAAACTGTGTGAAGCGCGTATCGCCGTCGATCTATTCTCTCTCGTACCCGCCAAACGAAGCCATTCCGTCTGCGCCCAAGGCGGAATCAACGCCGCGGTCAACACCATGGGCGAAGGGGATAGCCCATCGATCCATCTGCAGGAGACGGCTTATGGCGGCGATTTTTTGGCCAATCAGCCTCCCATCAAAGGCATGACAGATGCTGCCCCCGGCATCGTTTTCTTGCTCGATCGCATGGGCGTGCCGTTTCATCGAACGCCGGAAGGGTTGTTGGACTTTCGTCGGTTTGGCGGTTCGCTGTATCACCGCACCGCCTACGCGGGCGCGACGACGGGTCAACAACTGCTCTATGCGCTCGATGAACAAGTACGGCGCTTCGCCACTGAGGCGGTGATGGATCCTACGGGTATGACGTTGCCGGGCGAGCGGCTCGTTCGCAGATTCGAAGGGTGGGACTTTCTTTCGCTGGTGCTCGACGATCATGGGCGATGTGTGGGCATCGTGGCGCAGCATCTCCAAGACATGGTTGTTCGCGTATTTCGCGCACAAGCGGTTTGTTTGGCCACCGGCGGGCTCGGTATGGTGTTCGGCCGGTCGACCAACAGCATGATTTGCACGGGAAGTGCCGCGGCTATCGCCTTTCGACAAGGCGCCGTGTATGCGAACGGCGAGTTTGTGCAGGTTCATCCCACCGCCATTCCCGGCGCTGACAAACTCCGGCTCATCTCGGAAAGCGTGCGCGGCGAAGGCGGCCGCGTGTGGGTGCCCAAAGACGCGAAAGACGCTCGTCCACCTTCCCAAATCCCCCACCGCGAGCGGGATTACTTCCTCGAACGAAGGTACCCTGGCTATGGCAATCTCGTTCCGCGCGATATCGCTTCCCGAGCCATCTTCCAGGTTTGCTTTCACGAAGGCCGCGGTATTCGAAACGAAAATACAGGTAAGAATGAACACGAGGTATATCTGGACCTCACTCATATTCCCCCAGCCCGCCTCCGTGAAAAACTAGGGGGAGTTCTTGAAATTTATACGAAATTCGTTGGTGCGGACCCTTGTTCCCAACCCATGAAAGTCTTTCCCGCCGTCCATTATTCCATGGGTGGTCTGTGGGTCGATTACGAACGCAATGCGAGTGGATCGCTCACCGTTGGCTCTCCGCGCAACCATGCCACCAGCATTCCCGGCCTCTATGCCGTCGGTGAGGTCGACTACGCCTACCACGGCGCCAACCGGCTCGGCGCGAACTCGCTTCTCTCATGCCTGTACGGTGGACTCATCACCGGACCCGCGGTGGCCAGCTATGTGGATGCCTTGCCGTCCAGCGCCTACGATCTACCTGCCGACTTCTTCGAAAAAGCAGAGGAAAATGAGCGAAAAAACGTGGAACGGACCCTAGCGCGCTACGGTGATAACGCGGAAGGAATCAATCCCTGGAAACTGCACGCCCAATTGTCAGATGTCATGCTGCGGGATTGCACCATCGAGCGTCATGATGACCGTCTGGACAATGCTCTCGACACCATCGAAACCGTACGAGAACAGCTTCCGAAAATGCGTATCGAAGACACCGGGGAGCGTGCCAACCAAAGCGCACAATTCGCGCGTCATTTCGAAAATATGGTGCTGCTCGCCCATGTGATTGCCAAAGGTGCGCGTGAGCGTTCGGAGTCACGAGGCGCACACTACAAACCGGCTTTCGAAAAACGCGATGATGCAAAGTGGCTTCGTACGACATTGGCCAAATATTCGTCGCAGGAACAGGTGCAGTTCATCCGCTCCTTTGACTACGACTGCGTGGGCCAAAGCATTCATGTCACCGATGAGGTGGATGTGAGCTTGGTGCCGCCACGACAGCGAAACTACGAGAAGGCTGGCGCCGCTAGCGAACAGGCAACCGGAGATGCGCCTGCAGAGGCGTTGTAGGGGCGTTCATGAGCAATCCCAAAGTACATCTGAAAATCCGGCGACAGGATGGCATCGACCAACCGAATACCAGACGGTGGGAAGAATTCGAAGTTCCCCTGTTGCCTCACATGAACATCATCAGCGCACTGCAACAAATCCAACGAAACCCGGTCACCAAAGACGGAAAACGCGTGGCTCCCGTTGCCTGGGATTGCTCCTGCCTCGAGGAAATTTGCGGCGCTTGTACGATGGTGATCAACGGAAAAGTGCGACAAGCATGCAGCGCGTTGGTCCAGCAACTCGCTCCTCATGGTGAAACCATCGTGCTCGAACCCATGTCCAAGTTTCCTCTCGTCCGGGACTTGATCGTCGACCGAACGAAAATGTTCGAAGACCTCGAGCGCGTTCGGGCGTGGATCGAAATCGATGGTACCCATGACCTTGGCGCGGGGCCTCGCGAAAGCCAGGAACAACAACAACTGCGATACTCTCTGTCACGCTGCATGACATGCGGCTGCTGCCTGGAAGCTTGTCCCAACGTCAATGACTCGAGTTCGTTCATGGGACCGGCGGTGGTCAATCAGGTGCGTTACTTCAACATGCATCCTACGGGGCGCCATCAGCGTACGGCGCGTCTCGAAAGCATGATGCAACGAGGGGGCGTGGCCGAATGCGGCAAAGCACAAAACTGCGTCGAAGTATGCCCGAAGTCGATCCCTCTGGTGGATTCCCTGGGACACGTGGCTCGAGACACGACGAAACACGCGATCCTGGGATGGCTCCTCGGTTCGTAACTATTCGTATTTATTGATGATTATTATTGCGATTCGGTAGGGGTTAGAACGTTTCGACGAAGCGAAGGAAAGCCAGCACGCCGTGGCCCGTTCCCCCTTTTGAATAGAAGCTATAGGGTTTTTCGGCCAGCGCGGGGCCTGCGATATCGCAGTGAATGAAGGGGGTATCTCCCACGAACTCCGTGAGAAAGAGTGCGGCGGAGATGGAGCCGCCCCAGCGATCGCCGGTGTGTTTAAGATCGGCCACATCGCTTTTGAGCTGCTCGCGCATATCTTCGAGAAGGGGAAGGCGCCAAAATTGTTCTCCGGAATCCGCAGCAGCCTTGTTGAACTTCGCCGCAAGTTCTTCCTGGGCCGTGAAAAATCCCGAACAATGCTGGCCCAACGCCACCACACACGCGCCCGTCAACGTCGCGTTGCAAACCAGCACCGAGGGATTCAACGCGCGTGCATAGGCCAAGGCATCTGCAAGAACCAAACGCCCCTCGGCATCGGTGTTGATGATCTCCACCGTCTTTCCATCGAGAGAACCAAAGATGTCTCCGGGGCGATAAGCGTTGCCATCCAGCATATTTTCAGCGGTTGCGATGATGCCATGGACCTCGACGTCGGGCGCGATTTCAGCCACGCAGGCCATGAGCCCGATGACGTTGGCGGCGCCGGCCATATCGCTTTTCATGTCGCCCATTCCTGCGGCGGGTTTGATGCAGATGCCGCCGGAATCGAAGGTGATGCCTTTGCCCACCCACACGAGTTTTTTCTTGCTGGGCTTGGCCGGTTTGTAGGTGAGATGAACCAGTCGAGGCTCGTTCACGCTGCCCTGACCGACGGCCAATAGTAGTTTCATTCCCTTTCGTTCAAGGGCTTTTCGATCGAAGACTTTGCAATCGAGTCCGTGCTGTTTGGCGATCTGTTGGGCATGAGAAGCCAGGACGATCGGTGTCAATTCATTGGGAGGCTCGTTGACGAGATCGCGCGTGATGCAGATGCTCTTGGCGATGCGCGCTCCCAAGTTCATGGCGGACTTGAGTTTGTCGGTCTTGCCGGATGTGAATACGGTAGCGTGGGCCAACTCGGCTTTGGGTAAACGGTCCCCCGTGAGGTACTTGGTGAATCGATAGGCTCCGAGCACGACGCCCTCGGCGAGCGCGCGGGCATCGTCAGCTTGGATTTTCGATGGCAGCACCAGAGCGAGGGACTTGGCTTTGGCGCCATTGGCATTGCGTCCGGCGCGTGCGGCAAACGTGCGATAAACCGCACTCGATATCTCCTTGGGCTCCCCGAGACCCACCAACAAAAGCCGTCGCGCGGCAAGCCGGCCTAGGGTATCGACCTCCAAGGTTTGATCTTTTTTCCCTGTGAATTCCTGCTGCGCAATGAATTCGGCCAGCACGCCGCCCATGGCTTTGTCCAAGGTATCCACAGGGTAGGTCGTGGTGACCGCTTCTCCCGCAAACACACCAACCGCAAGCAAATCCACCGATTCTTTGGAAAAATCGGTCGTAGCACAACGAAACTCGAGGGGCATATTTCCTCCGACTGAGCAGAGGATCTGGGCCTCTGCGGGGTGGCGGCCCATCTTGCCATCATGGTGTCCCTTTCATCAAGCGGCACTCCCGTCCTGGTAGCGATTCGGTGCCAAAATCGATCCTTCGCGCTCGAGACGTGCTCTCTCGGGCTGATTGCCGTATAGACTCGAACGAGATGGCAATGCGCATCGTGACCAGAATCTTGTTGCCCATAACCGTTGGTGCCGCTTTGTTGGCAGGGGCCGCATGTGGCTCGACACCCCGTCCACAGCCGACCGCCGCCTCCACACCGTCAATCGTGGCAACGCCGGTAAGCAACGATCACTTTGGAGCTGCCCTCGTCCAGGTGTTGTCTGACGGAAGCACTTCCGCGGAGCGGCATGCCTTGTTGGCTGGGGTGGTGCGACGTCAATTTGCACGAGCTGAAGAGCGCTTTGCGGCTGGGCAACCGGATCGAGCGCTTGCGGCCGTCAAAGGAGCCCTTTATCTCGTGCGCGTCGGAGAACTGCGTTTAGAGATGCTCGATCCGAGCGCGGCCAAGGCTTTGGCAGGTGCCCACGATGCGGTGGCCCAACGGGGGATCGAAGGCGCGACTCTCGCTTTTTTGCGTCTTCGCGCTCAATCCCTTCCCGCGACGGACCCGCAGCAGGCGCGTATCCGTGCGCATATCGAAGCCCTTGAAGCGTGGATGAAGGATACTCGGCAGAAAAGCGCCGTGGAAAATGCCTCCGCGGATGCACGGGCCTTCGGTGAACTGGCCGTTCTCGAACCTTCCTTGGAAGCGCTCGAACAAGCGCGCGCCATGACCGATCGGTGGATCTCCGCAAGCCTGGATTTCAACGCTTCCTTCCGACCCGGAATGGGACGACTCAATCGTGACCAGATGGTGGAAGCCTCTCGCGCCTTTCGCGCCGGCGCCATCATCATGGCAGGATTGTATCTGCGTCACGGCGATGCGAAGAGTGCGACCGCGGCTCTCGAGCGCACCGAAGCCCGAAAAATCACCTCCCCCGAATTATTCGAACGCCTTCAAACCGCCGCGTCGTTGAATGATCCCGGCGCCTGGCGAGACCTGGCCGCACTTTATTCCAAAGCAGCTTCCGAAGCAGATGAAGAAGAACTCACCGTACCCCCCGAAATCGCGGAAGGTGCCACCTGGGGAGCAGCGCTGGCCGCCTACCGCTTCGCACCCACCCAGCTCGAAACCGCAGGACCCTTGTCCATGCTCCTCGCCGCCTACGGTATGCCAGAAGCCGTCCCCCTCGTGCTTGCGCCCGTCGCGCGAGATAACCCAAAACCCGAGATCCTCAATACCGTGCTGCGGGTCGTCGCAGGCGTGATGATGCAAGAGGATGAATCCCGGGATTATCCATCGGTACAACGTGTTTTCGCCGCTTCCCACGAATTGCTTGCCTTGGCCGACGCGGTTCATTCCTCGACCCAACTCGATCCATCCCCCGCCCGCCTTCGTAGCATGATGGCTTCCTTACACGTGAGAAATGGCGCTTTGGCCGCGGCTCGACCCATGTTCGAGCAATCGCTGCGCGAAGAACCTTCGCTCGTGGGTTACTCGTCCCTTGCGGCTGTTCTGCTCCAAACTGGAGATACCGCAGGCGCCCTCGAAGCCGTCCACCAAGGGCTCCGCGCCCCGAATGCTCGGGAGTTGCCGACAGCCCGGGCGGAAGCTCATCTGCTTGCTTTTCAAGCTCATCGCGCCCAAGGGGCACGGCACGAAGCACAACAAGATCTCGCCCATGCGCTTCAAGATGCCCTCGACGCTCGCGCCCAGGCGCGTGGGGATCTCGGCCACGCCTCCGCTGACCGTATTCTCGCTCGCCTCGCCTACCATTATGGCGATCTCAAAGCTTGGCAACGCGCCGTCGATCGCATGCTCGAACGCGTCAACCTCGATGCTCGTGTCTTGTCCATGACGCTCATCGAAGCTACTTCCATGGGCCTCCTCAATCATGATCTGCGCACCGTTCACCGCGTGCTGGATGAAACCATCGCCGCCGCAGACCCCCAAGATGTCGTTTACGCCTCCCTGTGGGTTCTGCTTGCGGAGCGAGCCGTGGGAGACAATCACGACGATGCCGTGAAACGGGCCTTGAGCGCCATCGACGCGAGCCATGGGTGGGTGTATCACCTCGCACGCTACGGACTAGAGGAAATCGGCGATGACGCGCTTCGGAAAAAAGCGAAAAACCTCGTGGAACGCGCGGAAGCCGAGTTTTATATCGCCATGCGAAAACGCGTTGCTGGCGAATCCACGGGCGATGAGGAGCTTCGAAACCTCGCCGGTGGCCCCGCGATCGACCTGGTCGAAACGCACCTCGCGCGTGAACTGACGCAACCCCAAACGTGGGGCCCCCCGCCCAAACCACTGCCCTGATCATCGAAGGGTTTAGTTGTAACCTGTCAAAATTATTGATTAAAATTGCAACACGCGGTGGTCACAAATACCTCTCGGCCCCAGTCGACGCATCGCCCTTGGTGGCGAGCGGACAGCCACCCCTAAGGCAAGCTTCCCCAAGCCGCTAAGTCTGCCTTTCACCCTATTTGTGAAACACGACGATCAGTGCGACGAGGATGCCGACCAGCAGCACCAAACCTGATACGACGTGCCAGTGGTATTGGTTCCACAATTGTTGTCGGCGCGTTCGGGCGGATTGCTGTTGTTGGACACGTTTGAGCCTTTCCATGTCCGCGGCGATGTCTGCCGAATTGAATAGCAATACGGGATCGTCTTCGTCATCGACTTGAGGGAGGATGCCAGCGGCCACATGCACTGGGCTCGCCGAAGCGATGGGGGACCAAGAACTCAAACCGGCTTCTTTTTTGGATTCGCCATTCGTTTCCTTGATGACGATGGAGTCTTTGGCGTTTTCCTGAGCATGTTGATCCATCACGCGCCGGACGCTGTCTGGGAATTCCGTCATGACCTGGGTAGGATCGTTTTCGGCAATCATGCCTGATGGTTCATCCGGTCGTGCGACGTCCACCTTCACGGAATTCGATGGAAATACATTCACATAGGACGAATCGGAAAGGCCTTGGGGAACTGTTCCGCAGAGAATCGACAACGTGACGGCCATCTCTTTGGCGGTGCCGAAACGGTCCTGGGGATGATGCGCGCAAGCGCGTGAAAACCAAGCGTCGAACCCATCGGGAACGCCGGCGTAAACGCTGGACGGACGAGGCGGGTCCGTGGCGCAGATCTTCACCAATAAGTCACCGAGATTCGTGGCTTCGAAGGGTCTGCGGCCCACCATGGCCTCGTACGTGATGACACCCAGAGCCCATAAGTCCGTACGGTGATCGATCTGACGGTCTCCCTGGGCTTGCTCGGGACTCATATAGTACGGCGTCCCTAGGACAATGCCCGTTCCGGTGCGTGCAAGGCTGGTGCCTCCGACCGCCTTGGCAACACCGAAGTCCAATATCTTGACCAACTCGCCCTCGCCCTCGTCGTCCCTGCACAAAAAGATATTGTCGGGCTTCATGTCTCGATGAACGATCCCGTGGCGATGGGCGCGTAACAAAGCTCGTGCTACCTGCGCCACGATGGACGAGACGGTAGCGGGTGCCAAACGGCGTACTCGATCCAGGCGTTCCCCGAGATCTTCGCCGTCGAGAAGCTCCATGGCGATATAAGGAACCTCCTGCCAGATACCGAAATCGAAGATTTGTACCACGTGCGGAGATCGTAGGGCCGCTGCCGCCCGCGCTTCCCTTTTGAAACGGCTCACATAATCCGCTCGGCCCGCCAAGTTCGGGTCGAGCATTTTGATGGCAAGGGGCGTGCCCATCTGCTCGTGGACCCCTTCCCACACGTGTCCCTGGGCGCCTTTGCCCAAGACCCGTTTGAGACGGTACTTGCCTGCTACGATGTCACCGCGTTTCACGGCATTCCTTGCGAGATAGGGTAGACGCAATTGAATGAATCTGCCCAGAGAACGGACGAAATATACTCCAAAACCCAAACTATCGCGCCGCTTCACCCAGAATTTGACAATGTATGTGAATACGCGACAAGCTGATAAGTCACGAAGCGAGAGAAGGTCGTTCGTCGATGTTGCCTTTGAGTTCCCTGCTCCTGCAGCGAGGTGTTGCCACCCTCGCCGAGGTGGAGACTGCCCTCGCTAGACAGTCGGTACAGGGTGGTGATCTCGTCACCAACCTGTTGGAAGTGGCTCGGGTCGACGAAGCCAAACTTATTGAAACCATTGCTGATTTTGAAGGATTGCCCGCGGCACCCACAGGCCCGCTCCCACGACCGGAACCCGACGCCTTATCCGTCGTACCGATCACCGTCGCCTCGAAAATTCCCATGCTCCCTCAGCGGTTGCACGGTGATTGTCTGTCCGTGGTCGTCGCTGAACCGATCCCGCGGAGCATGGAGCAAGAACTCTCTTTTTCTCTTGGAATCCAGTTCGAGCAATCCCTCTCTTGTCTCTCTCGCGTTCTTCAAGGCCTGGCCGCTGCCTATCGCGTCCCGCTGCACCGACGACATGCCCGTGTGGTGGCTCGTCTCGATGGCACCGATGATCCCTATCCAAGCGTGGCTCCCCCGTCGCCCGTGCTAAGCTCCCTCGTTCCGTCTCGGCTTTCCCACGGACCTGCCGCCAGTTCCGAAGAGCCATCGCATGAGCCGTGGGTTCGACCTCCTGTCACGGTTCAATCATCGGCCGCCTTGTCCCGTGCGCTTGCGGCAAATGCGTCTACCAAAGCACGGCGTGGCCCCTTTGAACTGATTGCCGCCCGGGAAGCCCTTGAATCCGCCGGCACCAACACCGAGATCGTCGCCATCTTCTTCGACTTTGCGAAACAATTCTTCGAATATGTCGCATTGTTCATGGTGCGCGACGACCTGGCGGAAGGATTGGCCGCCGCGGGACCAGGCGTGAGCCGAGACCGCATTCGGAGCATCGGCGTTCCCCTCGAACTGCCAGGTATCCTTTCCCGTGCTCGCGATGAAAAAGCCCATGTGCTCGATATCCCCGCGAACGATGGGATCGATGCCGTTTTTCGACAAGACCTACAACGCCCGATGCGCGCTCGCGTGCTCGTTGCCCCTCTGGCCGTTCGCTCCCGTGTCATCGCCTTGTTGTATGGCGATGATGGTCGTTCGGATGTCGATTTGAATCTTGTCGGCGATGTGCTCGCTTTGGTGCCTCTGGTAAGTTCGGCCCTCGAAACACTGATCCTCCAAAAGAAACTTCAGCAGCGGTCCAAGCCATCCCAAGGAGCAAAGACTCCAGAAAAACCGGTTGAAAAACGTAAACGCACGACCTTGAGGGGACTGCCTGTTCAAGATACCCGCCCCCAGACCATTCCCCCGGTCGTCGTTCCTTCCGCTTCTCCAGGGCCCAAAAGCTCTACGACATCGCCTTTTGTTCCGGTGGTCGAGCCTCCAAAGGCCCCCCCGGTACCCAATATCGAAGATGTTTTGCCTCCGGACCCCATGGCTGACCACCCCGCTGTCGCGGAGCCAGAGGTAGGCTTGCGCAGTCCAAGTACGCTGCTCGGCCTGGGAGGGGATTCGTCGGATGCCGTCGTTCGAGAACTGTCGGACTTAGAAAGCGAACCCTCCCCCGCCGCAGTCCAAGAACCCGAAAAAGCGTTAGAAGCCGATACGTTGGAGCAAGAAGGGGCGGCGCCGGACGAAGATGAAACCGGTGCCGCGTCGGAGCCCTCCCCCGCCGCAGTCCAAGAACCCGAAAAAGCGTTAGAAGTCGATACGTTGGAGCAAGAAGGGGCGGAGCCGGACGAAGATGCACCCGTCGCCGCGTCGGAGCCCTCCCCCGCCGCAGTCCAAGAACCCGAAAAAGCGTTAGAAGCCGATACGTTGGAGCAAGAAGGGGCGGCGCCGGACGAAGATGAACCCGTCGCCGCGTCGGAGCCCTCCCCCGCCGTGGTCCAAGAACCCGAAAAAGCGTTAGAAGCCGATACGTTGGAGCAAGAAGGGGCGGCGCCGGACGAAGATGAACCCGTCGCCGCGTCGGAGCCCTCCCCTGCCGCAGTCCAAGAACCCGAAAAAGCGTTAGAAGTCGATACGTTGGAGCAAGAAGGGGCGGCGCCGGACGAAGATGAACCCGTCGCCGCGTCGGAGCCCTCCCCCGCCGTGGTCCAAGAACCCGAAAAAGCGTTAGAAGCCGATACGTTGGAGCAAGAAGGGGCGGAGCCGGACGAAGATGAACCCGTCGCCGCGTCGGAGCCCTCCCCTGCCGCAGTCCAAGAACCCGAAAAAGCGTTAGAAGTCGATACGTTGGAGCAAGAAGGGGCGGAGCCGGACGAGCCGCTTGCAGAACCCCCCACGGTGGAAGAAGGGATTCGAGAGGATGCTGCCGCGGAAAAAACGGTAAACGAGGACGATGCCCCAAGCATATCGTATTCCGAAATGGATGAGTATGACGGGGGCGACTTGATGAATGTCGTTCTTGCGGAGCTTCAGCGTTCACCGACCCCAGAGGCGGTGGAGGAATCCACCCAAGCGGTGGTTCGGGGGCCTTTGGAAGTTCCGAAAAGCCAGTCTCCCGCCGATTTAGGGCTACCGCAGGTCATTTTGAATTTGGAAGACGAGGTTGAAGAATTAGTAGACAAGTTAGAATCTACGGATATTCCTGAATCGCAAGCCGAATCTATCCGGGCGGAGCTGCGGTCCTATGGGCAAGGGTGGATTGAGCCGGTGTTGAGTCGATTTCCCGGGCGTGCCGTCAAAATTCCCGAGTTGTTCACCGATGAATCGTTGATGGTTTCGGAGCGAGGGGGCTTGCTGCGTTTCGTGGTGGAACAAGGCAGCATGGTGGCGCAACGGCTATTGGATCGCATGGCTGAATCAGGTCCGGAGACTCGTGTATGGTTGGTTTTGACGCTTGCGGAGATCGGAGGGAAAGAAGCACGGGAAGCGATGAATTTAGCCCTTTTCGATTCTCACGAACGCGTGCGGAGTGCGGCTCGGCGAGTGCTGCGGTCCGTGGTCGGTTTGCGTGCGTGGGCCAACGGTGTTCGCTCCAGGGTGCGAAAAATCGCGACGGAAGACACCGCTTCCGACCGTCGGCTGCTCGCCATTCAAGCGCTCGGCGAGATTCGAGAAGGCTCATCGGTACCGATCCTATTGGGAGCCTTGGACTCTGACGTTGCCGCGATCCGAGAAGCTGCGGTCGATGGGTTGCGCTCCATCACCCGGCAATCGTTCGATGACCACCCAGAAGCTTGGAAGACGTGGTGGAAAGACAATAGTCAGCGAGCCCGATACGATTGGCTCGTCGATGCCCTTTGCGCGAGCGACGAGCGTCAACGGGAGGAAGCTAATCTGGAACTCATTGATATTGTTGGTGAAAATTTAGGATTCGATCCGATGGCCTCGGAGTCCGCGCAAGAGCGTGCCATTCAAGCGTATCGAACCTGGTGGGATGACGAGGCGCGTCGTTCGTCGAAAAGCAAGCGCAAGCCCAATGCTTCTTGAGCGGGGGACGGAAACGCTGAAGTCGAGCTTGGGGTTTGGGGCGAATGGGAGTTGGCCGTAGGCAAGTCGATGGGGATTCCGATGGTCGTGGAGGACGAAGCGGTTGGGTAGCCGCGTTTGGGTTGTCAATACACCAGGTCGATGACTTCGTTTTCCCGAGGAACGACGGCTCTTTTATGGCGCTGTTCGAGATGACCTTGGAAGGCTTGGCTCTGATCCTCATCCCCATGCACCAAGAAGTGCTGCCGAACTTGGCTTCCACAAGCATCTGTCCACCATAGGAGTTCGTCGCGGTCCGCGTGAGCCGAGAAAGCATTGAGTACGCGCACCTGCGCGAAAAGGTCGCGGTCGACTCCAAAGATTCTCACGCGCGGATGGCGTTCCACGATGCGTCGCCCCAACGTATGCTGTGCCTGGTAGCCTACGATGACGATCGTATTTTTATCATCTTCGATGCTATTGCGAAGATGGTGGACGATTCGACCGCCTTCGCACATCCCGGAGGCGCTGATGATGATCATGGGGCCGGGTTTTTCGTTGAGTTGTTTGGATTCATCGACCGAATTCACGAACGTGAGCATGTCGAAACCAAAAGGGTCTCCGTGTTCGTCGTCGAAGGCGATGGTTTCAGAATCGAAACACTCGCCATGCCTTCGAAAAACTTGGGTGAGGTTATGGGCGAGAGGTGAGTCGACGTAGACCGGTATGGCGGCCAAACGTTTGGCTTTTCGCAATTGGTTGAGAGCAAAGACGATCTCTTGGGTTCGTTCGAGGGCGAAGCTCGGAATGATGATCTTGCCTCCTCGTGACAAGGCCGTTTTGATAACGTCATACAACTGGTCTTGCATGAGTTCGGATGGGGCATGCATCCGATTGCCGTAGGTTGTTTCCATGACGACGTAGTCCGGATTCTGCGGCGGAATCGGATCGCGTAAAATCGGCATATTTCTTCGACCAATATCGCCGGAGAACGCAACGCGACGTCGATGGCCGTTGAGTTTGACATCAATGATGGCGGATGCAGATCCGAGTACATGGCCCGCATCGATGAAGTGGGCGTGGGCGACGGGCGATAGTTCGAAGACCTCTTCATAATCATGAGGGATGAAGCGTTCCATGGCCCGCTTCACGTCGTCTTCGTCGTACAGGGGCTCGATGGGTTCCCAGTTTGGATCGTCGGCGTATTTCTCGTTGAGCCAACGCGCATCGGCTAGTTGCAATCGCGCCGAGTCTTTGAGCATGGCGCCGCACAGGTCCGCGGTAGCGCTTGTGCAATGGACATTGCCGACGAATCCTCGTTTGACGAGGGTAGGAATGTTGCCGCAGTGGTCGATATGAGCGTGCGTGAGCAAAAGCGCATCGGCTTGCACGGCTTTGAGCGGAAGATTCCGATTGCGATGCATGGACTCATGCCGACGTCCTTGGAACATACCGCAATCGATGAGAAAACCGTGCTGTCGGACATCGAGCCTGTGCATGGATCCGGTGACGGTTCGTGTGGCGCCCAGGAACGTGATTCGAAACCGATCGTCCTTTGCCATCATTGAGAATGACCTCCACGTGGTATGCCGAAGACCTTGTTGTAACTCGAATTGCCGGTCCAGTTCGAGGTCCGTTATGGTGGACTCGTAAAAAGCGCCGTATCGATGAGAAAATAGTCATTGATTACCGGGCAAACTGGTTGTCTGGTCTCCAAGGCTTGAACCCCGCGTCTACCCTCGTACGATCGCAATATTTCAGGAGGATTCCATGGAACTTCATGTCGTCAAGCTCGACAAACCGGAAGAAGTCAATCTCGTCTTCGGCATGTCTCACTTCATAAAAACCGTGGAAGACTTGCATGAGGCTTTGGCGACCGCCGCGCCTGGAATCAAGTTCGGCATCGCTTTCTGTGAAGCTTCCGGACCGCGGCTGCTCCGCCACAGTGGAAACGATGACGCCATGAGAAAGCTCGCCATCGACAACCTCGAAAAAGTCAACGCGGGTCACTCATTTCTCATCATGCTTTCTGGCGTTTTCCCTATCCATGTGATGCGTGCCATTCGCAGTGTCCCCGAAATCTGCAGAATCTATTGCGCCACCGCGAATCCCGTCGAAGTCATCGTTGCCCAAACGGAACAAGGGCGTGGTGTGATGGGAGTCATCGATGGTTCGCCGACGGTTGGCGTGGAAGACGACGAGCAGATCGCCAAGCGGAAAGGTTTTTTGCGGACTATCGGGTATAAGCTTTAGGCGCATGGACTACGTGGGCGCCATTTTTCGTCCTCCCAGTGAGGCCGACAGTATGCTTTTGCAAGTGACTGTCGGTTGCAGTCACAACAAGTGCAGCTATTGCGCGATGTACCGTGAAAAACGGTTTCGCCCCAAGCCATGGAACGTTATCGAAAAGGACATTCTCGAGGCTGCGTCCATCGGACCGCGCTTTCGGAAAGTGTTTCTTTGCGACGGCGATGCGCTCATTCTTCCCATGGGCCGATTGGTCGAGATCTTGACGGCCCTTCGTCAACATCTTCCCTGGGTTGAGCGAATCAGCTTGTATGGGGACACTCGGAGCGTGCTTCGAAAGTCCGTTTCCGAACTGAGCCAATTACGTCAACTAGGTCTGACGATGGTGTATCACGGTGTGGAGTCCGGTGACGATGAAGTCCTGCGCGCGGTGGAAAAAGGCGGCACGAGAAGCGAGGTCGTGCAGACGGCGAAGTGTTTGCGAGAAGCGGCAATGGCACATTCTGTCATCATCATGCTCGGTCTTGGAGGTGTGCAACGATCCGAGCAGCACATCAAAGCCACCGCTTCGTTGTTGTCTGAAATCGATCCACCTTTCGTGGGGGTGTTGACCACGACCGTGGTGCCGGGCACACCCCTTGCCCAAGCCGAGCACGCAGGCTCTTTCGTGTTGCCGAGCAAATTCGACATGCTTCGAGAATTGCTCTATCTTATTGAAAACGCACGGTTTTCGAAGTGCCGGTTTTCGTCCAATCATGCATCCAACTATCTTCCCGTTCGATGCATGCTTCCGAGGGATCGGCAGTCCGTGTTGTCCGCGCTGCGTGCGGTCATCGACAAAGGAGACGATAGTGTGCTCAGGCCGGAATGGTCACGAGGGCTGTAGATCCTGGTGATGGATCGACCTTGTGGACACACCATCATATATCGGTATTTCGCAAACTTGCCTGACGTTGCACGATCTCATCTAGCGCTTGTTTCCACGGACCTTCGCGATGGTCCGTCTGCAGCGCGACTTGGTGGGTCCAATACGATGTGCTGATTTCCCGGCGCTCCGATCGGACGATCGAAGCTGTTGCTTTCAACGGGGGATGCACATGAGAACCGAGTAGCAAATGAACCTGAACCGTCGTACCGACTTCGATGGGTTCTTGGGTAAGCAGCAACAGGCCAGACTCACTGACGTCTTCGATCAGCGCCAGCATGGCCCACGATTCACATAGCAAGGCGACCGGAGTATTCGCGGCTTGTCGAATGGACGTTCGTCGATCGACGGGAGGAGGAACGGAGTCGTGTGACATGGGTCAGCTCTTTGGAAAGGTGCAGCATTGTATCATGGGCCATCGTCATGGCTGTCTATTGTTCTTGCATTGCGCGGCAGCATCGCACTCCCAAGGAGTAATCCCAATACTCATTGGGGTGGTTTTTGACGACGGACGCGCAGCCGTCTTTTTTTGATCTTGAGAAAAATCCGCCTAAAAACATGCCTTTTTCATCTTCGACCCATTCATCGAGATTGCCGACCATGTCGTAGACGGCGTCATTTCCCCACTGGCTTGCGCAAGTTTTCGTTTCTCCGGTGGGGCGTAGCAACAGGCCCTGTTTGTCTTTGACTTGGTTGAGTCGGGGGTCGAGATGGCCTGTGGTGACATCATCGTGCAGCGCGCCGGCGGGGTGAGTGAAACGAAAAATATTGCATGCGCCTTGTTGATAGGTGTCGCCGTAGGGGAAGGGTCGGTTGGCAACTCCGCGGCAGGCATGCACCCATTCCGAAGGGGAGCAAAGGCGCTTGCCGGCGTTTTCGCAGACCATGCGCGCGACTTTTCCGGAAAGGTAACCCTGCGGAGTTTGGCCGGGGAGCGACACGGCCATCGGAATGGTATCGTCGCTGAGTTGCCATTCTGGCAAAGGTGGTAACGGCATGGCCCGGGCCGTCGCATCCCCGACTTCAAGGCGTTTCTTCTGCCAGATATCGCGTATCGAACGAGCGCTTTTGGGTAACGGAGAGTAATACGGCGAAAAACGCCGTCCCGATTTTTTGTCCACGACCACGGCTTCCCATCGATCGATGCAATAGGGCTTTTGGGCGGGGACAAGGACCATATCCTTTGGGCATGGCGTGGAAGGTTCCGCAGCAGCGCTCGACGTCGGTGGAACGGGTTGGGCGGTTGGGGGCGAAGGTGCCGAAGAAGCGCTGGGGGCGGTGTCTGACATCGCGGCTTCTGGCAGGGTTTTGGATGGTTCCGTGCAAGCTGCGATAGCCATGGTTACGGCGGTGAGTGTGATGAATGAGGATAGGCAGGGGTGTTTCGGCATGAGAACCAACCATCGTTGCGTGCTGCGGCGTGCTTTTTTGGGGGGATGACCCTACACTTGCGGCGAGGAGCCCATGTCCCTGAGAATCGACCAGGACCACTCGCGTTTTCGTGCCATCGTACGTGGCAAAATTCGCGAAAATCTCAAGAAATACGTGTCTCACGGCGAGATGATTGGCCGCAAGGGCAAAGACCTGGTGACCATTCCCATCCCCCAGATCGACATACCGCGCTTTCGTTTTGGGGAAAAGCAAACAGGGGGAACGGGTCAAGGTGATGGTGAGCCTGGCGATCCGGTGGGCGCGGAGCAACAAGAGGGCGAGGGCACGGGCAAGGCCGGAAAGGACCCTGGTGATCACTCGCTCGAAGTGGAGATTTCTCTCGACGAACTGGCAGCGATTTTGGGGGAAGAGTTGGAACTTCCCGCCATCGAGAACCGTGGCAAAAGCAAGATCATCAGCGCCAAAGACCGATATACCGGTATCCGACGAGTAGGGCCCGAATCTTTGCGCCACTTCAAGCGCACGTATCGCGAGGCTCTCAAACGAATGGTTGCAAGCGGTACTTTCAATCCCTCTCGACCCGTGGTCGTGCCCATTCCCGATGACAAGCGTTACCGCTCCTGGAAAACACACCATGAGCCCGTGGCCAACGCCGTCATCATTTACATGATGGATGTATCCGGATCGATGGGCGACGAGCAAAAGGAGATCGTTCGCACGGAGAGTTTTTGGATCGATACCTGGCTCAAGAGCCAATACAAAGGGCTCGAGACGCGATACATCATTCACGATGCCGCGGCGCGGGAAGTCGATGAAAACACGTTCTTTCGCACCCGCGAGTCCGGTGGGACCATGATCTCTAGCGCGTACAAACTCTGTTCCGAGATCATCGACACCAGTTATCCCATCGATGAGTGGAACATTTATCCTTTCCACTTTTCCGATGGCGACAATTGGTCGATGGATGACACCAACGTATGCCTCGAATTGTTGAGGAATTCTTTGCTGCCGAGGGTGAATATGTTCGCCTATGGTCAGGTGGAAAGTCCGTACGGTTCGGGACAATTCATCAAAGATCTCAAAAACGCGTTTTCGTCTGACGACCGACTCGTGACCAGCGAGATTCCGGATCGCGATGGCATCATGGCGAGCATCAAAGACTTTTTGGGGAAGGGAAAGTAGCCATGAGTCAGTTTGCTCTCCGTACGCAGCTACCGACGTATTTGGTTCAGGAGCGGGAGCGTATCGAAAAGATCGCACGAGACTACGGCTTGGATCCGTTTGACACCATCTTCGAGATCCTCGCTTACGATCAGATGAATGAAATCGCTGCTTATGGCGGTTTTCCCACGCGTTATCCGCATTGGCGCTTCGGCATGGACTACGAGCAACTGTCCAAAAGCAGTGAATATGGGCTGTCGAAAATCTATGAGATGGTGATCAACAACACGCCCGCGTATGCGTACCTGCTCGAAGGCAACTCCATCACCGATCAAAAATTGGTCATGGCGCATGTGTATGCCCACGTCGACTTTTTCAAGAACAACTTCGCTTTTCGAGCGACAGACCTCGATTCATCCGGAAACCTCACCGATCCGATAGCCCGACCCGAACCCTTCGCGCCCAATCGTCGTTGGATCGACAAGATGGCAAACCATGGGGCGCGCATTCGAAAGCACATGGAACGACATGGCGTCACGACGGTCGAGCAGTTCATCGATACCTGTTTGTCCCTCGATAATTTGGTCGATCCCTGGCGACCTTTTTCCGGCAAACCGGCACCACGAGACGACGAAGATCGGGCGATTGAAGTGCCGCGTTTGCGTGCCAAAGACTATATGGAGCCGTTCATCAATCCCTCCGAATACCTCGAAGAACAGAAAAAAAAGCTCGAGCAAGCACAAGTCAAGAAACGCATCTTTCCCGAATCACCAAGTCGTGACGTGCTTGGATTCCTCGTGCAACACGCTCCGCTCGAAACCTGGGAGCGCGATGTGCTCGAGGTCATTCATGATGAAGCCTATTACTTCATTCCCCAGATGCAGACCAAGATCATGAATGAAGGATGGGCAACCTACTGGCACTCGCGCATGATGACCGAAAAAGTCCTCGAAGCCTCTGAGATCATCGATTACGCCGACAATGCTTCCGGTGTCACCGCGACCTCGGGAAAACAACTCAATCCTTACAAACTCGGGGTCGAGCTGTTTCGCAACATCGCCGAGCGGTGGGACAAAGGCCAGTTCGGAAAAGACTGGGAAGAGTGCGACGACCTCGATGTCAAACGACATTGGAACATGCGTCTGGGATTGGGACAGAAAAAAATTTTCGAGGTTCGCCAGATCTACAACGACGTCACGTTCATCGATGAGTTTCTCACCCCCGAATTCGCCATCGAACATAAATTGTTCTCTTTCTCTTGGTCCGAACGAAATGGACGGTTCGAAATCGATTCCCGCGAATTCGCCAAAGTGAAAAACAGGCTCCTGTTTCAATTGACCAACTTCGGCAACCCGTACATTTTCGTGAAAGACGCCAATTACAAAAATCGAAGTGAACTGCTGTTGCTGCATCGACATGAAGGTGTCGATCTTCGAGCGGATTACGCCAGGGAGACGCTTCGGGCTCTGCATCGCGTGTGGAAGCGACCGGTAACCATCTCCACCATTGTGGATGAACGTCCCGTCGAACTCCATTTCGATGGCAAGGAGCATAGTTCCGAGAATGTCTCCCTTTCCGAGTGATGACGTCATGCGTGGGTTGTTGGTTGTCGGCGCTTTTGTCTTTTCGTCTTGTGCGTCGCCTCCATCGACGAAGGAGCCCGTTCGAACCGTGGCCATGCCAGGGTTACAACCTGTCGAGAGCAACGATCAGGGCGACTCGCCGCCTGGCAATGATGTCGCTTCGGCTCGCTCGCCTGACCCGCTTCCGCCGCTCGCGGTCGTGGGCTTGGCTCGTGGTACGGGAACACCCGCGGATCAAGCTCTGGCGCGAGGCGATGATGCTTATCGAAACGAACAATGGGATGCCGCAAGCGAGGCATATCTTCAGGCGCAGCGTCTTGCCCCGACCGATCCGGCTCCCCTTGTAGGTCAAGTTCGCGTCGCCCTCGCCAAAGCCGATGCGCCTACCGCCCATGCCGCGGATCCACAACAACCCTTGGTGCGCCAAAGCGTGGCGAAACTCAGACAAGCACGACGACTCGACCCATCGTATGGCCCTGCCCTCGTCGAACTTGGTCAGGCCCTGCTCGTGCTCGATGAATCCGAGGAAGCGCTATCCGTTTTGCAAGCTGCCGTTCAGCAGCTTCCCTCGAACCCGGATGCCCTTTCGGCTCTCGGCGTCGCGTTGCTCGCCAACGGCCGCAGCCAGGAAGCGGTCAATGCCTTGCAAAAAGCCGTCGAACTCGATCCTGGCTCCATCCCTCGCCTGACCAACTTGGCGACCGCATGGCTTCTTCAAGGGGAAACGTCGCGGGCTGTCGAGGTGTACGAAAGAGCTGTTTTGCTAGCCCCGGATGACGGAAGGATTCACACGGATCTGGGAACCGCTTATCTTGCGCTCAACGACCTGCAAAAAGCCATGCGTCATCTTCGTCGCGCGGTCGAAATCGACCCGAATCGCGCAACTTTCCGCTCCAATCTTGGCTATGGTCTGCTGTCGTTGGGCGATACGACCGGTGCGATCGAACAGTGTCGAAAGGCCCTTGAACTCGATGCGAAGCTAGGAAGTGCATGGATCAATCTCGGCACGGCTCTGGCGCGAACGGGAAAGCGGCAACAAGCGCGTCAGGCGTTTGAACGTGCGGTGGCTCTTGACCCGACCGATCCCAGGCCCCGTGCCAATCTTCAAGAACTCGACGAGATCGAACGGGCAGGGGCCGCGCCCTGAGAGGAACCCGAAACCTTTGAAATATGTTAGCCTTTTTTGTGATCGAACGCTGGGCGCTTGCGCGCTCGTGCCGGAAGGTTAACTTCCGCTAACCATGGGTCGACCCTCGGCCCCGGTGTTTCCCGCAACCCACAACGAACTTTCCAATAAGGAATGAACCACGCATGATCAACCTTCCCGACCCTGGCCTGTATCGCACCACCAAACCCTATCCAGGCTACGAACAGGAGATCCCAGAAGGCGCTCTGGTCTATGTCGGCAAAAATCCCGACACGGGCGTCACCTTCGTCGTTCGACCCGGCTCCAACCGTCGCAATCGCTGGTATTGGGGAGAACCTACCATCCCGCTTCGATCCACGGTGTGGGCGCAAACCTTGATCCCGCTTCGTGCCGAAGGTTTCTATACGCTCCCTCAGGACATCGATACCGGTGATGGCGGAAGGTGGATCAAAAACGCCATTGTTCAGCTTGGATATAACCGCGAAGGTCAAGGGATCATCTTCGTCGGTGAACTTCATGACAACGAAGAGCGCAACGTCCTCCTATTTTCCGACCGAGGCATGATCGTCGATGATGGACTGCTCGATCGCTTGATTTGGGCCCCTATCCTACCCGTTTCCCAACCCAAAGAATGAGCCCATACCTTCGTTGATTTCCCTGTCTTGTCGCGATTGCAAGAGGAACGATGGGCGCAAAAAACAAGCGCAAGAAAAAATCCGAGGCCAAGCCATCCGCAAAGGTCGAGCCACCGTTCTTCCGTCCATTTTCCGGCCTTTCGTCTGGCGGCCCGCGAAGCGAAATCGAGCCGACCGCACCCGTACAAGCCGCAAAAAAATCGCAACGGGTCATGCCATCTCCGGAACCGGAAGATGTCATGACCTTCGAGCGATTCATGGCTGGCGTGCAACCTCTCGATGCGACAAAAGCCTCGCGCGTCTCCAAAACCCAGACGGACGTCGAATCGAGTTTTGCGAAACGCGCTCAATCTTTCGCCAAAGAACGCGAGCTTGCCGATCAACAAGCGCTTCGACAACTCCATGCCCTCGTGCAGGATGGCAGCCGTTTCGAAGTCATCGATGACGGGCGACGGGTCGAGGGCCGACGACGAGGAACTGACGGTGGCATGATCCGTCGCATGCGGGAAGGTAGTCTTCCGGTGGATGCCTCGTTGGACTTGGGGGACGTAGCGGCGCAACAAGCTCGATCGAGCCTCGAGAACTTCGTTCGTGAACGTCGTATTCGAGGAGATACCGTGGTGATCATTCACTTCGGTCGTAGCGGTCACTCCGTGTTGCGTGGTGAGATTGCCGCATGGTTGAGTGAAGGTGATGCCGCCAAACACGTGGCCGCCTTTCTTTCTGCACCTCCCGAATGGGGTGGGGAGAACGCCTTATGTGTCCTTCTCGCCAACGGCGCGGAATCCCATCGAGGTATGAGATGAAGCTCACCCCGCTTCGATCCTTTGTTTTCGTTTTTGCCTCCATCGCTTGTTCTTCGCAGACGCCGCCTGCTGTCACTCCGGCCCCGTCGCCACAGCCTCCAAGCCTTTCGGATACGGATTGGGGTCGATTCCGTTCCGAGCGACAAAGCCTTTCGATTCCTTTGCCTCAAGGCAAGCTTTGGCGAATCGACGATCATTCGTCACAGTGGCTCGATGCCGTGCATACACCCACCCAATGTCGTGTTCGTGCCCGGACGTGGGTGGCGGCGAAAGCGATGAGTCTGGATCGATGTGAACAAGAAGCTCGCTCCTATGCTCCCGATTTGCCCGCTGTCGTGCAAGGATCGGTCATCGATACTTTCGAGTCTTCGGAATGGTTTGCTCCGGGGTTTGTCTCTCGTGTCGTGGTTGGCATCAAGGAAGCTGACCGTAGTCGTGGGACGGCAGAAGGGTATGTGCTTGTCTTTGGCGTGGAAGCCAAACGTTGCCTTGCGATGGTCTTCACGGCGACCGGAGCGGGTCCTGAGCTTGGCGATAGACTGAATCTGGGGACGAAGATTGCGGAAAGTACGATTGTCTTGTCGCGGTTGCCTGGCAAAGGTCCCTTGGAAAGAGTGCAAGTTCCTAATCGTGAGTGATCGGTTTTTGGGTATCGATGCGTGCTTGTTGCGATCGCGTTTTGTTACGATGGCGAGTTGCGATGCCCTGACGGCTTGGTGTGCGTAAAAACTCGATGAAGAGTTGAACGAGGGGATCGTGGCCCATCGATAAGGCTTGTGGATCGTTTGGGTCCATTCTTTTGCCTTCCCGTGGGAAAAACTTGCGAAAAGCGTGATCGATGGCACGAATCGATGCCTCCGGTAGCTCACGGCGTCGAAGTCCCACACGATTGATCGCGCGGAGTGTTGCTCGATCTCCCGCGGCGATGACAAAGGGGGGAACATCTTTTTCTACCATCGCGTTGCCCGCGAGAAATGCGGATTGTCCGATGCGAGTGAAGGGTGCTACGGCGACATGACCTGCCGAAACGGCCCAAGGGTCGATACGCACATGGCCTCCAAGAAGTGTTGCATTGGTGAGCGTGACATGATCGCCCACCTGGGCATCATGAGCGATATGAACTCCAGCCATGAACAGGCATCGAGACCCCACGCGCGTGGTTCCTCCTCCGACTTTGGTGCCTCGATGCATGGTGACGTGTTCTCGGATGGTGTTATCGTCACCGATCTCTAAAAACGTAAATTCACCTGCAAAATCGCGATGTTGCGGGTCTCCCCCCAGGGCGGCGAAGGGGTGGATGGTATTGCGGGCGCCCATGCGTGTGGGTCCTTGGATGACGACATGTGCGATGAGTTTCGAGTCGGGGCCGATTTCGACGTGGGGACCGACGACGCATAGGGGTCCGATGGAGACGCCTGGGTGGAGTCTTGCGGAGGGGTGAATGACAGCGGTGGGGTGGATATCGGGCATCAGGGCGCGCGGTCGACGATGGTTGCGAGTAGTTCTCCTTGGGCGCAAAGGGTGCCATCGACGCTGGCTTCGCCGTTGAGCTTCCAGGCATTGGAGCGTTGGTGCAGCACGTGGCAAGACAGGTCGAGGCGGTCGCCTGGGACGACGGTATGGCGGAATTTTACTTTGTCGATCCCGAGGAAGAACATCAAGTTGGTGGTTGGGTCGAAGGGTGCGGAAGCGTAAGCGAGGATGGCACCGATTTGGGCGAGGCATTCGAGAATGAGCACGCCCGGCATGATGGGACGCTGAGGAAAGTGTCCTTGAAACCAGGGTTCATTATAGGCAATGCATTTGTGGCCGCGGATGCTTTTGCCGGCAATGACCTCATCGACGCGGTCGACCATGACGAACGGGAAGCGGTGCGGCAATAGCTGAAGGATTTGATGGATGTCGAGTTGCGCCGACGGGGCTTTGGTTTTCATGAACGACCTCGCATCAATGTTGCGACAGCGCGGAGCCAGCGTAAACGACTGACAGCCGGGTATCCAGCCACGACGCTTTGGGCGGGGATGGGACCAATGACACCCGATTTCCCGGCAATTTTTGTGCAATCACCAACCGTGACATGATCGGCGACACCCACTTGCCCGCCGATGAGCACATGGTTTCCAATGGTCGCGGAGCCCGCGAAACCGCTTTGTGCTGCCACCAAGGTGTATTGTCCAACCTCCACATTATGGCCGACGTGAACGTGGGCGTCGAGCTTGCATCCTTTGCGGAGGCGTGTGGGTTTGAGGGTGCCCGCATCGACGGTAGCCAGAGGTCCGACCTCGACATCGTCTTCGATTTCGACGCCCCCGAGTTGTGGCATACGGATTCGTTGCCTATCTGGGCCTGAGGCCCAGCCGAATCCAGGTCTTCCGATGACGGCACCAGCGCCGATGAGCACGCGTTGTCCGAGACGAACGGAGCCATAAATTACGGCTCTGGGTTCGATGATGCAGGCGTCGCCGAGCACGGCGCCAGCGAGGATGACGGCCCCGTGGCCGATGGTGACGTCCTTTCCCAAAGCGACGCCATTTTCGATGATGGCATGGGGGCTACGCGTGGGCGGATGGCGCTGCGGGGCCAGTGTCGTGAGCAGGTGGGCCAGGGCGAATTGGGCAAACGGGTGTCTCCAAGGAGCGTAGCCGTGGGCTTTGTCGACAAGTTCAGGGGACACGAGTACCGCGGCGGCATCGCGCAGATTTTTTAGGGCGCTTGCGCGGAAGATGGGAACGAGCGAGCGATGGTTGGCGTATTTCGGTGCGGCGACATTATCCACGAGGACATGCGGTTGTGTGGTGTCGCCTCCAAAATCGCATGCCAATTGAGCCAGGGACCGCGCGCAGGGAAAGCTGACTCCGATCCCATGCGGATCGCGTGGGGGTGTCATGACCTGGCGGTCAGTGAGAGCCAGTGGGAGCTGGGCGTGGGGCGGGGGCAGACGGTGTGGGGCGTGTGGTGGGAGGGGCTGGCGTGGGGGTTGACGGTGTGGAGGTGGCAGGGGCGGCTCCCCCGGTATTGTATCGTTGGATGACTCGGTCGGTGATATCGAGATCCGTTCGAACGTAAGGGACGGCATTGCGTTCGAGGATGGCATCGTAGCCATCTTGAGCGGCGAGCTGGCGCAACACGCTGACCACCCGGTTGAGGATGGGTTGCGTCATCTTATTCTGCTCTTTTTGAAGCTCCTTGTTGAACTCCATGAATACGTTTTGCAGTTCCGCCATGCTCTGCTGCCACTCGGCCATGCGACGTTCGAGGGCTTCTTTCGACAGGACTTTGGCTTGTTTTTCGATATCGTCGCGGGACCGTTTCAGTTCATCTTGTCGAGCATCGAGTTCTTGTTGTCGTCGGTCGAAGAGCTTTTTGAGGGTTGCTTGGGCGCGCAGGCCGTCTTCGGTTTCCATGACGGCGCGTTGCATGTCGACGACGGCGATCTTCATTTGTGCGGCGGCCAAGGGAGCTGTCAGCAGCAAGATGGAGAAAGCGGCGAGGCTGAGGGTGAGGCGTAGGCGTTTGCAGATCATGCTCGGACCCCTAGCCTTCGTGGGGCTACCGGTCAAGCGACGGCAAGGTCTGTTTTGGAGGTTGGCGCTCGGTGTGAATGAGAGATTACAATCTATGAGCAGGGATGTTCACAGGTGGGGGTGGGGGGAGTGGCGCTGCACGATAGAATCTGTCAGGAAATGGAAACCGCCTATTTGGCATGTCCTTTGGAGAGTGGTGGACGGGCGTGCCCCAAGGAGGTTCGAATGCCTCGGTGGATAGTGATTGGTTCGGTAATGGTTGTGAGTGCTTTCCTTGGTGGAGGCCTGGGAGGCTGTGGAAGCAATCACGAGGAGATGATTTGTGATGAGGCAGGGTGTCGCATTTGCGATGCTTATGGCTGTCGTCCCGCGTCACCGTCGGTGACGGGTTCCGGAGGGACGGCGGGGGGAGCGGTGGATTCGGGGAGTCCTGAGCCGGATGTCCAGTCCCCCCCCTTCTGCGATCCTTCGACGGCCCTTTGTCCCTGTGGTGGGCAGAGCGATTGCGACGAAGGATATACTTGTCTCGACGGTGTGTGTTTGGTGCCGTGTGAGTTCAGCTCCGAATGTGGAGCGTCGCGCATCTGTGTCAACGGAAGATGCGTGGTTGGGTGCGACACGTTAGTGCCATGTCCGGATGGGTATAGTTGTAACGCCATTGGTGTATGCGAGATCGACTCGAGTACGGCAGGATGTGGTGGTGCAAGTCCGTGCCCCGGGGGGCTCGTATGTGTGGAGGGGGTATGTCGAGGAACCTGCGAAACTACTGCGGAATGCGCATCGGGCGAGGTTTGCCATGCGCCTACGGGCACCTGCATTGCGGACCCGCAACCTGTCAGGCCATGTGCGAAGGACCCTTCGGTTTGCGGTGAGAATCAAGCTTGCGTGGAGGGATATTGCCGCTATCCGTGTACGGATGATATGTCGTGTAAGCTCATTGATGCTCGGATTCCGGTTTGTAAGGATAAGATATGCATGAGCCAGGCGGAGGCAGCGCCTGAATGTACGAAGAAGCAAGACTGTCCTGGTGGGAAGGATTGTGTGTCGAACGTGTGTAAGTGAAGCGGGATTCAGTGTTCGCGGGTGCGAATGAGGAACTGCAATTCGCGACGTTCACGCCACTTTTTTTCGTGACAAAACCCTTGTATCGAAGCTTGTATCGAGCGCTTTGCCTGCATTGATCCGTTGTTGTCGAAGTGCGAATCCATCCAATTGATGCGCGGTGGGGTCAGGTTCACGAAATCGTGAAGCGGGTTCGTGATGGTTTTTGCTACACGAAATATCGTGTAAATTCAATAACTTGCCTATGGTGCGGGAGTATTTCGTGACGAACGCGGGGGGCATGTCGCAATTGCTTGATCCGTCTCGAAACGGCACTAAGGTTCCTTGGAAAGCGGATTCGTGACGAGGGGATAATGAACCGCGGAACCGGAGGCCTTGATGACTGAGACGCTCCATGACACACAGCACCCCACAACCCCTGAATCGCCGACTCGACCAGCACGAAAACTATCTCGTGCGTTGGCCGGACGGCTAGCCCGTTATCGGGAAATTCTCGATAACGCTCAGAAAAACGGGAAATCCTACGTTTCATCAGATTCGTGCGGACGTGAACTCCACGTCGATGGCACCCTGGTCCGAAAGGATATGGCCAGCCTTGGTATCATTGGAAAACCTCATGTCGGCTACCCTGTTGCCGAAGTCCTTGCCGCTCTCGAGCGACACGTTCACGAGCAGACTCAGCGCGCCGCTGTCCTTGTCGGCGTGGGCAACATGGGTTCGGCTCTCGTGCGTTCGGGCACTCTCGAGCGCCATGGTGTCCATCTCGAAGCGGTATTCGATACGGATCAACAGAAAGTGGGTGGAACGATTGGCAGACATTCGGTGGATCCGATGCATGCGCTCGAGGACCGCATCCAGCAATGTGGTGCCAAGCTCGGTGTGGTGACGGTTCCCGCGGATGCGGCGCAGGCGGTCATCGACCGGATGGCGGCAGCGGGCATCCGTGTGATTTGGAACTTCGCGCCGATTCGGCCTCAGATTCCCACGGGGGTTCGTGTGCTCAACGAGCACTTGGCCGAGAGTGTCGGTCGTCTTTCCCGCTATCTCGATGAGTCAGAAATGAAATTCGTCTGAATGGGTTTTCAGAGCTGACTGCCATAAAGCACGATTCGCAGTCCTCCCACGACATCATTTCGATCGTACCATCGGCTCACGTTGTGCTGCACACCGACATAAGGCGCGACAGCCATCGGAGGAGTGTGAAAAACCTCCCAAAAAACACCGAGTCCCAAGGCGGAAAGCGCTCCTGAATCAGCGACTTGTCGGTTTTCATTTTTGTCTTGCAGGGTCGAACGGCCGGCACCGAATTCCGCGGACATCCCGAAGTTGCGGTAGATGCCGCCCCACCCGAACAGTGGAAATGCTTCGAGGCGAAACACGAATGTCGTCAGCGGGCTTTGGTATTCTCCGTCGGACAGGTTTCCAAAAGAGACACCGAGTCCGACGCTGAACCAATCGGTCAGTGTTCCTGCGAGAAACGGGGTCACTCGATAGCCGAATCCGAGATCGGTCGTTCGTTCGAGGGAAGGGTCATCGCGCTCTGACTTGCCGCTTGGGTTTCCGGAGGCTGCACCGAGAGCGGGTCCGGCGGTGACTCCGAGGGTGAATCCGCCTCGAACCTCGGTGGATGCGGGCAAGTCGACGGCCTCGATGGTGCTGCTGCTACTGGTTTCTTCCCCGATGGCGGCAAGGGGCAGCAGCAGGCATCCGAGCCACAGTGCGGCTGAGGTTCCAAACCGCATGGGAAAGGTGGCGGTCGAAATGATACGACGGCTTTCTCGGATGGGTTTCGTGGGTTTGACCATGAGCGTGTGGAAAAGTGGTCTGACGCTCGATCAGGGTCAAGGGGGCAGGGTTATTTCTGGGATGCGTTACCACAAAACGAACATCGCCACGGGCGGGTGGCGATGAACAGTGGAGCTGAAGGGAGTTGAACCCTCGACCTCTAGAGTGCGATTCTAGCGCTCTCCCAACTGAGCTACAGCCCCGAGGGGGTATGTTCGTGGCGAAACGAAGCGGCGCTGACCTTAGCCATAGCGATTCAATTGTCAAGGCTTTCCCAAACCAAGGTGCAAGTCTTTGGCTAGAGGCTTTCTCGCCTCCTGCACACTTCGGACCATTGTGCGGTTGACGCTCGCTTGCCCGTGGTTACTTTCGTCCAGCGGCTGCCACGAGTCCCGAGGGCACCGCGCAATCAAAGAAAAAACATACACATTCCTCAACGGAACGAACGACTCCCACTTCGTTTGGGGCCGTCCCGTCCGAACTTCATTATCCGTGGGAGGTAGTATTCATGGGCAAGATCATCGGAATCGATCTGGGAACCACCAATAGCGTCGTTGCTGTCATGGAAGGCAAAGACGCGAAAGTCATCGTTAACGAAGAAGGCTCACGGCTGACCCCTTCGGTCGTTGCCTGGGACGACAAGGGCGAGATTCTCGTCGGTCAGATTGCGAAACGTCAATCGGTGACCAACCCGGAAAACACGGTGTATTCATCGAAGCGGTTCGTGGGTCGTCGCTATGTGGAGGTTGAGCAGGAGCGTTCGCGAGTTCCCTTCAAAGTCACGCAAGGTCCCAATGGGGATGCGTGGTTCGAGGTGCGGGGCAAGAAGCTCGCGCCGCCCGAGGTATCGGCCAAGGTGTTGCAAAAACTGAAGAAAGCCGCTGAGGATTACCTTGGGCAGCCCGTGACGGAAGCCGTGATCACGGTGCCTGCTTACTTCAACGACTCGCAGCGACAAGCGACCAAGGATGCGGGAAAGATAGCTGGGCTTGAGGTCAAACGCATCATCAACGAGCCTACGGCGGCTGCCTTGGCGTATGGCCTCGATCGAAAAGCCGACGAAATCATTGCGGTGTACGACTTTGGTGGCGGCACGTTCGATATTTCGATCCTCGAGGTGGGTGATAACGTGGTGCAGGTCATTTCGACCAACGGTGACACGCATCTTGGTGGTGACGATCTCGACAATCTGGTGATGGATTGGCTCATCAATGAGTTCAAAAAAGAAACGGGTATTGATGTATCGAAAGACAAGATGGTGATTCAACGGCTGAAGGACGCCGCGGAGACGGCCAAGATCGAGCTGTCTTCCAAGATGGAAACTTCCATCAATCTGCCGTTTTTGACCGCGGATGCGTCGGGTCCGAAGCATCTTCAGACGACGCTGTCCCGCTCCAAATTCGAGCAAATGATTCGTCCTTTGGTGGACCGTACGCTCACGCCCGTGCGCAAAGCGCTCGAGGACGCCAAAAAACGCGCAGAAGATATCGACGAGGTGGTGCTCGTGGGTGGTTCGACGCGCGTTCCTCTCGTATACGACTCCGTCAAGCAGTTTTTCGGCAAAGAGCCGCATAAGGGTGTCAACGCCGACGAAGTGGTATCGATTGGCGCGGCTGTCCAGGCTGGCGTTCTATCGGGCGACGTCAAGGACATGGTGTTGCTCGATGTGACGCCTCTTTCGCTTGGTGTGGAGACCCTTGGGGCGGTGATGACGGTGATGATTCCGCGCAACACCACGATCCCCACGCAAAAGAAGGAGATTTTCTCGACGGCCGCGGACAACCAGCCCTCCGTGGAGATCCATGTATTGCAGGGTGAGCGGACCGAAGCACGTTACAATAGAACGCTTGGGCGCTTCCATCTAGAGGGGATCATGCCCGCGCCTCGTGGTGTTCCCAAGATCGAAGTGACCTTCGATATCGACGCCAACGGGATTCTGTCCGTCGCCGCGAAAGACCTGGCGACAGGCAAAGACCAGCGCATCACCATCACGGCCAACTCGGGTCTCAGCGATGACCAGATCCAAAACATGGTCAGCGAAGCCGCGGCCAACGAAGCGGACGACAAACGTCGTCGCGATGAAATCGAGCGCCGAAATCGTCTCGACAATATGTGCTACCAGCTCGAAAAAACACTGAACGAAAACAAGGACAAGCTTCCGTCCAGCGATGTAGCGACGCTTCAAGGCATCATCATGGAAGGGAAGCAAGCGGTGGAGAAGCAGGACGATGCGTTGGTGCAGGAAGCGCTCGAGAAACTCGAGAAGGAGGCCCATCGCATTGCTTCGGTGATGTACCAGCAGGCGGGTCCACAAGCGGGGGCGGAAGGCCCTGGTGCCCCGGCGGGTGCGGCGTCTGACGGTTCTTCGGACGACAGCAACGGCTCCAAGAAGCGTCAGGATGTCATTGATGCTGAGTTCGAAGAGTCCAATTGACCCCTTTGGGGTGACCGTTCTGGTCACCCATTTTCCTCTTTCGTGTTTCCTGTTCATCGACGGCTGATTCTTACGATTCCGCTGTGGAGCGAGATAGACTGCATGGTCATTTCTGTTTCGACGGCGACGGGATGAGAGATTATGCTTTCCCATCCATGAGCATATTCACTCGCGCGATGGTTGGTGGGGCAATGGTTCTGGCTGCTGTGGTTGGTTGTGGCAGTGACGACACGCAACCGGGACCTTCCGCAAGTTCGGGCGGAAGTGCTGGACAGGGGGGAACCGGTGCTGCGGGAGTGGGCGGGGAGGGAGGAAGCGGGGCCACGAGCGTGGGTGGAATGGGTGGAACTGGGGGCAACGCCGGTCAAGGTGGGGAAGCGGCTGGCAGTGTTGGTGGGGCGGCGGGGGAGACGGCGGGTTCAGGGGGCGTGGCGGGTTCCGGGGGCACGGTTCCATCGGGCGGTTCCGGTGGAGGCGCGGCTCTCACACGGATGACGATATCGGGGGATGCCACGTGGACGGTGACGTTTGATGCGCAAGCGAAGGCGAAGGGGGCTACGGATTGCCAGTACACGCGCCATTACGAGGGCGTTCAGGATCAATCGCGCCCGTGGGTTTGCGAGCAATGCGATGTGATATTTCGCACGACGGTGACGATGCCTGTGGGTCTCAATGATTGTTACAAGCAGGTATCCGATGTCGACCCGATGGATGAGGAGTGGGTAGGGTATGGCAATGGCACGTGGTATCGAAGTTATGGGATTGGCGCGAGCGGGCAAGGGGACGTCGAAATCACCGGCCAAAGTCTGACATATACCAATGAAGTCAAAGACTTAGAGGCGGATATCGTCGGTGCTGGCAAGATGGATTTTTTGGTGGAGGGGGCGTTCACGACCTCACAGGAGGATGGGGATCCGATGCATGGTTGGGTGGCGCCGGCTCAGTATGCCTGTGGATGGGACAAGGCGGACCCGGCCGAGTACAGTGGCCCCTATTCCTTGAAGGTTGGGTCCACGCTTCCGGACGGTGTGTTTCGGGATGCGTGTGATGAGCCTTATCGGCTTCATGATGCGAAGGGTGCGTATCTTGTCGTGTTCATGTCTGCGATGGACTGTCCGGCTTGTCGCACCCTGGCATCGGGGGAGTCCTCGTTTTTGGCGGACTTGAAGGCAGAGGGGATTGAAGCACGGACGATCACCTTGATGGCTCCGAGTTTGAACGATCCGTTTGGAGATACGACGAAGGCTCAGCTTACGTATTGGGGGGACAAGTATTCGATTCCCACGCCCATCGTTGCGGATCGAGGCTGGGGGATAACGATGTTTTTGCCTATCTATAATGATAAATTGGGTTATCCCTCGTGGGTCGTCGCGGATCCTTCTCTGAAAGTGTTGAACTACGGAACGGGGGGAACTTGGGCCACGATCAAGAATACGATTCTGAAGGATGCGAAGCCGTAAGCGCTGTCGGAGCGCTTTCTCTCGATAGCTGAAGCGCGTGAAGTTTGGCGTACAGACCGCGACGATGCATGAGTTCGTCGTGGGAGCCTTGCTCGACGATTCTGCCATGGTGCAGCACGATGATTCGGTCTGCCGAGCGAATGGTGGACAATCGATGGGCGATGATGAGTGCCGTCCTTCCTTTCATGAGTTCCGCGAGCGCCCCTTGCAATTTGGCTTCGGTGGTGCTGTCCACGCTTGCGGTGGCTTCATCGAGAAGCACGATGGGGGCATCGCGGTATAGTGCCCGCGCGAAAGCCACGAGCTGTCGTTGTCCTACGGAAAGATTGGTGCCGCGCTCGTCGATGCGTGTATCGATGCCTCCGGGGCGATCATCGATGAGGTCACCGGCGCCGACGCGTCGCAATCCTTCTTCCACGCGTTTACGGTCGGGGATGTGCTGGCCCACGGCGACATTGGAAGCGAGGGTGCCGGAGAAAAGGTAAAGTTCTTGTGGCACCACGGAGAAGTGCTGCCGCAACTCCTGGCGATCGATACAGTGAACGTCGCGGCCTTCGATTCGGATGACGCCTTGTTGTGGGTCATAAAGGCGCAACAGAAGGGAAGCGATGGTGGATTTTCCGGAGCCGGTGGGTCCGACGATGGCGATTTTTTCGCCATGGCGTGCTTGCAGGCAGATGTCGTGCAAAACAGGTGTGTTGGGGTGGTATCCGAAGCTGACGTGGTCGAATTCGAAGGCAAAGGTGGGGGTTGCGTGCGAGCCATGGGTTGAGACGACGGCATCGGGTTCGGGGTGATCGAGCAGTTCGAAGACACGTTCGGCACCCGCCATGGCGGATTGAAAGATGGTGTAGCGAGAACTCAAGTCGCGGATGGGGACAAAGAATTGTTCGATGTAGGCGACGAAGGCAACGAGGGTACCGAAGGAAACATCGGCGTGGAAGGTTTTGACTCCCGCGTACCAGAGGATCGAAGCGATGCAGATGCTGGAGACCATTTCGATGGTGGCATCCAGCGAAGCTTCCAGGGAGATGGCGCGAAAGTGGGCATTTCTGTAGGCGAGGTTGATGTCATCGAATTCAATGGCATTTTCTTTTTCGCGGCAGAAGCTTTGCACGACGGCGATGCCTTGGACTTGTTCGTTGAGAAAGGCGTTGAGGCGAGCGAGTTTGGTTCGGATGCTTCGATAAGCGGTGCGTGCTTTTCTTCGTATGATTTCGACGAAAATGCCGATGAGGGGCACGAGAGCGAAGGCTATGAGGGACATGCGCCAATCGAGGGCGAGCATGAGGATGACGATACCGAAGAGGCGAAGCACATCGCCGAAGGCATTGAGGGCACCCGAAGCGAAAAGTTCGCCGACGGAATCGGTATCATTGGTCACGCGTGTGACAAGCCGTCCGATGGGGCGTCGATCGAAAAACTGGAGGCGTTGTGTATGAAGGAATTCGAAGACACCGCGTCGCAGATCATGCATGGCGCGAGCGCCAACGACTTGCATGGAGTACATTTGCGCGAAGGTGAGGATTTGTTCTCCGACGATGACGACGAGGAGTAGGAATCCCGCGCGTGTGAGGGTTTGTGTCGTTGCGCCTTCGAAGGCGCTTCGCATGATGAGGGGTCGAAGCAGGGCGAGAGCGGAGATGAGGGCGAGCATCCCCATGGTGAGGGCGAGGCCTTTGGATTGAGGGCGAATGAAGGGCCACAGGCGGGCTGCGAGTCTTCTGTCGAAAGCGCCGACGACTTCTGATTCTTCATGGAAGTCACGGAGCACCCGTTCGGTGCGGGACGAAGAATTCGCACTCACGGTGTATCTCCCAAGCCGTGGGCATCGATGGAATCGATTTCCCCTTGCAGTCGTTGTTCTTCGGCGAAGCGGGCGTAGATGCCCGGCTTACGGATGAGTTGTTCGTGGGTTCCTTGTTCTGCGATGCGGCCTTGGTCGAGGACGACGATATGATTGCAGCGGGCGGCGGCGGTGACGCGACTGGTGATGAGAAGGACGGTTCTTCGTTGGGCTTGTCGATCGATGGCTTTTAGGATGGCCTGTTCGGTTTGGGTATCGACGGCGGAGAGGGGGTCATCGAGAAGGAGGATGGTGGGTTCATACAGAAGGGCGCGGGCGAGGGCGACGCGTTGTTTTTGTCCGCCGGAGAGTTGGAGGCCCCGCTCGCCCACGACGCTGTCCATTCCGTCTGGAAGTAATTGTATTTCCTCAAGAATTTGCGCCTCCGAGGCAGCGAATCGAATTCGCTCCTGGCCGTCGGGGGATTCGGGATCATCGAGGGTGAAGGCGATATTTCTTCCCACGGTGGTGCTATACAGGAAGGCGTCTTGTTGGGCATAGCCGATGGCGCGTCGAACGGTGGACAGGGGCAGGTCGCAAACGTCATGTTCATCGAGAAAGACGGTTCCTTTTGGGGTTGGCAGCAGGCGAGCGAGAAGCGCGGCGAGGGTGGACTTACCGGAGCCGACTTTTCCTACGATCGCGAGGGAGTGTGCCGCGGGTACGTGAAAAGACACACCAGTGAGGACGTTGGAATCACCGAAAGAGAAATGAAGGTTTTCGACACGCAGGTCACCGTGAATCGAGGTTGGAGCGTTCAGCGGACCGTCGGTAATGTCCGGAATGGTATCGAGGATTTCTTTGATACGAGCGTAGCCGGCTCGTCCGCGTTGGACGATGGAGATGACGAAACCGAAGGCCATGATTGGCCACGTGAGGCGTGCGAGGGCGGACCAGAAAGCGATGAAATCACCTTCTGTGATGGTGTGTTGGAGAACGAGCCATCCGCCGTACCAGAAGACGACGATCATGCCGACGGCGCCGATGACTCCCATCATGGGGACGAGCATTCCGCGAGCGCGTGCGAGGGCTAGAGCTTTGTCGAGGTAGTGTTGGCTAGCGGTATCGAAGTCGCGGAGTTCGGCTTTTTCGAGGGAGAAAGCGCGAACGATGCGGACGCCGACGAGGCTTTCCTGCACGCGGTTGGCGAGTTGGCCGAGGGCTTGTTGGTTGGCGGTGGTACGAGAGAAGACGACGCGTCCGTACAGTCTGGTGACGAGGATGAGCAGGGGGAAGGGAGCGAGTGCGGCGAGGGTGAGTCGCGGGGAGATCTCGATCATGACGGACAAGGCGCTGACGAGAGCGAAGAGGGTATTGATGACATTGAGAACACCGAAGCCGAGCAGCAGGCGCACTTGTCCGAGGTCATTGGTGGCGCGGCTCATGATTTCGCCGGTGGGGATTTTTTGAAAGAAGCTGAATCCCAGGCGATGCAGGTGGTCGATGAGGTCGGCGCGAATTTGGTATTCGGCGTTTCGGCCGGCATGAAAGATGGTGATTCGGGACAAGACGCGAACAGCGGCGGCGATGGCCACGAGAACGAGAATGAAGACGACAGTACGAATTGTGAGCGATTCGTTGGCGGCGATAGCGGCATCGACACCTGTTTTGAACAGGCGATCGCGCAGGCTCATGAGTGTTTGCAGGATGGCGAGCAAAACCGTTCCTGCCAGGTAGGAAGGGAGCTGTTTTCGGAGTTGGGCGCCGAGGGAGTGGTGGTGGCTCACGGTCTCGGGCATGGGGGCTTGGGTCTGGTTACCGTATTGCACATTTACTTGCCGGAGCGAGTGAGCAAGCTGTTTTTTCGGTGGGAGGATTGCAGGGAGGGGCGTTCATTGGAATCGACGACGGCTTCGAGTTGTTCGGCGAGCAATCGTGTGGAAAGGAGTCCGAGCATCACGCGGGCGTTGCCGCGGGTATCGAGTTCAGCGACGATGCCGATCTTCCCGACAAAAGGCCCTGAAAGAACGCGCACTTGCGCGCCTTTGTCGAGAGTCCCGCCAGCGGTGAATGCAGGTTGGGGTTGTGGCGGCGGGGGACGATCCGCGGTTTTGGGTTTCGGTGTGAATTCGCGGGCCCGAGGGACGGGTCGGTTATGGGGGATCGCGGCTGGTGGCGTTGGTGTGGCGGTTCGAGGTGTGGCAGGGGAGGGGGGAGTCGCAGCGGTGGAAGATGTGGATTTGAACAGGGTTGCCAGGGTTGGGCGAGAGCGGTTGGAGTCGTATTCGACGCGTTCACGTGTTATTTCGCGGGATTGTTCGATACGGACTTGTCGGAGGCGTTCCGATTCTTGCTGTTGCATCCGTTCGGCTTCCGCCCGTTGCGCCGCGGCTTGTGAGCGTTGGATATGCATGGCTTCCAGCGACCGTCCGAGTTCGGATACGTCGTCTTGCTGTTGCCAAGCCAGAATTTGATACAGGGGGCCGAGGGCGATCAAGGCATCTTCGAGTTGTTCGCCAAGGAGTTGGGCATGTTGCAGAGCCGTTGCGCGTGAAATCCACCATCCGAACCACAGAGCGGCGCGATGCTCGTCAAGGGATTGGGCGAGTTCGCGCAGCGCAGGAATGGAGGCGGAAGCGATGGGCAAGGGGCTCTGGCCGGACACACCGAATTGAAACTCTTCGGGCAGTGCGAGGATCGTGTCGATGATGGATTGCGCGCGGTCGTCGTCGTTGAGTTTTGCGTGGAAAGCTTGAAGATCGATCCAAGCATCCGGATGAAGGCAGGCGCAGACTTCGACATGCTCCGAGTCGAGGCGAAGGGCGAGGAAGGCATGGCGGAACCAGGGCGAGGCATTGCGAAGGGACTGAGCGATACCGGCGTGTTGGTCGAGCAGCGGGTCGAGGTATTGTCGTTGTTCGGCGGGACGCCAGAAGATGATCCACTGCTCATCGACGCGGTGGTTGTTTCGGACGCTGGGGTGTTCGTCGGAAGCTTCCATATCCACGGGGATCCCGATGGAATGAAGTCTATCGGCGACGGATTTGGCCCAGCCCAAGGCGCGTTGCTTGAACTCGAGGCGTGGACGGGAAAAAGCATTGGAGCTTGCCCGTTCGGGGAGGTAGGCGTCGAAGTCGCCTTCGTTCAACTCGAGGAATAGGGGTGACATTTCGGCTCGGTGCCCCTGCACTAGACGCTTCGTATGGTCTATGTCAATGGCGGTTGGCCTGGATGTCAACGGGTTATGGTTTGGGAAAGATGAAACAGCGGCTTGACCGACGCGTTGTCCGTGGCAGGCTGGCGAGCGGCGATGGTGCTGTAATTCGGGTTCAAGGGTTTTGAGAGTATTATTCAATGGAAAACGAAGTCGATATTGTGTGCGAGGACTGTGGTGTGACATTCGTGGTTGTGCTGCATGAGGAGCGGATGGACGCCATGCCGACGCGGTGTAGCATGTGTCGAACCCGTAGGGTTCAGTCCCAAGCGCATCAGCAAACACCGAAGTACACGGGTGATCGGAATGAGTATCGGAGTCCGATGGCCTGTGAGTATCCGGAGGCGCCCCAACGTGGATCGTCGTTCCGGGCGGGGGGGCGCAAGCGGTCGCACGATAACATTCATGTTAGAAAACCAATGTTTACCGCGGTATGCGCCAAGTGTGGTTCGACGGCGTATCTTCCTTTTCAGCCTAGCAAGTTCCAAGAGGTGTATTGCCGGGCGTGTCATCATGAGAAGCGAGGATTGGGCCGAAAGCCTGAGGAATCTTGATGCTTTCGTATGTTTGTAAGCATTGTGGCAGACAGGGGACGAGGTAAGGTGATTGCGGAGGGTCTGGGTACTGGATCCATTTTCAGCGAGCCGGGCGATAAGGAGAGTCATGTGTCATCGCGAATGAAGAGCAAACGCGGATCTCGCGCAGAACAAGGAAAAAAATCGATACCCGGGAAGGTAACGGAGGAACCTCGCGAGGTTGATTCCTCCGAGGAATCGGAAGAAGACGACGACGCTGTCATCGAAGCTTCGGCGGAATTGGTCGGGGAAGAGGAGGATAGGACCATCGGTCGATTCTCCGAGCCCAAAGAGGATAAGTCTTCCGCGATTACGCATTTCGATCCGCTGCAAGCGTACTTGCGCGAAGTGCAGCGTCACCCTTTGCTATCGCCCGAGGAAGAGCATGCGTTAGCCGTTCGGTATTCGCAAACGGGTGACGTCGATGCCGCGGCAAGGCTCGTCTCTGCCAACCTTCGGCTGGTGGTGAAAATCGCTTACGAGTATCGTCGGGCTTATCGCAACATCATGGACTTGATCCAGGAGGGGAACATCGGATTGATGCAAGCGGTGAAGCGCTTCGATCCCTACCGGGGCGTGAAGCTTTCCTCGTACGCGGCCTGGTGGATTCGAGCGTATATTTTGCGCTTTGTGTTGAACAATTGGCGTTTGGTGAAGCTTGGAACGACACAAGCTCAGCGAAAGCTGTTTTTCAACTTGAACAAGGAAAAGGCGCGGCTTGCATCGATGGGTATCGAGCCAACTTCCGCGGAAATCGCCAAACGTCTTCAAGTCGAAGAGAGCGAAGTGGTGGAAATGGATCGTCGTCTCGCCGCACGGGAAGCATCGTTGGATGCACCCATCGGAGATACCGATGGTCGTCCCGTCTCTCGGGTGGAGATGTTGCCGTCCTCGACCACTGGGCCCGATATGCAGCTTGCGGATGGCCAATTTCATTCGTTGGTACGCGAGCGGATGCAGGAGTTTCGAAAGACGCTTCACAATCCGAAGGACATTGCGATTTTCGATGAGCGATGGTTGACCGACGAGCCTTTGACGCTTCAGGAGTTGGGTCTTCGTTTTGGTGTGACGCGGGAACGTGTTCGTCAAATCGAAGCGCGGTTGATGAGCAAGCTGCGTGTCTATCTCGAGCAAGAGTTGGGAGATGCGGTGAGTGTGCGCTGAATCGCGGCGTGAAGTCGATCTTGGGATTGGCGCGGCAAGACTGATTCTGGTGCCGACACCCATTGGAAATTTGGGCGATATCACGTTGCGGGCGGTCGAGGTGCTTCGAGGGGCGGATCGCATCCTAGCGGAGGACACGCGACGAACAGGTGTATTGCTGTCGCATCTGGGCATCGACAGGAGCAAGCTTCATCGATTGGATGCCAACGCGACGGAGCGAGATTTGGAGCGTGCGCTGCGGTGGTTGCTGGCAGGTGATGTGTTGGCTGTGGTGACCGATGCGGGGACTCCTTGTGTGAGCGATCCCGGGCATGCGTTGGTTTGTCGAGCGGTGGATGCTGGGGTACAGGTGACGGCGTTGCCGGGGGCATCGGCGGTGACGGCGGCGGTGGCGTTATCGGGGTTGGTGCAGGGAGGGTTTTCGTTTGTGGGATTCGTTCCGCGGGGTCAGACCGAACGTATGGATTTTATTGAGAAATTATCGTGTATGGCGGAGCCTTGTGTATGCTTCGAGTCACCGAATCGGTTGGCGGAGACGCTCAGGGCTATGGCGGATGCGATGCCGGAGCGTCCGATTGTGATCGCTCGGGAATTGACGAAGCTGCATGAGGAGGTGATTCGAGGTGTTGTGCGAGACGTGGCCCTGCTGGAGCGAGAGTGGGTGGGAGAAGTGACGGTGGTGTTGGGGCCATGGGCTGGGCGAATCGAGGAGGCGGTGAGTGATACGCAAGTGGATGCGCGGATTGATGATGAACTTGGGCGTGGTGTGCATACGCGGACGGTGGCGGCGAAAGTAGCGGCGTGGAGTGGGCGAAGCCGTCGCGATGTGTATGCGCGTGTGGTGGAGCGGTTGGAAATGGTGAGGAAGAGGAAGGATTAGGGTTTGGGTGGGGGTGGGGGTTGTCGGGGAGGGATCATGGGGGGGAGGCGTGCAGGGGGTAGGGCGGAGATGGAGGAAGTTGGGGTTGTGGAGGAGGCGGGGAGGGGTTCTCCTGGCACGGCCCAGACAATTCGTCCGAAGCGAGCGGCTCGATGGAAGTTGCCTTGACCGAGGATGGGGGACCAGGCGACCCCTGAATTATTTTTCATGGCGTAGAAGTTCATTCGCCACGTATTTCCAGGTTTTGGGGGGGATTGGTTGGCTTTCGAGAAGGAGGCCCATGGGATTTTGGCTTCCACCACGTAGCCTTTTCCTTTGTCGGGGGCATCCATTTCGCCTTCGACGACGACAGCGGATTTGAGTTTTGCGGACCAGTCCATATTGCCGAACATGCCTTTCGAGTCGTCTTTGGGCTGGTTGTACGAATCGTATTGTGTATCGAAGACGAGGTTTTGGGGATTGATTTGGATTTCGTAGTAGTCCTTGTTATCGCCATCGCCGTCGGGATCGATCATGATTTCGACGGTGTCTTTTTCCCATAGGTGGGGGTCTTTGGCGTCGTTGGGGAATCCGCCGACGATGGTTGCGCTTTGTACTTCGAAAGCGACGTAAAGAAAGGAGTCATCCCAGGTGAGACGAGCGGAGCCTTGGACGGGAAACGACGCATTGGGTTCGCCGGTTCCCACATCGACAAAAGGGCCGGTGGATGCCGCTTTCTTCCAGGCTTCTTCGTCGAGTTTTCCATCGATGGTGATGGTGTCGCCTTTGGCGAGTTTGTCGACGCGCAGGGATTTGATTCCGGTGAAAGGTTTGGGTTTGCGGCTGATTCCGGTGGAGAGTCTGGCGACGATGGCGCGGTTTTCGCGGTCGTGGGGTCCGGAGGTAATTTTCAGGCGTGCTTCTTCTTTCCAGATGCCGGTGGTGATGACGATTTCGTGGGTATCGAGTTTGTCTGGGAGCGAGAAGACCTGCTCATCGACATAGACTTTGCCTTTTTTCCAGGAGGATGGGGCGAGGACTTGTTTGTTGTCGACCCATTGGCGCAGGGGGCCGACGTTATCGATATTGAGGATGCGGTTATCGTTGGCGTCGAAGACGTGGGTGAAGAGGTTCCACCCACTTTCGATATTGTCGAGGCATTCCCAATACATGGTGAGTTTGATTTCGGAACCGGGTTTGGCTTCTTTTTCAGGGGAGACGCGGTATCCGATGAGTTTCGCTTTTCCTTCGAAGACGGCGTTGAGTTTGTGGGGAATGTCGGAGGGGGGTGCTTCGAGGATATATTGTTTGAGGGCTTCGGGGTTTGCTTGGCTGGATTTGGAGCCGCCAACGCAACCGAATCCGACGGATGCGATCGTGAGGAACGCGATAGTCGTTAATCGATGAAATCGCTTCATGGTACTCGCCTGCCTTGCGGTGCCCCCTTTGGGGCGTGAAAGGTTCGGCTGCATGAGCCGAGCGGGTTTTTATTTTTGTCGGGATTTTTTTCGTGCGTCCCGCTCTCGTCGTCGCTGCGCTTTGCGCTGATTTTTTTCGGACTTGGAAAGAGGTTTCATTTTGGTCGGGCTATCGAATTGGGGTTGAGGCAAGCCGAAGCCCGGCATGGATGGCATACCGCCCAGTCCACCGAACATGCCATCGAATCCGGGCATACCCATGCCATCGAATCCCGGGAATCCGGGAGGCATGGCACCGCCGGCCATGGCTTTTCGCATCTGTCGGGCGGAAGCAATTTGTTTCAGGCCTGGAATTTTCCCCATCAAGCCCATGTTCTGTTTCATGCCGGTCATCATTTGTCGCATGAACAGGAATTTTTGAACGAGTTCTTGCACGCCGATTTCGGGCTGTCCGGACCCTTTGGCGATGCGTTTGACGCGGGAAGGTTCCCGAATGAGCACGTACGGATCGCGTTTTTCCGCAAAGGTCATGGACTGGATGATGGCTTCGATGCGTACGAGTTCCTTGTCATCGAGGTTGACGCCTTCGGGGAGCCCTTGGGGAAAGAAGGGCATTTTGTCGACGAGGTCGCGAAGGGAGCCCATCTTTTGGATGGTTCGAACTTGGTCGAGGAAGTCGTCGAAGGTGAACTCCCCTTCGAGCATTTTGAGAGCTTTTTCGGTAGCTTGCTTTTTATCGATGGCGTCTTCGAAGTCTTGCATGAGTCCGACGACATCACCGAAGCCAAGGATTCGGCTAGCCATGCCGTCGGCGCGGAAAGGTTCGAATTGACTGGTGCCTTCTCCGACGCCGGTGAACACGACGGGAGCGCCGGTGACTTCTTTGATGGAAAGCGCGGAGCCGCCTCTGGCATCGCCGTCGAGTTTGGTAAGGACAACGCCGGTGATTTGCAGTTTTTCGTGGAAAGCCTTGGCTGTTTTTACGGCATCCTGACCGATCATGGCGTCGACCACGAGCAGGATATTTTCGGGCCAAACGTTGGCTTTGATGTCATCGAGTTCGTTCATCAGAACTTCGTCGATGGCGAGGCGTCCCGCGGTGTCATAGATGATGACGTCGTGTTTGTGTCGTTTGGCGAAGTCGATGGCGGCGGTGCAGATCTCGACGGGGGTCTGCTTGATGTTGAACACGGGGATACCGATTTGTTTTCCGAGGACTTGGAGTTGATCCACGGCGGCGGGTCGCTGCATGTCTGCGGCCACGAGAAGCGGTTTTTTCCCGTCGCGTTCGAGCAGACGAGCGAGTTTTGCGGCGGTGGTGGTTTTGCCGGAGCCTTGTAGGCCCACCATCATGATGCCGGTGGGTCCGTTTTCCGCCCAAGTAATGGGCTCGGAGTCCGAGGACATCATGCGGACGAGTTCGTCGTGGCATAGTTTGATGAACTGGTCACCGGCGGATACTTCGCGTGTTACGCCATCGACTTTGACTTTGGTGCGCAGGGTTTGGCCGAGGGCCTGTTGTTTGATATGGGCGAGGAACCGTTTGACCACGCTAAGGTCGACATCGGCCTCGAGAAGGCTGAGTCGGACTTCACGCAGAGCGGGTTCGATGTTGGCTTCTGTGAGTTCGGTCAAGCCGGCCAAACGGTTCCGAGCTTGACGAAAGCCTTTCGTGAGTGCTTCAAACATGGCTTGTCCTGGAGTCTGGCGCTTGTAGCACGTCGCGACGGGGTGGGGGAGGGGTGTGGGAGGTTGTTCGGAACCTCGGGAGGAAGATTCCTGGCGGCATGATCGCAACTAATTGAAATTATTAGATTTTATAACGCTTCCGGAGGGTGGTGACCTGCTGTTCACAAGCGGGCATGGCGCGTTTTCCCTCTTCGATTTCGATGTTCATTTCAAGCAGCATCGCGGCTTGGTCGTCGGTAGGTTGCTGCTGGAGACGAGCTTTGAGTCGTTGACCCAACTCGGTGCCACGGACGTGGTGTTCGAAAGCGACGATACAGTTTTTTTGGGCCTGGCATGTTTCGGTGGTGGAACAGGGAAGGGATTTGAGGTGTTCGAGGGGAGCGCGTTTCTGGTCGTTGTCGGCCATGCGCAAGTTGTTGATGACGCGAAGGATATCGGTGGCTTCGGTTTTGTCCGTCGAGTGTTTGCAGGCGGAAGCGGCCGAGACGACTCCCAGGCCAATCGTGATGGCGAGACAACCGATGGCGAATTGCGAGCGATTTTGCACGAAGACCTCATTATACAGTGGCTTGCGTCGCGTAACCAACCTTGCTAACCGACGGCCATGACAAGTATTCGACCCCCTTCGAGCAGCCTTCGGGAAGACGCGCTTCGGTACCATTCCCAGGGCAGAGCAGGAAAGATTGAGATTGCACTGACCAAGCCGTGCTCATCGCAGCGCGACTTGTCGTTGGCCTACAGTCCAGGTGTTGCCGAACCTTGTTTGGAGATAGCCAAAGATCCGAACAAGGCATTTGATTACACCGCGCGCGGCAATCTTGTGGCGGTGATTTCGAACGGCACGGCGGTGCTTGGTCTTGGCGACATTGGCGCATTGGCGGGCAAGCCGGTGATGGAAGGCAAAGGCGTTTTGTTCAAGCGATTTGCCGACATCGACGTATTCGATATTGAACTCAATCTCAAGGATCCCGAAAAAATCATCGAGTGTGTTGCGGCGTTGGAGCCGACCTTCGGTGGGATCAATCTCGAGGACATCAAGGCACCGGAGTGTTTCGAAATCGAAAAGCGTCTCAAGGAGCGGATGCAGATTCCGGTGTTTCATGATGATCAGCATGGCACGGCGATTATCAGTGCCGCGGGGCTCATCAATGCCCTCGAGCTGCAGGGAAAGAAAATCGAAGATGTTCGGGTGGTTGTGTCAGGCGCGGGCGCTTCCGCCATCGCGTGTTGCAACCTTTGGGTCAAGCTCGGCATTCGGCGAGAGAACATCACCATGTGCGACTCGCGGGGTGTGCTTCACGAAGGGCGTCGTGGGACAGTGGACGTGACGAAAGAAGCCTATATCGTGGACACGAAGGCGAGGACCGTGGAGGAAGCGCTTCGCGGAGCGGACGTATTTCTTGGTCTTTCGAAGGGGAATTTGCTTACGCCGGACACGCTTCGGACGATGGCCCCCAAAGCGATCATTTTTGCTTTGGCCAATCCGGATCCGGAGGTTCCGTACAACGTGGCGAAGGAAGTATTGCCGGATGCGATTGTTGCGACAGGGCGGAGCGACTATCCGAATCAGGTCAACAACGTTCTTGGATTTCCCTTTATTTTCCGCGGGGCTCTCGACGTTCGGGCGCGAGCGATCACCGAGGAGATGAAGCTGGCGGCTTCTAACGCATTGGCGCGTCTTGCGCGGGAAGACGTGCCGGAATCCGTGCAAGCGGCTTATGGGAACACGAAGATCGAGTTCGGGCCCGACTACATCATCCCCAAGCCTCTGGACGAGCGTGTGTTGCTATGGGAGGCGCCGGCCGTGGCGCAGGCCGCCATGGATTGTGGGGTCGCACGCATCAAGGTCGATATTGACGAATACCGTGCATCGCTCGAACGTCGGCTTGGACCGTCGCGTTCTTTCATTCGCCAATTCATGGGGAAGGTGAAGAAAACCAACAAAACGATCGCGTTTCCCGAAAGCGACGATCCGCGGATTTTGCGAGCGTGCCGGGTGTTGGTGGAGGAGGATATTGCCAAGCCGGTGCTCGTGGGGGATACGGAAGCCATTCAATTGCGTGCGGCGCATGAAGGGGTATCGCTTCGCGGCATGGAGATCGTGGACCTGGAGAAGCAGGACCGGATCGATGCGGCAGTGGCGGATTTGCTCGAAGCCCGCGGCCGTCGTGGGCTTACGGAACCGCGAGCCCGACAGCTTGCGCTGCGCGATCCCACTACGGTTGCCATGCTGATGGTTCGTCGTGGTGAGGTGGATGGTGCGATTGCGGGAATCCATCACGGGTATCCCGAGACGATCCGAATGGCCCTCAAACTCGTGGGTCTTGCGGAGGGAGTGAACACGCCCACGGGTGTTCACATTCTGGTGGGCAACAAGCATGGTCCGCTCTTTTTTGCGGACACGAGCGTGAACATCGCGCCCGATGCTCCGTTGCTGGCGGATATTGCGATCGTTACCGCACGATTCGTTCGCGAGCTGGGTATCGAGCCGAAGGTAGCGATGATTTCGTTTTCGAATATGGGAGGTTCACCCCATCGGTATGCGCGTAAGGTCAATGAGGCGGCGCGTCTCGTTCAGCAGCGCGAACCCACGCTGATGTGTGAGGGCGAGCTTCAGGCGCAAGTGGCGTTGGATGAAGAGCTTCTGCGGCGCTATTGGCCTCATGCCAAGCTCCAGGGGATGCCGAACGTATTCGTGCTTCAGAGTCTTGGCGCCGCCAATAGCGTCTACCAGTTCCTCAGTCGGCTAGGTGGATTTGATGAAATCGGTCCGGTACTGCTTGGCCTCAGGCGTCCGGTGACGGTCATTTCGCCGCGCGCGCCGGTCAATCGCATCGTGCAAATGGCCGCGTTGACCGCGCTGCATTCTATCAAAGGAACATTTTGATCAGGGTTGAGGAGCGGTGAACCATTCTCGGTGCGCCGCTCTCGTCCCTCATTTCATGGCATTTGCTCATCGAGCGCAGGGAGCGTCGCAAAGCCCTGGGCATCGTGCGAGAGCACCACACGAACGTGTGGATGCTCTTGGCCGCATCGATACAGTCTTCGTTGTGCCACTCGTGCGCATGCCCGGTCGTGCGCCAAGAATTGAGACAAGGGGCATAGCGATCCACTGCTAAGCTCCCGGTGTTGATAGGCCACGTCGCCACCATGGATCCACAATGTCGAGCCTTGTCGGATAGCAACCGCTAGATGACCGGAAGTGTGCCCATGTGTATCCAACAACGTGATTTCTTCATCCAGCTCGAAGGAGTGAGAAAAGCCGAGGAGGGGCATTGGACTTAGGCGTACGGGCCGAAGACGTCGAAGGCATTCGAGGTCCTTGCGTCGATATCCTTTCATCCACGACGAGCGATAGGCTTCGGTGACTTCGTTGTGGGCGGCGATGATTTCCGCATTGGGGAAGTCGACGGCCCCTCCGATATGGTCGAGGTGCAAGTGGGTAGCGATGATGGTGGTGACGCGATGGGGGTCGAGTCCGGCGCGTCTCATTTGAGAGGCAACGTCTTGTTGGGGCTGCACACGCACGCCGAGAATGTGTTGGTGAGCCAGGCCGATGGACGAGGGGCGTCGGCATTCTTCGGCGCTCCATCCGGCATCCACGAGTACAATCGTGCCATTGCTTTTTTCACATATAGCGACGACGGCGGGGATGGGGACGTTGTGTCGATGGGGGAGTCCGAGCATGAAGCCTGGTGTTTCCATCCATCCGGTAGTTGTGAAACGGATCCGCTGCACGGTAGTCCTCATCCGTGGGTGTTAGCAGGCATTATGAGGCCAAGAAGGGAAACGATAGGCCAAAGGACGTCTTGTGTATGGTGTCTTTTCAGGTGAGCTGATAGATTTTAGCACGGCGGCGCCGATTTTTGGCGGCGAGTTTGGCCTTGAATCGAGCGGTGCGGTTACGGTTGGTGCGACGTGATTTTTTCGAAAGCATGAGGAACATGATGCGCTCCTTAGGGCAATTGAAAGGAGCAAGAAACCTAGTCGACAGGCGTCGCTCGATCAAGCATTGTAGCGAGGCTCATCCGATCTTGTAGAACGTGAAGGTGGTACGCGAATGGAATGCCCTTCTTGTCAGCATCCGAACATTGACAATGCTCGATTTTGTGCAAAATGTGGGACGCTTCTGCCTGCGGAGCGGCCTTCCGAAGACGATCCCATGCTTGGGATGGTGATCAAAAACACGTTTCGTGTGGTTCGGTTGCTGGGGGAAGGGGGGATGGGTCGAGTCTACGAGGGTGAGCAGCAGATGGGGACCACGACGCGGAAGGTAGCGATCAAGACATTGCATCCGCATCTTTCGCAGGACCCACAGATTGTCGAGCGGTTCAACCGCGAGTGCGGGACGGTGGCGGAACTGGAGCATCCCAATACCATTCAGTTTTTCGACTTTGGTCGAGCGCCGGACGGTTCCTTGTTCATCGCGATGGAGTTTATCGATGGCCAATCGATCTGCGACATCGTGGAGAAAGAGGGACCCATGCCGCCCGCTCGCGTCGAGCATATTTTCCGTCAAGTATGCGGTTCGTTGGCGGAAGCCCACAAAAAGGGAATCGTTCACAGGGATCTTAAGCCCGACAACGTGGTGCTCACCACACGAGCGGGTGAAAAGGATTTCGCCAAGGTGCTCGACTTCGGAATCGCCGCCCGTACGGAAGCTTCGGATGCCAAAAAAGAGCAGAAGCTTACGCAACAAGGGATGGTGTTGGGCACGCCGCCTTATATGAGTCCGGAGCAGTTCACGGGCAAGGAACTCGATGGGCGTAGCGATGTGTATTCGCTTGGGGTGATGGCTTACGAGATGCTCACGGGCAAGCTGCCGTTCGAAGCCGATACACCATGGGAATGGGCCACGAAGCATCTGACGGAGCGTCCTTATCCCTTCGAGGTGACCGCGCCGAGGGCCACTCTGATTCCAGATGCGATGAAACGCGCCATCATGCGTGCGCTATCGAAAAATCGCGACGAGAGACAATCGGATGTGATGGCGTTTTTCGAGGAATTGTCGGGCGGTGGGGCGCAGCAGTCTTTCGTGACCCCGGGGGATGCCTCGATCGGTACCTCGGGAACCGCGGCCATGGCGGCACCGCCGCCGGGGATTTTGCAAGCTCCTGTGGCGGTTGCGCCCGTCGCCATGGCTCCGAATTACGTACATCCGCCACCGACGGCCAACGAGATGGTCATGCCCGTGCCAGCTCCGGCATATTCGCCAGCTCCTACCGCGAAATCCGGTGGTGGTGGCGTCAAAGGTATCCTCCTTGCCGTAGTCGGATTGCTCTTCGTGGGTGGTATCATTGGTGCCGTTCTGATTGTTCGAAGCTTGTCGGCCAACAATGATGACGGACCTGATTCGCTCAACTTGGGGCTACCCTCGGCGACGACAATGACGCAGATCGCTCCGCTCGACCCGACGACACCTTCGTCTGCGACACCGGAGCCCACGACAGAGCAAAGCGCCGCGGTGGCGACGACGCAACCGACCAAGACAGCACCGCCTTCGACGACGACGGCACCGGCCAAGCAATTGGAAGGGGAGCCCGCGTGTCAACGAGCCATTCAGCTTGCGAGCCAGCAAGCGATCGAGGCTGCGGTCGCGATGTACCGCTCGTGTCAGAAAGGTGGTTCGAGTGTTGGATTGGCTAAGCAGCGAATTCAATCCAATGCCAAGCCTGCTGCCGAGTTTGCGAAACGACGGGGTGATTGCAACCGGGCGCGAAGCATCGCCAATGCTGCCAAGTCGATTGGAGCCGATGGCGGCTCAAGTGCTGTGGCAGCAAGTTGCAAGTAGTCCATTTGTTTCCATGAGCCCACATCGAGCGAACTTGACGGCATGCCGGTAATGGTGTTAGGCGGTGGCGCGGAATCACGACAATGCCATACTATCTTCGAAACGTGTCGACGGAAGACCAGGTCAAGGCCATGAGTCGCAGGCACATGAGTTGGCCGCCGAAGGCCAACGATGCATCCCGATACCGGGGATGTTGGGTTGCGCTCGACAATTGTCGATATGATGGTAGCCACCAGCCCGTGGAAGGGGACGTGGTGGATAGTGATGAGGATCTTGCGGAATTGTGCGGGCGCCTTCATGAGGCCAGCCGTGGCAAGTGCATCATCCTGTATTGCGATGAGGATCTTCTCATCGAGCCACACGGCGTGCGTGACTCCGATCCGGACTTCGATGAGCGGCTGTTTTCACAATAGTCGTTGATGGCCGAGCGCGCTGTCGACGGATGATCCTATTCGACGCCGAGACGGCCCTTGATGGCAGGGCTGAAGCGCATCCGGTCTAGGGATGGGCCTATCGTTTCACGATCGCGCTGGGGTTGAATTGATGGGAAATCACCACCCCGCGACGGCAAGTGGTCATGAAGCGATTGGGAGCCCGGGGAGTCTTGGGAAGCGAGAGAAAAACTAGTAATTTCAATTAGTTGCAGTCAACTCGGCGGATGGGGGACTGCCGCTTTTTACGCGAGGAAGTGTCAGGGATTCGTGCGGGGGGTAGTCGGGACAGGTCCGGTGAGCCCACCCATCGTCAGGATGAGGGCTCGAAGGTCTTCGACGGTTTCCCGGGTGACTTTGAACTGGACGGTGACGCGAGCGGGAGAGCCGTCATCGACTCTCGTCGTGATGAACATGGGTGCATTACCGCGATGGGGTAGTTTGGGTATGGCGGCCAGGAACTGTTGAAGCTCGCTGTTTCTAGAGTTGTAGCCTTGAAAGACGTCCATGATGTCGTTGGAGGCTTGGTGAACGATTCCTGTCATGGTGAAGAATCCGCCTCCCACGGCACGCGCGGAACGCAAGGCTTCGAGGTCTTTTCGGGAGTTGATGGTGCTGGCTCCTCCTGTTTTGGCTGCCTTGAGTTGATTGATCAACGAGGCTTGATCGGCGCCGGTGGCGAGCCAAGTGCGATTGCCATCGGGCAACATCATGATGTAATAAATCAGGGGCTTTTCGTTTTTGCTGCTCGCGTCCATAAGGGTTGCGGGAATGGAAACCTGTAGGGCTTTGAGTCCTGGCAAGCCGGCGGTTGCCATGGCTCCGTAGCGCACTTGAGGAAGATGATTGGCGTCGAGGCCCGACGTAGTTCGCAGCCAACGTTGGATGGTCGGGCGGGCATACACGCGGCTCACGTCCTGCAACCAGGCGTCGATGCGCGTGGAGTTTTCATCGAGGCCCAGCACATACCATCCGAGGGCAGCGGTGGCGGCCTCTCGGAGTTCGCCGGCTTTTGTCGTGGCTGTTTTCGACGATAGCACGGGTCCTTGGGCCGTTATGGTGGTGGGAAAGCCTTCGAACATTTTTTCAAAAAGGGCGACGACTTCTTTTCGATCGGCCAAAGGAAGGTTTTCACGGGCCAAGGCCGCATCGAGAAGGTTTCCACCGTGACGACGAAAGCTTGCAAAGTGACTGGGGCTGGAGCCGCGATCGAAGGCAACGCTCGTGCTGTCGATGGGAGCATTCCAGAACAAGGCGGGAGGCGGGCCTGCTTTTTCCGCGTTATCGAAGAATCGTTGGGCGAGCCATGACGTGCGGGATTGGAAGGCCAGGCTCATTTCCCCGGTGAGAGTTTTGGCATCTGGTTCGAGTTGCGTTTCGAACCGCAGTGAATCGAGGTCCGTCGACAGGGCGAGCAATTCTTTGCCCAGCTCACCTACCGTATCGGAGATGGCACGGTCCAGGTTGCGATCCCCTGTTCCCAGTTCGTGGCTGGCGACGGAAGAACCCATTTGGATGAGCTGAGGGAGCATCTTTCCGTATTTATTTTGGAGGGGGGCGAGCCGCACCTCGCCGACCAGATCCCGGTCGGGCAGATTCATGACGGGCAGACCTCGAGCCATGAATGGTTGCAGGATTTCGACGTCTTTGTTTCGTGGACCGCAAACCAATCTGGCGGGAGCGGAGCCGAGGGCAGGCGAGACGATACAAGGAAGGGTATCCCATTCGGGTCCGAGTTCGACCCGGAAGGCGCCATCGGCGGCATCTTTGACCTCTCGCTTGCGGGAAAAAGCTTCTCGAGCCTCTTGCACGGACCGAAGTCCCATCGAAAAGCTCACGAAAGCTTTGGGTGTTTGGGAAGAACTCTCATCCAATGCCACGACCACATCCACGGGTGTGGTCATATCGATGACGGCGCCGACTCCCGGAGCACGGAGCAGGTCCTCCACGCCCGATTCGGCGGGAAGAGGGATGCCGACCCATTGTTGCAACGTATCGAAAACGCGTTTGGGGTTTTTCCAGCGCGCAATGACAACGATATTTTGGGGTTCTTCTACGGTTGTGAGGTTGGGCGGCGGGCTTGCTGTTGCGGGTTCGGAGCCGACCGCGACGGAAGAGGGGGTTTGGGGAGTTGTCGACGATGCGCCACCACAGGCCAAAGGAAAGAGCGCCAAGCCGACCAATGCATAGGTAGAGGCGAGTGTTCGCATGGCCGCATCATATACCATCGGAGGAGCATCAAGCCTTGCGCATTCGCCCTGTGGATGTCGATCGTGCGGCAAGCGAGACAAAAACACATGGCATCTTCATCGAATTGCCCTTGGGTTCACCAGTTCAAGCGAGCCAATGGCCTTGCTTGATTGGGTTAATCAGGCGTTGAACGATCCCGAAGTGGTTGTTGTTCGCGCGTTGTGCGCAGTGGCCGTGCTTGTGACCGCGTCGTGCCGTCTTGATGAATCGCTCTCGGATGATTCGAAGGGGATGGTAGACAATTCAGGGTCGGCCGACGAATGTGGATGGTGGGAAGCACGTTTCGAAGGGTTTTGTGCGCCGAAACAAGTGGCGATGCCTGGGGGGGTGGTCGATTGACGCGACGGAAGTAACCCGACTGCAGTACGTCTCTTGGTTTGCGATGAATCCAATAACGGCTGAGCAGGGGCGGATTTGTGATTGAAATGATGATGATCGGTCGTTGCCGGAGTGCATGAAAACGGGTTGGGTATGTAATCTGAGCGGCAACGTATGGGAGTGGGAGAACTCCTGTCGTGGGGATGGCTTTTCCGATGGGTGTCGGTTGCGAGGGGGGTATACGGCAGTGGGCAAGAGGACCTTCGGTGTGATTTTGGTTATGAAAACGAGCGTGCCAGTCGAAATGTCGGCATTGGTTTTCGTTGCTGTTCACTTCCGTGATGGCAGTTCCGTTATCCTTTGCTAAAGGCGGCAAAGCCGAGGCGGACGATGCGTGAAAACCATGAATCATCCACGCGGACAGTCGGTACACCGGAAGTCCGTCACATCATCGCGGTTGGGGGGGGGCGAGGTGGTGTTGGAAAAAGCTTGTTGACGGTGAATCTTGGTGTGTACTTGGCGCAATTGGGGCGCGAAGTATTGATCATCGATGCGGATTTATCCGGGTCGAGTTTGCATATCCAGCTTGGGCTGGACCGTGCGCCGATGGCGGATCGGGATGCCGTGGAGCATTTGACGGTCGAGCCGGTATCCACGTCCGTTCCGGGTTTGCGGTTGCTACCTTCGCCGTATGATCCGACGGTTTCCTCTCCATTTCGGCCGGGTCGCAAGGCTCGTTGGATGAGCCGACTCCGCGCGTTGCCTGCGGATTATGTGCTGTTGCACTTGGGAGCGGGCACTTCGCCAGCCACCTTGGATTTGTTTTTGGCTTCTGACGTCGGGTTGTGTGTGACGGTGCCCGACCCTGCGGCCGTGGAATCAACCTATCGCTTTCTTCGTTCGTTGTATTTACGCCGGCTGCGACGAGTCTTGATGAAGGAGCGCTTCAAGCTGCGATTGGTCGAGCGTGTGATGCAAACGCTCGAGCCATTGCCATCACCGTGGGGAGTCATCGACGGTCTTTCGCGACATGACAAGGGGCTTGCGGATCTGGCAACTCGCGAGATGCATCGCATTCGTGCGCGGTTGATCGTCAATCAAACCCGCCTTCGCACCGACCTGGAGCTTGGCCCCACCATGCAAACGATGGTGCATCGGTATCTTGGTCTTACGATCGATTACCTTGGTCACATCGAGCAGGACGATCAAGCTTGGTTGACGGCGCGTCGTCGACGCCCATTGCTCGTGGACAGTCCGACTGCGAAGAGCGCGCGGAACCTGGAGCGGATCGTTCGTCGTGTGGCCGCGCTAGCCTCCTCTCTCGAGCAGCGTTTGGTGGAGCCTTTGCCCACGCATGAGCAGCGTACGACGCTCTACGACACGCTTGGGGTTCCCCGTGGCGCATCGGATGAGGAGGTTCGACGCGCTTTCAAGCGTCAGCGGGAGTTGTTTTCGTACGGAAGCTTGCCGTTGGTGTCCTTGTTGGACGAAGCGCAAGTGCGAGCAGAACTGGGGAGGATCCAAGAAGCGTATGACACGATTCTCGATCCGGTGCGTCGACGTGCCTACAACTTATCGGCATTTCCGGAGATGAGTGAGGAGGAAGAGCCCGCGCCGTCACGTTCTCCCATCACGCAAGATCAGCTTATGTTGCAGGCTGAATTGGCACGGGAGATTCACGCTGAGACGATGTATTCGGGAGAGTTGTTGCGCAAGGTGCGTGAATCCCAAGGGATTGGATTGGAGGAGATTGCGAACAGCACGAAGATCTCGATGGCCCATTTGTTGGCGGTCGAGGAAGAACGGTATGACGATCTTCCGGCGCATGTGTATGTGCGAGGGTTCGTGCAGCAACTCGCTCGCTATTTGAAGCTGGATGCCTCTCAGGTCGCAAAAACGTATCTTCGTCGGATGCGCGAGACACTGGCAGCGCGTGGGCAGCGATGAATGAGAGTCGAGCAAGCTGGACGACAACGCTCGTCGTGGGAGTGATTTCCCTGCTGCCACGCTTATACGCGGCGCTTGCCTTTAGTCGGGAACCCGTTTGGGACGGTCATTATTATGATTACGGAGCCCGTCGAATCGCACAGGGGTTGGGGTATTCGGATGATCTCATGATGGGGGCTGCCACACTATGGCGTCCATGGTGTCACTATCCCGTTGGGTATAGTGGATTTTTGGCATTTTTGTATTCCATATTTGGAAATGGTCAATTTATTGCTCCCGTTGCGAATGCCTTGCTGGGGGCGTGGGCGGTTATGATCACACACCGTATTGGGATACATTGGCTATCGCCACGAAGGGCAATCGTGGCGGCGTTGCTCTGTGGAACGAGTCTGGAGTTGATTCTATATAGCCCGGTGGTGATGACCGAAGTGCTTGCGATGACGCTTCCGATGACGGCGATATGGATAGCGGTCGTGTGGGGAAAACGACTTTCGGCAGCGGTGGCAACGGGAGCCGTGTTGGGGTTCGGAACCTTGGTCCAGCCGCAGACGATCTTGCTGGCTCCGTTGCTTGGGGCGGTGATGGGAGGTTGGTCCCTTGGCATTCGAAAAATTTTGTGGATGTCCTTTCTCACGACGGCCGTGGCGTTATGTGTGGTTTCTCCCTGGACGATACGAAACTGTCGTGTGATGGACGGTTGTGCGTGGGTGTCGACCAATGGGGGCTGGAACTTGGCCATAGGAGCATTTCCTCGGGCGACGGGTCGATTCGAGACGCTCAAAGCTTCGGATGGTTGTGCTGTGGTCACCGGGCAGGTGCAACAAGATCGGTGTTGGGCATCGTTGGGGATGAGCTGGATCAAGCAGGATTTCTCGCGTTGGTTGCGATTGGCTCCCCTCAAGTTGGGGCACTGTTTCGATCATGCTTCGTTTGCCGTGGAATATCTTGGCCAGGCAGACCCGCAGCTTTGGTCAGAACCGGTGCGGCAACGATGGCGAGACTGGCTTACGACGGCCCATCGACTGCTGTTGAGTGCGGCAGCGTTTGGGTTCGTGGCTTTTCGGGTTCGCGATGCGAAAGGTTTTGTCGTGGAAACAGGGCTACGAATGATCGTTGCCGGTTTCGTGGCGTATGCCTGGAGTGCGGATCAACCTTCGTTTTGGCCCCTTGCGTTATGTATCGTAGCGACTGGATTGATTCCGAGAAAAAGTGCGCCGGCATTGGGAACCGCGGGGATGGCCCTCACCATCTCGTTTCTTCTGTTTGTTGTGACCCACGTGATTTTTTTTGGAGAGGACCGATATCACGTTCGGCTCATTCCGATGATGTGTTTGTTGGCGGCGGCTTGTTTCCGACCTTCACGAAACGTCGATGAGGATTCGCTGTCGCGAAGTCCAACAGCCGAGGCAAAGGCATAAGAGACCCAAATATCGTGGTGGTTTCGGGCCGGGTTTGCTGTCGATTCCTTTGGAAAATGGTGCGAGATCGAGGTCGGGCGTGCGGTGGTGACGATTCGCGACTACCCTTTTTTTCGCCATGGGAACGAGAGCACGATGGTTAGCCATGTCCTTGGGTGTCGTTGTGGCGACTTTGGCCTCGCAAGGTCAGGCATTCACGCACGTGGTGATGCAAGGCGAGACGCTTGCGGGGATTGCGGAGCGTTACTACGGCAGGATTCATTACGAGCGAATCCTCGTTCACGCCAACGCATTGGATGCCTGTGGGGGAGTGCCGGTGGTGGCAGGAATGCGTTTGGAAATCCCGGCGGTATCTCATCATCGGGTGGAGGCTGGGGAGAGTTGGCAGACATTGGCCCGGGATCGATTGGGCGATGCGCGTCGTGGCGAAGTGCTGGCAAAGGCGAATGGCGCGAAGTCCTGGGTGCCACCGGCGGAAGGTGCGGATATCATCATTCCGTACAATCTTCGTTTCGTGGTGCAACAAAGAGAAACCGCGCCATCGATTGCCAAGCGATTTTTTTCGGATCAGGAAAGCGCTTGGATGATGGATCGATATAACGGCATCGATGGCAAGGCGTTGCAGCGCGGCGATGTGGTATTGGTTCCTTTGACGGACTTGCCGTTGACGGAAGAGGGAAAGAGGGCAGCCAAGGCCTCGGAAGCGGTCGTTCGCTCGGAGGGAGGGGGGGCTGCACGAGAGGCACAGCGTGTGGTTACCGCCGAGCTGCCCCAACTTCTCGCAGAACTGCGGGGCGGCCATTATCTCGCCGCGTCGGTTCGTGCGAATCGGCTGCTGGCTTTGGGCGAACTGACAATTCCTCAACTCGCCGATATCCACCGTGTGCTCACCGAAGCGTATGTGGCGCTCGATGCGGTGGGATTGGCGGCCGCGTCCTGTCAAAAGTGGCGCGCGGCAGACCCTTCGGTGACGCTCGATGAGGTTTCGATGAGCCCCAAAATCATCGCGGCCTGCTCGAAAACAGATTGAATTCTATCGGTTACGAATGCGGCCCGGATTGCGGCCGACCACGGACGCGGGGCGTGCGCCCAAAGCGCGAAGCCCCTGACAAACCACCTCGTCGTCGCAGGGTCCCACCTTTCCGTCATGGGTAGGCCACGGTACGGGCCGAGTCCGTTGAGCCGTGCGGATATCAGGTCCTTTCCAAGGAGCCATGGCGTTGGGCAGCGTGTCTTCACGCTCGACATCCCGATCGACATCCCGATCGATATCGAGAGCCACCACGGGTCGAATGCCAATCCGTTGCACGGGTTGCCCATTGGGAAGGGCGTAGACAAGAGTGCTCAGGCGCAGCACACCCATTCCCGTGTCGTCTTCGAGATATTCTTGTACGCATCCTTTTCCGAATGTCCGTGACCCGATGACGATGCCGCGGTGATAAGCGTCGATGGCTCCAGCAATCATTTCCGCGGCACTGGCAGTATCCGCGTCGACGAGCACAGCCACCGGTCCCTTCCAAAGATCGGTGGGCGCAAGAACGGGCGCTTGTTCGAACTCGATGAGACCACTTCGTCTGCGCATGGGAAACAGGTTTGCGCCGGACAAAAACGGACCCAATGCTTCTTTCGCTCCCTCGATGGAACCACCGCCATTGCCCCGAAGGTCAAGCAAGATGCCTTCTGGCTCTTGCTCGAGACGAGCTTGCGCCAACGCGCTCATCAATTCGTCCCCCAGATCGTCCGGAACGTCGAAGACCGCTATGACGGTGACGTGGCCCTGACGATAAGGAACCTTGTGGATGCGTATCGAACTGTAGGCGTCGTTGGGAACGAAAGAAGGGGTTGGGGGTTGCACGCGAAGCTGAGTGGGAAAGGGGCGATTTTCGCGCAGGACGGATACGAGGCGGATAGGGTTCGGGTCGTTTGGATCGAGGATTCCTACCTGTTCTGCCTGTTCGACACTCAGACCTGAGGTGACAATTCCGTCGATGGCCACCACCACATCGTCGATTTGCAAGGGGGCCACGGGTTGCGCATCGATTCGAATTCCCGCGGCAGTACGGGTCATATTTCCCCAAAGGTGGCGGCGTCCGGAGGCTTCGAGTTCGACTTCATACAGTGATGTTTCTTCGTCGAACGGGGCCCAAGCGCCATGGGTGTCGATGACGAGGATATAAGCGCGCAGGGCAGCGGCCAAGATGACGTCACCCCAATCGTTAGCGGAAAGATGGGGGAACATCCGTATTCGGATAGCGTTTTGGATGTGGGAGGCAAACGGGCCGATGGGTTGGAGGGCAGCCAATCGTTGTCCGAGTTCGGCAGCGAGGCCAAGCGCGGGGGTGCTGTCGTTTTCGAATAGAGCGGAGGTGGCGGCCCGGTGTGGGTCTGACGGTGTCGAGGGTACACGAAGGTTTTCGTCGAAAACGGTTCGCAGGTTTTGGACCCAGCGAGCGAGTTCGCTTCCGAGCGCGACGGCCGTAGGGCAGCCCCGGGGGTCATTGGGGTTCTGCAAGCTTGAAAGCAGCAGGCTTGCGCTTTGTTGGAGGGCTGAGCCGATGGGTGAATCTGGGGCGGCGGACCACAATCCGTGGGGATCGAGCCAATCGGCGGTATAGGTTGCGAACTGTATTGGGTCCACGGGATGTGGAGGCTGGGCGAGTTGGGTCCGCGCCTGGGCCGCGATTCTCATGGCCTGCTCGCAGGTGAGCCGGACGGGCAGGTCTGAAGGCGGGGGGAGGTTGCGAGAAAGGTACGGTGGAGACGATGGCGCGGGGGCGTGTGTCGACGCTTCTGGTGGGCAGGACGCAACGCGGTCGCTGGAGGAAGGAGGAGGTAAAATGCGTAAATTCGAGGGGATGGACAGAGAAAAAGCGGCAAGGAGCAAGGTTGCAAATGGCGGAAAGGTGGAAAGCCGTGCGTCCATGTGGCTGGTGAAATCGTAGCATCACGGAAAAAATAACCAGGAGTTTGCGGATAAGATTGCCGGGGCAAGGCACAGCTTGAAACGACGATACCGAGCAGATTGTTCGGCTTAAAGGTTGATCACCAGGCCTTCGCGAGCCGCGATGCTTGCGGGGAAAGACTCGCGAGCGCGTCGTTCCTTGTCGGCGACCATGGCATCGGTGTGCAATGGATCATGGTGAAACAAGACGAGTTGTTGGACGTTTGCCTCTTGGGCCAGCTTGATGCCTTGTTCGTAGGTGCTATGCCCCCATCCCGTTTTGGGACCGCCTCCCTTTTCTCCGGAATACTCCTCAGGAAGGTACATCGTGTCGTAAATGAGGACATCGGCGTTTTTCGAGAGGCCTGCAAGCTTCACATCCACGACATCGTAGTGTTCCGTGTCGGTACAATAGACGACGGATCGATGGTGATAGTCGATTCGGTAGGCGAAAACGCCGTTGGGGTGATTGCCTCGGGCATTGCTGATTCGGATGAGATCCGAACCTTCCCCGATGGTGACCACCTGACCTTCCCGAAGATCGTGAAAGTCCATTTGGGCGGCCATGTCGGTGAGATGGACCGGGAAACTGGGGTAGTCCATCTGTCCCGCGAGAGTCTCTTCGAGGGTGTGGGTAACGTTGTTACCGCCATATAAATGAAAGCGGTTTCCAGGGATGAAAGCGGGCGTGAAGAAAGGAAACCCCTGGATATGATCCCAATGCACGTGGCTGAAAAAAATATAGGCTTCGACAGGTAGTTTTCCGAGCAACTCCTGCCCGAGAAGGCGAATGCCCGTGCCACCATCGAGCACGATGAGCGTGTCGCCACACCGGACTTCGACACAGCTCGTATTTCCCCCGACCTCGAGGGTGTCCCGTCCAGGAACGGCGATGCTACCGCGAACGCCCCAAAACTTGATGTGCATTCTGGTCAACTCCTCTGAATAGACCGGACTGTTCCCTGTGGAGACTCTCGCGTTGATAAGGCCCAAGCCGGGGCGGGTCAACCTTTCTCTCACCATTGTGGTTCCCCAATCGGTTCCCCCCCGCTACGGTCGTGCCGTGACTGCTCGTTGTGATGCCATCGCGGTATTGGGTGCTCGGGTGTTGCCGTCTGGGCTTCCTAGTCCGGCCCTGCAACGTCGGCTCGAACGGGCCCGGTTGGCCTTCGAGCAAGGTGTGGCTCCCGTCGTGGTTGCTGCCGGAGGTAAGCGCTGGTGGGGCCATAGTGAAGCGGTGAGCATGAAACGCTGGCTCGAGCAATTGGGTGTCCCGAGCGATTGCATCGAGCTTGAGCAACTATCCGAAAATACAGCAGAAAATGCCTTTTACCTCACTCGGTTGGCAAACAATCGAGGATGGAAAAGACTTGCCATCATTACCTGCGACTGGCATCTGCCGCGCGCCACCCTCGACTTTCGCCGGTGCCACATGGACGTTTGGCCGATTCCCGCCATCACGCCGGCTCGGCTCCCCGAGCGCGCATACTACGGTGTCAGAGAATGGGTGTGTTCACGCCTCGATGGTGCTCGTCTGTGGCGGAGGAATTCACAATGAACCCCGCTTTCCTAACCATGGGATTGATGAGTGGATTGCTCCTTTTCGCCGGATGTACCCCCGCCGATCGAAAGGGACCGGATGAAACCGCTGAAAAACAAGGTGCTCCTGCGATGGCAGCCGAAGCGAATCGTCGTTCCGACGAGCCGGCGCGCGTGCATGAACTGCTTCTCTTGGAGAATACGCGAGCGGCGGGACAAGTGATGGATACGGATCTGACGAACGCGGATCCGAGGGTGCGTCGTTCGGCCGTGCGTGTGCTGGCTCGGGCGGAGAGTGAAATAGTTCGGGACAAGCTGTTGGCATCTCTTTCAGACCATGATCCGGAGGTGCTGGCGTGGTCGGCATACGGTCTTGGAAGAATTTGTGCCCGGGACCGCGAGCGCACGACATCACGCCTGGTGGCCCGTTCGGTGAGTCTGGGGCTCGAGCCGCCCGTAGCCGCGGGACGCCTCGATCCTTGGGTTGCTCTTGCTGGGGCCCTCGGTAAGTGCGCGTCGGTGCAAGCCGAGCAAAGTCTGGTGTCGTGGCTGTCGGGTCCAAAACAACGCGCGGAAGCAGCCGCCATGGGACTTGGAGACGTGGTGAGCCAGCATCGTCGCTTGGAAGAGGAAACAGCAGCCTCTTTGCTTCGCGCCACGCGTGGTGATGCCGCGAACGATCCGTTGACCGATGCTTTATTTCCCTTCACGCGGTTGAAGCGTGCGCCAGTGCGCGTGAATGAACAGCTTTTCGAAGCTTGTCGCAAGCGGCTTGGCCACGACGGTTCCGCCCGAGTTTTCGTCCTTCGTTCTCTGGGAACGCTGGGAGAGGAAGCGGTGGAGCTGCTTGGAACGGTGTTGCGTTCCACCAGTGGATATTCCCCGGCGGAGCGTGCGGAAGCGGCCAGAGCGCTTGGGAAAATCGATTCACCTGCCGCACAAAAAGAGTTGTTACGCGCCATCGATGAGTTGGCTCCCATCAATGACCCTGTCGTGTTGACCTCCCTTGTCGGCCCCGGTTTCGGCTCGTTGATGACAGCATTGGGGTCGATTCGGGTGACGGGAAAAAAAGCGGTTCGCTCTCGGGGTCTCGATGCCTTGACGAATCTCGACACGCCCCCTGGTGCTCCAGCCTCGGTGGTGCGTCGCATTTCGATGCTTCGATGTGCGGCAGCTCGCCTCGGTGCCGGGTCGAATGCTTCCTTTCCACGCCTGTTGTCTTGTGATTCACAAAAAGGATCGGTGGGCGCGCTCGCACGACTGTCCGTGATCGATCGCGATGAGTTGGTTGGCTCCCGCGCGACGATTTGGAAATCCTACCTCGACCCCAAGGTTGCCGTGGTGGTTCGGCAGGCCGCGATCAAGATGTTATCAGGACATCCAGAAGCAAAGGGTATCGTACCCCTGGTGGTTGCGGCGCTTTCGGATGAATCGCTTGGCGTGGTGACCGAAGGGGCTTTGTTGATTGCAGCAAGTCCCGAGCGATTTTCGGTCAAAACGGAGCCTTTTCAAGCGGATCCCAAGGTCGCCGAAGCGCTGTTGCAAGCGATGGGGCGGTCGTGGCCGAAAGACGCCATCGAAACCAAGGGTGCGATCGCACGCGCTTGCGGCGCGTTGCATCTCGAGCAAGCACGCTCTTGGCTCACATCCTTGTGCAGCGATTCCAACCCCACGTTGCGTCAGCATGCCAAGCAAGCCTTGCAGTCGTTGGGAGGCGCGCCGCCCACCTGTGAACCATCCCCCTCGACCACGGTGTCACCAGCTCCGGAATTGGCGCGTTTGGCCCCCAAAACCACCCTCGAACTCGATACGGAAGTGGGAAAAGTGCAGTTGCATCTGGACCCTACCTTTGCACCTGTCGCGGTCACCCGAATCGTACAACTCGCTCGCAATCGGTTTTACGATGATATGGCGGTTCATCGCGTGGTTCCCGGATTCGTGGTGCAATTCGGAGACAAACAGGGCGATGGGTATGGCGGAGCTGGGCTCGAAGCACTTCGATGCGAAAACACGCCTGTCGCGTTTCGACAAGGTGTCGTGGGAATGGCGCTAGGAGGACGGGATACCGGTTCGAGCCAGATTTTCGTGACTTTGGCTGATTCACCCCATCTCAATGGTGAATACGCCGTCGTGGGAACCGCGACTGGACCATGGGATGTGTTGACGGAAGGAGATCGAATCAACAAGGTGACGATCAAAGTCGATGCCGCGGCGCCTTGAACGTCAACTCACCCATCGGCGTTTGCCGGTCATCATTTTCGCGCGAAGACGAAATGCTCGCGGTTTCCTTTGGGTCCCGCAATCACACAGGCCGAATCCGCAAGGACCGTGAACCCGTCGTGGGCGATGTGTTCGAGCATGCGCCCAATCACACTCATGCGTAGGTTTTCATCGCGGATCACACCGCGTCCTTGGGTGACTTGGCGACGTCCCGCCTCGAATTGCGGTTTGATCAAGGCAACCAATTGCCCCTGCTCACGCAATACGTCACGGGCTGCTGGCAACAATTTCGACAATCCGATGAACGAGGCGTCGATGACGACCAAATCGGCACTCTCTCCGAGCGTTTTTGCCGTGACGTAGCGTGCATTGGTTCTCTCCCACATCACCACCCGAGGGTCTTGTCGAAGCCGTTGGTGCAGCAATCCATGTCCGACGTCGATGGCATGAACACGCGCCGCTCCATGTTGAAGCAGACAATCGACGAAACCACCGGTAGATGCGCCGAAATCCGCGGCTACGGCATCAGCGACGACCAATCCATGCGGTGCAAAGGCCACGAGCGCGCCCGCCAGTTTTTCCCCCCCACGAGATACGTACGTTGGTCCGGAAGGCCGAACGACGACCTGGGCATCGACTCCTACCGTCGTTCCGGCTTTGTCAATGGTCACGCCGTCGACTTCCACGAGCCGCGCCATCACGAGGGCTTGTGCGCGCGTGCGCGATTCGGCAAGTCCGCGTTCCACGAGAAGTACATCCAAGCGCGACTTGGGTCCGCGTCGCTGACTCATGGTATCGACACCCCTTTATGAGCATGTCGAGCGAGCAAGGCAACCCCATCGGCAAGCCGGGGACCCGGGCGCAAAATCCGATCGTCACCCAACCGAACGACATTTCCTTCGCGAACCGCCCGTACGCTTGACCAACCCGCTTTTTGAGCGTGGATGGGTGTGGTTGATCGTTCTGCCGCCATCGTTGCGTCGATGATCAGATCCGGATCGAGACCGATAACCGTTTCGAAACCGAGAGTTGGGTAATGAGACCCCCGTTCGACCGCGTTTTTGCACCCCGCCAATCGCAGCATTTCATCGGGAAAGCTGCCGGGGCCGGCCACGCTAATCGGTGATTGCCCAAAGACGAGCAAAGTCCGCGGACTCGATAGTGGTTGGACCTGGAGTTGGAGATGATGAAGCCGCTCACGAATGGATGTCGTGAGATGAATCGCTGCTTGTGGCGTATCGAGGTGTTCCGCAAGGCCGGAGATCATGGCGAGGATCTGTTCCACGGACTCCGTAGGCGGAAAAAAGCATTGAATTTCGCGTGCTTCCAGCTTGTCGACGAGACTTCTACCGATGGGACCGCGCGCACCGATGACCAAGGTGGGTTGTAACGCCAGGATCGCCTCGAGGGAGGGATCGACATATCCCCCCACGGATGGGAGCTGATGGACTTCGGCGGGGTAATCACAATAACGGGAGCGACCGACCATTCGGTTTCCCGCGCCAAGGGCGTAGACCGTTTCGGTGGTGTTGGGAGTCAGCGATACGATTCGTTGGCCGTCTCCGGGGCGAGATGGGTTGGAAGAACGGCAAGACAAAGCGAATGCAGCGGCAAGCAAGCAGGCGCGACGAGACAAGGTCGGGCTCATGGCGTGGGGAAAGGAGCTGGAAGGCTACGAGCGACGTCGCCGAGAGAGCAAAGCGAGAGCGATACCCAGGCCGAGCGCCCATGGAATGGGTTTGGTGGGGTCATCTTTGAGGCTTATGTTGCAGCCGCTATTTTTGTTGGGCGAAGGGGTTGGTTTGGGATTGGGTAAGAAACATGCTCCTTGCGCGCACGTGGAAGAAAACGGGCATTGGTCGTTGCTGGTGCAGGGCTCCGTGCAATAGGTCCCATGACTGTCTTCGACACAGATCCCGCTTCGACAGTCGGAGCCCACGGTGCATTTGGCCCCGAAACCACCGTCTTTGAAACACGCGCCGAGACTTGGGTCGCAGGTATACCCATCCGGACAGTTGGGAAAGGCGATCGTACAAGGCACAGAACAGTACAAATTAAGGTTGGTTTCGTACACGCACAAGCCCGTGGCGCAATCGACATGGTTGACGCACCTTTGTCCAAGGTCGGCGAGAGGAGTGGGTTGCGGCTCGGGTTCCGATTCGATGGGCGCATCGGGTGCGGCGCTGTCGGTTCCGCTATCGGGCGGTTCGGTGCCAGCGTCGGGTTGTGGACCACCGGCCCATGGTGGTGGGTCGTATCCTCCCGCCGCGGCTGCTTCCAAAGCGTGTTGCTGCAGGAAGTCCCGCCAAGCGTATACACTGCCGTAGATGGGCATGCTGCAATTGAACGAACCGCGAGACACCACACCGATGACTCGCCCCTGATCGTCGAGCGCTGGCCCTCCCGAATCCCCCTGGCAAACGCCTTTGTCGCCTTCCCATTCGTTGTCGTTGTTCACGAAAAACGAATTACACGTGCCCACGCAATCGATGGTCAAGTCCTCGAGGATACGTCGCCGCCCCCATTGATCACCCTTGTCGTTGACGGATCCGAAGCCAATCGCCACGTATTTTTCCCCCGCGGCTGCGTTGTCCTGGATGCGCGGTTCGACCGGCATGGCGACGGAGTTTGGAACATTGGTGGCGAGCCGAATGAGCGCGATATCGTTACCGCATACGTGGTTGTCGTCTGAAACGATGATTTCGGCGGCTTGAAACCAATTTCCTTTCAGTTCGTAGGTTTGGTAGGCGATCTCCGGTCCCTGCCATTCGGTGGTGATAAAGAAGCTGCTTGCGCCGAAGGTTTTTCCGAACGTGGAGGATGTACAGGAGACTTGTTCTTGGGTTTCGGCGACGCAATGTCGTGCGGTGAGCACTAGGTTTGGAGCGATGAGGGTGCCGGAACACAATCCCGCCCCCATGCCCTGAATGCTGATGATGCCCACGATGGCGGGATGATCGGGGTCATCCGCGCCGCCCATGATGCCTTGTCCGAGGTATCGGATGGCATCCGATTGCGGTTGCGTGGGACCTTGACAGGCGAGGAGCGTGAAGAGGGCAGGTGTGGCGAACAAGACAATGCGTCGAAGCATGAACGACCTCGGGAATAAGACCGACAGGCAAGTGTCAGCATAGCACCGTGCGGGCCGAAGGGATCGAAGCAGATGGAGATTCTTCGATAAAGGATTTCTTGACGTTGCGCGGCCTACACCGCAAGATGCTCGGCGAAGACCTGAGGCGTTGGCCTTGGGGTCGTAGGGAGTCAATACGCCGAACAACGGGAAATGAACCATGTGGAAGCGGAATCGTTGGCTTGGTAGAACCGGCGTGGCGGTTATGGTCGCCGCGTTGGCCTTGGTCTCGAGTCGGTCTTCGATGGCTCAAGAAGCTTCTGCCGAGGTAAGCACGTCTGGGTTTTCGAAAGCTACCGCCACCGGCAATACGGACCATGATTTGTTTGCGGGTTCGTTTGCCGTGGGATATTTCGGCGTACGGTCGGTGCCGATAGCTATAAACCCGCAAGTGTCGGAAGCGGGAGGTGTGATTTCGATGGATGCGTCCATCGGAGAAGTCGATGCTCCGGTGCTGGGGGTGCGCTATTGGTTCAACGACGGCATCGGTGTCGACGTTGGGTTGGGAATTCGTCGTTGGACTGGGTCTGCCAAGTGGAAGCGCTACGAGCGGGTTCCCGGGGATCCGGAAGCAGCGCCTCGGGAGTTTTCCTTCGAGCAAGACGGTGTGAGCCAAACGGGCTTCCTTCTGCACGCGGGGCTTCCCATCGCCTTTGCCAAAGAAAAACACTACGTATTCGAACTTGTGCCGGAAGCCAATATCGGCTTTTCCGGCGGCACGGTGAAGGATCAGGCCCAGCGGCTTCCTTCCGCGGACCGGGATCCCGTCGTTCGCGATGATATCAAGTTGAGCGGCTTTCGTTTGGATATCGGAGCCCGGGTGGGTTCGGAAATTCACTTCGGATTCATGGGGATACCGAATCTTGCCTTGCAGGCGAGCGTGGGGTTGATGTTATCCATGCAGAAAATCAAAGCCGATGGTGGGGCTCGCCCCCCCGCGGATTCTTCCACGACCGTCTCCGACGCGCAGCCGGGTACGACGTTTCAGGCTTCGTCCATGGAAATATCCACCACCGTCCGAGATACCCCCTGGGCGATTTTCGAAAATACGGTCAGCGCCTTATACTACTTCTAATTGCCGAATAAACACGCAACGTTGTGTGAATCGTGGCCGTCCTGGCTTGGATGATCATGGCTATGTACGCGCAACATTTGGTGTATTCCTCGTTGGCCACCGAATGCGTTGGCTCCCCCTCGAAAGGATTTTCTCCGTTCCCAGCGCAGGTTCGACCAATATTCGAGACACAACGTTATGTGTAATAACGGCCTGTGGCTTCTGTTAGCGCAAGGCGTTCACAATCGCCTGACGAGGCACCGTGCAGAGGGAGGCGACCTGCTGGGCATCGAACCCCATGCAAAGCGCTAGCAGTTGGTTGTAGTCGAAAACGGGAATCGCATACGAGGCGCCGTCGCGACTCAACTCCTTTTGGACGTTGTCCAGATGCATCAAGCAGGTGATGCAGGATACCACGATGAGGTCCGCGCGGGTTTCGGCGATGATGGCGTCGAGCTTGGTTTTCGCGAACGCGTTGGCTTCGGCTTTGGAAGAACCGTGAAACCCTCCCGCCCCGCCGCAGCATTGATATTCCGCGCTGAAGTGTTCGACCGAAGCGCCGAGGGCTTCGACCAGGTCAGCCAAGCCGTGGGGGCGTACGGAGCTTTCCTCGAAACCGACAGTTTTGTGGGGGAAAAGGGTATGGCAGGGGTATTGAACGACCGCTCGCAGTCCTCCGAGGGGCTTTTTGACCGCGGCGCGAATGGTGGAAAGTCCGACCTCGTGGAGCAAAACATCGCTGATATGCCGCGGGGTTGCCTTTCCTTCATAAGAGCGTCCAGTTTTGGCAAGCAGTTCGTTGGCGCGCTTTCGATGCGCCTCATGCTGGTCGAGGCAGCGTTTCCCACTGCGCAAGGAGCGATAACAAGAGCCGCATTCCACGAGGATATCGACTCCTTTTTTCTCCCCAATGGATAGATTCCACGCGCTCACGGCCAAATGCGCCTCTTCGTCGAGCGAGGGGAACGTACCGAATGCGGGGCAACATACATATCCTTCCATGTCCAGCAGCTCCACACCAAGCGCGGGCATGGTCAGACGAATGGCCTTTTCGACATCGGGCCGGATAGCGGGCATGTTGCAACCGAGAAATAAACCGTAGGCCATGGGTCAGTCCTCGAACATATAGTCAGCGTTATGGATGATCTCGACCTGCATCAGCATGTCCTTGAACTGTTGATGAAGTTCCGGCAGCCGGTTGATCGTGGGTAAAGGCTCCGTCAGGCCGACAGAGGCCCGAACTTCCTGTGCCTTATCGACAGGTTGTGTATATCCCCTTTTGTAGATTTCCGCGGCCGCCATGGGAATGCGGGTTTCATCGTTGCGGCATTGCCACCTTCGAAGCGCCAGAACGATTTCAAACGGATCGACCCCCATCGGGCACATCTCCTCACAACGCGAGCACGTTACACACGTCCACGGAGTGTCGTTGTCGAGCAAATCGTCTTCCAACCCCAGGGTGACCGAGCGAACCAGGTTGCGTATGAGCAAAGGAGGAATCGCGTTGGAGGCAGGGCAGCCGACGACACACGTGCTGCAAGAAAAACAATACAGCAGGTTTCCGTGCGGATCTATGTCCTGCCATAGGTTTCGTTGGGCTACATCAAGGTCGATCATCAACACGTCTCCCTGAACGGGTTCGATAATGCATGGACTTCGGGCATTTGCAGTGGGTCCGTCGACTTCGCCGAAGACGACTACCCCCAGAGTATCTCGCTATTACGATTGGATATCGATTCCGTACCTCTTTATTTTTCGAATGAGGGTGGAGCGATGAATCCCAAGCTCCGCCGCGGCGCGGGAACGGTTTCCCGCATTGCGCAGCAACACAGATACGATGGTATTTTTCTCCGATTCCCGAATTGGATCCAATATATCCATGTCGTGGGACTCATGACTCATCAGACTGCCAGGGCAAGAACGAACCACGTTTTCCGGCAGCGCTTGCACACCAATCCTGGAGTCTCGGCATAAAAGAAAAGCTCGTTCGATGATACTTTTTAAGTTCCCGAATATTCCCCGGGAAGTTGTATCGTGACAACATCATCATCGCTTGATTGTCAATCCCCTCGATCCGGTTGTTGGTAAGTCAGCGAAAACGTTGCACAAAATGCTGTGCCAACAAGGGGACATCCTCGATGCGCTCGCGCAGCGGCGGAAGCTCGATTTGCATGACATTCAGGCGAAAATAAAGGTCTTGCCGAAAGGTGCCCATCGCGACCATCTCCTGCAAAGGACGATTGGTGGCGCAGATGATTCGAACGTCCGACCGGGTAGAAAACGTGGCCCCGAGCGGTTCATAACTTCTTTCCTGCAAAAACCGCAGCAGCTTGACCTGAATGGATAGGGGAAGATCCCCCACTTCGTCGAGAAAGAGCGTTCCACCATCCGCCTGGGCAATCCTTCCCGGCTTATCTCTTTTCGCATCCGTAAACGCACCCCGCACATAGCCAAAAAGTTCCGATTCCATTAAGGTTTCTGGAACCGCGGCGCAGTTGACGGCCACGAAAGGTTGCTGCTGCCGAGGGCTGTGATGATGAATGGCTTTCGCGAGTAGCTCTTTTCCCGTCCCCGATTCCCCAAGCACCATGACCGTGCTCTCGCTATTGGCCACCATCGGCAGTACCGTGAAGATTTCCTGCATCTTCGGACTTCGGCTGATGATATCTTCAAAACAATACTTACCATCGAGTTGCCGCTGCAAATGCTCGAGCGGCGATAAATCAGATAGTATCTCCACCCCTCCCAAGACATGCCCCGTTTCCGTCACGAGAATTGCTGTCGTCACCATGGGGGCGTCCTTTAACGTATACATTGTCGCTTTCGCGCAACTGCCTGCGGTGTACGCCCAGGCCGCGATGGCCTGAGTCTGGTGAGCGGCGAGCTTCGGCTCTGGGCTTCTACCACAGTAGACT